>Ga0153950_1000444_pt1 | contig 18399 bp, 16 predicted proteins | sample TSNJ034MetaG_FD_104737 | JGI IMG/M metagenome (GOLD analysis project Ga0153950, IMG submission 104737) | Attine ant fungus gardens microbial communities from New Jersey, USA - TSNJ034 MetaG | ecosystem: Host-associated > Fungi > Mycelium > Unclassified | place: USA: New Jersey, Wharton State...
CTGACTTTTGAAAAGTTGGCAAGACCGTTTTTGTTTGTATGGAAAAGGTGCTTATTCCTTCTCTTTTAGGGCGTCTATGAGGTAATCGCTAAGCTCCTGAGAAGGAACCTTCGCCCATATCTGAGTGTTTAACCCACAAACCTCATGCAAGCGCACAGTGAATGCGACCTGCGATAGCGACCAACTGATAGATTTTTGATAGCAAAAGTTCGGCAACCCGTTAGGATAAGGATACCAGAAGCTATATCGTACCAAATGGAATTAAAATATCTAAACAAAAAAGTTTAGAAACGAGATTAACTCGGCGAGTGGGAGTAAAAAAACTTGCTGATCGGGTGTTTCAACCAAAGCCAATCTCCGATAAAAAATCCTTTGACAAAGCGGAAATCATGGTATATACTATTTTCAACAGAAACTTGCAAAAAACGACAAAAATCGCGGCGGGCTAATGTGTTACGAGCACATTAGCCCTGCATAAGGTGAGAACACCACCCAACACAACCGGAAATCCGGCGCCGCGAACATCATTATACCATAATTCCCATTATCTTTAAAGATGTTTTGCTTCTGCCATTTTATCGAACCTCTGCGCGTGTATGGGTATTGCCGCTTTTTGCGGCCGCTTTTACACGCGCTTTTGTTGCCCAAAATCCTCGGGCCAAACGGATTGATTTCCATTGTCGACGAATGAATTTTATGATATACTGATATCATACAAAATCGGGAGAGTGTAAAGTTATGTTACCCCAAATGAAAAATAAACGGCGCAAATGCGTCTAAAATATGGCAAACGGCTCTGATGCGACATCGGGGCCGGTTACTTTTTTGATTATTCGGCAAATGGGGGTAAAATACAGATTTCTGTATAAGCTGAAGTTAGACAAAATGGAGCTGCTATATGAACCATAAAAAACGCTTTATAAGCTTGAAAACAAAAATTATAGTTTCTACGCTTATTCCGATTGTCGTTAGCTTATCGCTTATAAGCGATAAGCTTTTTTCGTCATTGTTCAGCGCGCTCCATGAAACGGCTAAGGCTGAGTTTCTGCAAATAGGCCAGAAATATGCCGTCAGCTTTGAGGGTAAGATCAATAACGCCATAAACTATCTCTCGATTGTCGCGAGCATTCTGGAATTGCAGGTTGAAACAGGTACTGCCAACAGGGAAACGCTTCAAAGAGAGGTATTGAAGATTTTTGCCGACTATAAGCTTATCGACGGGTCGAGCATATATTTTGAGCCGGATATGTACGACGGAAGCGACGCCGAATACGCGGGATCGGAATACGGTAGCGCCACATCCGGCAGGATTTGTTATTATTTTTATATAAATGATGGGAAAACAGCTTATCTGCCGGAGGCTTTGGATAACGATATCGAGTTTGAGCTGCCGCACTATACAAAAGCGAAGGAGGCAAATAGGCCGATTTACACGGAACCGGTCGCGTATGAGGTTGCGGGAAGAAATATCCCTATGTTTACCCTTACTTACCCCGTGCATGATAATGCTGGAGCGTTTATAGGAGCGGTCACCGTCGATTTGTTTCTTGAGGATATTTACACCCAGCTTCAAAACGAAAAAATATATGAGACCGGCTATGTTATTATCGCCAATGATAACGGTCAGGTAATCTACAGCCCTAGATATGAGGACATAGGGAAAACGCGGAAGGAAGCCGGGCTGGATTACGCGTTGCCGTCGGGGGATGAAAGAACCGCTTTTGGAAGCACCAAATCTATTCTGAACGGCAAGAATACCTTTATAACCATTGAATCCATTTACATACCTCAGCTGGATAACTACTTTTATATTACGGTCGCCGCCCCGACAGCGGAAATAAACGAGGGCGGAACCCGCACAATGGCTATCCTTGTCCTATTCAGCCTTATTATCGTTGTCGCAATCGCCCTATTACTCTATTATCTGATAGGTAAAATATCTTCTCCGATAAAGGAAATCACAGAAAGCGCCAATAAAATAGCCAATGGCGATATGGAGGATTTTGTTCTGTCCGGCAATGACGCAAGGACAATGGATGAGGTTCATATCCTGTCCATAGCCATAAAGAAGATGCTCTCGCAAATAAATGAAATGCAGCAGTTAAAGCTTGAGACACTGGAGCTAACGCATAAAAAGGAAAAAGCGGAAGCGGCGGCACAAGCTAAAAATGATTTCCTGGCTAAAATGAGCCATGAGATCCGCACGCCCATGAACGCGGTCATGGGCATGAGCGAGCTTATCCTGCGAAAAGAGCTGCCGCAGGATGTCTATGAAAACGCGCTTGGGATAAAAGGAGCCAGCGCGAATCTTCTTTCGATCATCAACGATATATTGGATTTTTCAAAGATTGAGTCCGGAATGCTGGAGATTATAGAAACGGACTATCTGTTGCCCTCACTTATCAATGACGTGATCGGTATCATCAGGATCAGGCTTATTGAAAAGCCTGTCCAGTTTGCGGTAAGTATTGCCCCCGGCATTCCCGCGTCCCTTACCGGGGACGAGATCAGGGTGCGGCAAATACTCCTCAACCTTTTGAGCAACGCCGTAAAATATACGGGCGAAGGTTACATATCCATGACGGTTACAGGCGAAATTCTCGACAATGCCGTCACGCTTACGATAGATATTTCGGACAGCGGAATCGGCGTCAGGGATGAGGATGCCCCAAAGCTGTTTGGCGACTTCGTACAGATTGATACGGCGGCGAACAAAGGGATAGAGGGGACGGGTCTTGGGCTTGCGATATCCCGTAATCTTTGCCAGGCTATGGGCGGCGATATAACGGTGCGAAGCGAATATGGAAAAGGAAGCACGTTCACCGTTACGCTGCCGCAAAGGTTTGAATCATATTGTCCGTTCGCTTCCATAGGCGACCCCGGAGAGAAAGCGATACTGCTTTATGAAACGCGCCCGGTCTACAGGGATTCCCTGATCCAAGCTTTTGAAAGTCTGGACGTCCCTTATAAAAGCGTCGAAAACATTCCGTCGCTCTTTGAAAGTCTAAGGGAATACCCTTATGTGTTCATATCCTCATTTATGTATGGCAGCGTCCATCCGGCACTGATAAAATTGGATGAACCGCCGAAGCTGGTTCTTCTGGCCGACGTCACGGAGATGATAGCCCCCAAGGACGCGAGGATTCTTTCCCTGCCGGCGCATTCCCTCTCCATCGCGAACATCCTGAACGACGTTCATGAGGATTATGGCGCGATCCAGGTAATCGGCGCAAGTTTTACCGCTCCGGAGATAAGGGTGCTTGTCGTAGATGACATTATGGCAAATTTGAAGGTTGCCGAGGGGCTGATGTCCCCTTATGAAATGCAGATTACCATTTGCACCGGAGGCCGGGAGGCTGTCGGGCTTGTGGCGGAGGGCCGGTATGATTTGGTGTTCATGGATCATATGATGCCGGAAATGGATGGGCTGGAAGCCACGGGGCGCATCAGGGAAATGGAAGGGGAATATTTCAAGTCGCTTCCGATCATTGCCCTCACGGCCAACGCGGTTTCGGGTGTGCGCGAGATGTTTATTCAAAACGGCATGAATGACTTTCTGGCAAAGCCGATAGAAACCGTGAAGCTTGACGCTATTTTGGAGAAATGGATTCCGAAGGAAAAACGCAAGAGGATTCAGGCTCAAAAACCCTGTGAAGAAAAAAATTCATTTGTGGATTCGCTTCACGGCGTCCATGAGCTTGACCTTGACAAGGCGCTTGCCGTAGTCGGAGGTTCAGCTAAAACATATGAGCGCATGGTAAGTCTGTCTGTCCGCTTGCTTCCTGAAAACATAGCCCGGCTGGATGGATTGATCGGTACAGACCTGCCAAGCTACGCCATAGAGGTGCATGGTCTTAAGAGTGTCTTGAATAACATTGGAGCATATGAGCTTGGAATGATTGCGGCCCGGTTGGAGGAGCTGTCCAAAAGCGGCGATTTCGACGCCTGTAAGGAAATCCATTTCGAATTTATTGAAAGGCTTACTGAATTTTCGGATTCAATGAGTGTTTTAACGGATCAGGCGGAGCCGCCCGATAAGCCGGAGGGCGATAAGCCATTTCTATTGGAAATCTTGCCAAAGCTTGCGGAAGCGGCGGACTATTTCGATAGTGTTCTCGCGCTCGAAATCCTCGCGCCCGCCCGTGGACACACTTATGGCCGGAAAACCGATAAGACGATAGCAGATTTGGCGTCCGCGTTTGAACGCTTCGATTTCGATACGGCTGCGGAGTTGATTGTTGAGTTAAAAGGAGAGCTGGATACCGATGGCTGAATATGTAGATGCCGCTGTGCAGAACATGGAAAAACCGGTAATCCTTGCGGTTGATGACAAGCCGGAGCTTTTGACCGCCATTGCAAGTATATTGGAGAGTGAATTCAAGGTCATAGCCGTGACAAGCGGCAGGGCCGCGTTAAACGTACTTGAAAAGCATACGCCGAGGCTTTTTCTTCTCGATATCGAAATGCCCCGCATGGATGGCTATGAATTGGCAAAGGTGATACGGAGGCAAAAAAGATTTGAAAGCGCCCCTATCATATTCCTCACAGGGAAAAGCACCCGCAACGATGTGGTTGCGGCAATTAAAAACGGCGGTAACGACTATCTCCTGAAGCCTGTGGAGAAAGAACTGCTGCTGGGGAAAATCCAGAAATATCTGGGATGAGAGGCGTGAGGGGAGTTATGAATAAAAGCTCCGTATTTACCCGCATTATGCTTGGCGGCATTCTGCCGACAGCCTTGATATTTACATCCGTGATTATACTGATCGGCAACGCGGTATATACTACCGGCGTCAATTCGGAAACAAGCATGGCGATACTGCGCGCGGAACAAACCACGCAGTATTTAAGCGGCAGGTTTTCACATCTGCCGAATTTGCTCAATCTGACCTCCGAGCTTTTGCTCAGGATTGACAGAAGTACGCCCGGTGCGGAACAGGAAGCCGATGATATCCTTCTTATGTTTCTGGATTCTCACCCGGATATATATAACGCATGGTTCGCTTTTGAACCGGGCGTGTTTAGAGAAAATAGCCGCTTTACCAAATCGTATATACAATACACACCCGGCATGGTGGAAGAAATCTTCGATATGGGCGACGATATATTGGATGACCCCGAGGAATCTCCATGGTATAATTTTTCCCTTTCAACGGGGGAACTGTTTCTTGACGGCTTGGATTATTATGACTATGGAGACGGTGGTGGCAATATACTGACAGCCGCGGTTACCTATCCTATTATTCAGAAGGACGGGCGGATAATAGGTTGCGTGGGCTTCGACGTCTTGTTAGGTGATTTGGCATTCCAACTGATTAGTCAATTTGAAATCGAAAATGAGCGAAAAATACTAATTATTTCGGAAGATGGGACGATAATATATTCAGGTAACAACGAGGAAATCGGAACCAATATGACGAATTATCCATTTGAGGACATAGACCGGATATTCCAAGCCATGAAGGAAGACGCAGGTTTTACCGAGGAAGGCTATTCCCCCTTTTATAATAAAAAATCACTTTTAGGCCTATACCCCATATCTATTGAGAGTAACAGATCCAGATCATACTTTTATATGGATATGCCGGTGGACGCATTGCACAAGGACGCGGATCGGACTACGCGCATGATCGGCTGCGCCAGTACAGCAAGTCTAATTCTGGCGGTAATCACTCTCTTTATCATAGCGAAAAATATCGTCAGGCCCATCAGAAGCATAACGGAAAGCGCCCACAAGATAGCCGGCGGGGATGCGGACGGTGTAGTGTTATACGCGGTCAATGAAAATGAAAAAACAAATAATGAAGTCTACATTCTGGGGGCGGCCATAAATAAAATGCTGCTGCAACTCAATGAAACGCAGAAATTGAAGCTGGAAACCCTGGAATTGAAGCATAAAAAAGAAAAGGCGGAAACGGAGGCGCAGGCAAAAGGAGATTTCCTGGCAAGGATGTCCCATGAGATCCGCACGCCGATGAACGCGATTATTGGAATAACGGAGCTTGTCCTGCGGGAAGAAATCTCCCCCGCAGTATATGAGCATGTGCGGGGCATCAAAAACGCCGGCTCCAATTTGTTATCCATCATCAATGATATTTTGGATTTTTCCAAGATCGAATCCGGCAAGCTGGAAATTATACCCGCCGAGTATATATTTGCCTCGCTCATTAATGACGTTATCAATATCATACGGATAAGAACCGCTGAAAATCCGGTGTTTTTTGTGGTAAACCTCGACAGCGCCATCCCGAGCAATCTGGTTGGAGATGAAGTCAGGGTGAGGCAAATATTATTAAATCTTTTGAGTAACGCCGTAAAATATACGGTTGAAGGATTTATTTCCCTGACGATAGACGGGGAGATGCGGGAGGATAATACCGTCTTACTGAACATAGAAGTGTCCGACAGCGGCATAGGTATCAGGCCGGAGGATATGAATAAGCTCTTTGGAGACTTTGTCCAGGTGGATATGGCGTCCCACAAGGGCATTCAGGGGACAGGGCTCTGGGACTTGCCATTACCAGAAGCCTCTGCCTTGCCATGGGCGGGGATATCTCCGTATACAGCGAATATGGCCAGGGCAGCACCTTTACTGTGCGGCTGCCTCAAAAATTTCACGAATATGAAAAATTCGCGTCCGTTGAGAACCCCTCCGAAAAAAAGGTTTTGCTGTATGAGCCCCGGGGAATTTACGCGGATTCCATCGCCTGTTCCATTGATAATTTAGGCGTCGAATGCGTGCTTGTCCGGGAGCGGGAAAAATTTTATGAAGCTCTGAAAAGCACTGTCTATCCCTTTGTTTTCGTATCCTCCTTCCTGTTTAAGGATACGAAGAAGATGGTAAGAGAGCTGGGGGTAAGCCCCAACCTTGTTTTGCTTGCCGAGTACGGCGAGGTTGACGCCGAAAAAAACATCAAGACCATAGCGATGCCCGTGCATTCCATCTCCATCGCCAATATATTGAACGACGTCACCGACAGCGCCGGATACGGCGGGAGTGAGGACGTGGGCATAACCTTCTCCGCGACCACCGCAAGGGTGCTTATCGTTGACGATATATCCACCAATCTGAAGGTTGCGGAGGGCTTGATGGCTCCGTATAATATGCGGATCGACACCTGTATGAGCGGTGAGGCGGCTATTGAGATGGTCCAATCCGATGAATACGACCTGATTTTTATGGATCATATGATGCCGGAAATGGACGGTGTTGAGGCCACGCGGCGGATCAGGGCATTGGGGGGCGAATATTACTCCCGCCTGCCGATCATCGCGTTAACCGCCAACGCCATATCGGGTGTTAAGGAGATGTTTATACAAAACGGCATGAATGACTTTCTTGCCAAGCCAATTGAAACGTCAAAGCTAAACAGCATTTTAGAGCAATGGATTCCCCGTGAAAAGAAGGAAAAACAACTAGCGCGGACAGCAAAGTATTCCCCTGCGCCGTTCAAAATTAAAGGGCTGGATGTAAACGCAGGCATTGCGGCAACCGGCGGCGATACCGGACATTATATTGCTACGCTTTCCCTCTTTTGCAAGGACAGCGCGGAGAAAACGGGTCAAATCCGGGACAGCATGGAGAATGAGGATACGCGGCTGTACGTTACCTATGTCCATGCCCTTAAAAGCGCGCTCTACAGTATAGGGGCGCGGGGAGTGTCCGAGCTTGCCAGAAATCTTGAGGCGGCCGGAAGGAACGGAGACACGGATTACATTGCGCAGAATACCGCTGCATTCTTGCATGATCTGGAAATATTACTTGAGAATATAGGAAAAACCGTTTCAGAGATAAAGAACAGTAACCCCGGTCAGGACGTAATCGACAAAACGATGCTTATAAGATTGAAACAAGCGCTTGATGAAATGGATGGCATCACAATAGAGAATGTAATCAACCGGTTGCGGTCTCAAAAGCTGGGTGAGGAATTAAATAACATGGTGGAAGACATCTATCAGAATATTTTGCTGCTTGAATACGACGAGGCGCAGTCGGTTATTGATAGATTATTGAATCAGCCGGAGGGGTTATAATTGGAACGGATTGAAGCATTTGAGCGCGACGGAAAACAAATCATTTATTTTAACCTGTGCGATATAAAAAGCAATGAGGAATTAAGCGAGGTCGTTGAGCAGGCGAAGGAGGCAATAAACGGTTACGGACAGCAACAATGCGTATATACGATAACCAATATAAGCCGAATCGCCTTCGATACGAGAACGAAGGAAATCGCGGCGGATTGGATGGCGTTCAACAAGCCGTTCGTTATAAACGCCGCCTTCATCGGTGTAACCGGTGTCAGGAAGATCATGATGAACGCGGTGTTCCTGCTAAGCGGCCGTACAAATGTAAAATTGTTCCACGATATGGAGCAGGCTACCCAGTGGATCGACTCATTGTGACACGAATAGCGTAGTGGAAGGAAATGGCCTGAATGAAGAAACTGAAAAGAGTTATTTTGACGGACGATCAGATTACCAATCTTACCATCGGAAGGGACGTACTTTCCGGAAAATATGAGGTTTTCACAGTGCCGTCCGGAGAAAAGCTGCTTATGCTGTTGGGCAAGGTCATGCCGGATATGATCCTCCTGGATATTGAAATGCCTGGAATGAACGGTTACGAAACCATCAAAACCATAAAAGGCAATCCGGAAACGGCGCATATCCCCGTTATATTCCTGACTGCCCGGAACGACGCGGGCAGCGAGCTGGAGGGGTTATCCCTCGGCGCCATAGACTACATATCAAAGCCGTTTTCCCCACCGTTGCTTTTAAAGCGCATAGAGGTACACTTGCTGGTCGAGGAGCAAAAGAGGGAGCTCCAGGATTACAATGACAGGCTGGAGGAAATGGTCAGGCAAAAAACGCAAACGATCCTTGAGCTGCAATACGCCATTATAGAAACTATGGCCGAGCTTGTGGAGTGCCGGGACGACGCGACCGGCGGACATATCGACCGGACTCGGAAGTATCTTAAAATACTGATTGACGGGTTGCTTTCCCATGGGCTGTACCCTGAAGAAGCCTCCTCCTGGGATATTGAGATGCTGATCCTGTCGGCGCAGCTTCATGACGTCGGTAAAATCGCGGTAAACGACAATATATTGCGAAAGCCGGATAAGCTGACGCCGGAGGAATTTGAACAAATAAAAAAACATACGGTCTTTGGCGGAGAAGTCATTGAGAGGATCCAAAAACGAACCGGAGATCAGGTGTTTTTGGATTATGCCAAAATATTGGCGGTATACCATCACGAAAGATGGGATGGTAAAGGATACCCGTACGGACTTGTGGGGGAGAATATTCCTTTGCCGGCGCGTCTTATGGCTATAGTGGACGTTTATGACGCGCTGATTTCGGAAAGACCGTATAAACGGCCCTTTTCACAAGAAGAAGCTGTGAGGATAATTGGGGAGGGGAAGGGCACGCAGTTTGACCCTATGCTGGTTGACTTGTTTTTATCTGTTTCAGATCAGATGGAAAAAATAGAACAAACGGTTTAGTCTTATAGCTGGTGACAAAAAATCTTGTATTGCGACCCAAAACGAGGTTAGGAAAGGTAACTGCTAACAAGCAGAAATAGAGGGGGATACTTATGAAAAACATTAAAACATCCATGAAACTGGCCGTCAGCTTCGCTGTCGTTATAGCTTTGGCAATATCGGTAGGCGTAGTGGGCTATATCGGCATGGGTTCCCTGACAAATTCCGCCCAGGGTTTGTATCAGTATAATCTCCTGCCGGTCAAGGCGATGGGCAATCTCCGCGAGCTGTTCAACCTGGAGCGCAGCGACATGCGCAATATCTTTTTGTCAAAGGATGATTCTGAAAAGGTTAAAAGCCTGATAAACGGTTTTTCCGCATACGCGGCTACGGCCAACGAGAATTTCGCGCTGTATGAGGCAGCGATCCTGCCCGGAATGGAGGGGGACGAGGCGGCGTATTTTTCCGCAAAGGAGGTGTATCTGGGTGCGTTTGCCCAGATGAAAAAGGATACATTCGCCCTCATTGAAAAGGGGGATTGGAATGAAGCTTACAAGGTCTTTATAGACAGGGGCGCGTCTATCATCCCGCCCATCTCGAACGGATTCGCGGAGAGTACGGCGCAAAACGACGCTTGGGCTCTGGAGGACAGCCAAAAAACCATTGACCTGCATAACATGCTCACGCTCATACTGGTTATTGTGCTGGCGGTCGCTGTCGCCATTGCCGTGTTTTTTGCCAGGTATATATCCGGCCTTATCAGCAAGCCACTGAGCCTTATGGCCGGTATACTCACGCAGATCGGAGTCAGGGGGGATTTGGAGCTTCCTCCTGAAATAGCGAAACAGGCAGATGACGAGGCAAAGCGCGAGGATGAAATCGGGGTATGCGCCAAAGCGTTTATCGAGCTTATTAAGCATCTGACGAGCGTGAACCAAACCCTTGCGTGCGTGGCGGGCGGCGATCTGACGGTTAACGTCACCCAGCTGTCGGAGCGGGACAGTATGGGAAGTTCCCTTGCAGGCATGGTGGATAATCTGGGTAAGATGTTTATGGATATCAACACATCGTCAAGTCAGGTTTCGGCCGGTTCGCAGCAGGTGGCGCAGGCCGCGCAGGAGCTGGCTTCCGGCTCCAGCCAACAGGCAGCGAGTATCGAGGAGTTTTCCGCCGCCCTTGCCGGTATGGAACAAAAGACAATGCATAACGCGGAAAACTCCAGGTTGGCGCAGGAAGCGAACGAAAAGGTGGAATCCCTTATCGTGGACAGCGTGCAGTCAATGGGCGGACTGCTTGAGGCGATGCACGGAATTGACGAAAGCTCCAAAAGCATTACAAGGGTAATCAAGGTTATCGACGACATCGCGTTCCAGACGAACATCCTCGCGCTCAACGCCGCAGTTGAGGCGGCGCGGGCAGGCCAGCACGGCAAGGGCTTCGCGGTGGTTGCCGACGAAGTGCGCAACCTTGCCGCCAAGAGCGCCGAAGCCGCGAAAGAGACAGCCGGCCTGATTGAGGGAAGCGCTCAGAGGGTAAACGACGGCAACCGGATGGTGGAGCAGACCAACAGCCGCCTGGATGCCGTTGCCGAAAACGCGCGGGAGAGCGTCCGCCTTGTAAATGAGGTTACCGCGGCCTGTGGAGAGCAGACAAAATCAATCAATGAAATCAACCGGGGAATGGAGCAGATTTCCATCGTCGTGCAATCCAACTCCGCTACGGCGGAGCAGTCGGCGGCGGCGTCCCAGCAGATGTCCGCGCAAGCCGTGCTGCTGGGTGAAATCGTTGCGAGGTTCAAGCTTAAAGGCGGGGAGCGGACGTTGACCGGGCGAAACAAAGCCTTATCAGACGGGTTTGCCCTTTCCGACGCGGAAAGCGGTGAAGGCGGAAAGTATTAATGTGTTTGTATCGCCGCCGGGCGGCGAATGGAGGTTGGGATGAAGACAATTTTTGCTCTCTGGCTAAGGAATATCAAGGCGTTTGCAAGAGACAGGACGCGGATGGTTTTTTCGGTGATTTTCCCGTTTTTCTTTATATATGTGTTTAGCTCGGTTTTCAAAAACGAGTTTATTGAAAACCCGATTTCCTATATGTTGGCCGGTGTTATCATTTCGGATGTATTCGATTTTTCCCTGCGGATTTCGTCCTCTACCATAGACGATATGGCTTCCGGCTTTATGAAGGAGGTTCTTGTTTCGCCTGTGGCCAGATTGACCGTTGCGGCAGGGCAGTTTTTATCCTCCGCAACCATTTCCACCCTACAGGGGCTTCTGATTTTGGTTGTCGGTTTTTTTATCGGCTTTCGGGTAACGTCGCTGCTTACGATTCTTTTCATTGTCCTGATTATGATTTTTGTGGGGCTTGTATTTTCCGGTTTTGGCTTATTTCTTGCCACGAACACAAAAAACATTCAGACCTTTCAGGTTGTAACAATGGCAATTACCATGCCGATGACCTTTATTTCCGGAGCATATATACCGTTTTCACTGTTGCCCCGGACATTGGTGTATATCGGGTATCTAAATCCCATGACATATGCGGTTGCCCTCTTTAGGGCGACGGCCCTGGAGAAGCTTGCCATGCCGCATACGGAGCTGATTAAGGAGGAGCTGGCGTTTCAGCTGGGCGGCGTTGTAATTACTCCTGTGATGTCTATGTTCATATTGCTTGCGTTTGGGCTTTTGTTTTTGGTTTTATCTACGCTGTCTTTTGTAAATACGGATTTCTCAAAAATTAACCGGAATAAAAATGACTCTATTGAGTGGTAATATTGTTTGCAAATAAAAAAAGACTGCCACCTACAGGCAGTCTTTTAACGTTCTATATCATTCGCTTCTCGGGTGTGGCCCTTATTCATGCCGCCTCATTCAAATATCAACCAGAGGTTCCCCGTGACAGGGAAGAAGATAGCCCAGCTTTTTCAGCAAAGCGAGGTCATCGCGGGTGGGGGAAAAGTGTCGGGGCAATTCCCGCAGCCGGTTTTCCGCAGCTTGATAGGAAAGGGAAAACACCTGCCGCAGATCCTCCGGGGTTAACCGGACGGGAGACTGCCGGGCCATCTCGTGGATAAGCACCATGGGAGCCAGCAGCTGGGCCGCAAAGCAGTTGGCCTCTTTTTCCTGGGTGTCTCCGTCCTGCCGGTGATTCAGGTAGACATGTCCCAACTCATGCGCTAACGTGAAGCCCAAGCGACCGGAGCTCCGGGCGTCCTCGTTATAGAGTATAATATGCCTGGTTTCCCCCTGGTGTCGGCAGATAAAGGTGCAGCCGTCCTGAAGGCAGTCACTGCCGTCGGTGAGTTGGGGAAGGGTGGTACTGGTCATGTGGCAGAAGTGCTGCATGGAGTCGATTAGAATATTTTTGTCGTAGTGCAGTTTTTTTGTGTCGATGCGCAGGCTGTACAACCGCTGCCTCAGCAAGAGCAGGGTGGCTGTGGCCCTTGCGTGGGCGTATCGGGGCGTCACTCAGAGGTTTTTCTTTTCCTGGTTCGTTTGTCCGAGGAATTCATTGCATCCAGATATAGGTCAATGTTTTCCTCAAATGCTTTGATAATGCGTTCGCGCTGGCTTGGGGGGATGGCCTCGGCGCGTCGTGCCAGCATAAGCAGCCACTCCTCATCCTTGTTCTGCACTACGCTGGGGAGTTCGTTATCCTCCCGGAAAAAATACTCGGTAGATACGCCAAAGTAATCGGCTAGTTTTTTGAGCGTCTGGGAGTCGGGCGTGGAGACGCCCCGCTCATATGCCCCATAGGTTTGGCGCTTCACATCCAGAAAGACGGACACTTCCTCTTGGGTAATTCTTCGTTTTTTGCGTATGGTTTTGAGCCGGTCCGAAAGCATTGTGTTCACCTTACCTCTCAATTATCAATTTTCACCTTTATAGTAGCAAATTTTTTTTGCGAATGCAATATTTAGTTTTAAATTTTATACAATTACTTAAAACCGTCAGCATAATTGGCTGTTACCTCCCGGATTTCAAAGCCATTGACAAACTTCAATGATATCGGTAAGATGAGGTATACTGATTTCGGGAGGTGCCGGGGGATGCATAGGCTTAGGTGGATACTGCTGATACTGGCGCTGGCGGCGGCGCTGGCGGCGTGCGGAACACAGCCGCAAAGGTCGGCGGAAGGCAACCGGTTCCAGGAAGCGTCGGTGGAGGAGATTCCATCCCCGGCGGAGTCCGAAGCCGGAGCGCCCGGTGGGGAGGAAGCCGGGGATGTGGGTGACGGCGTTGGGCAATACGGCGGCGATTTGCGGGGGGATGAGGCATCTGGTTCCGCGGAAAACGGCTCGTCTCCGGAACGTCCAGCCAATTCCGGGAGCCCGAAATACGGATGGGGCCGCAAAGCGGTTGAGTTGAGCCGGGGAAAATCCGCCGCGGATTCATCCGCCGCCCGGCAAGCCTATGGCGCAGGCACGCCCGGCAGCGTGGCGGCGCGCTTTCTGGAGGCGCTTCGCCAGATGGATCCTGTAGGGCTGGCAGAGACCACCGGTGAGGATGTGGATTATTACGAATTAGACGATGAACCGGAAACTATGCTGCTTACAGAGCTGATGTCCCGGATGCAATATACGGTGCTGGGGGAGACGGTTTCCGGGGCCGCCGCCCATGTGAAGCTGTCTGTCACTATGATATCCGCCGTGAATATGCGGGACGAAGTCACAGAGCGGTTAGCGCAGCTGATAGCAATGGGGGCAGCGCCGGAGGACGTCCTGCTCTACCTGGAGGGGAGGCTGAAGGAACCCGACGCAGCCACAGTTACCATCGAGACCACCTTGGAGGTAACCAAGGATCAGCATGGGAAGTGGCTAATAGATATGGAGAGTGAGGCCAATGAGGAATTTTTCATGGACATTACAGAGGATTGGATAACCTTTTTTGAGGAAATTTCGTATTATTTAGGCTACTTATATTAACGCAAAGGAAATCACAAGAATGTATACACTACACAGCATGACCGGAAAGGCCCGCAGGGGCAGCTTTTCCACCGTACACGGAGAGATTCAGCTGCCCGCCTTTATGAATGTAGCTACTGCCGGGGCGATAAAGGGAGGAGTGTCCTCCCATGATTTGCGGGAGCTTAAATGCCAGGTGGAGCTGTGCAATACCTACCACCTCCATCTGCGCCCCGGAGACGGCGTTGTTCGTCAGATGGGGGGGGTCCATAAATTCATAGGGTGGGATGGGCCGGTTCTCACCGATTCCGGCGGGTTTCAGGTGTTTTCCCTGGCCAAGCTCCGTACCATTCAGGAGCAGGGGGTGACGTTCCAGTCCCACATTGACGGGCGAAGAATCTTTATGGGCCCTGAGGAGAGCATGCGTATCCAGTCCAACCTCGGCTCCACCATCGCAATGGCCTTTGACGAGTGCATTGAGAATCCGGCGGAGTATGACTACACCGCCCGTTCCATCGACCGAACCACCCGCTGGCTCCGCCGGTGCAGGGAGGAGCTGAACCGGCTGGCCGCCCTGCCGGATACCCTGAATCCGCGGCAGATGCTCTTTGGCATCAACCAGGGCTCCACCTACAGGGATTTGCGCATCCGCCATATGCAGGAAATTGCCGCCCTGAACCTGGATGGTTATGCCATCGGCGGCCTGGCGGTGGGGGAGACGGCGGAGCAAATGTACGAAACCATTGAGGCTGTAGAGCCCCACATGCCCCCGGACAAGCCGCGCTACCTTATGGGGGTGGGTACGCCGGTGAATATTCTGGAGGCTGTCCACCGGGGGGTGGATCTGTTTGACTGCGTAATGCCCAGCCGCAACGCCCGGCACGGCACCCTGTTTACCTGGGAGGGCATCCGCATTATCGGCAATGCCAAATACCGCACCGACCCGGCCCCAATTGACGAAAGCTGCGGCTGTCCGGTATGCCGATCTTATTCCAGGGCCTATCTGCGGCATCTGCTGAACGCAAAGGAAATTTTGGCATATCGATTGTTGGTGATGCATAATCTGTACTTTTATAATACCCTGATGGAGCGCATCCGCACCTGCTTGGAGGAGGGTAGCTTCCAAAGATTCTATGAGGAGACGGTTCCGGTTTTGGGCAGGAGAATTTAAATCTTGTCCAAAAAGAACTTGCAATAGGAATGATTTTTCGGTATACTAATTGGTAATCTCGTTGGGGGCAAATGTCCCCTATTTATTTTGTTGAAAATATAAAGAATGCCACCAAGGGCTTGGTGGCGGAAAAGGAGAGTTTATGCAGAGTTTTATGATGACAGCGGATGCCGGAGCTATGGGAGCCGCAGTGCAGTTCCTTCCCTTCGTGCTGATTATGGTGGTTTTTTACTTCATGATGATCCGTCCGCAAAAAAAACGTGAGAAGGCGGTTCAGGAGATGCGCAATTCCCTGGAGGTAGGGGACGAGCTGGTAACCGTTGGCGGTATCATTGGCACCGTTGTGGTGGTCAAGGATGATTATCTGGTGATTGAGACCGGCTCTGACCGCAGCAAGGTGCGCGTTGCCCGTTGGGCTGTCCAGGCTAACCTGACCAGCAAAACCGAACCGGCTCCCCCTCCGGAGGTTAAATAATTTATTCCATTTCCCCGGTAATAATGTGGGCAAGCCCTGAATATAGTAGTGGTAACCAGATACTTTGAACAGGGGGCGTTTGCATGTCAAGCAAGGAAAGAATTCCCGATGGGTTGGGGATTCAGCGGGGAATCAAGCCGGTACTTTTAAGCGTCGCGGCGGGCACGGTTGCCTGTAGTGCCGCACTGCTGCTCTTTTCCCTTCTCATGTCCAGCCGGAACATACCCCAAGGCCTGGTTGGCCCGATGGCAACCTTTGCGGCCTCCGCCGGGGCGCTGGTGGGGGGCTATATATGCGCCAGGCTTATGAGGGAGCGCGGGTTGCTCTGGGGCCTGATTTGCGGCGTGGCGCTTTGCTTTGTCCTGTTGCTGTCCAGCTTGGGTATCAGCGACAGCGGCTTTGGGATCGCCGCGTTATTCAAGGTGGTGTTTATCCTGCTCAGCTCCATGCTGGGCGGCGTGTTGGGCGTCAACACGCGGCGGAGGCGCAAATCCTCCAAGCGGTAGGCTGCAAGGCTTTACGGAGAGGGATTTTTATGCTATACTGTTCCCACTGACTTTATTTTATAGGGAGAATCATCAATGAAACACATTAAAACCCTCAACAAAGCCAACCTAAAGGAATCCGCGGCCAAAGGCGGCTGCGGTAAATGCCAGGCTTCCTGCCAGTCGGCTTGCAAGACCTCTTGCACGGTAGCCAATCAGAAGTGCGAAAGATAGGCGCTGATTGGTCGGTAAAGCGCAGCCGGAATGTCCGCCGTTGGCGGGCATTTTTGCGCTGTAGCTAATTATCTAAAAGGGAGGTACCTGCTGTTATGATACATAAATATGCCTTGGCGGGGCAACATGTGGTTCTGGATGTAAACTCCGGTGCCGTACATTTGGTGGACGAGCTGGCCTTCGCCCTGCTGGATCGGTTGGAGCCGCCCCTCGCTCCGGTCTGCCCACCGGAGGTCTTGTCTCGGCTGGAGGCCGACTGGCCCTCACAGGACATCCTGGAAGCCTATGACGAGTTCCGTCGGCTGGAGGAGGCGGGGCAGCTCTTTTCTCTTGACGATTACGGCGTTTTTGCGGAAAAGATGGTGGCGTCCCCCGTTAAGGCCATGTGCCTCAACGTATCCCACGACTGCAACCTGCGCTGTGCCTACTGCTTCGCGGGGAAGGGGGACTACAACCAGGGCCGCATGGTGATGACCGCCGAAACCGGCAGGCGCGCCATTGACTTCCTCCTGGAGCAGTCCTGGGATCGTGAAAACCTGGAGGTGGATTTTTTTGGCGGCGAGCCACTGATGAATTTCGATGTGGTGCGCCAGGTGGTGGAATACGCCCGGAGCCGGGAGTCCGCATGGGGGAAAAAATTTCGATTTACCATAACCACAAACGGCCTTCTTTTAGACGGGGAAAAAATAGAATATATCAACCGGGAAATGAGCAATGTGGTTTTGTCCCTGGATGGCCGCAAGCCGGTAAACGACCGGGTGCGCGCCCGGGTGGACGGTTCCGGCTGCTATGAGGCCATCGTTCCCAAATTCCAGCGGCTGGTGGAGGCGCGGGGCGATAAGGAATATTATGTCCGGGGGACCTTCACCAAATACAACAAGGATTTCGCCGATGATGTTATGGCGCTGAATGCCCTGGGCTTCGATCAGATTTCCATAGAGCCGGTGGTGGCCGACCCTTCCCATGACTATGCCCTCACCCGGGAGGATCTGCCCGAGATATTCAGCGAATACGAACGCCTGGGCGACATTCTGCTGGACGAAAAGCAGAGGGGAAACAGCTTCAACTTTTTTCACTTCATGCTCGATCTGGATCAGGGGCCCTGTGCCATCAAGCGACTGCGCGGCTGCGGCTGCGGCAACGAGTACGTTGCAATCACCCCCGACGGCGACATCTATCCCTGCCACCAGTTTATCGGTCATGAGGAATGGAAGATGGGCAGCCTTTATGAAGGCACCTTCGACCTTGCCGCAAAAGAGCGTTTCTCCCGGGCCACCGTTTATCAAAAGCCCGATTGCGCCGACTGCTGGGCAAAATTCTACTGCTCCGGCGGCTGCAACGCCAACAACATGCAGTATGCCGGGGATATCCTGAAGCCCTACGCATTCTCCTGTGATTTGGAAAAAAAGCGGCTGGAGTGCGCCATCGCCCTGAAGGCGAGGCTCATGGAGGCTGGGATTCACGGCGAAGGGTAAAAAAAGCCGGAAATGCGAATCCGTTCTTTTATCCCATGCACAAACGCGGAATTAGGGCCTATCCGTAAAATAGAAAATATGGTAAACTATCCATGGTGATGAGCAAATGGAAGAGCAAAAGAGCTATAAATCATGGACAATATCAGATGAATTATGGGAAGCAGTAAAAGAGTA
>Ga0153950_1000445_pt1 | contig 18391 bp, 16 predicted proteins | sample TSNJ034MetaG_FD_104737 | JGI IMG/M metagenome (GOLD analysis project Ga0153950, IMG submission 104737) | Attine ant fungus gardens microbial communities from New Jersey, USA - TSNJ034 MetaG | ecosystem: Host-associated > Fungi > Mycelium > Unclassified | place: USA: New Jersey, Wharton State...
CATGACGTTCAGCAGTCCGAGCCCCGGGTACGCCACCGTGAACAGGGCCGGGATGATGGCGAAGTACTTCGCCACGTCATTGGCCACGGAGAAGGTGGTCAGGGAGCCGCGGGTGATGAGCAGCTGTTTGCCGATCGCCACGATGTCCAGGAGCTTGGTGGGATCCGAGTCCAGGTCCACCATGTTGGCGGCCTCCTTGGCTGCCTGCGTCCCGGAGTTCATGGCCACTCCCACATCCGCCGCGGCCAGGGCCGGGGCGTCGTTGGTGCCGTCGCCGGTCATGGCCACGAGGCGGCCTGCCGCCTGCTCCGCGTGGATCCGGGCGAGCTTGTCCTCCGGGGTGGCCTCGGCCAGATAGTCGTCCACGCCGGCCTGCCGGGCGATGGCCGCCGCGGTCAGCGGGTTGTCGCCCGTGATCATGACGGTCCGGATGCCCATGGTCCGCAGTGTGGCGAAGCGCTCGGCGATCCCGGGTTTCACCACGTCCGCCAGTTCCACGGTGCCCAGCACCTGGACTCCGCCCAGCGCGTCCTGGCGCGCCACCACCAGCGGCGTGCTGCCGCGCCGGGAGAGCTCCTCCACGGTGGCCGCCACTTCGGCGGGAAGCTCGCCGCCGGCTTCTTCCGCCCAATGCCCGACGGCGGACGCCGCTCCCTTTCGCACCTTGACGCCGCGGTGGTCCAGGCCGCTCATCCGCGTGGCCGCGGTGAACTCCACAGCCTCGGCCGGGTCCGGCCCGGCGAACAGATCCTCCAGGGTGGACCGGTTCTGTGCCGGGGCATCGCCGAGGCTCTCGGCCAGCTCCACGATCGACCGGCCCTCCGGGGTCTCATCGGCCAGGGAGGACAGCCGGGCCGCGTCCACCAGGTCGTCCCGGCCCACCCCCGGAGCCGGGAAGAACTCCACCGCCCTGCGGTTGCCATAGGTGATGGTGCCGGTCTTATCCATCATGAGGGTGGTGATGTCGCCTGCAGTCTCCACGGCCCGGCCGCTCGTGGCCAGCACATTGTGCTGCACCAGCCGGTCCATGCCGGCGATCCCGATCGCGGGGACCAGGGCGCCGATGGTGGTGGGGATCAGACAGACCAGCAGGGCCACCAGCACGATGGGGCTCGGGACCGCTCCGGCCAGCAGCGAGAACGGGACCAGGGTCACCGTCACCACCAGGAAGGTGATGGTCAGCGCCACCAGGAGGACGTGGAGCGCGATCTCATTAGGGGTGCGCTTGCGTTCGGCGCCTTCCACCAGAGCGATCATGCGGTCCAGGAACGTGGCGCCCGGTTCGGCGCTGATCCGGACCACGATCCGGTCGGAGAGGACCGTGGTGCCACCCGTCACGGCGGAGCGGTCACCACCGGACTCCCGGACCACGGGGGCGGATTCGCCCGTGATGGCGGACTCGTCCACCATGGCCAGACCCTCCACGATCTCGCCGTCGGAGGGGATGACGTCCCCGGCCTCGCACACCACCAGATCGCCACGGTGGAGTTCGGAGGCCGCGACCGTCTCCTCGGCGGCCCCGGAGAGCTTCCGGGCCTTCAGCCCTTCCCGGCTGGCACGCAGACTGTCGGCCTGGGCCTTGCCGCGGCCTTCCGCAAGGGCCTCCGAGTAGTTGCCGAACAGCACTGTCAGGGCCAGCCACACGGTGACCGCCAGGCTGAAGCCGGCCTCCGGCGAGCCTGAGGCGAACTGCCCCACGCAGACCAGGAGGGAGACGGCCGTGCCCACCAGGACGGTGAACATGACCGGGGAATGGGCCATGGCCCGGGGCGAGAACTTCTTCAGGGCCAGCGGCACCGCACCCAACAGGGTCTTCCGGTCCCACGTGCTCCGGCGCTTGTAAGCGTGGCCGGAGAGTTCCTCCACACGGGGTGCAGGGGAGGTTCCGGGCTGGGCGGTGCGTTCTTCTGCTGCGGTCTTCATGACAGGGTGCCTTCTGCGAGCGGGCCCAGGGCGAGGGCGGGGAGGTAATTGAGCGCGGTCAGCAGGACCGCGACGGTGCTGAGCATCACGGCGAAGAGACCACCGTGTGTGGGGAGGGTTCCCGCGGAGGCGGGGATCCGGGGCTGAGTGACGAAGGCACCGGCCAGGGCCAGCACCAGCACGATTCCCACGAAACGTCCCAGCCACATGGCGATACCCAGCATGGTGGACAGGGCCGGTCCGGAACTGGTGATGCCACCGAACGCGGAGCCGTTGTTGTTGGCGCCGGAGGTGAAGGCGTACAGGACCTCGCTGAACTGATGCGGCCCCTGCGCGGGAGCCTGGGACAGGATCCCCGGGACGAGCACCGCGATGCCGGACAGGACGAGGACCAGGACCGGCACCACCAGAAGGTAGAGCGCCGCGAGCGTCATGTGGCGGGCCTGGACCTTCTTGCCCAGGTACTCGGGCGTCCGGCCGACCATGAGCCCGGCCAGGAACACCGTGACCACGGCGATCACCAGCATGCCGTACAGACCGGAACCCACCCCGCCCGGGGCCACCTCGCCCAGCATCATGTTGACCATGGCCAGGCCTCCGGCCAGCGGGGGCAGTGAATCGTGCGCGGCATTGACCGCGCCCGTGGAGGTCAGTGTGGTGGCGGAGGCGAAGACCGAGCTCGCGGCGGGACCGAAGCGCTGCTCCAGACCCTCCCCGGCATCTGGGAAAGCGGACATCGCCCAGGCCATCGCCGTCGTCGTGAGCGCCCAGAGGCTGCCCATGACGCCCAGGACCGTGTAGCCCTGGCGGGCGTCGCCGGCCATCCGCCCGAAAACGTAGGGCAGCGCCGAGGGGATCAGGAGGATCAGGAAGACCTCGAAGAGTGAGGTGAAGGAGTTCGGGTTCTCGAACGGGTGCGCCGAGTTCGCGTTGAAGTACCCGCCGCCGTTGGTGCCCAGCAGCTTGATGGCCTCCTGGCTCGCCACCGGACCGCCCGGGATGGTCTGGGACGCACCCGTGAACGGATTGGTCACGGTGCCGCTCCAGAAGTTCTGCACTACGCCGGCCACCACGAGCACGACGCCGCCCAGCACGGCGAGTGGGAGCAGCACCCGGAGGGTGACACGGACCAGATCGGCCCAGAAGTTGCCCAGGTGACTCGTGCCGAAACGGGTGAGCCCCCGCATCAAGGCCACGGCCACGCTGATGCCCACTGCGGCGGACAGGAAGTTCTGCACGGCCAGCAAGGCCATCTGCGCCCCGTAGCCGAGCGTGGTCTCCGGGACGTACACCTGCCAATTGGTGTTGGTGACGAAGGAGATGGCGGTGTTCATGGAGGTCCACGGATCCACCGCGCCCGGTCCGCCGGGGTTCCAGAGCCCCTGGAGCCGCAGCAGCAGGTAGATGACCAGCACGGACACGATCGAGAACACCAGCACGCTGCGGGCATAGCCGAGCCAGCCCTGCTCGCTGGAGGAGGACACCCCGGAAAGCCGGAACAGGAACCGCTCCACCCGTGAGTCCTCGCGGCCTTCCAGCACGGCGTGGAGATAGAGGCCCAGAGGCTTGTGGAGCACGCCCAGGAGGAGTACCAGCACCGCGATCTGGGTGAGGAAGGAGAGCCAGGAGAACTGCATCACTGCCCCTTGTCAGAGGAGATGAGGGAGACCAGAAGGTAGACCAGCAGGGCTGCGGCCACGAGTCCCAGAAGCGCCCAGATCAGGATGTCCACGGTCATTTCCGTCCCACCACCTTGTCGATCGCACTGGCCAGCCAGACCATGGCGCCGGACAGGAGCACGAAGACCCCCATCGCGATCACGTCGTCCATCTCACGTTCCTTTCGCCGCCGCTGTCGCGGACGGGCTTTCGCGCTGGGTGCGGATTGGGCCGCACCCCGGACCGCGCCGCGGCCCGCACCTTCAGTGAAGTCCTTCCGGACGCCGTTGACGCCGCCTTTTACGCTTCCTTGATGCGGGCGGAGGGAACCTTTGCACTTCCTTTACGCGGTGTTCGGGACAGGCTCCGCCCGGCCGTTCCGTCCCGCCGGACGGGAGCGGACCGCAAGGCACGGGCGAGGGGCCGGCACCTCATAAACTGATCACGTGACTGAGCTCTCCGCCCTCGCCTCCGCCCGGATCGTCGTTGCTGAACTGCTCGACGGCTGTGTGCGGCACGTGGCGGTCTCCCCGGGGTCCCGCTCGGCACCGCTGGCCTATGCGCTCGCCGAAGCGGAGGCCCGGGGACACGTCACGCTGCACGTGCGCGTCGATGAACGAGCGGCGGCCTTCACCGCGCTGGGAGTGATCCTGGGCAGCGGGGCGCCCGCCGCCGTCGTCGTGACGTCGGGGACGGCCGTGGGCAATCTCCTGCCGGCCGTGATGGAGGCGGACCACGTCAGTGCGCCGCTGGTGGTGCTCTCTGCGGACCGGCCCATGGAACTGCGCGGCACGGGTGCCAGCCAGACGACTGAGCAGATGGACCTCTTCGGTGAGCATGCGCGCTTTGCTGTGGACATCCCTGCCGGTGACGATCCGCGGCGGGGCGTCCGGACAGCCCTGAACGCCGCGACCGGCGTCTTCGAGGAGGTTCCGCCGGGCCCGGTCCAGGTGAACCTGGCCTTCCGCGATCCTCTGCTGCCCGGCCCGGAGGAGGAGTTCCCGGAAGACGCCGGCCGGAGGCCCTTCCACTTCGCGCCGGACCCCGCCCCCATCCACTACGACGCACCCGCTGGCCTGGACGCGCGCCGCACCCTGGTTCTGGCCGGTCACGATGCGGGCCCCATTGCCGAGGCGTTCGCCCGGGCCCACGGCCTCCCGCTGGCCGCGGAGCCCAGTTCCAACGCCCGGTTCGGCCCGAATGCCGTGGGCCCGTACCGTCTGCTGCTGGAGCGATTCGGGCCGGACGCGGCGGAGCCGCTGGAGCGTGTGGTGGTCTTCGGGCGGCCCACACTGTCCCGTCCGGTGGCCGCGCTTCTGGCCCGGAGGGACATCCCTCTGGCCCTCTACGAGCCCGTCCCCGTGGCCTGGTATCAGCCCGGCCGGCGCCTGGAGCGCCCCATCGACAGCCTGGCGGAGCTGTCCGTCTTCGCCGGGCTCGGTCCCGAAGGATGGCTGGACACCTGGCTCCTGGCGGGTGAGCGGGCGCAGCACACCATTGAACGGGTGCTGGCCCAGGAACCCGGGCTGACCGGACCGTTCGTTGCGGCAGCGGTCTGGGCCTCCGCGCGGGGGCAGCTGGTGCTCGGTTCCTCCAACGGCATCCGTGACGCGGATCTGGCCGCCGCCCCGACGCTGGAGCCTCTGGCCACCGTGCAGGCGAATCGTGGCCTGGCAGGGATCGACGGGATGACCTCCACGGCGGTGGGTGTGGCGCTGGGCTCGGGCCGCGAGACCACGCTGCTGTGCGGTGACGTCACCTTCCTGCACGACGCCGGTGGGCTCTTCCTCGGCGCGGGGGAGGACGAACCGGATCTGCGCGTGGTGGTGCTCAACGACCAGGGTGGGGCGATCTTCAGCACCCTGGAACACGGGGGCCTGCGCGGGGGTTACGAAGCCGTCGTCGAACGCCTCTTCGGCACCCCGCATACCGTCCGGCTCGACGCATTGGCCGCCGCGTATGGCGTTCCGTACCGTGCCGTGACGACGACGGCGGAACTCGACGCGGCGCTCGCGGAACCGGTGCGGGGACGCAGTGTGCTGGAGGTGCGGTGTTCGCGCGACGGTCTCCGGGACCTCCATGCCCGCCTCCGCGAAGCGCTCTGAGAACCCTTACGCCTCCTCACCACCTCTCCACTTCACCACCTCCCATCGACTGCTCCGTACGACGCCATTTCCCCCCGATTTCCGGGGATTTTGGCACCGTACGGAGCAGTCGATGGGGTGTGGAGGGTTCCCGGGTGGAGCGTCGCGGCGTAGCCTGAGGGCATGGCTGGGGGAGCTGAGGGCCCGGGGGCTGCTGAGAAGATCACGAAATCCACGGGACGGTCGATGGTGATCGTCGGACTCCTCGCAGGTGCGCTGACGGGGTGTACGCCGGAGGCAGCGCCGGACGCCACGGGTCCCGCGGGAGCTGCCCCGCCGCCGTCGGCCGGCAGCACGACGCCGATCGCCACCACCGTCAGCGCGCCCGCCTCGCCGGCAGGCCACTACCAGGCCGGATGCCGCCAGGGCCAGAAGGAGGCCGAGGGCTTCGACCCGACGAAGCAGGTCATCTCTCTCGATCCCCTCTTCATCCGGGACAACTTCTCCGGTTCCGCGACACCGCAGTTCGACGGCGCGGTCCAGTGGATGAAAGACCCGTTCTTCGTCCGGGCCGGCCGCACGGTGACGGTCACGGTGGCCCCGGACCAGCAGCGGAGCGTCGGGCTCGTGGCGGAGTACGGCGCGAGGGAGGGGAACACCTCCATCACCTTCACGGCATGCCCCGCATCCACGACGCCGTACACCTGGTGGCCGGGCGGGTTCCTCGTGCACGGGGGAGACGCCGTGTGTATGCGCCTGACGGTCGCCGTCGCCGGAACGGAAGGCGTCCGCAAGCCGGTCATCCCGGCCGGGAAGATCGACTGCCCCGTCTCCTGGTGACCCCCTAAACGCCCATCGACTGCTCCATAGGGTTCCAGAATCCACCGGAAACAGGTGAAAAGTGGAACCCTATGGAGCAGTCGATGGGGAGGGGGTGGCCTGGGGGGCCGTCAGAGGACCCGGCTCAGGAACTCCTTGGTCCGTTCGTGCTGCGGGTCGGCGATGATCGAGCGAGGATCGCCCGATTCCACCACCACGCCGCCGTCCATGAAGGTCAGCGTGTCGCCGACCTCACGGGCGAAGCCGATCTCGTGGGTCACCACGATCATGGTCATGCCGGACTTGGCGAGATCCTTCATCACGTTCAGCACATCGCCCACCAGCTCCGGGTCCAGAGCCGAGGTGGGCTCGTCGAAGAGCATCACTTCGGGGTCCATGGCCAGCGCACGGGCGATCGCGACGCGCTGCTGCTGACCACCGGAGAGCTGGGACGGGTAGTGGTTGATGCGTGAGCCGAGGCCCACCATGTCCAGGAGTTCCGCCGCGCGCTTCTTGGCCACGGCCTTGCTCTGCCCCTTGACCTGCATAGGGGCCTCGATGACGTTCTCCAGCGCGGTCATGTGGGGGAAGAGATTGAACCTCTGGAACACCATGCCGATGTTCTGGCGCTGGGCGGCGATCTCCTTGTCTTTGAGATCGTGCAGCTGGCCGTTCTTCTCGCGGTAGCCGATCAGCTGGTCACCCACGTGGATGAGGCCGGCGCTGATGGTCTCCATGAGATTGACGCAGCGGAGCATGGTCGACTTGCCGGAACCGGAAGGCCCGATGACGACGGCGACCTCACCCTGCTTGACCGTCAGGTCGATGCCCTTGAGGACGTGGTGGTGCCCGTAGTACTTGTGCAGGCCCTCGATGCGGACGAGGGGCTTGTTGTCTTCAGTCATGGTCCTGAGCCTTACTGTCCGGACATTCGCGGAGCGCCTTCAGCCAGCAACTGGGCCTTCAGCGCGTCCGGATTGATCACTTCGGGGGCACCGCCGTCGATGCCTCGGCCGTAGTGCTTCTCGATGTAGTACTGGCCCACCATCAGGATGCTCGTGATCACCAGGTACCAGAGGGCCGCGATGATCAGGAACGGGATCGGGGTGTAGAGCCTGTTGGCAAGCGCGTTCGTGGCGAAGGTCAGGTCCAAGGTGAACGGCACTGCGAGGACCAAGGAGGTGGTCTTCAGCATGCCGATGGTCTCATTGCCGGTGGGAGGAACGATGATGCGCATGGCCTGGGGCAGGATGATGCGCCACATGATCTTGCCATTGGACATGCCCAGAGCCTGCGCGGCCTCCATCTGGCCCTTGTCCACGGACTTCAGGCCTGCCCGGAAGATCTCAGCCAGATAGGCCGACTCGTTCAGTCCGAGACCGAGGATCGCCGGGACGAGGCCCTTGGTGGGATCGGACAGAACCACGTGGACCAGTTCCGGCCCGAACGGGACTCCGAGGCTCAGCACGGGGTACAGCACTGTCACCAGACCCCAGAAGATCAACTGGGTGTACACCGGGGTGCCGCGGAAGAACCACACCCAGAACCAGGCGGTCCAGCGGAGGACCGGGTTGTCGGACTGCCGCATGATCGCCAGCAGGATGGCGAGGACGATGGCCAGGGCCATGGACGCCACCGTGAGGAGCAGCGTCCAGCCGATGCCCTGGACCACGCGGACGTCGAGGATGTACTTGCCCACGATGTCCCAGTCGTACTTGGGGTTCGTGAAGAAAGTGCTGATGAACGCAGCGACCACGCCGATGATGATGACCGCGCTGACGATGCGTCCGGGGTGCCGCACCGGCACTGAATGGTTCAGTACCGGTGCGTCGTCTTTGTGACTCATGATCTACCTGAGCTTCTGGGGAGCGAGCGGATCAGGACGCGGCCGGAGCCGGGTTCAGCTCGGACTTGGTGATGGCACCTTCGGAGTTGCCCCAGGCGTCCAGGATCTTCTTGTAGGAACCATCCGCGATGAGGCTGTTCAGGGTCTCCTGGACCAGAGTGGCCAGAGCGGTGTCTGCCTTGGCCACGGTCACGCCCTGAGGAGCGGCGTCGTAGATGTCGCCGATCTTCTCCAGCTGACCGTTGGTCTGCGCCAGGGCGTAGCCGATGATGGGGGAGTCGGCGGCCATCGCGTCGATGGAGCCGTTGACCAGGCGGGTGGTGACGTCCGTCTGGTTCTTCAGGGTGACGATGTCGATCGGCTTCTTGCCCGAGTCGACGCACTTCTTGTTACGGTCCTTCAAATCCGGGTCCTCCTGCACGGTGCCCGTCTGGACGCCGATGGCCTTGCCGCAGACGTCATCGAGGCTGAAGCCGTTCGGGTTGCCCTTCTTGACCGCCCAGGTGGTGCCGGCTTTGAAGTAGCTGACCATGTTGACAGCCTGCAGGCGGTCCTTGTTGATGGTGAAGGAGGAGATACCCAGATCGTACTTGGGGCCCAGAGCCGGAAGGATGCCGGTGAATTCGGCGGTCTGGACCTGCACCTTGAGGCCGAGCTTGGCTCCGATGGCCTTGGCGATGTCCACGTCGTAGCCGACGGGGGTCTGGCCATCGGCGTCGAGGAACTCGGCCGGTGCGTAGCTGGTGTCGGAGCCGACGGTCAGGGTGCCCTTGGACTTGATGGCGGCCGGGACCTTGGCGGCGAGGGCGTCATCCTTCTGGACGGTGCTGGGATCGAAAGTCGCAGCGCTGGAGGAGCCCGAGGAGGGCTTGGAACCGTTGTCTGCCGTCTCGGAGGCGTTGGTGCAGGCGGTGAGCGCCAGGGCACCGATGGCCAGTACGGCTGCCGTCTTGACCTTGGTGCTGCCGAGGATGGAGCGGTTGAACATCATGTTTTTTACCCTTTGTTGCGCTGGGACCTGGAGTTGAGTCCGCTTAAGTGTAGTCACGCCCTGAGAGGTGCGTCACAGTCAACTTGCATTGACTATTGGATAACGCGAGGCGGCGAAGCACAAGCCTGGAATGTTGCCTCTTGGTAAATTTTCCAGGCGACCTCTCGATGTGACTCCCATCACTAAAGCTCAGATCCGGGGCGGGCGGTGAGCGAAAAGCGCCAATTTGTCCGGCATCCCGGACGTGAAAGAAGTGCTTCGGAAAACGCGAGCAACGGCGCATTGAGTACGGCGAAGGACGCGGCATGCCGAAGAAGACGCCATCGGGGAAGACCGCGGCCGAAGCCGCCGGTTCAGGACCTGAAAGCGTCAGACCCTGACGCCCAGCGCTTCGAGCATGGGGCGGAACTTCGCCCAGGTCTCCGCGAGCTCGGATTCGGGAACCGAGCCCTCCACCACGCCGCAGCCGGCGAACAGACGTGCCGTCGCCCCCTCCAGGAGTCCGCCGCGCAGGCCGATGCCCCACTCACCGTTGCCGGCGGCGTCCAGCCAGCCCACCGGGCCGGCATAGGGGCCGCGGTCCAGGTGCTCCAGTTCCCGGATGATGGCCCCCGCGGGCTGCGTGGGTGTCCCGCACACCGCGGCGGTCGGGTGCAGGGCGTTGACCAGGGCCAGCGAGGACGGGATATGCCCCTCGGCGTCCAGCAGTTCAGCCTTCACGTCGGAGGCCAGGTGCCACACATTGGGCAGCTCCAGGATGAACGGCTCCTCATGGGCGTCCGTCGCCTCGGAGAATGGCTCCAGAGCCGTAACCAGTGAGTCGATGGCGATCTGGTGTTCGTGACGCTGCTTCGCTGAACCCGCGAGCACCCGCTCGGCGTAGGCGGTCTCATCCTCGTCCGCCGTGCGCTCCACGGCGTCACGCCGGTCCAGGGTGCCCGCGAGGACGCGTGCCTGCGCGGTGCGGCCTACCACCTGGATGAGCATCTCCGGGGTGGCGCCGACGAAGCCGTCCACCCGGTAGGTCCAGCATTCACGGTACTGCCGTGCCAGGCGCGCCAGAACGTGCTCGGGAACCACCTCGGACGGGAGGTCCACCGCCACATCACGTGCCAGGACGATCTTCTCCACAGCGCCCGAGCGGATCCGCTGGACGCCTTCCTGAACGGCGGCCATCCACTCCACCTCACCCAGGGTCCCCGGGCGGACGGCCGCGTCCAGCGCAAGCCGCTGCGCGCCGTCGTCGTGTGTGGAAAGGGGGCGGGGGAGCATGCGCCGCACCGCGTCCCGGACATCGTCCTCGGACGGTGCGGCCTCATCGAACGTGGAGAGCGTAGCCCAACGCAGGCCGTTTCGCTGCCCGATCACGAGTTCCGGCACCACCAGGCGGGAAGCATAGGAAGAGGTCTTCGAGAACGCGAAGGAGCCGAAAGCCGTGGGCCCGGTGCCCGGAAGCCCCAGAACGTCATCGACCTGGGCCGTCAGGGAAAGGGACCGCCACCACTGCTCGGCGAGCATGAACCGCTCCGGGCCCGCGACCTCGAAACGCGCCACCTCTCCGAAGCCCAGAAGGCCGGAGCCGCGCCGGATCCAGCTCAGCGCAACAGCGGGGGCATGAGGGTCCGCGAGGAACGCCGCCAGACCGTCCTCGGAGGCGTCTTCACCCAGGGGTACGGTGGTGCTCTTCAGCGTGCTGCTCATGATGAAACAAGATTATCCCCACTGCCTCCCAAACCTCGCTTCGTCCGGTTCGGGGCCCTCGGCAGCGGGGCCCCACCCGGCACATCCCAAACCTCGCTTCGCTGTCCTGTCCAGTGGCTCCGAATCCTTGTGAGGAGAGCATGGTCACAGGGGCCGCGTGGTCTTCGCGAATGTTTGCGACAATGAGACGGTGAGCAGCACACCGATCCGAGCCTCGCTCGACAAGCGCCCCGATGAAGTAGCCACCATGTTCGACGATGTTGCGCCGAAGTACGACGTGGTCAACGATGTCCTGTCCCTCGGGCAGACCCGGCGCTGGCGCAGGATCGTCTTCGATGCGGTGGGAGCCGTTCCCGGGCAGCGGGTCCTGGACCTCGCGGCCGGCACCGGCACCTCCAGCGAGCCGTACGCGGACGCCGGAATCGACGTCGTGGCCTGCGATTTCTCGCTCGGCATGCTCAAGGTCGGCAAGCGCCGCCGCCCGGACATCGACTTCGTGGCCGGTGACGCCATGAACCTGCCCTTCGCGGACAACAGCTTCGACGCGAGCACCATCTCCTTCGGCCTGCGCAACGTCAACGAACCGCGCAAGGCCCTCGCGGAGATGCTCCGCGTCACCCGCCCCGGCGGCCGGATCGTGGTGGCGGAGTTCTCCCACCCCACCGTCCCCGTCTGGCGCACCATGTACACCGAGTACCTCATGCGGGCGCTCCCGGCGATCGCCCGCAAGGTCTCCTCCAACCCGGATGCCTACGTCTACCTGGCCGAGTCGATCCGTGCCTGGCCCAACCAGGACGAGCTGGCCCACTGGCTGCAGGACGCCGGCTGGGGCGAGGTGGCCTACCGCAATCTCAACGGCGGTATCGTGGCCGTCCACCGCGGTGTGAAGCCCCTGGCCGACGACGACGGCGCTGCGCCCACCGCGGGCACGGCACCTGCCGCTCGCTAAAGGGAGCCCGGTGAAAGTTCTCATTGTCGGTGCCGGTCCCGCCGGCTCCACCGCGGCGCACTACCTCGCCCAGGCCGGCCACGAGGTCACCGTCCTGGAGAAGACCTCCTTCCCTCGGGAGAAAGTCTGCGGCGACGGGCTGACCCCGCGCGCCGTCCGCGAGATCCAGCGGCTCGGCCTGCCCCACGAGGAGGCCGACGGCTGGCGCCGCAACAAGGGCCTGCGCCTGATCGCCGGCGGACGCCAGGTGGAACTGGCCTGGCCCGAGGTGGGCGACTTCCCCCAGTACGGCCTGATCCGGACCCGGCTCGGCTTCGATGAGGCGCTGGCCCGGCATGCCGAGACCTCCGGAGCCACCATCCTGGAACGGCACTCCGTCACCGAAGCCCTGCGCGACGACGCCGGACGAGTGATCGGCGCCCGGGCCGCCATCCTCGACGAGCGCGGACGGAAGTCCGGCCAGACGCGCGACTTCCACGCCGACGTCGTGCTCGCCGCCGATGGCAACTCGACCCGCACCGCCGTGTCCCTGGGCGTGGCCAAACGCGACGACCGCCCTCTGGGAGTGGCCGTACGGGGCTACTACACGAGCCCCCGCCACGAGGACGACTGGATGGAAGGCTGGCTGGAACTCCCCGGCAAGGACGGCAAGCCCCTGCCCGGCTACGGCTGGATCTTCGGCGTGGGCGACGGCACCTCCAATGTGGGCCTCGGCATCCTCAACTCCTCCAAGGAGTTCGGCCGGCTCGACTACAAACAGGTCATGCGTGACTGGGTCGCCGCCATGCCGGGTGACTGGGGCTACCGCGAGGAGAACCTGGTGGGTGAGATCCGCGGCGCGGCCCTGCCCATGGGCTTCAACCGCACCCCGCACCACCTCCCGGGCATGCTGCTGCTCGGCGACGCGGGCGGCATGGTCTCCCCGTTCAACGGTGAGGGCATCTCCTACGCCATGGAGTCCGCGCGCTTCGCCGCCGAACACCTCATCGACGCCGACCGCACCGCCCGCAGCGCCTCGTCCGCGGGTGCCGCTCAGCGCGCGCTCGACGACGGCCTGGCCGCCTACGCCACCCAGGTGCGCGATGAATGGGGCAGCCACTTCACGCTCGGCCGGGTGTTCGCCCGTCTGATCGGCAATCCCCGGATCATGAAACTGGCCCTCCGCACGGGCATGCCGTTGCCCGCGCTGATGAGGTTCGTGGTGCGGATGCTCGCGAACCTCACGGACCCCCGTTCGGGGCGCTTCGAGGACTCCGTGATCGCCCTGCTCGAACGGCTGGTCCCTGCCACTTCCAACACGGGAACGGTGCCCGCCCCCCGTGCGTCACAGACTTTCCCCGCGACTCGTTAGGCTTTAACCGTGAGCACACCCGCAGACCGCACCTGGACGCACGCCGGACACGGACTTCCCGAAGTCGTGGAACCCGAGCCGAGCACCACGGCCATCGCCACCGGACTGACCCTGCCGCGCGGTTTCGCGGCCATTTCCGAGGACCAGGTGATCGGCCCCGCGCTGACCACCAACCTGGCCCGAGTGGAGAAGATGCTGCGGGAGGCCATCGCCAACTCCGATCCGCTGGCCGACGCCACCTCTCGTCACCTGGTGGAGGCCGGCGGTAAGCGCATCCGTCCGCTCCTGGCGCTGCTCTGCTCCCACCTGGGCGACTACACCCGCCCGGAGGTCCTGCAGGCCGCCGTCGTGGTGGAGCTGACGCACCTGGCCACGCTGTATCACGACGACGTCATGGACTCCGCGCCCTTCCGCCGCGGTGCGCCGACCGCGCACGAGGTCTGGGGCAACTCCGTGGCCGTCCTGACCGGCGATCTGATCTTCGCCCGTGCCTCCATCCTGGTCTCCGAGCTCGGCACCCGGGCCCTGGGGATCCAGGCCCGTACCTTCGAGCGGCTCTGCCTCGGCCAGCTCCACGAGACCGTGGGGCCACGCGAGGATGAGGATCCCTTGCAGCACTACATCCAGGTGCTGGCGGACAAGACCGGTTCCCTCGTGGCCGCTTCGGCCCAGCTCGGCGCTATTTTCGCCGGCGTCGATGAGACCGTGGAGAACGTCCTGGTCGAATACGGCGAGAAGCTGGGTGTCGCCTTCCAGCTGGCCGATGACGTCATCGATGTCACGAGCGCCCGCGTGAAGTCCGGCAAGACCCCCGGCACAGACCTCCGCGAAGGCGTGCCGACCCTCCCGGTCCTCCTGCTGCGCCAGGCAGCGCGCGCCGGCGACGCCTCCGCCGTCGAGGTCCTGGAACTGGTGGACGGCGATCTGAGCGGGGACGAGGCTCTGGCTGCCGCGGTCGCCGCACTGGGCGCCCACCCCGTGACCGAACAGTCCTGGGCCGTGGCCCGTCGCTGGGCTGACGAGGCCATGACGGCCCTCGAACCGCTTCCCGAGGGCGTGGTGAAGGAATCCCTGGCCAACTTCGCCCTGGCCGTGGTGGAGCGCACCGCCTGAGCGAAGCAGCCCGCCGCTGAGGCGGGACTTCACAGGATTGACACCCTATGACAGCATCCCGGCATGGTCGATGACCGTGCCGGGATGTTTTGCGTGTGCCTGGAGCTTCGTGGGCCGTAGTTTGTCCGGCTTTGAAGACAGAAACAGGCCCGCTGGACAATTAGGGGGGTAGCTTGTCCGACGAGCCTGTTTCTTGGGAGATTGGGAGAGCCTTGAAGGGTTCTCCCGCAAGAACCACCTTAGGAGGGGGCGATTCCTGAAGTCAGCCTATGACGAAAACTGTCACGCAGTCCAGTCATTCACTGAAAAACCTTCGGGGCTAGGATTCCTCGTCCTCATCCTCGAAAGCCCAGGCCAGCATGTCGAAGGTGAATTCAGAGAACGTCCCGTCCTCACTCTTCCACTCGCCACGGGCGTTGTTCTTACGCCAGACGATGGGGTCCGGGACGCTCAGGTCGCCCACCCGGATGCCCCAGGTGTAGCTCTCCTCCTCGTCCTCCAGGAACATGAGGAAGCCCTCGTCATCCACTTCCAGTTCCTCGGGGTCCCAGAAGTAGTGATAGGCCTCCATGATGTCTTCGCAGCCGCCCAGGGCCAGGTAGAACTCCCGCATGGCGAGAGGAAGCGTCAGCTTCAACCCTGCCAGCGCGGCGTCGAGCTCAGCCTCGGGGATGCCGTCCTCTTCCTGCCATTCGTCTGCCAGGTACTTGGGGACAAGCGCGCGGTACTTCTCCAAGAACATTTCGCTCATGCGTCCCATCCTATCCAGTGGAGCAAGCCCCCGCTGTGGCCTGGGACGGAGTTCACTTTGCACTTTCTCGGGCTTCCCGGTCTGGAGGCCCGAGAAAGTGCAGAGTCAACGGGTGAGCTGGGCCTGGGACAGGCAGGAGCCGGGGTGTTCAGGGGTCGAGACCCGGACGCCAGCCCGCCCGGGCGAGCGCCTGCCGGACCCGGAAGACCGCGCGGGGTGGGGTTCCGCGCAGGTCCGGGGCGCCGAGCCGGACTTCGGTCCAGCCCAGCGCCTCGGTGACCGCGGCCCGGTCGATGTCCCTGCGGTACTGCAGAGACCCGGCGTGCGGCCCGCCGTCGTACTGCAAGGAAATCCGGTGTTTCCGGTACGCGCCGTCCGGCCACAGCACGGGCTGCCCGAACTCTCCACGAAGCATCACATTGAGTTCCGGCTCTGGCAGGCCCGCGGCGACGAGTGCCAAGCGGAGTCTGGTTTCGCGGGGCGAGTCGGCGCCCACCCGGATCAGCTTCAGGGCGTTCCTGGCACGGACGATGCCCCGGGCGCGGGGATGCCGGGCGATCATCTCCCCGAGTGCCGCCGGCGTGGTCCAGGGCAGGCGGGGTTTCGGGAATCCCTGAGGATGTGCGCACACCAGATGGTCTCCGGCGATGACCAGGTCCTCGACGCTCAGGGCGCGGGCCAGGTCCAGCCAGGTCCGTGCGGCGGTGGTGATCCGGAGCCCGTCCAGGAAGCGGATCTCGTCCTCCCGTAGTTCCAGATTCAGCCCGACCACGTTCCGGCGGCGGGACGGCGCAGTCCCCGGTGGACTGCTCAGGTATACCGGCCACAGTGCCTCATACTGCGGCGGGAGCGGGACACTTTGCAGCCGGGCGGCCGTGAACTGAGCGAAGGTGTCTTTCGGTCTCAGCGCGGCGAGCGCCCGGACCTCATCGGCCGGGCGCAGGCGTCCGTGAAGCGGGCGCCGGAATCCGTTGGTCGCGATCTCCAGGTCCCCGGCGTACAGACGGTTTCGTGGGGTCCCGTGACGCAGCGCCTCACGATAGGTGAACGATCTGCCGGTCAGCGGGGGAGGCAGTGGGCGGGCGCGCATGTTCCAGTGTGGGCCGGATCGGTGGCGTGGCGCAGGAGTTATCCACAGCTCCGGCGGAGGACTCGGCGGTGGTGGCGCAGGAAGCCCGGAAGTGACGCTTCACTTTGCACTTTCTCGGGGCTCAGGACGGAGAAACCCGAGAAAGCGCAAGGTCAACGGGGTCAGAGAAGCGCGGGGGGGGTGAAAACGGCGGGAATGCGAGAAGGAGGGAGAAGGAAACCCGGCAGGAATCGGGACCAGCGGACCGGGACCGGCGGACCGGCGCGAAGGCCGTCCGGAGCGGAGGAGTGGGAGCCAGGCTATGGGGCCGGCTCAGTCCACCTGCCGGTGCCAGCCGTGCACCGCCAGCGGCACGTACCAGTGCCGCCGCCACGCCGTCACCCGGAAGGCGAAGACCAGCGCGGCGATGGCCAGCCCGGAGAGGGGGTTGAACCAGCCCAGATGCCACACCAGCGTGGTCAGCCCGGCCCCGCAGAAGGCCGGGAGGGCGTAGATTTCCCGGGCATCGAAGAGCGCGGGCACCTCATTCGCGGTGATGTCGCGCAGCACCCCTCCGCCCACGGCGGTGGTCACCCCGAGCAGGATCGCGGCCACCGGGTTCGCATCGAAGGAAATCGCTTTGAGCGTGCCGGAGATGCAGAACAGTGCCAGCCCGCCGGCGTCGAACAGGATCAGCAGCGAGGTGAAGCGCTGCACGCTGTTGAACAGCAGGTAGACCAGCGCCGCCGCCAGGAAGGCCGGGACCAGATAGATCGGCTGGCCGAAGGCCGAAGGAAGGTGCACGCCCAGCACCACGTCACGGACCACGCCGCCGCCCAGGCTCACCAGGCATGCCAGGAGGACGGAGCCCACCACGTCGAAGCGTTTGCGTGCCGCCAGCAGCGAGCCGGAGACGGCGAAGAAGAAGACGCCCAGCAGGTCCAGGGCCAGGAGGCCGGTGTCAAAGGACATGGCCTCCCCTTTCGCTCTGTCCGGTCGCACGCCGGGGCCGGAACAGGGTGCCCGACATGCTTCGCAATCAAGGTTAAGGCACCCGGGGTCCGCTCACGTTACGCTCCCTGACATGACTCACAGCCCCATCCTGATCGCCTGCTCGCACGGAACCAGCAACGCCACCGGTGATGCCGAGGTGCGCGAGCTGCGCCGGGCCGTGTCCGCGCTCCGGCCCGCCCTGGACGTGCGCGAGGCCTATGTGGATGTCCAGGAACCTGAACTGCCCGCTGTGGCGACGGGCCTGCCGGAGGACCAAGCCGCCGTGATCGTACCGTTGCTGCTGAGCGTGGGTTACCACGTCAAGGTGGACATCGCGCGGGCCTCCGAGTCCCGGCCGGGAACGGTCGCGGCTGCGCCGCTGGGCCCGGATCCCGTCCTGGTGGAGGTGCTGCTGGAGCGCCTGAGGGAAAGCGGTCTCGCCGGCGACGACGCCGTCATCCTGGCCGCCGCCGGCTCCTCCAACCCAGCGGCCTCCGCAGCCGTGGAGGAGATCGCGGGGCAGCTCGCCGACCGTCTTGGGAGGCCCGTGAGCTGCGCCTACGGCAGCGCGGCAGAACCGAAGGTGCCCGCCGCGGTGGCGGCCGCCCGGGAGGCGGGGGCGCCGCGCGTCGTCGTCGCGTCCTATCTGCTGGCTCACGGCTGGTTCCATGACCAGCTTTTCAAAGCCGGGGCGGACGTGGTGACCGAGCCGTTGCTGCCGTCCGAAGCGCTGGCGGGTCTGGTGCTGAAGCGTTTCGACGAGGCGGTCGCCGCGTCCGGCGCGTGACGATTTGTTGCTCCCCGTGTCGTCACGTGTCCGGTGCCCTTGGGGCGCCAAAGTGGGCCACCCTACATTTTCTGTATGACCGACACAGCTCTAGCCGGAGCGACCCCCGCACCCGAGGCCCGTCCAGCACGCACGCCGCGTGCGGGGAGGCCGGCCGCCAAGCCGCATGGCCAGTGGAAGGTTGACGGCACCACGCCGCTCAACCCGAACGAGGTGTGGAAGCAGGAGGACGGTGGGCTGAGCGTCCGCGAACGCATCGAGACCATCTACTCCAAGGGCGGCTTCGACTCGATCGACGGGACCGATCTGCACGGACGCTTCCGCTGGTGGGGTCTCTACACGCAACGTAAGCCCGG
>Ga0153950_1000448_pt1 | contig 18359 bp, 14 predicted proteins | sample TSNJ034MetaG_FD_104737 | JGI IMG/M metagenome (GOLD analysis project Ga0153950, IMG submission 104737) | Attine ant fungus gardens microbial communities from New Jersey, USA - TSNJ034 MetaG | ecosystem: Host-associated > Fungi > Mycelium > Unclassified | place: USA: New Jersey, Wharton State...
AAAAAGCAAGGCACTCATGGCTTGCCGGGAAAATCAAATGCGGGCGTTGTGGTAAGGCGCTGGTGGCTGTCGTCAATGAGAATAAAACAATTTATTTTCGTTGCCGGACGCGGATGGATCGGAGAATGTGCGAGGGCTGTGGGACGATCCGGGTACGGGAATTTGAACAATCCATGTATGACGAAATGCGCCGGAAAATGGCCGAGTTTGAAACGCTGACGGGCGGCAATCCCACAAAAGCAAACCCCAAGCTAACCGCGCTGAATGTCGAGCTTGCCCAAGTGGAAACGGAAATTGATAAACTGCTGGACACTCTCACGGGCGCAAGCGCGACGCTGTTGTCCTACGCTAACCGCAAGATCGAGGAACTGGACGCAAAAAGACAATCGCTGACGAAAGCGATTGCCGACATGAGCGCCGAGGCCGTTTCCCCGGAACATATAAAGCGTATTTCCGGTTATCTCAATGATTGGGACGGTATCAGCTTCGAGGACAGGCGGGATGTAGTGGACGGGTTGATCTCAACCATTCACGCCACAAGCGATAATTTCAAGATTGAATGGAAATTCTGACACGCGCATGTATTTGTTCCGCGCAAAAGTTTGTTGTACATAGGAAAGAGTGGGTATCTGCATTTTGAGACGGAGCTTGCTGGAGATATTATCATCAGCGAGGGGGCGTTGGATAAAAAGTAAAGCGGCAAAAGATATATCGGACGAAAATTTATCTTTAGGACAGGGAAACAAACGCCGCCATTTTGTATATGGCGGCGTTTGTTGTTTCATAGCAAAAGCTAACGGAAAGGATTAGCGGTCAGGCATGAGGATAACTAATGTAATGGCGGTGACAGGCGACTACACATACAAGGAAGATATGCAGCGGGCGGCGCTCCGGCGTAATCATCGCGTTGATTACGCTTTAACAATGGACGACGCCCTTAATATGCTACTGGAAAAAGATTATTTGCTTGCCGTTATACAGGCTGATACCGCCGAGGATTATCTCACCAAGCTGCGGATTATGAAGCGGTTGAAGCCCATGCCTATCCTCGTTGTATCGTATAGGGAACAGCGGGATATGATAACGCCTATAAAAATGGGCGCGGACTTTTATATCGCCGCTCCGTTCAACCTTGAATATATCCTTGAAATCGGTTGTGGCCTAACACGGCTTTACGAAAACGGCATATACACTAACAGGACGCCGAAACGTCTGTCATATGGGTATCTAAGCGTATGCGTGGATACCCGCGAGGTCTTATTGAAAGGCAATCAGATTGAATTGACACCAAAAGAATTTGACATACTGCGTTTCCTGATGGAGAACGAGGGGGACGTAGTTACATACGCTGAAATATTCAAAGAAGTGTGGGGTGACGAGTACGTTGATAATGCCAACAACGTATTAGGCTGTATGATACACCGGCTCAAACGGAAACTGAGCGCGGAGCCGGAGGCAGTAAACTACATTAAAAACAAGTATCAAGTGGGATACAGCTTTGGTGCGGACTGACATTTTTCAAGCACAAATGACAATAGGCGGCGTAAACGGCATGATTACAACAAATCATGCCGTTTTAATTGTCGCAATTTGCGTTATTTAACATTATTGGAGGGCAAATTAACATAGGTTTGACATCGGTTTGACATTATTCGTGAGTATAATACTGCTTATAACAAATAAATGGGGAATTATGGAAATATCGACGGCACCCATGTATTCCCCATAATGGGAGTATTATATGCACCGAAAAAAAATGAAGCAGCCGCCCGGTATCGGCGGTACATACATAAAACCGAACATACAAATCGCCGCGATCCTGACTAACGGGATCGCGGCGATTTTTTATTCGACAGGATTATATATATTCGTTATAGCTTTTACAAATACTTTCAATATTCTTTTTGCGCGCGTGTCTGCCTTTCGGCAGGCGCGCGCTTTTTTATTTAAGCGGATAACGGACAAGCCCGGTCATGACAGGCCGCGCTGCCGCTCGCCGCCCTTTCCAATTTTGTTTATCGCAAAACAGATTGGAAAGGGCGAGTATAAAATGCTGTTAACCTACAATTTCAAAGGCAAGAATTATAAAGTCTTTATCCATTGGACGGCTGATACCGGATGCTCGGCTGTGTTTCAGGACATTGCGAAAAAGGTATCGGAAAGGCATCAGATTGATCCTTGTGATTATCACGAGCTTGCAAAATATCTGGATGAACTCACGGACAAGCTGTACGAGCAGTTCTACATATTTAACAATGAACACTCCGGCACACCGTACAACCCCCGTTTTCGTCAGTCTGTCCTCCGGGCCTTTGCCGATATCAGCGACAGGGTAAAGGATTGCCCGACACCGGATAACCCGGAGGATGAAAACCCGCTGGCCGCTCTGTTCGCGGGCGTGGCGGAGAAGCTTCGGGAAATGATGGACATATATCTGGCCGACAGCGCTTATCAATGCAAATTCCGTGAACGTATGCGGAATAAGGAGGAATATTTGGAAACGACGGCGCAAGGACTCCTATCCTGTGAATTTGAGGACATATTACTGCAAATGACCGATCTTTCCCGCGTGATGGACTGCCTGACCGACATTCAGCGCAGGCGGCTTGTACAACATATTTTTCTTAAATATACCTTGCAGGAAATCGCCGATAATGAACATACGTCTAATCAGTCTGTTCAGAAAAGCATTGCTGCCGCGCTGAAAAAAATCAGGCAACGGCTTGATTGATTACCTCTCCGTACAGGGATGCCCCCGCCTCTGGCGGGGGCTACTTTTTTTATTTTGTAAACAAATTGTAAACAGGATTGATATATGCTCCCGCCTAGCCCCTGAATATGAAGGCACTTTTACTGTCTTCCTGTTCTTTGACAAACAAAGGCCCTAAAAAGCCTTTCATAATCAGTATCCGGGCTATTTATCCGTTGTTCCTGCGGAAGCGGGGTAGCGACACGGGAGCGGGCGCTATGACCGTCTGTTCAGAATTTTTCTGAATGAACGCGACGAACCTTTTTTCATCTCCTTTCGGTGAAGCAAAGGCGCGAGCGATAAAACCACGTCCCAAAATCATCCTTGCAAGGTGATTCGCCATGACCCATAACAACGGCCGATATCTTCTGAAGTGCTCCTGGGAGGGGGAATGCTGCGAGCTTGGTTTCGTACCGGCCGGTGGCATTAAGATGTTTGTAGCCGCAAACAGGCCCGGATATTCCCCGTACCGGGGGGTGAGCAAACGGAATGGTCCCGCTATTCCAATAATACGGTACGTTTTTTCTTAACAGCAGATATGAGCCACACAGCCAAATTGTGTTCATTATCAATATGTGAAATCACCGACCTGACTGTGTGGCTACATGTGTTGTTAAGAATTACTGCGGAAAGGAGCGTGTACAGAATGACGCTAAAGCAGCGGTTAACAACATTGTTGCCTGCCGGAATGAAACGCAAACGGATTCTTATTACCTGCCTGCTGTCCGTGTGTATCCTGTTGTGCGGGTTTAGTTGGACTTGGGTGATAGAGTTTACCGCGTCCGTTATTTTCCCCTTTGAGGACGCCGTGGACACCGGCATGATTCTGGACTTCGACAGCGTGGTGAATATGGACGATCTGCAAGTGTACCTGACGGAGCCGCTTATTGCCGATCAGATGGTAAACGGTATTCAGGCGAACTTGTCCGCCAATGTTTACGACAACATCGAGCTGCCGGACATGACGCAGGAATCATTGGGCAAAAAAATCATCCGCACTATTTTCGACAGGCTGTTGACCTGATATGAAAGACTGGAGGGAACAAATTGAAAAAAGCGAAATATCTTTTAGTGGCGGCGGCGGGTATGGTAATGACCGTCATGCTCACGGTGCCGGTGATGGCCGCAGGAAATGATCCCGTAACCGTTACCATCACCGATACGGCGGAGTCCTCGCAGGAAAGCGGGGTACAGGAAGCCTCCGGCCCCGGATATATGGACACGGGAGGACAGAAAGCGACGCCCTATCCCACCGATATCCAGCTTGTGGAGCAGGGGGAGCGCAATTACCTTTACAAATCCTATACCGTGGCCGCAGATTATGACCCCGACCAACTGGTGGAGCCTGTTTTTTCACAGGGCGGTTATCGGTACAGGTTCAGCGAAATCATCCAACGGGATTCTACGCCAGCCAGCGCCTCCAAGACCGTCACGGAAAGCAGAACCGTGAACAGCGAAACGGACGATCAGGCGTCAATCCTCGCCCTGCTCGGCAACAAGCTCCCCTACTCTGACGCGGACGGCTACAAGGGGGAGCTTTTTTTAGTTCCCGAAAGCCTGATGGTTTCCGAAACGGGCCGGAGCAGTTACTCCTACACGGTGTCGGATACCCGCAGCTTTGACGGCCTTGCCAACAACGACATGGCGAACATCCCCAAAACCGTGAACAAAAACGGCATGACGCTTGGGTTACAGACGGTGGACTGGCAGGTAACGGGCAGCGAGGGCATGGGATACAGCGACGTACCGAGCGGATATACCGCCGTCGCCTACTATTCCGCTCCGGCTACCGGCACGAAGGCGTCCGGCTATGTCGCAACGGCGTCCTTCAGCGGCGAGGTCATGAAGGAGCTTATCGGCAAGAATACCTATACCATTGTTTACGAAGGGGAGCAAATCATCATCCCTTTCAATTACATCCCGCTTATCATAGCCGGCGTTATTATGGCGGGCTGTATTGTGGCCTGCGTAGTTTTCTGGCGGCTTCGTAAAAATGTGCGCGTCTATGTCTATCAGGCGGGCGTACCCGAGCTTTACGCCAAGCTGCGCGTATCGCCAAGAGAACCAAAAATCGACCTGCGGCAGTTATCGGATGTTGAAATCCGCCTTGTGTTCGACAAGGGCTTTACCAAGAAGATGTTGAACCAAAGGGTCTTTATCATCAGCAAGCATAAAAACACGCGCTTTGACCTGGACGCGAGTACCGTTGATCTGAGGCTGGACGGGGTAAACGAAAGCCCGAAGAAGAAGGAGGATAACACATGACGCGGATACTAAGGGATTACAAAAAGCATATCGCTATCGGGTGCGCCGCCATTCTGCTCTGTGCGTTTCTGGCGGCGCTATATATTACCCATCGGAACAATCCGGGCAGCCGGAGCGAGATCCCGCCCGGACGGATTTACGACGCCGGGGAGTTCGGCAACGATATCGTTGTACACGATTCAGCCGGGGGCGAGATCGTGATAGGGGCCGATTTGAGCGGGGACAGCGCCGAGACCGTACCTTTGGCCGCCGCCCCGCTCAAAACCGTTGCCGACCCGGAGGCGATCTGGAACGGTGACACCTATGCCTATGCCGGAAACCATACGCTTGTCGAAATGGCGCAGATGAAGAACGGCAGTATAGGCGTCCTTACTATTCCCAAGCTGAATCTGTCGGTGAACGTGTACGAAAGCGCGGACAGCATGGAGGCCATGAACAAGGGAGTGGCGCACTTCCCGTCAACCAGCGCCTACGACGGCAATGTGGGATTGTCGGCCCATAATATAAATTTTGACGGCAGCGACGGATATTTTAAGTCCCTGTATACGCTCACAAAGGGCGATAACATCACATACCAAACCGCCCTGGGCGAACGCTCCTACACTGTCGAAAGCATAACCACCATTGCCGCCTCGGACTGGACGCCGCTCTACTACACGGACGATAACCGGCTCACGATGATAACCTGCATTTCAGGGCAGGCAGATAAAAGGCTCTGTGTAACTGCGTTTGAGAGGGCAAATGCTTAGTTCTCAGATTGTTCATATATTGTTTTCACGGAGTTCATCAGCCTCAAAAGAGTTATATAGTAGGGGCAGTTAGAGATTGCATTTTAACTGTTACCAATATATAATAATACCAGAGAGGTGTAAAAAATGTTTGCTACAAAAAAGACGCATGGAAAAAGGATAATGCACCGCAAAAAGCTATTTGTCATTGTTCTAACCATTGTCCTGTGCGCTGGGATGATTCTTCCCGTTCATGCCGCGATCAATCCATTTGCGGCGATGGAGGCAAGGAGCCACCAAGCCCTTGACGCAGCAATCAAGGCCGGAACCGTGCCGGCCGACACAACTATCTTTGACTGCATGTTTACCACGGGTGAGGACGGAGTTACAAGGGTTATCCAGTATAAGGATAAAAACGGCAACTGGATAGACGTCGCTACGCAGAAAAAAGTGGTTGAGCAAGAAAAAACGGATAGTCCAACTGATAAGGCCAATGCCACTCAAAAACTGTCGGAGGACACCCTCGCGGAATACGCGGCAGAAGTGTTCCGCCTGGTTAACGAGGAACGGGAAAAGGCCGGGCTTGACCCGGTGGTATGGGACATCGACTTTGCAAACTGTGCACAAATCCGTGCGGAAGAATTGTCAATTAAATACTCACATGAACGCCCTAATCCTGTAAATGATGGGATAGAATGGCCCCAAAATGTTTCTGGAAAAGGGATATACAATGCCCCGAGTGTTGCTGACGAGCAAGGTGTTCCGCATGGGTGGATAATGGAAAATATTACAGTAACGCGAGGCGCTCCCGAATCCGCTGTAAAGGAGTGGATGGATTCAAGTGGTCATCGTAAAAATATTTTACGGGAAAGCCATATCAGGTGCGGTGTAGGTGTATATCAAACATCTGAAATCCTTTATTGGGCGCTATGGTTTGATGATTACACCGATGCCTAAAACACAACATAAATAACACAGGCGGAGCCGCTGTCAATCTGACGGCGGTTTTTTTATACGAAAAATCAATTTGAAAGGAACGGAAAATGAGAAATCGAATTTTATCATTCCTAATGGCTGTGCTTATGGTTGCCACCTTTGCGCTGCCTGCATCCGCACAGGGATTCGAGCCTGTACAGGAGGTTATCGACCTGACAGGCGGTTATCAAGACACGGAAACGGAACCCGAAACCTCCGTGCCGGATAGTGCGGACGATTCCGCGTCCGACACGGATACCGGAGATTCCGGCTCTAATACTTCTAAAGAAACCGACGAAACGGAATCGGAGGCGGAAGAACCCGCGCTCGGCCAGTCCACCCCCGGAGCTACGGACAGCGGGAACTTCTTTTTAGACTGCACCCCGGAACAGGCAGCGCGGCTTATCGCTTTCTATGAGTATGTCGCGGCACGAATCGCACGGCAATCCGGCCCCCAACTGTTCGCCGCACCCGGCGATACCGGCAGCGTATCTTGGACATGGGGCGAGCCGGTCGGCATCGACGTACCCAGCGGCGATCCCGGCAATCCATACCATATCGGCAACATCCCGCGTATTACGCTTTCCACCGCAGACCCGCCCCTGGGCCGTCCGTTTTGCGTCGAATTTGGCAATGATCCCGGCGGCTCATATACCGCCAGCGAGGGCAGCGACAGTCAAGTGTTGGGCCTGCTCGTTGCATTTGAAAAAGGGCTGGCATCAGCGGTCGGCGTCCAACTCGCGCTTTGGTATACTGAAAACGGGTTGCCGTTAAGCAGTCACCCGCAAGCGGCGGCAGCATTGTCGGCAGCGGCAAGTGTAGACACTACCGGATACACCTATCTCGTTTGGGACAGCGGTTCCGGCCAGCCGTTTGTGACGCTTGATGCAGAACCGGGAGTACCTCCTCCTCCTCCCACTCCTCCCGATGACCCGGAAAACCCCAATACGCATACAGAAGTCACCACCGAAACGACTACCCGTACAGAGGTGCGCTCCAGTACCACCTATGAATATTCCGATGCGATTGGGCAGGTGCTAATTGCAAAGCGGGATAATGAGGGCGTTTCTCTGGATGGCGCGATCTTCAATATCCATGTGCAATTCGCTAATGGGGAAACAGCCGGAGACAGCGCCTTTGAGGTGTATAACGGCTCCAGACTGTTTACATACACCCATCCGCGCGACGACCACGAGCCCGCGGTAGTAACCGTCACGGAGGTACGCAGCCCGGATGGTTACACCGGCAGCTCGCAACCGCAAACCGCAACGATTCATCCCACCTACACGCGAATTACCAAAGTGCTGACCCATACGATAACGATTACCACCACGACCACCACTACAAGCGTTATCGACATTGACAGCGGTGAGGTGCTGTCAACATCCACAGCGTCAGCCGACGCGGAAACGGAGCTTGATCCTCCCGTGGTGCAGGAATACACTGATTTTATCGAGGGCGACAGGGAAATCTCGCTCACCTTTGTCAATCATCCGAATCCGTGCAGCCTTACGATCTATAAATATGAAAAGGGCAACTATGGAAAGGCTCTCGAAGGAGCTCGATTCCGCATCCGGTACGCCGATATCAATGTTTCGGCGCAGGTGTGGGAGCTTACTACCGGGCCGGATGGAAAAATCGTCATTGACCCGCTTCCGAAAGCCGGTACGTTAGTGGTCGAGGAATTACAGGCCCCTGGGGGCTATGAAATCGGAGAGCAAAACACTTTCACCATAACGGTTGTCAAAGGCGAGCATAAGCGCCTCGACGTCAGCAACGACAAGCGCGCCCAGCTTATCGTATACAAAAAAGACGCCGTTTCCGGCCAACTTTTGCAGGGCGCGGTTTTCAAAGCCACGCTGATCGGCCAGGGCATCGTAAAGACAGCCGAGAGCGGACCGGACGGCCGCGCGCTGTTCTCGGACCTCATTCCCGGCGAGTGGAGAATAGAGGAACAGACTCCCCCGCCCTATTTCCTGCCTAGCACAAAGGTAGAAACCGTCTTTATTCCTGACGGCAGCTATCAAACGCTGGAATTAACATGGGAGAACCAACCGTACAGCGGCCTTACAATACGCAAGGTTAGTTTTCAGGACGGGCGCGGCTTAAAGGGCGCGGTATTCGGTTTATACCGTGGCTCGGAAGCCAATCCGCTTGACTTCCTGGGCGAATTTCAGACGGACGACAACGGCCGTATCGTGATTGAAAACCTCGAATCCAATCAATATTACACCGTGATCGAGCGGCAGCCTCCGGCTAATCACCTGCTTGACGAGGACAACACCCGCACCATCCTCATTAAGCCGGACGCGCTGGATAACAACATCACCCTCATTTTCCGCAACAAGGAAAAACCGAAAATCCTGATCGAGAAGGTGGACGATATCGGCAATCCGGTCCCGGGCTGCACCTTTAGGGTAAGCCGCAGGGATTCGGCCGAATATGTCGAGGTCACTACCGGGCCGGATGGGACTGTGTTAGTGGAAAATCTCTACGAAGACTGGTATCAGGTTTCCGAAACCAGGAGCGCCGATGGACACATCCTCAGCACAGAGGTTAAGGATTTGCAGTTGGAGGCCGGCAAGACGAGTACAATTCAGTTTGTCAATTACCGGAAACCGACGCTCACCGTCCGCAAGATCGACGAAAAAACCGGGCTTGGCCTCGACAACGCCGTGATCCGGGTATGGCGTGAGGGCGTGAACGAATATCAGGATTACACCACATCGGGCGGTGGATACATCCGTCTGACCGATATGAGTCCCGGTTTCGTTTTGCTCCAGGAACAGAGGGCGCCCGCGGGGTTCCAGCTTAGTGACGAAATTCACCGCATCGAGCTGAAGCCAGGCCAGAATCACGAGTTTACAATAAAAAACAAAAGCCTGCCGAAGCTCACGCTCCGCAAGATCGACGAGCAAACGCTGGAGGGTATTGAGGGCGTCACGTTCCGGTTCACCAAAGACGGTGAATTTCGGGACGTCACCACCGGGGCAAACGGGATCATCACCGTGCAGTTTTCCCCCGGATGGTGGACTTATGAGGAAATCTCCGTACCGAACGAGTGGATTTTGAACCCCGAGCCCGGTTATGTGGAGCTGATCGCCGGGCAGGACAAGGAAATCGTCGTAAAGAACCGGCACAAACCGTCTTTAAAAATCATCAAGCTGGACAGTGTTACCCGCCAGCCGATGGCCGATGTCCGCTTTGAGATCAGCGTCAAAAACGGTGCTCCCCTCGGCACATACAAAACGGATGATAATGGTGAAATCCTGCTCATAGATATCGAGCCGAATACCCTTATCATCAAGGAATTGCCTTTTGACGGATATATCGCGCTGAACCCCGAGCAAGAGGTGATTGTGGAGTGGGGTAAGCTGGTGACAGTGGAGTTTCAGAATCAGCCGAAAAACCCCATAATCATTAAAAAAATAGACCATGTGACGGGTGAGCCGATATCGGGTGCGGTATTCCATGTCAGCAAGGTGGACGGCACATTCATTGGGGAATACCGGACGGGGCGAAACGGCTTTATCACCGTGACCGGAATTGAGCCGGGTTTTTTCCAGATCCGTGAAACCCAGCCGGCCCCAGGGTACATTTTGGACGATAGCGTCAAGACCGTGGAGCTGAAGTACAATTCCGTGGCCGAGGTCGAATTTACCAATATGCCGCTGAACGGGATAGAGATTTACAAAATCGACTCCAAGACAAGAGAACCGCTGGAGGGAGCCGAGTTTACCGTCAAGAAGAAATCCGGCGAGCTTGTCGGCGTTTATCGCACATCGGTATCGGGCCGGATCGAGATACCCGACCTGGAGCCGGGGTGGTATTCCGTTTACGAGTCCGCCACCAGTTCGCCGGAGTACCTGCTGGACGCCACCGTGCGGGATGTGGAATTAAAGTGGAACGATTATGTCCTGCTGGAATTCTCCAACACAAAATACTCCGGCTTGCAGGTGCGCAAGGTGGACAGCGTGACAAAGGAACCGTTACAGGGTATAAAATTCCGCGTGACGAAGTTGTCCGGGGATATCGTTGGTGACTTTGTGACAGGACCGGGCGGATTCTTCACGGTTGATGGGCTGGAGCCGAATACTTACTATACCTGTTTTGAAACGGAAACAATCCCCGGGTATATTTTAAGCCAAAAGCCGCAGACCTTCCAGATCAAAAAAGGCGAGAGCATGGTTTTGGAGTTTGAGAACGAACCGCTTTCCGGCCTGCAAATCCGCAAGACCGACGCCGTGACGGGATTGCCGCTGGCCGGTGTGGAATTCAAGGTCACCGAGCTGGACGGCAGGCTTGTCGGCAACTACACCACGCCCGAATCCGGCATTATTTTCATCGAGGGCTTAAAGCCCGCGTATTATATCGTGCAGGAAATCAAGGGTTTATCCACACACAAGCCGGACACAGCGCCCCGAAACGTCCTTGTAGAAACAGGCAGGCTCAATGTTGTGGAGTACCGCAACCAGCCGTATCCCGTTTTGGAAATCCAGAAGATCGACGCGGACACAAAGCAGCCTTTAGAGGGTGTGCGCTTCCGCCTGCTTGATAAGTACCAGAGGGGAATCGGCGTTTACACCACATCGAGCCTGGGGAAGATCATTCTCACGGGCATGGACGAAGGAAAATTTTATTTGCAGGAGTGTGAGGCGAAACCGGGCTATCAAATAGATTCCACCGTCAGAGAAGTAAATCTATCCTACGGTAAAATTACCTCCATCGAAATCAAAAATACGCCGATGGCGACATTGCGTATCAAGAAAATCGACGCGGTTACAAAAAAGCCTATCCCCGGCGTCGTGTTCCTGCTGCGCGATATGAAAAATAACATTGTTGGAGAGTACACAACCGACAATTCCGGCCTGATAGAACTTCCAAAAAGCATTGAGGCTGGAAAGTACAAATTGCAGGAGATCAAGACCGACGACCTGCATGTCCTCAGCGATCAGGTTCGCACCATCGAACTGAAATCCAATGAGACCACTGAAATCGTGATCGAAAATCAGCCGAAGCGGGGCCGTATCCAAATCCAGAAGGTTTCCTCCGGCTACAACGACCTGACGAAAGACAAAGAGGGCGCGTCCCTGAAAGGCGCGGAATTTGAGATTTACAACAACAAGATGGAGCTTGTGGACACAATCGAAAGCGATAAGAGCGGCCTTTGCACAAGTGACTATCTGCCTCTCGGAGTCTATGGGATAAAGGAAGTGTCCAGCCCGGACTATTTCATCACCGATGGGGAAATGTTCTATGCCGAGCTGAAAATCCACGACGACCTTGTGAAATTCAAGGTTGTAAACAAACCCGTTCACCTCGAAACGAGCATTGACAAACGCGGCGTTGTCGAGGCAATGGCAGGCTCCAGTATCCTCTACGATTTCAGTAATATCGAGAACAAATCCAACGTGCCGTTGGAGGAATTTTACTGGCATGATGTTCTCCCCACCGAAGCGGTACGGCTGGAAAAAATCTGGACGGGTGTTTGGAGCGAACGTGTGAAAATGGAGCTTCAAATCAAGACCAATTTGAAAACCGGCTACCGCACCGTGAAGAAAGGGCTGCTATCGACCGTCAACAACGAGATCGACTGTTCCCGCTCCGCGCTTGGCCTCGCTTCAAACGAGTATGTGACCGAGTTCCGTATCGTATTCGGAGAAGTCCAGCCGGGATTCCATGAAACCACGGGGCCAAAAGTGCAGGTGAAGGTTTTGGACACCGTAGAAAAAGGCCGGAAGTTCACAAACAAAACCGATGTTGGCGGCAGGTATATCAAGGAGTGGGTATACGACACCGACGGCTGGACCTCTGTGACGTACAACACACCCAATAAAGGTGATTTGCCGAAAACAGGCTGGTGACGGACTGGAAAATTTAGGAAATTTTTTAATTTCCGGCCTACGAAAAGAGCCTGAAAAGGCCATAACATAGATACACATTCGCCATACCGGGCATACGGCTGTATGCCCGGTAAATCTATTCTACAGGAGGATTCAAATGAAAAATTTGCAGTTTCGGCGCAGGCTGACACGCATGAAAACTACCGTGAGCCAAAAATGCCGCACCCTGTATGCCAAGCTGAAAAGGGCATGGCTTTTCGCGTCCGTCAGCGTTACCACAGCCCTGCTGATGGTAACTCCCGTTTACGCCACCACAGGCACAGGCACCGGCGCTACGGATATCTGGAGCTGGCTGGACACGGCGCTGACAGACTTGTATCAGAAATTCCTTTCCGTTTCCACCATTGCCGCGTGTGTGGCCGCTTCCGTCTGTCTTATCATGATGAATTTTTCCACCGACGACCGGGCGGTCAGCACATCCCGCGCGTGGCTCAAACGCATTTTGATCTCATGGGTCATTCTCAATGTTTTGGGCTTCATAATGGTATATTTAAGCGGATTAACGCAGGGCGGCAGCTATGTCGCACCCGGTACGCCGTAACGGACTGAGCGCAGTTCTGCCATATGGCAATTCATTACTATTCCACAATATGAGATAGGAGGTGACGCCCTTTGGGTATTTTGTCCGGCGTAGTAAGCTACCTGTTCGGGCTGGCGCTCAACCTGCTTGACGCCATGATCGACGGTTTCCTCGGCGCGTTGGGATTCGACCTCGACACCTTTGAAACCTATTTCCCCGCAGCCAGGGATTACTATGATGTAATCGTCGGGTTTGCGGTGGGGCTATTATTCATTATACTAATTTTCCAGCTTTTTCGCAACTTCGGTATCATGCTGGACATAGAGGCCGAGGAGCCTTTGAAAATGCTTGGCAAAACGGCCCTGTTTTACGGCATGATTATCAGTTCGCGCTCCATCACAAACCTTATCCTCAAGCTGCTGACAGACCCCTACGCCATATTCTTAAACGCCGCTTCAAGCCCATACGAGTTTAAGCTGCTGACCCTCGTGACGTCCATGTTCACAAGCGTATTCTCAAATCCATTCATGGCCATTGTCGCGCTGATCCTGATGCTGATATTGGGCTGGCAGTTCCTAAAGCTGACGATAGAGTGCGTGGAGCGGTATATCGTGTTTTATTTTGTCCTGTACTGCGCGCCGGTGGTGTTCGCTACCGGCGCTTTCAAAAGCACGGCGCAGATTTTTAAAAGCTGGTGCAGGATGCTTGCGTCCCAGGCGCTTCTTTTGCTGCTTAACGTCTGGTCTATCAAGCTGTTCATAAGCTTCATGCCCGTGTTTGAAAGCAATTCGTCCGACATTATTTTTAACTTCCTGCTCGGTTACGCTTTCCTCAAATTCGCCCAAAAAGCCGATACCTTGCTGCGTATTCTCGGCCTCAACACCGCAAGCACCGGCGATATGGTCCGCTCATTGGGAGGCACGATTGCCGGTATTGCTATGACAATCAAGTCACTAAGCAGCGCGGCCGGTGCGGTAACATCCGCAGCCGGAAAAATCTTTGGTGGCGCTTCCGCTGCCGGTGGCGCTGCCGGTGCGGGCGCAGGTGGTTCGGGACGCGGGGCGGGAAATCCGGTTGGCGGCATGGGCGGTTCTTCCGGCCCCGCTCCTGCTGGCGGCTCCGCTCCCGAAAGCGGTGGCGGCGGCGTTACGGATTCCGGTATCAGCTCCGCAAAGCAGGAGTATGTCAATGACGTACTAAGCTCCGCCAAGTCTCAAATAAACGGTAATTCCGAAAGCTCCGTCAGCATGGGCGGCGGCGGGAAAACCAGAGGCGGCGCAGGCCGTCAGAGCGCGCAGGGGTTCCGCTATGAAGAAAAAGCGAACGGCGGGCTCCGGGATACCGGAAACGGCAAAGGCGGCTCCAAGGTGGGCGGCGGTCACGGAGAACCGGCAGACGGCAATATCAAGATGGGGCAAAGCGCGGCGCAGGGCGGAACACAAAACCAGCCGCGCATTGACGCCGAAACGCGGGAGGGCCTTGCCAATATCGCGCACGGGCTTCCCCACGACAAGTACGATCCGGTCAAAAAGACGTATTCTGGCGGTGGCTTCTCCGAATTTACAGGGGAAAACGCAAACCTTATCGGCGCTTCCGAGCTGACGCCCGCCGAGGGCTTTGAACAGCACGGCGTCAAAATGCGCGACGGCTCCGTGGGTACGCTTTATCAAAACAGCGAAACAGGCGAGGCCCATTTGGTACAGTTCGGCAGCGTTGATAACGGCGTGATTCAGGGAACCATCAGCGAAATCGACGGGCAAACCGGAAAAATGGGAGACTTCATGGCGTTCAATGCCGTTCATCAGAGCGTCCCCGGCGCGGAAAGCTTCAGCGGACACTCCGTTTCCGTCGCGGACAGCGAAGGCGGCGTCTATCATGTTTCCACCGGCGCGTCTACTTCTTTCTTCGCGCCTGGCGGCAGCAGCTCCATGTCGGGCGCGGCAGGTTCCGCGACGCCCGCGGCCGGCTCCGTTCCTCCCGCAAATTCACCTGTTACCGGCTCCGGCGCTTCCGCTCCTGCTCCGGCAGCGGGCGGCATGGGGGACACTTCCTCACACCATACGTCCGTAAGCTCCCATGAAACAAGCTCTATTCACACATCCGGGATAGGAAATCCCGGCGCTGCTCCCGATGTGTCCGGCGGCGGCAGCTCGCGCGGTTCCGGTGCAAGCCGGTCCGAGGATCGAGGATTTACCGGCAACGGGCAGTTCGGCGGGCATGGCGGCGATCAGGCCGGTTCGCAGGGCGGCAGCCTTGACGGAGGACGTTCGGGCGGCGGCAGGAGCGCGGAAAGCCCGCCTGTCGATTCCGGTATACGGCAACCGTCAAATAAAGCCCGGCGCTTTTCAAAGAATAATCCCGCCAATGTGGAGGTGTTCAAGCGAGAAGCGAGCGGCGTGGAATCCTTTGACAGATCGGCGGCAAATCCGGGCGAAGTCCCCAAAATGGGTTCGTCCACCGATAAATAACATATCAAGGAAAGGTCTGATTTTTTATGAAAAAGAAAACATCGTTAATTACTCTCCTGCTTGCCCTTATGCTCGTATTTTCGGTCAGCATGGCGGTATCCGCCTCTCCTGTGCCGAACGCGGCCGGGGAAACCACGGCAATCTCGCAGGCTGAAACCGCCGTGCCCGTTTCCGATGATTTGGAAAACCCCGTCGCGGATAGTTCCGCCGTACAGGGGGAAACCCCGGAGGGGCCGGAGGCCCCGGACGGGGAAGAACAGGCGGCAGAGGAAACGCAGACTGATTCCGCTCCGCAAAAAAGCAATAACACGCCCTTTTTTATCGGGGCGGGCATTGCTGTATTGCTGTTCATAGGCGTGGCTTTGTACTGCAAGGCCAATGGAAACAAAACATTTTAGGAGGACTGCCATATGAAAATCATCAGAATCATATGTATCGCGCTCGGCCTTGCCGGTCTTGGCGCCGGCATCCGCGCAATATGTGCGCGGCGAAAATATTCGCGGGGATAATTATATAAAACGTGGGAAAGGCGGTCTGCAAAAACAGGCCGCCTTTCTATTTTAGGAGGACGGCATAATGGACGCGATCAAATTCAACCACGGAGGGCATAAGCACTTTTACCACAGTATGCTCAAAAAGACCCGCCGATGGGATGATGTGTATTACCGGGCGCTTTTTTATCTGCTTGGGGTATGCGGTGAAACCCGCAAGCACATTGACGATATTTTTGATTTCGAGGACAGGAGCATTAAGCCGGAGGCCCTCTATGCCCCGTGGCAGACCGGCAGCACCGTGCGCCTTACCCTGATAGCATTTAATCTGTGGAACGGCTGGACGGAGGACGGCAAGGAAAACCTGTCCTCGCCCTATCAGTTGTTCGACTGCTGGCTGGCCCCGTATTTTTGGGAATCCATAAGGCTGCGCTATCCCGAATACTGTAACCGGAAATAGCCGTCCGGCTGTTTTGTAAATTCCACGCAAGGGGGGAACAATTTGTCCGAGCAAAACACGTCCGATAATCTGGATCAGGCCGTAGACGGCGGCGTTGATAAAGCAATGGCCGCAAAAGGAATGTATGATACCGCGCAAAACATCGGCGCGGCGGCGGCTGAAGCGGGAAAGGCGGCGGCCGAGGGCGCGGCCTCCGCGGGGGCAGGGGCAGGCGCGGCGGCGGGGGCGGGGGCTGCGGCAGGTTCGGCGGCAGGCCCTCCGGGTACGGTCATGGGCGCTGTCGCCGGTCTTGCCGTTTCCCTGTTCGCAAAGCCCATCATAAAGGGGCTTATCGTTATCATTCTCGCGCTCGTTATGATTTTCCGCTCCCTGCCAAGCATGTTGTTTGAAAACCCGGTTGACGTTGCCGACAATACCGGCCCCGTTGAGGTATACGCCGAATATAAAGAATACGCAATGGAGAAGTATGTGGAAGAGCTGGACAAGCGAAAGCAGGAGATCGAGGACGATTTTCAGGAGCGGGTGGACGACGGCGAATTTGACAGCTACGACCATGTGGATTTTACTTATTCTTTCAATCCCGACGAGGATGTTTTCATGGCCGAGCTGATGGAAGCCTCCACGCTGATTATCGCCATGTTTGAGATCCATACCGACGATTGGCGAAAGGCTACGTTTAACCATTTCAAAAGCGCCGTGAACAGCGTCTACTTCTGGAACGACACCATTGCCACAAGCAAAGCGGATGAAGAACGGGAAGTGACGCATGAGGACGGCGAAAGCACCTTGCATATCCACATCACCTACGATATTTTCGACAAGGGCGTCGAGGCGTTCCGCTCAAAATTCGGGCTTGCCGACGAGGGGGATTACCTGAAAAGCGTGGAGATGGCCTACAACATTAAAATATTCTTCGGTGAAGTGGACGACATGCCGATGGGCGGCGTAACGGGTGGCGGCGCTTCCGGTACATATCCGGGCGGCGGCACTCACAACGCCATACGGCAGGCATTGGCCGCGCTGGAGGAACCGGAGGACTTTTTCGGCGGCTCCGCGATCATGCCGCTCCCCTCCGGCACATGGAGCGTAACGAGCGAGTTCGGCCCCAGGAATTACGCGCCCGACCCGATACATACCGGCATAGACTTTTCAGCCGCGGACGGTACGCAGATTTACAGCGCAATGGACGGTATTGTCCTGCTGCGGCTGACAAACACAAAGACTTTCGGACACCACATTGTTATCTATCACGGCGGCGGTATAACCACCATGTACGCGCATATGTCCTCATTCGGCTCTTACAATGTGGGCGACACGGTACGCCGGGGTGATGTGATCGGCTATGTTGGACGCACGGGATTATCCACTGGCTACCATTTGCATTTCGAGTACCAGATAAACGGTTCGGCACACAATCCCAGGTTGCTGCTCCCCTTTATTTGACGTCAGGAGGGAAAACAAGCTTGGCAATCCCATTTTTTCGCTGTGAAACATGCCGTCGAGAGTTCCCAAACCGTGAAGACGCGGAGCGGTGCGAACGCGGGCATTTAACGGCTGTCTCGGCCGCCGTCAAGGTCTACGGAATCCATCAATATCCCTATTCGGTTGACATTACGTTTTCCAACGGGGAAACGCGCGAATATGTGGCTCATAATATGGGCTGAGAATCATTAGGTTAGGAGTTTTGCAAATGAGGTACGCGGATATATCGCATCTGTTCAAGGAACGCCATGATGTAATGACTGTCCGGGAAATAGCGCAGACAATCCGGTGCAGCGAAAAGCATATCCTGCGCATGAT
>Ga0153950_1000449_pt1 | contig 18339 bp, 16 predicted proteins | sample TSNJ034MetaG_FD_104737 | JGI IMG/M metagenome (GOLD analysis project Ga0153950, IMG submission 104737) | Attine ant fungus gardens microbial communities from New Jersey, USA - TSNJ034 MetaG | ecosystem: Host-associated > Fungi > Mycelium > Unclassified | place: USA: New Jersey, Wharton State...
CTGCGCGCAAATTTTTATACATTTGTCAAGTGTTTTTATGCAAAAACTTGGAGGAAATTCAAAAACCCCGCCTGCCGCAATTGCTTTTATTGTGCGGCTTTCGGAGTTTCTGAGAGAACTCTATGGAAGAAAGGAGGATAAAAAATCTTGCAATATAGGAGGTGGTTTTAGGATTTTTGCAGACAACATAATTTATTACATACCATAATAAAAAGGGAGGATTTCATGATGGAGAATACAATTAGTGTAAATATTGAGGTGTATGAAAAGCTGCGGCAAAGGTTTGATAAATTTGGGGCGGGTATGGAAAAGCCGGAGCAACATGGCGGAGAGCCAGGTTCGGATATCGAATTGTTGCGGTCCATGTATACGGAGCATGAGGCGGAGGTAGCATTGCATATCCCCTATGATACATTTGCTACTGCTGAAGAAATTTATAATAGCCAAACAAATGAGCAGAGCAACCCAATGATTCGAAAAGTAGATTTAGAGCTGCTGAGTAGAAGTTTAGAGATTATGGCAAAAAAAGGAATCATCTTTCGCCGGAAGCGGGATGGGCGGATTGAATACATACTAGTCCCCTTGATGATTGGTGTACTGGAATACCAGGGTGGCAGATTGGATAGCGGTTACTGGGAGCAATTGGGGGCGTTTTTCCCCTCTTTAGCTGCAAACACATTTTCCCGTGGATTGCCCGTTATGCGTGTTCTGCCAAAAACAGATGACAATGTCAAAGTGAACAATACAGTGGTACCCTATGATGACATCATGTCGCTTTTGGATCAAAAAGAGAAATTTGCCGTTAGTGAGTGCACCTGCCGGTTGCGCCCCATGCAGTTTGGTGAGCCGTGTAATAAATCACTTGAAACTTGTATGACTTATGATGAGTGGGCGGATTTCTATGCAAACATGGGAATAGGCAGATATATTACACGTGAAGAAGCCAAGGAGATTATCCGCAGGAATGAAAGAGAAGGACTGGTAACGCTAGCTATTGTTTCCAAGGATATTGAAATGACCTGTGCTTGCTGCCCCTGCCATTGTGCCATTTTGAATATAGCCAGTAAAACGGATTCAAAGGATCGGGAGTTATTCAGCAACTATTACCTTGAACAAGACAAAAGCACATGTTCCAATTGCAAATCGTGCGTGAAGCGGTGTCCGATGAATGCATGTCAGCCTGATGATAATGGAAACGTCACACTTCTTGACGAACTCTGCATAGGTTGCGGCGTATGTTTAAATTCTTGCCCATCGAAAAGCCGTGTTCTCAAGCGCAAAGAGCAAGTGTTTGAACCCGAGCAAACATGCTATGAATCGTATGTCAAGATGGGCGAATTTAATGAACAAAAAAAAGTTATGGTTTAATATCACAAACAATATTATAATGAGTCGAAAGGAGGAGGGGGGAACCTCCCCTCTTTCCTTCACATCATAATGCTTGGAGGATCTAGTATGGATAATATCCGCCTGATAGACTTGAATACTGAGATTTTCGCGGACAACGATAACTGCGCCGAGGAAATCAGGGAGCAGTTGAAAGCTACCAATACGTTTATGGTAAATGTGATGGCATCCCCCGGAAGCGGGAAAACAAGCGTGATTTTGTCGACAATAGACCAGCTTCGCGGTCAATTCAGAACAGCGGTGGTGGAGGGGGATATTGAATCCTCTGTGGACTCTGAAAAAATAGCAGCCGCCGGGGTGCAGGCCGTACAAATTAATACAAGGGGCTCCTGTCATTTGGATGCAGTGGTTGTTCAGAAAGCGCTGCAAGGACTTCCGCTCGCAGAATTGGATATCGTATTCATTGAGAACATCGGGAATCTGGTGTGCCCCGCGGAATTTGATATCGGAGAAAGCTTCAAGGTTATGATATTGAGTGTACCGGAGGGGGATGACAAAATACAAAAATACCCGCTGATGTTCACAGTGTCGGACGCCCTGATCATCAATAAAGTAGACTATTTGCCGGATGAGGGTTTTGATGTCGAGCGTTTGCGCAGCAGAGCGAAAAAACTCAATCCCAACATCAAAGTATTTGAAATATCCTGTCGCACCGGAAAAGGGGTGAAAGAATGGAGCCAGTGGCTGGCATCGCAACGGAAAACAAAAGCGAAATGGCCGACACTTATATAATCCATTGCACAGTATTCCATATGCGATATGAGATTGGAGGCGCAAAAGGATGAACACGAAATCCGAAAAACATCCTCACCTGCATTCCGACAATGAAAATCGTGCTGTTATCAACCGTTTGTCCAGGGCAATCGGTCATATGCAATCTGTCAAACGTATGGTGGAAGACGGCCGGGATTGCAGTGAGATTCTCATTCAATTAGCTGCGGTTAAGTCTGCGATTAACAATGCAAGCAAAGTGGTAATAAAAAACCATATGAATCATTGCATAAAGCAGGCATTCTTGCAAGGAGAGCAAGAACAGATAGATATGTTGACTACAGCTATTGACAAACTCATATAATACGATGAGGCGTGAGATGCTCTTTATTTCTCCGGGATATACGGCAACATCAGGTAGGGCTGCATATCATCGCCGAAATACAGCGTGACATCCTTGCCAAATATCTCAAACGGACGATCATCAGCATCGGTATGCGTAAATTCGTGTACGCCGGTGTCGACGGGTATTCTCAATGGATATACCGGGTCGAGCTTATGCTTGTAACCGCCCCATACGTAATCCTTGCCTCGCACAGAAAGACCAATGCGGTATCCTGCCGGCACCACGATGCCCGTGGGCTGTATCTCGATATCAAGCTCGTACACCTTGCCGGGCTCCAGCAGCTCTTTTTTAGCATGTGTGTGATACGGGCGGTAGGGCAGCGTCTTTTCAGCGTCTAGCTCGCGGTGTGAAGCACGCAACCAGCCCATGCCAATGGGCGACTTCGGATCATTTGCGCCTTGAAACGTCACCTCGGTCATATCCGGCGCAAACAGGCGCAGCACAAGAAAGATGTCGGCGTCCATGCTTTCGGAACTCACAAACAACTTGGAGGCCATGGGGCCGGTAAACTCAGCTTCCTGTTCGAACGGCTCGCTGAGGAACGTAAGGCCATCGCCTGCGGCGTTGTACGTCTCTTTCGCAGTATCCGGCGCAGCGCTATCCAATGTAAGGCCGTTGCTAGGCGTAAGGTACCACTTTTGCCACTGCGCGCGCGGTATAGGCCAGTCATCCTCAAACCGCTCCACAAACTTATCGATGTGCCGCACCTGCAACTGTACTCGTCCAGGACGCTCGTTCCAACCAGTATCAATGCCCTTTACATAGTAATCCAGAAATTGCTTTTGCAGCGTTATGCCGTACTTTGTGTAATAGTGGCCCCAGTGCATATCGCCGTGCACCTCTAAAAACTTCTCGTTTGAACCGGCGTCAATAAAGCCTTCGTAGTTGCCGCGCGGGTGCAACGGCGCGCCGCCCCAGTTGGCCGTGGAGAATAACGGCACCGTCATTTTGGATATGTCTGGCTTCCTTGATTGCATCTTCTCATCGAACATCTCGTGCTCCAAGTTGAAGGCCATGCTATTCACATGCATTTTTTGCAGCTCGTACGGGTGGAGCGTTTTGTTGCCCGTACCGTTTTCGCCCGTAATGCGGTTTTTATACCCCCTGTCGCCGTTACCGTGCTGCAACGGGAAGATCCGCTTGTCGGGCCAGTATTTGCACATGTCACTCAGTATGCCGCCATGGCGTGCGTATTCACGGTAGTAGTCCAGCCCCCCTTCCCATATGATGCAGGCGCTGAGGTGCGGTGGGCACAGCGCGCCGACGGCCCACTGGTTTGTGCCAAAGTAGGATATACCGCTCATGGCCACCTTTCCGTCGCACCACTGTTGCTCCGCCACCCACTCGATACAGTCATATATGTCCTGCGTTTCGCGCGCAGAAAGTAAATCCAATATGCCCTCGGAGTTGCCGGCCCCGCGGCTGTCTATCCTAAGACAGATGTATCCCCACGGTACCCAGATTTCCGGATCTACGACTTCCCAACTCAGGTATTTGCCGGATGTTCCTTCCATTACCTCTGGATAGGCATTCAGCAGCATTCCCCATGACTTGGCATAGCCTTCGCTCGTTAAATGGCTTTTGCCGTACGGGCCATAGCTTAATATAACCGGGTACTTTTTATCGTCGTTCGGGCGAAAGATGTCGCACCTGAGCGTCACGCCATCATTCATTACAATCGGCGCGTCCCACTCAATCTTCAAACTATCGCGTACTTCAGTAAAATGTCTCATTTAATAGCTGCTCTCCTTTACATATTTATGCCTTGATCATATATGGAAATGAATTACCCCGCCCCGAGGGGCGAGGTATTGGCCCGGAGAGAATGAGCTTCCCAGCAGTAAGACTGCGGGGTAATAAAAAGCGCGTCACCTGTAATCAACAGCTTTTTGTGGCTTGAAATGCGCTCCACAACCGCGCGGCCGACCTCTATTGCCTTATTTTCTTGGGCTTCTTTTCGGCCCTGTAGCTACAACCCCTGTGTCAGATGGCATAAAGGCACTCTTCTTCCCTCAAGTTGCCGATCTCTTTTCCATCCTGTCGGAAATCCACGCGCACGCGCCCCACGCGCCGGACATAGGCCCCAAAGTAACCGTTTTAATAAAGCACCGCTGTTTTTTATTCAGCAGATGCTTCCAAGCCACTTCCTTTGCGGGCTCGACCAAAAACTCATTGGCATTTGCTACTCCCCCGCCTATCAGGATCATTTCGGGATTGAATATGCTGATCAGCGTAGCAATGCCCATGCCAAGATATCTGCTCGCGCGGTTGAACACCTTAAGGCAGACCTCGTCATGTCGTAAAGCGCCTTGTGTAATCATAGAAGTCTCCAGTTTTTCGGGGTTGCCGTCCGACAGCTCCCACAATATCGTATCCGCGTATTCATTCATCAAGCGGCGCGCGAACTTCATAATGCCCGTCGCTGAACAATACGCCTGGAAACATCCCCTGCCGCCACAACTGCATTCCTCTCCGCCTGACTCCAGTATCATATGCCCCATTTCGCCCGCAAGCCCATTTTCCCCCTCTATGATCCGGCCGTTAGCCATAGCCGCTCCGCCTATTCCGGTGCCTAACGAAAGGAGAATTGCATTTTGATGCCCTTGGGCGGCTCCGAACATGAATTCTCCCATTAAATGCGCGCTTCCGTCATTCATTAAAAGCGCAGGAACATTGAAACGCTCTTTCATAAGCCCGGCTATATCCATGTCAAAACCATTCCATTTCAAGGTTCCCATGTTGATTGGGCTATTATCTTTATAGTCGACAAGACCCGGCAGAGCGACACCAACGCCAACAAGGCCCTCAGGGCTTTGGTTCGCGTCCGACGCCATATCCTCTATCGATTCGGCTATGCGATTTACTGTCGCGGCTGGCAAAGCGGGGACATTGGTAGGTATTGAGCGCTGAGCAAGCATTTTAAACGATGCATCACATAAGATGATTTTTATATTCGTGCCCCCAACGTCAATACCGGCATAATACTTGGATCGCATCATAAGGGCCTCCGGTTCAAGTTCTATTCAAGGTTCGCGTGGCGGTTAAACCTTGTTATATCAATGCTGCCTACCTCGGCAATCTTTACAATCATGCAGTCAAGCAGAATCAGCATGCTTTGTTCAAACACATTCCCTCCGGGTTGCACGGTCGTCACGCCATTGAGAACTTTGCTTGTCCTGCCGCCGATTTGGATCACAAGATCGGCCAGCGATGCTATTTCAGACTCTGGGAATATCGTTAAAACGGCAAGTTTCGCCCCTATTCTTTTTGCTTTTTTAGCCATGATAAGCAACGATTCAGTTTTTCCGCTCCCGCTGCCAACGATCAAAAGATCCCCTGGCTCGACTGCCGGCGTGACAATTTCGCCAACTACATATACACGAAACCCCAAGTGCATCAGGCGCATCGCAAACGCATTCAGCATCAGTCTGGAACGACCGGCGGCCGCGACATAGACTTTTTTCGCTGCAAAAATCATTTCTATGAACTTCTCCACATTCTCATTGTCCACTTTTGCAACGTTGTCCCGTAGCTCGTCCAGGGCTTCTCCCATATAATCAGCCACTTTCATAAAAGTGCCCCCTGCTTGCCCTCAACCAATATTCTTTTCATATCCAGGATCATTTGCCGTGGCGAAAGCGCTTTAACAATGGACTTACCGCATATAATGATGCCTGGATTTTCCTTTGCAAGGTCATGAAGCATCCCGATATCAACTCCACCTGCAACGGCCGTCTTCGCATTCTTTATGGACACGGTTAGCTTTCTGAGCTCCTCCAAAGGGTTTTTCCCTAAACCCTGCACATCCACGCCCACATGGACGCCTATATAATCTGCGCCCCAGCTATCCGCCTGCCGTGCTCTTTCGCTAAGGTTTTTTGTCGCGATCATATCGACAACGGTTTGCTTCCCGTATTTTTTCGCGGTATTAATAACCTTTTTGACCGTAGCGTCCTCGGCTACCGCGAGCACGGTGACAAAGTCGGCGCCGGCCTCAAACGCCTTGGCCGACACATATTCGCCGCCGTCCATAATCTTTGTATCGGCAAGAATTGTGCTGTCGGGGTACCTTTCCCGAATCGCTTTGACCATCCGCAGCCCTTCTATCGCAATTAAAGGCGTTCCAACCTCTATAATGTCAATTACGTCATGAACCTTTTCAATCAGCTCCATGGCCGGCATAAAATCAATCTTGTCAAGAGACATCTGCAGCTTCATTTGCTCTTTCCTTTCTTAATCCGTGGTATTTGCTTTAAGCGTCAATAAGCATATTCATAATTTTGTCTACATGGCCTGACGGATTCTCAAGGAAATTAAATATCTCCGGTCTTTTAATGAATTCGTGATAGACGGGGTTATTGAAAATAATTCCAAGATCGGGGTTTGGGCGGACACGCATCATTCTCGGTTGGGGAAGCTGCATAGTCCAATTCGCGTTTTTCACCGGGATGACCTCGCCGTTCTTTTTCGTAATATAATAAGGCATACCGTGAAAATGCTTTATAATACTATAGTCCGATTTGTTTTCAAGCGTACAGATATTGTTGAACAGCATTGGGCCGACTCCAGCATTGATTGCCGCGTGCCCATAGCCCGGAGGTATAATAATGGTCTGGCCCGCTTCCACTGTAACCAATCGGATATCTTCCACGATCAACTCGTTCATGTCCGCAGGCCTGTCATTTACCTTGACCAATATATACATAGCCGTGCCCAGCAAAACCTCATAAACCTCGGGATAGGACAGGACGCCTCCTGGCGGGCATGTGTGAAAATGGCCTGATGTCTTTTTGCATTCGCCCTCTGCCGGGCTCTCCATAATCGCCGTAATATCGTATCTTTTGTTAGTTTTTTTGAACAGGTCGGTATCTTTCGGCCACATGATACCACGGTAAACATCATAATAGGTCTCGTCATCCGGTAAATACCCTGAAGCTACAAGTAACTCTGCCATTTCCCTTACCGTTTTTCGGCCCGTGCCCTGAATGTTCAAGCCATGCCCCAACTCCAAAATGCCTTTGTCGTCATAGAAAATTGGCAGTCCGCTAGTCGTTAATTCCTTCATTTTTATTTCCTCACCATTCACAAAATTAACAGACAGTTTAGTTATTTCGCTTATTGTCAATGTCGGTCCGGCATAATATTAGCGAAGTATGTGAAATATTAAACATGCATCCTGTCACGGGGAATACGCTATCGGGAACATCCGCAACCATTCTTTTTTAACACTATATGCCCATGCTTTCTCCATTTGGGCTTACAAGTATTACTTTAAGGCCTTTTTCGCGGAGTTTTTCAACAACAGCGGCATCCGCCTTATAATCTGTTATAATTGTGTCGACATCCTCGACACCGCACACGCGCTTAAAGGCGACTGTGCCAATCTTTGTGTGATCAAGGAGCGCAACCGTCCTGTTTGAGCATTGCCGCATTGTTCGTTTTAACGAGGCCTCCGTCGCGCTGCTTATGGAATACCCCACCGACGGACTCACGCCCTTTGCGCCCATGAAAAATATATCAGACCACATGGTTTTTATTATTTCGATGCTGTTTTCATCAAAAAAGCTTCCTGTATTTGCGTCATACTTCCCTCCGACCAGATTTAACTCAATATTATCCTTGTAAACCAGCAGAGACGTGGCGAAAAAAGAAGTCGTAATAACGTTTAGCGGTATGTCCGACTCTGATATCTTGAGAGCCAACTCGATGCATGTTGAGCCGGAATCTATGGTAATTGTCTGATCCGGCTTTACAAAGTGCGTGAACGCATAATCGGCGATCAGCCTTTTTTCCTCTTGGTAATCGCCGCTACGCGTGGTAACGCTGACCGAAGCCGCCTTCATTGCGCCGCCGAACGTCCTTATAAGATACCCCATACTCTCGAGGTATCTCAGATCGTTGCGTATCGTTGAATTGCTGCACCCAAGTATTTTGTGCAGATCGGCCAACTCTACAGTCTCGCGCTCATTTAATAATGCCCTTATTTTCTGATGTCTGATTTCCTTCTTGCTATTATGCTCCAGCATTATTCACCTTTTCTTTATCATATATAATGATACCATTTATTATGCGGGGATGCATTCCGTCAGTCCATCTTCCACACTGGGATGGTGCCGATGCCTGAAAGTGTTTTAACTGTCTTACTCCTTCCGAATTCATGCAGCGTTTCAATAGAGCGCTCCCGCCCGAAACCGCTTGCCTTATTGCCGCCAAAAGGCACGCACTCAAGGCCCAGGCGATAGAAATTATTTACAAATACGGTCCCTACGTCGAGCTGCCGTGCGATGCGCATCGCTTCTTCATTGTTTTTTGAGTATATCACGGCGACCAAGCCATAATCCGTATCGTTTGCCATCAAAACGGCCTCCTCCACGTCGTCAAACGGAATGACACATGTAACCGGCCCAAAAATCTCTTCCTGCGCGATACGCATATCCGGGCGCACATTGGTAAATAACGTCGGCGGTACAAAGAAGCCATCTTTGAGCCGGGAATCCATTGGCAATTCGGCCTGCGCGGCAATTGTCGCACCCTCTTTGACGCCGATCTCAAGGTAATCCAACACACGCTGCTGCTGTTGCCGGGATACGAGCGGCCCTATATGTGTTTTTTCGTCCATGCCGTCTCCCACGCGTATTTTACGGACAACGGCGGAAAATTTCTCCACAAACGCGCCATAAAGCGAGCGGTGGATAATAATTCGGGATGTTGCCGTACAGGCCTGACCGTTATTATAAAAGGATCCTTCATACGCAACAGGAATCAAATCGTCAATATCGCAGCCCGGAAGCACAATAAATGGATTTTTGCCGCCCAGTTCCATCATGCAGGGTGTAATATTTTCCGCCGCTTGCCGCAGAACAGCCCTGCCCGACGCGCTCGAACCGGTAAAGGCTATCTTTCGCACCAGAGGATGGGATACCAACGCCTTTCCGGTTTCCGTGCCGGGGCCGGCTACAACCTGCAGGACATTGGGAGGAAATACCTCCTGAAGCAAGTCCACAATTTTCATGATCGTAAGCGGTGCCTGATCACCCGGCTTCAATATGACCGTGTTCCCCATCGCAAGCGCCGGCGCCGCTTTTGCGGCCGTATGCAGAGGCGGCCAGTTAAACGGAATGATCCCGGCTACGACGCCGTACGGCTCAAGAAACACGGACGCATACGCGGGTCCCAGATCATACAGATCCGTTGGAAGATTGCCGATAAGCCCTCCGAAATACTCAAAGGCCTCCACGCATCGCTGCGTGTCCCCGCGGGAAATAAAAATAGGCTTGCCTTCCTCCTGCGTTTCCAGTTTTGCGATCTCTTCAAAATGATCCTTGACGACCACGGCCGCCTGTTTTAATATACGTCCGCGCTCATGCGGCGAAAGCCAGTGCCAAGTTTCGTTATACGCCTTATCGGCCGCCCTTACTGCGGCGTCAACTTCCTTAAGACCACCGCCCTGTACGATGGTGATTGGTTCCGCCGTAGCGGGATTCTCCACGATGAACTGATCTTCCACGCGGTCCGATGACCAAGCCGAAGTTATGATTGATAAATTTTTATTTGACATATAGGTTTAAACCCTCCTTTTGAAAGCAACCGGTTCGAGTTTGAAAGCTATCCGGAGTGCCAATCCGAATTAAAATCCCAAAAGCTCCGCGTTTTTATGGCAGATCTTTTCTCTATCGGATTGGCTTATGCGTAGCGCGTCAACGTTTTGAAACGGCCTGAAATCCCCCATGTCATAGGGATAATCCGTACCGATAACCACTTGATCCGCACCAAAAGCGTCCACCAGAAACTGCAGGGCCGGTGTCCAATGTGTAATTGTGTCAAAATACACATTCTTTAAATATTTTTCAGGCGAACGCGCACCGTTGATTTTGGGTTCTTCACGCACCTCATACCCATGTATCAGCCGCCCCAGCTGGTAAGGGAAATGGCCGCCGGCATGGGACGCCAAAACCTTGAGAGCCGGATATTTTTCCAATACTCCCCCAAATATAAGCCGAGTCAGCGCGACACATGTCTGCGTCATAAGAGCAATCAGATTCACGGTATAATACTTGGAAAAAGACGTTAGAACCTCCGGGTCCGGAAAATTGGGGTGCATGTAAATCAATATGCCATTATTGGCACAATACTCGTAGATCGGAAAAAACTCCTCCTCATCCAGCATTTTGTCAAGTATCATCGGCGCAATGCATAACGCATGCAGACCAAGCTCTGTGTGGGCTCGTTCGAGCTCTTTCAAGGCCATGTCGGCATCCTGCATGGGAACCGCCGCCATTCCGCCAAAGCTTTCAGGATACGTGCACACCCGTTCCGCCACCCAGTCGTTGGCGATCATGCATGTCTCCAGCGCATATTCTTTTTTCACTTCATAGTTGAGATAAAGAGGAGAAATTGACAAAACCGATTTATCGATTCCCATTTTTCCCATATCCGCCATTTTGGCGTCATAGTCGTAGTAGCCCCTGGTGATTTTGACGCACATATTTCCTGAGCGGTGAAAAACATAATCCTGCCCATCCTTTGTAACCAGTTCCTTGCCGATTTTATCCCCGTGTTTTCTCACGTATTCAAACATGGTATCCGGAACGAAGTGCCCGTGCAGATCGATATTCATAAGCGGTAATCCTCCTTGCTTAATCAAGTAATACCAACATCAGGCATTCGCGCGCCCGCATATCGCGTGCTAATTTCTCAACGGGATTATCATCCGAGCTGTACGGCGGCAGGAAGCGCAAATTTACACTGTACTTTACATGAACTGTAATACACCTTTATGTATGACCCGCATCCATTTATCCCATTGCTCTTTTCCCAAAATCTTCACTATATAGCCATATTTATCTTATCGGCTTTTACTTGCTTATCTTTAGTGTAACAGACTATACCTCGCATGCTCCGCGTGCTCCACAGCCACAAGGTTCATTTAAAAATCATCCGCCCGGACCGTCGTCTTTTGAATAAAATATTTGCCATCGTTCTAACCGAGATTATGGGACATCTGCAATATCTTTTCTTCCGAAAATTCCGATCTGTCAATTACGCCGACAGATGTACCCTCGTACACTACGACCGCCCGGTCGCACATGCCGATAATCTCTTCTTCCTCCGAGGAGATCATGATGATCGATGTCCCCTTTAAGGCCAGGGCGTTGACAATGGAATAAATTTCTGCCTTGGCGGACACGTCTATTCCCCTCGTCGGCTCGTCAAGTATCAATACTTCCGCGTCGCGTAGCAGCCATTTTGCCATAATGACCTTCTGCTGATTTCCTCCCGAAAGGTTCCCGGTAGGTTGATTGATGCTGGTACATTTCACGCTGAGCCTGCCGACATATTCTTTGGAAATCTTCCTCTCCTTTTCTATCCTGCGGAAAGCTTTCATCACTTTGGAGCCAAGACAAATATTGCTGCCAACCCCCATACGCAAGATAAGCCCAGTAGCCTTGCGATCTTCAGGCACCAGCGCAAAACGAGCCTCAACGGCATCTGCAGGCGATTGAAAGGATAGCCTTTTTCCTTTAAAGATCATCTCCCCGTGTTCCGGCCTGTCCAGGCCGAACAGGCATCGCGCAACCTCCGTTCTTCCCGATCCGAGCAGCCCCGTAAGGCCTAAAATCTCTCCCTTTCGTAAATCAAAGGACACGTTCTTTACTTTATCGCCTTTTTTCAGGTTTTTAACAGTCAATATAATATCTCCGATATTGGGTTCCTTTTGGGGGAAAAAGACGCTCATTCTTCTAGCAATCATTAATTCCACAAGCTTTTTCTCGGTTACGTCATTGATATTATGACAGCCGACCAATCTACCGTCTTTCATTACGGTCACTCGGTCCGCGATCTGAAAAATCTCTTTCATACGATGAGTTACAAATACAATGCCTATACCCTTTTCTTTTAGATTTTTTACAATGGAGAATAATTTTTCGGTTTCTTTGGCAGTCAGAGCGGAAGTGGGCTCATCCATAATAAGCAGCTTGGAGTTTTCCGTAAACGCCCTGGCGATTTCAACCATCTGCTGGTTCGCTACTGTCAGATGGGCAACCTTATCCGTCGCTAAAAAGTCGACGTCCAAATCTCTTAAAAGCTCTCCGGTGCGCTCATTGAGCTTCTTATATTGAATTACCGGCATGCATTTGATTTGGCTTATAAATATGTTTTCAGTCACGGTCAGGTTGGGGATCACTGTCAGCTCCTGGTATATGGCGGCAATACCGTTTTCTTTTCCCTCCTCCGGCGTTTTGAAGTGTACTTCTTTTCCCGTTAAGGATATCGTGCCCGAGTCATACGCATAAACTCCGGTCACGCTTTTCAAAAGCGTTGATTTTCCCGCTCCATTTGCGCCAACCAACGCCATAACTTCGCCGGGCCTGACATCAAAGTCCACACCGTCCAGCGCCTTAACTCCGGGAAAAGACTTAGAAATATTCCGCACTTCCAGTAAAGTTTCCATTTGTGTAATCCTCTTCTTTATGCTTTAAGCTCAGATATCATTCACAGGTATCTCTCCATCTGTATTACCTCCCCTTTATCGAGCGCGAACCGACAATCACCGCCAGAATAACGATGATGCCCTTGGTGACCAACTGTGCGTAATTGGAAAAACCGACCAGGTTGAAAATATTGTTGATCATTCCCAATATAAATGTGCCGAGCAGCGCTCCCCAGATGGACCCCACTCCCTGCCCGCCAAGGTAGGTTCCTCCAAGAACAGCCGCCGCTATGGCGTCCATCGTAAGCGTACCGCCGGCCACAGGATCGCTGGCACCAACACGCGCAATCATAAATACGGCCGCCGCGCCCGCCATCATCGCGCTGAATGAATATGCCAGCATGGTATATCTCTTGGATTTTATTCCGCTCCAATAGGCCGCCTGCGTGTTACCGCCAATCGCCCTCCAATTGAAGCCGAGCTTTGTTCTGGACAATGCCAGCTGGCCAATTATAATAATGATAACAAACGTCACGACAATGTTCGGAATTCCCAGAGTCTTACCAGTACCCATCGTATGAATAAAATCAAGGTGGGTAGTCCATACGATGGGTCTGCCGTTACTTATGAGCAGGGAAAAGCCTTCCATGATTGTCGCCATGCCCATCGTTGCGATAAACGGAACGACATTAAAATAAGCCACTAAACAACCGGTAACCGTACCCATAATAAAGGTAAAGATTAAAGCAATCGCGATTAACACCACCATCGGAAAATAATTCAGTTTTCCAAGCAACATAACGCCTGCCACCATCATAGACGCCGCAGAAGTGTCAATACCGCCCGAAAGGATTGCAATACTCACGCCGATGGCTAACATCCCTGTCACGGAGTTTTGTTTTAAAATAGTAAGCAGGTTGTTTATGGTAAGAAACTTATCTGACACGATGGAACTGATGATCATTAAAACAATACAAACCACAATCATTATGTTTGCCTGAATAAACTCTTTGATTCTACGTGTTTTATGTATCTCTTGCTTTGAAAATAATTCTGGTTTCTTCATAATTTTCCTACACCTTTTCAGCTCATATCATCCTAAGTTTACAGAATCGTAGAAGCAAAAAGCCTATGAGGCAATAGGTTGCGGCAGAACCCACGGCTTTGCACCGCGCGCCCTGCTCAACCTATATTGGATTATAAACTCATCGGTCGTGGATTAATTCCATAAATTCCGGGTACCCCTTTTCTGCAAGGCTGACATACAGCGGATTTTGAGCGGGAGGCAGCAGCCCGAGCATATAAAGGTTGGAGGCTTTTACCTGGTCGTAATGCTGCATGATGTTGTCCGGGGTAATCCCTGTAAGGCCTATTCCAATTTCCCTGGGATACTTATCCGCAGTCCCGTTGGCTATTGCTATCATGATTTCACAGGCTGGAAATACACCGGGATTTCCAGCGGCTGTATAAATGCACTGGCCATCTTTTACCGAATCGATGGCTTCCGTTACTGCGTTTATGCCGGTGGTGTAAATCATTTTATTTATTCCGCTCTCGGCAATCGCCTGTTCCGCGCCGATACGCAGTTCATCGTTGGCACAAATAATAAGATCAATCTTTTCACCGTGCGCCGTAATCCAGTCTTCCGTGATTTGCTTGCTTAGCGCGCGACTGTTAGCGCAGGTTTGTCCGTCAAGCTTCACAATTCCGGGAAGTTCACTATCCTTGAAAGCCTGTTCCAGGACTGCGACCAATTCAAGGTCGTTGGCGCCTGTCGCATTGCCTTCGAGGAAGCAATAGTTGAAATTACCGTTGGGGAACTTTTTCAGGCACGCTTCGGCCATCTCTTTGGCCACACCATCCATCAGCGGCCCGAAAAAGAAGTCGTAATTTTCAGTCAACATCCTGCGTTGGAGGACGATTACCTTGATACCCTTTTCCCGCGCCTCGCCGAGAGCGTTCGCGCACGTCGTCTCATCCTGTGCTTTGATGATGATTACGTCAACATCATGCGTTATCAAATCCTCCACGTCAGCAAGCTGCTTAAGCGCATCACCGTCTGCGCTAACCGTAATGATTTCGGCCCGGCCTCCGCTGAGCTTATCAATCGTTCTGTGAATATACTCGTCCAAAGCCGTATTGTATGGACTCCATTCATGGCAGGACCAGCCAATCTTTAAGGTTTTGCCCTCAGCGAGCATATATGGCGGGTTTTCGGCTGGTGAGGACGTCCCGCCGTCTGATGACTGAGAGGCATTTGTGGACGGTGTGGTCGGTGCAGTGGAATCTGCTGGCTTGGCGGTGGACACCGGGCTGTTGCAGGCAGCAAGTGTAATGACCATACAGAATGTCAACATGCAAGTTAGTAACTTTTTCATTAGTTTTCTTTCCTCCGTTATTTATTTGCAGTCCACTTTTTAGGAGTCGGCTACGGGAACGAGCAGGCGCCCGTCTTTCATGGTCTTTTCGCGCCCAATCTTCGCGTTGCCTCCCCTTAACCGTTCCATGTATGCCCTGAATCCTATTTTTTTGATGTGCCATCGCGCTTTTTTATGAACTTTTCTCATATGCTTTGTGTCGATAGCCATTATTATTTAATTACATAAGGGTTCAATGGAGAAGCAGTTCCTCCTGTGATAACCAAGGGAGGGGCCACAAACAAAAATTCGTATTTATGATCCTGGGCGCAATCTTCCGCAAGAGCGTCAAGGCGGAAGTTTTCACCCATCGGCAATCCGGCCATTGGTATGCATACCCAATGCCACGGCTGGTCAAACATGTCGGTACGGTTGGGTCTAACCTCTGCACCCCACGTATCCGTGGCCACTGCCGCGACCTCCTTGTCATGAAGCCATATGATCGTTTCAAATTCCAGCCCTGGCGCGGCGCCGCCGCAAAAGGAGCCCCAGTTCTTTTCGCGGATCCGGCGATCAGAGTCCCCTGTACGCACCAGTAAAAAATCGCCTCTGCGAACTTCAACACCCTGTTTTTTCGCGCAGGCCTCCAAATCCTCGGATGTGATTCCCTCGCCAGGCAGCATAAACTCTTTCCCGTAGAAACGGGCCATGTCAAGAAGCACGCCGCGCCCCGCCATCTTATCCTTGAATTTTTCAATCCCTTCTTTGGTGCAGCCGCCGGTCGCATTTACATTTTTAGGACTATACCCGTTGTACATGAAATATTCGTCGGTGTATAAGTCGTGAAAGAACACGTGTCCCAATGCGTCCCAATGCGTGGCACACTGCAGCGGCAACGTAAGATAATCGTCGGCATGCGCGCCAGGGTAAAATTTATCACCTTTCTGGTGAGGCGGAGGTTCTTTTTGTTTGTGTTCCGCCTGAGCGCCTGTCATAGCATCAGTTCCGGTATACAGCATACAGTGTATTGGATTCACGCGTCCCTCCCTTCCATTTTGCGGTCCGTTATTATCTAAATTCATGCCAAGGGCGAACACTTTCCCTTTTTTAACCAGGCTTGCCGCGTAAGCGATATCCTTGGCGGTTACATAATTTGTGGTTCCGACTTCATCGTCTTCACCCCATTTCCCCCAGTTCTTTACCCGTTCTGCCGTTTCCATCATCTTTTTTTCGTCAATTTTCCCCACTTTTTCATTCCCCTTTTTACTTTTTGTTTTAATTTATTGTTATTATTTAAATATAACAAAGTAGTAAAATGAGTAAATTAGCTTCTTACATGCCTATATTAGCAGTTTTTTAGCAATTTGTCAATATATTTTGGTTTTAATTTTTTTATATGGATTATTATTGTCAGAATAATAATTTTTACAATCGATTTGACATATTTTGTATAGCGTAATTTTAATTTTAAATTATTAAGCACCGCAGGATTTTATTTCCAGCGACGCTTAATTATAAATTCCTATTCAATAAATTCACCCCGCCGAGCAGAGCGGCAGGGTATTGACCTCCTGTGAATAATAATAGTGATTCACAGTAATTATTAGCTTTTTGGTAATTTCCAGTTGAAATATTTGTAATATGGATAGCTACAGCGTCTACGAAAATCCTCGATATCTTTTTTTCTCCAGTCAAGCACCCCTTGGCCGGTCTTTAACCCGTATTCACCCGCATTGTAATGCTTCTCAATCATATCCTGCGCTTTTATGGCGTTACAGAGCGTCGGGTATATACTATCATTCACTTTTTTCCCTACATCAAGTCCGGAACCATCAAAATGTTCGAACAATCCTATGGAGGTATAGCGTGGCGCAACGCTGTACTGAAGAGCCCTGTCAATATCCTCGGGCGTGGAAATTCCGCTTTCAACCATGTATACGGCCTCGCGGTACATTGCTTGCTGAATACGGTTAACGATGAATCCGGGCGCACTTTTCACCAAAACCGGCTCTCGTCCGACTTCCCTGAGCAATTCACAAATAAAGTCAACCGCGCCATCCTTTGTTGACGAGCCTCTTATTATTTCAAAACAAGGTATCATGTGCGGCGGATTAAAGGGATGCGCGACAAGAAACCGGTCTGAAAGGATCATGTTGTCTATAAGGGTATCCGGCGGTATGGACGACGTCGCCGAAGCAACAGCCCTTATATTCGGGGCATGCTCCTCGATAAGACCGTAGACTGTTTTTTTGGCATTTAAATCTTCAAGGACACTTTCGAATATACAGTCCATATCCTTAAGATCCGAATATTCTTTTGTAAAATACAAATATTCCGCGCAAACGCCTGCTTGCTCTTTTGTGATCAACTTATCCATTACCAGATCATTATAATATGTTTTATAAAGCTCAAGTCCTGATTCATAACCTTTATCGGTCCGAGCCAACATCGTTGTCTCATATCCGTTGCCGGTAAATAAAACCGCCAAGCTTGCTCCAATCATTCCTGTGCCAATGATTCCCACCTTGGTTTTTTTTATTTCGCCCAACACACTCACCCCCTATCGTTTGTCTATAATAAACCTTTTTTATCATTTTGTCAATTATTATTTGGTTTTGATTGTATTTCCGTTGCACATTATTAGTATATTGGTAAATTTTTATATTGATTTTTCGTATTTTTGACAGCCGCACTGTTCAAGGGGTTTTTGTGTTTTCAGAATGAGGACCTCCGACCTCAGGTTCGTTTCCTTATGCTTGTCATCAGTGCTTCCAGTTCCGCCGTATATCTCTCTGCCATTCCCTCTGTTGTTGATCTGTTTGCCGCCGTAGCGGATAAGCTTCTCGCGGCTGCCGCCCCGGTTGTACCTGTACCGGCAAGGGGCCGATGACGGCTATAAAATCTTTTAAATCCCCAAAAGCATAGTGTTGCTATTTCCTGCATGACATGATAGGATTGTCCGCAGGAGGGATGACGATGGACAGAGTAAAATCACGCAGGAAAACGCCATGGGACGGAGAGAGCGA
>Ga0153950_1000450_pt1 | contig 18332 bp, 15 predicted proteins | sample TSNJ034MetaG_FD_104737 | JGI IMG/M metagenome (GOLD analysis project Ga0153950, IMG submission 104737) | Attine ant fungus gardens microbial communities from New Jersey, USA - TSNJ034 MetaG | ecosystem: Host-associated > Fungi > Mycelium > Unclassified | place: USA: New Jersey, Wharton State...
GCATTTTCCTCATAAACGGCTTTAATTTCATAATCCTTTGACAAAATACGCGACCAATTTGCCCATCCGAAAGTCCGCTCTACCCGCCACCTTTTTGGCATAATGTGCCACTGTTTTGGTTTTGTCTTTTCAGAAATAGACCACAGGCGCCCCGAGGTTTGCCGCACCGCTTTCCCCACATGATAACATAATGATAACATGCCGCCCCGGGAAGCGCCTCGACGCCTCCCACACACCATGGGCACCTAGGAGGATTCATGACACATCACAGGAACGGCTGCAGAAAGCCCAGCGCTCCGTGGACGCGTCGGCTACCGCCATGAAGGGCAAATATAGGCAGACCTATCACTTTATGGTCCCCGCCTACTGGCTCAACGATCCAAACGGATGCATCTTTCTGAGCGGGACCTGCCATCTCTATCACCAGCATCACCCCTACTCCCCCAATTGGGGAGCCATGCATTGGGGCCACGCCACAAGCAGTGATTTGTGCACTGAAGTTAACCAGCTATAAACGCAGGCTTTTTTCGCGCCAATAGGCGCAAAAAGGTAAGGCGCGCAGGGCCTCTCCAGATTCTCCGGACGGCCCTGCGCGCCTTATTGTGTCTGGTGTACTACATGACGCAGGGGATTTCCTTTAGCTTTCTGAGCGCGTAGGCGATGGCGTCCGCATTGCCGAATGCGCCCGCTTTCGTGATGACCTTCAGCCCGTCGAACACGCCGCCGTTGAGCTTCATCATCGGGATTCCCGTGCTCACCTCCCCCAAAATCTCCGAGCCGCTGGCGCCCACCTGCTCGAAAAAGCCGATGGCGGTGTCGCCGCCTGTCAGGAACAGGCCCGATATCCTCTGCCGCTCGATGACACTCCTGGCGATCCCGGCCATGAGCCGCTGGGTGGCCTCGCCGACCTGGTGGCGGTCCATGCCCAGCCTTTCGCCCGCCGCGTCGTTCTTCGCGATCTCGTCCCTATCGTAGGAGGAGGAGGAGAGCAGGATGACGTCTTTCCTTTCCCCAAGCAGCTCCAGCGTCCGCGCCGCGTAGATACCTTGATCCCCCCCGCCCAGAAGCTCGTGAACAGGCACGGTCACCAGCTTTACACCGGCCTCCTCACAGTGGCGCACCTGCCCGCGCGACACGTCGCTCACGCTTGTGACCAGCGCCATGGATGGCTGCAGGCAGGCCTCCATCTCCAGCAGATTGTCGGCGATGGCGGCAGTGCCGACCCATAGCACCCTTTTTCCGGTGGCGAGGGCTGCCGCCACCACCTGCTGCATGTCCTGATTCGTCTCCGCGTCCGCCGCCCAGATCCGCTTGCCGTCCAGCGCAAGGTCGCCACCGCGAATCTGTGCGATTGTGACCAGACCGATCTCCTCGTCGTAAACGCCTTTCAGTATAGACACGAGGTGATCGTCCGTCACGGGGTTTTTGGGGTCCTTCGCCAGCTCGGTTTCGGTGATGCGCACCCCCCCAAGCCGGTGCATGCCATCCACGGTGGTGCGGCCCAGGGCGGGCAGGGCGGGCATAAACACGATCAGCTCACTTGCGAAAGCAGTGTCCACCGCCTTGATCTCGGCCGCAATGCTGCCGCGCAGCGTGGAGTCCACCTTTTTAATGACACGTCCGAATTTGGCAAAGTCCAAAGGCCGGATCATCGAGGCGACCTTGTCCGCCGCCGCTTTCGCGGACAGCCCCCTGGACTCGGTGTCAAGCACATGGGAATTCCGGTCGTCCCCAATGCCCTGCGGCATCAGGGATACGCTGGTTCTGATGCCCCTTCTTGTCAGCTGGACGCCCGTGTCGTTGGCGCCTGTGAAATCATCTGCAATAATTAAGTAGCGATTCATAGTCTCTCCCGTTTCCTGCCTTTATTTTATTGGTTTTCCGCGAGCCGCACCGCGTAGTCGATCGCGTTTACAAGGCTAATCTCTTTCGCCGTTCCCTGGTTCACCTGGTCGAACGCCGTGCCGTGGTCCACCGAGGTTCGGATGATCGGCAGCCCCAGCGTGATGTTTACGCCGGCAACCGAATCCCACTTTCCCTTGGCCTTATCATACACAAACCCCACCAGCTTCAGGGGGATGTGCCCCTGGTCATGGTACATGGCCACCACGATGTCGTACCAACCGCCCCTGGCCTTGGAAAAAATCGTGTCGGGCGGAACCGGCCCCGACGCCGCTATGCCCTCCGCATTGGCCGCCTCTACGGCCGGGGCGATCTCGTCCAGCTCCTCGCGGCCAAACAAGCCGTTTTCGCCGCTGTGGGGGTTCAGCCCCGCCACACCCACCCGCGGCTGCTGGACGCCCAGCTTTTTGCATGCCTGGTCCGCGATGCGGATTACCTCCAGCACGCGGTCCTTCCTTACCCGGTCGCAGGCCTCGCGCAGCGAGACATGGGTGGACACGTGCACAACCCGCAAATCGTCGTGGGCGAGCATCATGGTGTACTTCCTGGTGCCGGTAAATTCGGCGTATATCTCGGTGTGGCCGGAGTAGTGGAAGCCGGCCAGGTTGATGGCCTCCTTGTTTAGCGCGTTGGTGACCGTGGCATCCACCTCCTGCGCGAGGGCCAGCTCGATAACCCGTTTCACATACTGAAAGGCGGCGTTCCCCGCCTGGGCCGACACCCGGCCGTAGGCGAGGCTCGCCAGGTCGACCAGCTTCATGTCCAGCACGTCCACGGTGCCGCAAGTGAACAATGCCTCCGACACCGACTCCACCGCGTTGACGCGCAGCTTCGATCCCATCCGCCTGGCGGCAACCTCCAGCACACGAGCGTCGCCCACTATGACCGGTGCGCAACGCTCATACAGGTCCCTGTGTGAAAGTGCTTTCAGTGATATCTCCGGGCCTATGCTGGCCGGATCGCCCATGGTAATGCCCAGAATCTTTTTCCCCATCCACTCATCCTCCTGACTGATTTTCCCCGCCTACATCATAATAGAATACACCGGACGGGGCAATTTATCACAATTCGATTTTTGTTTCAATTAGAAACTAATTTCCCCGGATGTTGCTTTCGGAATTTAATGTGGTATAATTGTTTCAAATGGAAACTATCTCCATATTTTAGGAGGGGACACAGATGGATAAGGTAAGGGTGCTGGCCATCGCCCCTTACGAGGGTATGAAAAACATGCTGGAAAGCATCGCGAGCCAACGGGACGACATCGAGCTGGAGGCTCATGTGGGCGATTTGCAGGCTGGTGTGGATATTGTCAAGGGCCTGGAGCTTTCGGATTACGACGTGATTCTTTCCAGGGGCGGGACCGCCGAAATGATCAAGGAGGTGGCAGCGATCCCGCTGCTGGAGGTCAGCCTGACCCACTACGACATTCTGAGCGCGATCAAGCTGGCACAGAATTGCAGCGGAAAATTTGCCATTGTAGGCTTTCCGAGTATCTCGAATTTTTCCCGCATGCTCTGTGACATCTTGAAGTTTGACATCGACATTTTCACAATCCACAGCAAGGCGCAAGCCGTGCAGTGTGTGGACATACTCAAGCGGGAGGGCTATTTCATGATCCTGAGCGACATGATCGCCACCACCTACGCCAAAAGCGTGGACCTGCACGCGATTCTGATTACCTCCGGCAGCGAGAGCATCTCCGCCACGCTGGATCAAGCCGTGAACTTGTGCCGGTACCACGCAGGGCTTCGGCGGGAAAACCATTACTACGCCCACTCCATGAAGATTAGCGACCAAATTTTGATCATCCATTCCGCAAGCGGACAGTTCCTGTTCAGCAGCGCCCCCCCGGAGGAAATCGCCGCCTATCTGAAGATCACCAAAAACATGCTCCCCCAGGTTCTGGGGGAGGGCGACCAACGGCTGCTCAAGCGCGTCTCCGGCCGCATGCTGATCATTGTGGGCAAGAGGAGCGCGATCCGGGGGGAGGCGTGCGTGTGCTTTGCCATCTCCAAGTCCGACTGGGCAAGCAAGCCGCACGGCCATGGCATACACATCGAAAACAGGGCGGATGTGGAAAAGCGGCTTTTCAGCCCGTTCTACAGCGACAACACCCACCGGGAAATCAGGGCCGCGGCGGAGCGGCTCAGCAAATCGAACCTGCCCGTGCTGATCGTGGGCGAGCGGGGCACCGGCAAGGACAAGCTGGCCGATCTGACCTACAGCATGAGCCGCCTGGGAACCAGCCTGTATTATATATTCGACTGCGCCGCGCTGGGGCAGCAGAGTTGGAGATATCTGTTTGAAAGCCCTGATTCGCCGCTGTACAGTAACGGCAACACCTTTTTCTTCAAGTCGGTGGGACAGATCAAGGAATCCACACGCGGCGAACTGTTCGCGTTTATCGAAAGCTGCCAGCTGGGCAAAAAGAATCGCTTGATCTTTTCCTATATGAGCGAGATTGAGGCCGCCAAGGACGACCCGCTTTGCCTGTACTTGAAAAATAAGCTGGGGTGCCTGAGTTTCAGCCTGTCCCCTCTCCGGCAGCGCATCCACGACATCCCCAGCTTGGCCAGTCTGTATTTGAACGAGATCAACACCACCACCGCCAAGCAGATCAGCGGCCTGGAGCCCGAGGGCATGTCGCTTCTTCAGGGGTTTTCGTGGGAGTCCAACCTGGAGCAGTTCAAGCGGGTGCTGGACGAGCTGGTTGCGATGACCGACACCCCCTACATCAAAACCGAGGACGTGCGGGGCCTGCTGCGCAACGAAACCAGGCAGACCGCGCCCGATTCCGCCCTGTCCGGCCGCGTCAACCTGAACCAGAAGCTGGACGACATCGTATTTGACGTCGCAAACAAGGTGCTGGCGGAGGAGAACATGAACCAGACCAAGGCGGCCAAGCGCCTGGGAATTGGGCGCACTACGCTTTGGCGGATTTTAAATCGTTAAGTTTTAAAGCTCTATTTTATGAACACAGCTTCAAAATGCGCCGGTCAGGCGGTATATGCCAAATTCCTGGTGTCCCAAGGCCTCCGCTTTTGTGTGCCTGCCGTTGCAGACCTCGACCATCAGTGCGAAGAGCTCCTCGCCGATTTCGGGCAGCTTGACCCCCTCGGTGATGATGCGCCCGGCGTTCAGATCGATATCCTCCCGCATTTTGTTGTAGGTGTCCGTGTTGCCGGTAATCTTGATCACCGGTGCGATGGGACTTCCCGTGGGCGTGCCTCGGCCCGTGGAGAACACCACGAGCTGCGCGCCTCCCGCCACCATGCCGGTGATCGAATCGATGTCCTGGCCGGGCGTGTCCATAAAGTAGAGCCCCTTTTGCCCCGGCGGCACAGGCTCGCTATAGGCCAACGCCCGCTGAAACGGCGAGGTTCCGGCCTTGTACATACAGCCCAGGGACTTCTCCTCGATTGTTGTGAGCCCTCCCTCAATATTGCCAGGGGTGGGCTGGCCCTTTCGCAGGTCCTCGCCCAGGGAGATGGCCCGGTCCTCGGTGGCCTTTACCATGGCCAGGAACTTTTCGCACTCCGCCTCGTCCGCAAAGCGCTGGGCCAGCAGATGCTCCGCGCCGATCACCTCGGTTGTCTCGCTCAGTATGCTGCTGCCTCCCATATCCACCAGCTTGGTGGAGACATATCCGATGGACGGGTTGGACGCGAGGCCGCTGGTGGGGTCGGAGCCGCCACACTCCAGCCCCAGGATGATCTCGCTGATATCAAAGGGCTCCCGCTGCCGCAGGGAAAGCTCGATGGCAAAGCGGGCGGCGATGTCCGCGCCACGCTTGACAGCGCTTGTGGTGCCGCCCAGCTCCTGGATTACGATGTACTCCACCGGCTTGCCGGATTCAGAGATTTCCCGGGCAATCTCGCCCGCCTGTATCCCCTCGCAGCCCAGCCCCACCACGAGAACCGCGCCCACGTTCGCGTTGACGCCGAAGCCGATCAGCGTACGCACCGCAATGTGGTAGTCCTCGCCGATCTGGCAGCAACCATGCTGATTGGGAACCGCCACCGCCCCTGGAATCTGCGCCGCGACCCGTTCCGCCACATGGGTCGCGCAAACCGAGGTGGGCAGGATCAGCACGTGGTTGCGTATGCCGTATTTTCCGTTTTCGCGCTTGTAGCCTTGTATGGTCATCCTTACTTTCCCTCCTGTACGCTCTTTTTATCGCCGCGCCCCCTGGTGCTCTCCAGGTTATGGACGTGGACATGCATGCCCTTTGCGATGTCCGACACCGCTACGCCGATCACACTGCCGTATTTGTAGCAAATCTGGCCTTTCGGGATGTCGGCGATCGCGAGCTTGTGGAAAATGGCGGTGTCGTCCACCACGGTGACAGTTTCGCCGCCGGCCTCAAATCTCTCCCCCTTTTTCATTGCGCGCAGGCAGGTCACAACATTGTCCTTTTCATGCACATGCAATACAGCGCTCATTGCAGAATACCTCCCATTCCAATTTTTGATTACGCAAATACAAGAAGCAAAAACCGTGCCACACGCAAAAGGCCTCCCGGGGTGGTCCGCCTCTGTGTGCAAAATGCAACAAAATCATTTCATAATTAGAATTCGGTTTCATAGTAAAACAGAAAATTCATTGCTTTTGTTGACATGGGCGGCGATGCATGATAAAAAAATAGAGTAGTACGCAGTTGCGCAAAAACTATAGTGTTTGAACTATTGTTCGGACGGTTCCATAAGTTCAAACGCATGCAGCAAAACACTAGGCTTTCTGTCCGCGTAACATCAAATTGGTGTAGGAGCTTATCAATGAAAGAAATCGTGGTCATAGCACCGATCGACAATATCTACAACCTGGCGCGGGATATCGTGGCGGATAGGCGGTACAACAACGTAGAGGTCCTGAAAGGCAATTTGAGCAAGGGGGCGAAGCGCGCCCACGCGGCCATCGCCCAAGGGGCCAAGATCATTGTAAGCCGCGGCGGCACCTATCACATGATTCGCCAGTCCAGCTCCATTCCGGTGGTCGAGATCAAGGTGGACGCCTACGACATCGTGGAGGGCTACGAGAAAGTGAGCGATGAGGCGGAGGAAATCGCGGTGGTGGGCTACGACAACGTGATCTACGGCTTCGACTTTCTCAAAAAGATCATCCGCCAGCGCATCACCATGATCGAGATTAAGCAGGAAAGCGACATCCACGACGTCATTATGAACCACAAGCAGTCGGGTATCCACACCTACATCGGCGACTCCAACGTCATGCCGATCATCGAACAGCTTGGCTGCAACGGCATCCTGATCCAGTCCCGCCGCGAAACGATCCACAACTCCATACAGGAGGCGCGGCGCATCCTGTACGCCACCAAGGAGGAGAAAAAGCGCACCCAGCAGCTGGTCACCATGACCGACTTCATTCACGACGGCGTGATCTCCATCGACGAAAACGAGGTTGTCACGCTGTTCAACAAACGGGCGTCGGAGATCTTCTCGCTGCCGAAGGACCAGGCGGTGGGCCGCAGGATCTCCGAGGTCATCCCCTTTACCCGCCTGCCGGAGGTGCTGAGAGACAAGCACCCGCAGCTTTCCAAATTACAGGAGGTCGGCGGCTCTAGTATCACCACAAACCGCGTGCCGATCCTGGTGGAGGGAGAGATCAAAGGCGCGGTCGCCACCTTTCAGGAAGTCACCGAGGTGCAGAAGCTGGAACAGAAGATACGCCTTGAGCTCAGCGAAAAGGGCTTTGTGGCCAAATACCGGTTCAAGGACATTGTGTATTGCAGCAGGATGATCGAAAACTGCATTGAGACCGCGAAAAAATACGCCCGGTACGACACCCCCGTGCACATCTGCGGCAGCTCCGGCGTGGGCAAGGAGCTGTTCTGCCAGAGCATCCACAACGCCTCGCCGCGCAGCAAGGGGCCCTTTGTGGCGATCAACTGCGCCGCCATCTCCCCCACCTTGATCGAAAGCGAGCTGTTCGGTTACGCCGAGGGTTCTTTCACCGGCGCAAACCGCAAGGGAAAGCCGGGTATCTTTGAGCTGGCCCACAAGGGCACGCTGTTCCTGGACGAAATAAGCGAGCTCCCCCTTGACTTGCAGGGCCGCCTGCTGCGCGTGCTGCAGGAAAAACAGGTGATGCGGGTGGGCGGCGGCAAGATGATCCCCATTGACGTGCGCGTGATCACGGCGTCCAATCAATACCTGCGCAAGCTGGTGCAGGACGGAAAGTTCCGAAAGGACCTGTTTTTCCGCATCAACATCCTAACGCTGCGCATACCGGACCTCGGCCGCCGCAGGGAGGATATCCCGGTGCTTGCCCGGTGGTTCATGGAAAAGTACTCCGAGCTGTATGATAAGCCGCCGCTGGAAATCACAGAGCCTATTCGACAGCTGCTGAGCACCCACGACTATCAGGGCAATGTGCGCGAGCTGGAAGGGATGATCGAAAAAAGCGTGATCCTCTCCTCTTTCGACGAGCTGCGTGGTACTGTATCAGAACGGGTGCAGCCCGGCTCCCCGACACCTGGGCCGGCACAGACCAGTGCGAGTGCTCCGAGGCCAAGGAATATACAGGATATGGAAAAGACCATGATTCTGGAGGCAGTGGAAGCGGCGGGCGGAAACATGCAGATCGCCGCTTATAGCCTGGGGATCAGCCGCACCACCCTGTGGCGGAAGCTGAAGAAAATGAGTGTGTGATGTATAGTGGCACTCGCACAATGTACACAATCTGAAACACAGGCGTTGCCTGTGTTTCAGATTTTAACCCATAGATTCACAATGAAACGCGCGGGCGATACTCCCTGTCAATAGCTGCAATTTCCACGCCTTTTTTCTTTCTTATAGGTTGGCACGTTATTTGCTTATACTGTAGATACGCCAGTGACATAAGAAATGGAGGGTATTACCAATGAAAATCTTGCAAACTGTCAAAAAAGTACCAGGTGGCTTAATGATCGTGCCATTGCTGCTGGGTGTTCTCACCAACACGTTCTTCCCCGCCTTTCTCGAGATCGGCAGCTTTTCGTCCCATCTCTGGAAAACCGGCGCCATGCCGATCCTTGCAGTGTTCCTATTCTGCAACGGCGCGCAGATCAACGTCAAGCAGGCTGGTCAGCCGCTGCTCAAAGGCGTTACGCTCACTGCCGTGAAATTTGTACTCGGCGCGCTGCTCGGCGTTTTGGTCAACTCCATATTTGGACCGACCGGCTTCCTCGGCATTGCTCCTCTGGCGATTATTGCGGCAGTTACCAACTCCAACGGCGGACTTTACGCGGCTCTGGCCGGTGAGTTCGGCGACTCGACCGATGTGGGCGCGGTTTCGATCCTTTCCATCAACGACGGCCCTTTCTTCACAATGGTGGCGCTGGGTATGTCCGGCATCGCCGAAATCCCCTTTATGATGCTGGTAGGCGCGATTCTGCCCATCGTTCTGGGCTGTGTTGTAGGCAATCTGGATGAGGAGCTGCGCAGCTGGCTGGCCCCCGGCGCGGTCATCATGATCCCTTTCTTTGCTTTCCCCCTCGGCTCCGCCCTGAATTTGGGACAGCTTGTTCAGGCCGGTATTCCCGGCATCCTGCTCGGCGTTATCTGCACGGCTCTCACCGGATTTGCCGGCTACGGCGCCATGAAGCTGATCCGCGCCAAGCACCCCCAGGTTGGTGCCGCCATTGGCACAACCGCCGGAAACGCCGTTGCGACCCCCGCCGCGATTGCCGCGGCCGACGCCTCCCTGGAAGCGGTTGCCAGCAGCGCGACCGTGCAGATCGCGGCCGCCATTATCGTGACCGCTATCCTGTGCCCACTGCTTGTGAGCTGGCTGGACAAGGTCGAAAAGAAAAAGGTACCCCAGATCAGCAACGCGTAGGCCAACAAGCTCTGCAGAATACGTTAATGGAGGTATCAACATGCCTGTGGTTCAATTTCCCTATGGGAAAGAAACTATAGAATACAGCTTTCCGGAGGACCGCTTCCTGGGTGAGCTTGTGTCTCACATGCACCACTACAAGGCAGCCGTCTCCCAGGAGGAGCTGGTGAAAAACGCGCTGCAAAACCCCATCGGCACCCCCACGCTGAGCGTGATGGCAGAGGGCAAGCAAAATGTAGTCATAATCGCAAGCGACCACACCCGGCCGGTCCCCAGCAAGATCATCATACCGCAGATGCTGGCCGAAATCCGCAAGGGAGCTCCATCGGCCGACATCACCATCCTGATCTCCACCGGCTGCCACCGGGACACCACCAAGGAGGAGCTGGTGGGTAAGTTCGGCCAGGAGATCGTGGACAGCGAGAAGATCGTAATCCACAACTGCGATACCTCCGAACTGGTCTATTGCGGCAAGCTGCCCTCGGGCGGCGAATTGATCCTAAATAAAATGGCCATGGAGGCCGACCTGCTGGTGGCCGAGGGTTTTATTGAGCCCCACTTCTTCGCCGGCTTCTCGGGCGGGCGCAAAAGCGTGCTGCCCGGCGTAGCGAGCCGCAAAACCGTCATCTACAATCACAACGCCGAGTTCATCGATAACCCCCGCGCCCGCACGGGCATCGTGGACGGTAACCCGATCCACAACGACATGCTGTATGCCGCCCGCGTGGCAGGGCTCGCCTTTATCTGCAATGTTGTGATCAACTCGGAGAAAGAGGTAATTTACGCTGTGGCGGGCGACTGCGATCTGGCCCATCGGGACGGCCGGGACTTCCTGAGCAGCAAGTGCAAGGTGGACAGCATCCCCGCGGACATCGCAATCACCACCAACGGCGGTTACCCGCTGGATCAGAACATCTATCAGGCCGTCAAGGGCATGACCGCCGGCGAGGCCACCGTGAAAAAGGGCGGGGTTATCATCATGATGGCGAAGTCCAGCGACGGCCACGGCGCGGAGGAATTCTACAAGACTTTCGCCGATGAGAAAAATCTGGACCGCATGCTCGAGACATTCAGAAAAACTCCCAAGGACCAGACCCGCGTGGACCAGTGGCAGTCGCAGATCTTTGCCCGTGTACTCCAGCACGCAACTGTCATCTATGTATCCGACGCGCCCGACGACATGGTGCGCGACCTGCACATGACCCCCGCCCACTCGCTGGAGGAAGCCATGAAGCAGGCTGAGGCGCTGCTTGGGAACCCCAAGGCCACCGTCATCGCGATCCCGGACGGCGTGGCGGTCATGGTCATCTGAGCTGTGGGTGTAAAACCAAAACCAACAGGAGGAAGTATATGGAGCAACTATACCGCGACGCGGATACGCTGATCAAGCGCTCAATCGAGGCAAACCTGCCCCAGGCCGCAGTGCAAAACGCCCTGGCTGGTCGGCGTTTTTCGAAGAGCCTGTACTTGGTCGCTATCGGCAAGGCCGCGTGGAACATGGCCAGGGCGGCTCATGACGCGCTGGGCGACCGCATCAAAAGGGGAATCGTGATCACGAAATACGCGCACTCTCAGGGTGATATCCCCGGAATGGAGATTATCGAGGCCGGTCACCCGCTCTCGGATGAAAATACGATTGCCGGCACCCAAAAGGCCATTGAGCTGGCGCGGTCCCTAGGTGAGCAGGATGAGCTGCTGTTCTTGATCTCTGGCGGCGGGTCGGCCCTGTTTGAGGCCCCGCTCCCCGGGGTTACATTGGAGGACATCGTGGACATCAACAGCCAGCTTCTCGCCAGCGGCGCGGACATCGTGGAGATCAACATGATCCGCAAGCGCCTGTCCGGCGTCAAGGCGGGCCGGTTTGCACAGCTGTGCATGCCCGCCAGTGTGTTTACCGTGGTGCTGTCGGATGTCTTGGGCGACCGGCTGGATTCCATTGCATCCGGCCCGGCCGTGCCCGACCAGTCCACCGCAGCCGACGCACAGACCGTGATCAATAAATACAGCCTGACCATGACCGACGCGATGAAAAATCACCTGAATCAGGAGACGCCAAAGCAGATTGACAATGTGGAAACCGTGATTACGGGCAGTGTGCGCACGCTTTGCAACTCCGCAGCCGATATCGCCGCCGGGTTGGGCTACACCCCGCACATCCTGTGTGCAAACATGAACTGCGAGGCCCGGGAGGCCGGCCGGCTCGCCGCCTCTATTGCCCAACAGATCGGCGATGGCGCTCTCAGCTACCAGCGGCCCTGCGCGGTGATCCTGGGCGGCGAAACGGTTGTGCACTTGCGCGGAAAGGGCAAGGGCGGCCGCAACCAAGAGCTGGCGTTGGCAGCGGCCGAGGGCATTGCGGGCATGGAAAACACGCTGATTCTCTCTTTTGGCTCCGACGGTACCGACGGTCCCACCGACGCGGCCGGCGGCATGGTGGACGGATGCACCATCGACGACTTTCGGAAAAAGGGCCTGAACGCCAACAAAATTCTGGACAACAACGATGCCTACCACGGGCTTAAGGCCATTGAGCGCCTGATTATCACCGGCCCCACCGGTACCAATGTAAACGACATGGCCGTTATTCTGTGCAGATAACCTGCATCGGTTTGACCGGCGTAGCCGCGACCTGAGATCTATTTTGCAAGTCTATACGCGTGACAGCCCGGCTCCTCATGAAAGAGCCGGGCTGTCACGCGTATAGGGGCTCCCGCGTTGCTATTGAGTACCGCGCGGACCTTTGATCTCACCGTACAGCCACAAGAGGAGGGGGATACAAAGCTCGAAAGGAAGGGACAGGAGGAAATAAGCCGGGGACCAGTGAAAGAATTGCATCGTGTTGTCGAAAGCCATGGTGGACAGGGGGACCATAAGCAGGGTGATAGGCAGAACCACTTTTTTGTAGTCCTCCAGCTTTAGCAGCTTCACAACCCCCAGGCAGGTGGCATAAATGGCAATGGAAATCTTCATGATGTCGCAGATCAGCAGATAGCCCGCTACCATGACCTCTACACGCTGAAGAAAATCGCCAATGTTAATAGTACTCACCGCGCTGTAGGAGGGAAAGTACAAGCTTGAGAAATTTTCCGCCCCAAGCGCCATAATATTTCTCAGCACGCTGATCACCAAATAGGCGCCGCCAAGGAGTAATCCGATGAGAAAGGACCTCTTTTTGCTTTGCCCCGCCTTGAAGTTGCAAAAAAGGCACAACAGCAGCACGGTTTCACCGAAAGGCGCGCTCAGAAGCTTTCCGGAGTTCAGCGCAATGACATCCCAGGAGGTAGACAGGACCGGCCGCAAATGCTTGACGTCCATATGGGGGATCAGGAAGAGAAATGTGAACACCACAATAAATCCGACGATCCAGGAAAACAGGATGCCGGCCTTGCCGAAAGAGCTCACGCCCAGCTTGGCCAGGTAGGCGCAAACCAGTCCAAGAAACAGCGTAAAGACAATTGTCGGCGTCTTATGCAAGGAGGCGGTGTGCACAAACTCCGGGAAATCCCTGAGCACCAGGGTTCCCAATTGAAAGCAGTATACGGTCGTGGCAAGTGTAACAAGCCATCCCAGCTTACCGCCGAACACCGTATAAATGATGTCGAACAGGGTTTGTCCAGGATAGAGCGTCGATATACGCGCATACAAGAGAACCAGCGGGACCGCCGCGAGAATCGCCAAAAGCATGGCTATCCACGTATCCCTTTTGGCTATGCCGCTGGAGCCTATGACGGAGGAGCTTCCGATAATATACAACGCGGTAATACAGATTAGCTGTCTGCTGCTCAATACATCTTTTTGCATGCCCGCCACTCTCTTTCGTTCAAACGCTATAAGCCCGGATATCGTCCAAATGGACGCCAAAGCAATGAAGTGCAACCAAAACAAGGGATATACACAATAAAATCGTATAAAAAACCGTCAGCCGCATTTGCTTTGTTGTTTCGGCCCCCCTGAAGTCGGCATAGGCGGCGACCAGCATGATGGACGCTGTAATAAAAAAAGTAAGCATCGGCTATTCCCCTTTTTATGGCAATGCATTTGCGGTGTCCTGATCTCCCGCTTTCGGCGCGTAATTCCCGACCAGGCCGCTGCCCGTGATCCACACATCCGACGCGACGGACACCTCCATGCCTCGGAAGCGGGTGCTCCAATCCCGCTGCAGGCCGGGCCACTCCCACCTGTAGCTGTCCTCGAATTCCCTATAGAATTCGAAGATGTCGGAGCCGCACTGAGACTGAACCTCCGCGACCAGCTCCTTGACGCCAGCGGACAATTGCCCGTTTATACTGCTTTGCAGCTGTTCTGTTGTCCGGTCGTCGGCCAGATTGGCGTCTGGAAGCAGGGCGCCCTCCAGCGTCGCCTCTGCCCGAATGAAGACCTTGATGCGCGGTACATCCCCCTGCAGGCTTGGCGTCAAATACACGTCGCTCTTCGTGATCTTCACGTCGATCGGGTGCTTGGACAGCGCGGCGTTTTTGATTGCTATTGTCGAATTGCTCCCGTCATGGACCACGATATTCAGCAGCTTGCTCTGTGCCCCGTCCAGAAAGCCCTGCAGCTTATCCTCTGTAAAAACAGCGCACCCCTCCACCTCCAGCACATCGCCGCCGTTGTTTTCCCTTGCATAAACAGCAGGCGCCACAAAGTACGCGCAGTCGGAAATCAGCACCTCGTGAATCTGATACACACCGGCGGCAATTGTGTTTTCCATTGTTTTTGCATTGCTGTCGAGAATCTTGGAGAGCTCATAGCACAAAATATCGTTTTTGACGGTCTTTTTCTTCAGGATTGACTTCGCCGTTGCGTCCTTGGCCACCAGGACATCCACGGTTTTTCTAAAATCAGGGCTGCGCAGGATCATGTCCACCACCTCGTTGATCCCCCTGCGCGCCAGCTTGTCCCCAATGACAATCACCTTGCAGTGGTTGCTGAACATTGTTCCCCCGGTCATCAGCATGGCGTTTTGAATGGCGCTGTGTATGGTGATTCCATCGCCCTCCACAATTTCAGCCGCAATGTTCTCGCCGCCATCCGCCTGGACATTGACGATCTCGACCGTTGCATGGTAAACCTTTCCCGCATCGTCCACATCCAACCCGATGCCGGCGACAATCAGCAGCTTGCTGATCTCCACGTTATCCCAGCAAGCGCTCAGGGACAGCAGGCCTGCGAGCGCCAGCAGAATAGCTATTGATTTTTTACACATGGCATATCCTCATCTTTCACTATCCTGCGACAGCCACAGGGGCCGGGAACGTATGAGCGGCATGGGCGCCCTTATATAAATGTCCTTTAGCTGCGCGGGATTGTAGGTGAATAATTGAGAGGTGTAGTCCACTCCAAAGCTTTTCATGCTGGTTACATAGAAGAACAAGACGAGAAGCGCCAGGATATATCCGTAAAAGCCCAAACAGGCTGCGGCGGTGATAAACAGGAACCGGATTGCAATAACAGCGCCGGTCAGCCTGGGAACCATCAGACCGGTGATCCCCGTCAGCGCGACCACAATCACAACCGGCGCGCTGACGATTCTGGCCTCCACCGCGGCTTGTCCCACAATCAAGGCGCCTACTATGCTGAGCGCCTGCCCGATTTTATTGGGTGTGCGAATACCGGTTTCCCGAAGAACCTCGAAGACCAGCAGCATCCCCACGCATTCCACCACGGTGGGAAAGGGCACCTTGCTGACGGCGGCGCTCATGCTGAGCAGAAGGCTTGTCGGGATCATTTCAGGGTGAAACGCAATGAGCGCCACATAGATCGCCGGAACGCTAATGGTGATCATAAAGCCCAGAACGCGCAGCAGCCTGCTGATGGTCCCGAAATAGAAGCTTGTGTAGTAATCGTCCGCCACCTGCAGATTTTCTATAAACAGATACGGGACTGTCATGACGATGGGGGTCCCGTCCAGGATCAGCGCGACTCTGCCCTCCAGAAGCTTTGCGGCCACTATATCCGGCTTTTCCGAGCTTCCACAGGTCTTGAAGACCGAGTGGCGGGAGTCCTTTATGTGCTCCTGGATGTAGTTGACATCCAAAACGCCGTCTACGGCGATTGCATCCAGTCTTCTTTCGAGCTCCGCCAGGATATTCCTGTCCACGAGGCTGTCGAGATAACACAGAAAGGCCTTGGTGTTGCTGCGGGAGCCAAAGCTTTTGCTTTTGAATTTCAAATCGCTTGTTTGCAGCTTTCTTCTGAGCATGCTCGTATTCAGCATCAGCGATTCGGTAAAGCCTTCGCGGGGCCCGCGAAGGCTTTTTTCGTCGTCGGGCTCGCTGATGCTGCGCAGCACAAAGCCCTTGGAGTTCACGATAATAGCCGATGTGTCTCCGTGGACAAGCACCACCGTGTCCCCCGACAATATGCCATCCACAAGCTTTTGTATATCCGAGTCCTTGTCGGCGGTGTTTCCGGCGATTACGGTGTCCAGTATTTTTTGTGTAAGATTGGGCGCGCTTTCCAGGACCGCGGAGATGATGGGCTCTATGATGTCCTCGTTGATAATTCTTGTGTCGCACATGCCGTCCAGAAACAGGACAGCGCACCGCACGCCGCTGTTGGACCGGTTGCCCAAATAACGATACTGAAATGTGGAATCTTCCGAAAAGATCTCCTGAAAGATACTTAGGCTTGCTTCGATGTCCTCGCTCAGACTGAATTTCCCATAGTCGATATTCCCCGTTTTATCTGCAAGACAAGACAATACTGCACCTCCCGCCAATTTGCTACAGCATTAATTTACTCAGTATTGCCGGAATTATTCCAGGGCCTTTCGCTTTGTGCGCGATAGAATTTATTGTAGAGCCGACTGCCCAGTCAAAACCTTAGCCACTGCTTCTTTCCACCCCGCATATTTCCTATCCCGAAGCTCGGATGTCATTTGTGGGTAATAATTTTTTCATTTAACTGTCTCCATAACATCTTCCAGCTTATACAACCTCATCCCAATACCCGCCATAAATGCGGCCCCAGTACCCGAAAGCTCCTCCACGTTAGAAACCATGACAGGAATATTCAAGATATCACTTTGAAACTGCATAAGAAATTTGTCACGGGTAGAGCCTCCGTCCACTCTCAGGGCCGCGATAGAAACGCTGGATGCTTCCGTCATGATATCTACAATGTCGGCAATCTGGTAGGCAATGCATTCCTCCGACGCCCTTATAATTTCTGCTTTGCCGGTATGACGGGTCATGCCCCATAGCGCGGCTTTCGCGGTGCTGTCCCAGTAGGGAGCACCCAAACCCGTGAACGCAGGTACGAGATAGGTCGTGTCCTCGACCGAAGCGGTGGCGGCGAGCTGAGAAGCTTCCTGCGGCGAGGCGACCAGCCCCAAATCATCACTAATCCACTTCATAACAGCGCCTGTGGCTGGCATTGGAATAATCTGTCTTGAAGCTCTTTGCCCCTGTGAGCTTGAAGATAAGCCAGCTGTCAATTGTTCCGCAACAAAGATTGATTATCCACCGGCACATTCTGCAAAATCCACGTAAGCTTTGCAGCGGTAAAATAGGGAGAGAGCTGAAGCCCGGTGTGCTCCTTAATTTTGGCGGCATGCCCAGCTTTTTCTATCCCGGCGCAGATCGCTTCGCCCCGTGCACATTGCCAGACAATGGCGTTAAATACGGGTTCGCCAGTGGTTTTGTTCCACGCAGCCCCTGTTTCGCGCTGGTTGCTTATGCCCACGCCAACAATTTCACTTTTATTAATTCCCGACTGCACGACAAGCTCTTTTACCACGGAAATTGTATTAACATAAATTTCGTTTAGATCATGCTCCACCCAGCCCTTGTTGTTGACAATCTGCCGGTGCGGCAAGTCGGCGCGATGGAACAGGGCACCGTCCTCGTCAAATAACAGTGCCTTTGTGCCGGATGTGCTTTGATCTATCGCGAGGATATATTTACTCATTTTGCAGCAGCTCCCTTGCAATTTTGACAAGATTTACAGCGGTCAGTCCGTAATGCGCAAATACCTGGGCAGATTTGCCCGCAATGGCCGCCTCATCCGGCAGGGCAAGATTAATAACGCGCTTGGGGCGGTTTGCAGAAAACAGTGCATATCCAGCACACGGCAGCCGATATTTTGCGATTTTAGCTCCAAAGCGGCATTCTGCGCAGCCCTCACCATCTCGCCACAGGCAATGATTGTAATGTCTTCGCCTTGTGAAAGCATGTGGCTTTATTCAGCTCAAATAACGTATGGTCCCCGCTGTACACATCTTCCACAGCATTGCGGCCAACACGAATGTAGGCGGGCTTGTCATCCTGCAAGAGCGCTTTCATCAAAGCTCTTGTTTAGAACCGGTCGCTGGGCAGGTATACGCGCATACCGGGGATGGACGCAATAGCGGCAATGTCCTGCGCAGAGTGGTGTGTCATGCCTAGCGCACCATAGCTCACACCGCCGCTGATGCCGATGAGCTTGACATTTGTACAGCAATGTCGTCAATTTAGCAGGAAGCTGACAAAAGCTGACAAAAAGCACCGATATAATTCATATAAAAAGCGAATTGACAAAAAGAAGCCTGCAAAACAATTGAAGTGGATACCCAACAGGGTATATCAAACACTTTGGTTGTGATGAAATGA
>Ga0153950_1000453_pt1 | contig 18306 bp, 16 predicted proteins | sample TSNJ034MetaG_FD_104737 | JGI IMG/M metagenome (GOLD analysis project Ga0153950, IMG submission 104737) | Attine ant fungus gardens microbial communities from New Jersey, USA - TSNJ034 MetaG | ecosystem: Host-associated > Fungi > Mycelium > Unclassified | place: USA: New Jersey, Wharton State...
ATATCCGAGCTACCCATAGAACAGCAAATTACAAGCAAGTTAACCGTAGGCTATCCCCGTGCTTTAGGCGGCTTCCAGCCGCCAGTCGAATCCACCGGCTTCCAGCCGGTGGTGGTTCAATTAAATAAGGTCTGTCCCTAGCCAAACACTGCCCTGGTTCAGGGGTTCGTTTCGCATAGCAGGTTGCACGCGGGCGGCTGCAAAGCCCTTGCTACCGCGCCAACGGCAGCCTGACGGTAAAGCTTGCCCCCTGCCCCACGGCGCTTTGCACCTTGATGGTGCCGCCGCACAGGTCCAGAATGCGCTTTACCAGGGAAAGCCCCAGACCGTTGCCTTCCGCGCAGCGCGCGATGTCGCCCTGGTAGAATTTTTCAAAGATGTGCTTTATGGTTTCCTCGCTCATGCCCACGCCGGTGTCGGCGATGCGCAGCACCACCTCCTGGTCCCGGGTGGACATCTCCACGGTGATTGCGCCGCCCTCCGGCGTGAATTTGATGGCGTTGGCGATCAGATTCAACCAGACCTGCATCAGCAGCTCCTCGCTGGCGACGCATACACAGGGGTCCAGGTCGATTTCCAGCTCCAGGCCCTTGGCGCTCCAGCGCGGCTCCAGCAGCAGGATCGCCTGCCGCACCTGCTCGTCGATCTGAAAGGCGGCCGGCTCCGCCACAATGGCCTGGTTCTCCAGCTTGGATATCTGCAGCACATTGTTGCACAGCGTGGACAGCTGCCTGGTGCTGCTGATGATCATACCGGCGTATTCGCCGCGCTCCTCCATTGTCAGGTACTCGTCCTGCATCAGCGTGGCATACCCCTCGATAGCGGCCAGCGGCGTTTTGAACTCGTGGGAAACGTTGACGATGAAATCGTCCCGAAGAGTGTTGATGCCGCTCAGCTCGTGCGCCATTTTGTTGAAATTCGCCGACATCTCCCGCAGCTCCCGAAAGCGGTGCTTTTCGTCCAGGCGGACGCTGAAATCTCCCTTTGCAACCGCCTGCTCCGCTTTGCTGAGCTCGGTGATAGGCTTGATCACCCGCTTGCCGAATACGCTGGAAAGGATTGTTCCCACCGCCACATTGGCGAGCAGGGCTGTGATAAATACAAATTTGTAATTGTGGGGCACCACTTCGGCAAAATCAAAGGTCCGCAGAAGCGTGAGCACCAGCAGAAGCCCCAGGACAATGGCGGCGGCGGCCAGCATCACCCCGAACACATACATAACAAAGTAGCGGCCCAGGCGGGAAAAGGGCTTTTTATCCACTCCTTTTCACCGCCTTGTAGCCCAGGCCCCGCACCGTTACGATCTCCAGGTCCTCGTTGTTTTTGATGCGCTCGCGCAGCCGGTTGATGTGCACATCCACGGTGCGGGCCTCTGAATCGGACTCCATGCCCCAGATCTCGTCCATCAGCTGCTGCCTGGTGAAGATTTTGTTGGGGTAGGACATCAGCTTGTAAAGCAGGTAGAACTCCTTTTGCGGCAGAACCTCCGCCTGACCGTTCTGGTGCAGTGTCAGCGAATCGTAGTCCAGCTTGGTGCCGCCGACGCTCTGATGGCGCTCGCTTACGATCTGCGCGCGCCGCAGCAGCGCTCTCACGCGCAGCACCATCTCGTTCACGTCCACCGGCTTTACCATATAGTCGTCGGTGCCCGCAAGAAAGCCCCGCTTCTTGTCGTGAAAGCTTTCCTTAGCCGTGATCATCAGAATCGGGATATCGACGCCCGACTCCCGCAGGGTCTTTGTGAATTCGTAGCCGTCCATCTGCGGCATCATGATATCGCAGATGATCAGGTCCACATACTCCTTGTCCATTTTCGCCAATGCGTCCTGTCCATTTTCCGCGTCAATGCTCCTGTAGCCGTTTTTTTGCAAAACGGTGCAGAACAGCTGGCGCAGCTTTGTGTCGTCCTCCACTACCAATACGTTGAACACCTGCAACGACCCTTTCTCTCTAAATTATATCCGGTGTGACACCATGCTGTTATTTTCCAATATATCCGACAATTGTAAACTCAGTGTCAATTTTGTAAACTTTTTTCCAGTTTACATTGAGTTGATGTTTAGTTGACGCTGAGTTTATATTCGCCTGTTATGATTCGGTTTGCTTACCAAATCCCGTGATACTTCCGCGAGCCACACAGAGCTTGCCGACACAAAGAAGGTGACCGATAAGATGAAAGCAATTCTGATTCTGGGAGATGGCATCGCCGACGCGAAAGCCTTGCCGGGACCATCCCCCCCGGCGGATACGGTTCGCGTGAGCACTCTGGGGGCGCTCAACAGCTATCTTTCGCAGCAGCGCGGCCTGGCTCTGATGGATCTGACTTTCCCCGAAACCGACGGCGCGGATGTGTGCGCCCGGCTTCGCAAGGAGCTGGATATTCCAGTGCTGATGGTCGGCGATTCCGGGTCGGCCAAGGCGCCGTACAGCGCTTCCCGGGGCCGGACGGCTCTCCCGTTTCTGGACGAGGAGGACCTGGAGCGGGACAGCCTGCGCCTCTGTCCCAGGTCCCGGGGGGTCTTTGTGAACGGGAAAGAGGTGTCGCTGAAAAACAGGGAATTTGAGCTGCTGTACTACCTGATTTCCCACCCGGACCAGGTGTTCAGCAGAGAGCACCTGTATGAAAGGCTGTGGGGACAGGATCCCGGCGGGAACACCACCACTGTTACGGTACATATCAACCGGCTGCGGGAAAAGATCGAGGACGACCCCGCAGCCCCCCGCTACATCAAAACAGTGTGGGGGATCGGATACCAATATAAAGCACAGGATTCTAACCAAACAAAATAATACAAGGGTTGTGAAGTATATGAAAAAGCAATTCTTCGCCGCGCTGGGCGCGGCGGTCCTGCTCACAGCGGCGCTGGGCTGCACCGCTTTCGCGGCCTCCGACAAGGAGATCAAGGTTCGCACGGTCGCTGTTGAGCCCGACAGCATCACGGTGCGCGTGAACCAGACCCGCACGCTGGGCGTGTATATAAGGCCCTATAACGCCGAGGACCAGACCGTGTACTGGGAAACCGAGGACCCGGACATCGCCGTGGTGGACATGGATGGCCATGTCACCGGCATTTCGCCGGGCACCACCAAGGTCTTTGCTGTCTCGGTCAATGGAAAAACGGGCAGCTGCAAGGTCACGGTGCCCGCTCATGTGCTGAAAGGCATAGAAACCGATGTGGAAAACGCGCAGACCCCGGGCGCCGAAATCTCCGGCGGCGAAACCATTTCCGCGCTGGCGCTGCGCAGCGACGTGGAAAAAGCCGTGAAGGACGGCGCAAAGTCGCTTACCTACAACGATAAGTCCCAGGTGTCCACCGCCTCGCTGCGTGGGGCGGCCTATGCGGCCCAGAGCGCGGGCGGACAGGTGCAGCTGAAATTCGCCACCACCAGCGCCAGTGAAACCAGGGGGGAGACCGACTTTTTCTTCCATGAGGAAGTATCGCCGAAGCTCCAGGGCTGGCTCGTGATCGACCCGAAGCTGGCCCCCAAGGAGGATTACCAGGTGGGCACCTGGGTCTGGGCGGAGCAGGACCGGGTGGGCGAGGAGCAGGCAAAGGCGCGCCAGACCCTGGGCGGTAAGACCGCCTTGATCCGTCTTTCCCACAGCGGTGATTTCGGTATGACAGTGTCGGTGGCCGCCAAGGCCGAGCTTGGAACGTTGGACCCGGACACCCTGGCGCTGTACCACTGGGACAGCGCCACTGGCAGCTGCACGCTGCTGGCGGACCAGCGCTACACGCTGGATCAAAACGGATATCTTCATTTTAACACAACAAAGGGCGGCTGCATAGCGATCACAAGCAAGTAGTCCGCAAACAAAGAAATCACAGCTGGAGGTTGACCCTTATGAAAAGCAAAAGCAAAAAGAGTATTGCGGCCGTGGTGGTCTGCGTGGCGGTTATCGCAACAGCCACCGCGGTAAACGCGGCCTCGTCCCAAAACGAAGTCGAGGAGGTCGTGGACAAAAGCGTCTACGTGGATATCAAGGCCCCTGCCAGGGGCGACATTGTGATAACGGGGGAGTACGTGGGGAAGGTGGAGCCGTCCCAGTCGGTGACGGTATTCCCCAAGGTCGGCGGCGAGGTATTGGCCGTGCACTTTAATGCCGGGGACACAGTGGAGGCCGGGGATATCCTGTGCGAGCTGGACTCCACCGACCTGGCCCTGACAGTGGCCCAGACCCAGGCCACGCTGGCCAAGGCGCAGCGGCAGGCGAATCTGAGCCTGGAGATGGCCCAGGATTCGCTGGACACCTACCGGAGCAATTTGGACGGGGGAACCAACGCGGATTTGATCAAGGCGGAAGCGGCTGTTCGCACCGCTGAAAACTCGGTGGAGCAGACAGGCACCGCGCTGCGGCTGGCGCGCCGCGAGTACCGCGAGGCCAAAAACGGCGGCAACAGCGAGGACTACACGCAGAAATCCCTGGACGACCTGCGCGACAGCGTCACGATCAAGGAAGCCCAGCTGGAAGCGGCCCAGTTGGGTCTTGAGCAGGCCGAAGAGACGCTGCGGGCCGCGCAGAAGGCCATGGCGGATGGCGAGGTGACCACCGAGAAAAACGTGCAGATGGCCGAGATCGGCACTGACTTCAGCGACCAGTACAAGGCGCTGGAAAAGCTCCAGAAAAATCTGAACGATACCAGGGTCAAGGCTCCGATCTCCGGCGTGGTGGAAAAGCGGGATGTGGACCCCTACGACATGGTGTCCGGCTCAAGCCCCATCTATGTGATCTCCAGCAAAAGCCTGCTCACGGTGTCTTTCTCGGTGCCCGAATCCGCGCTGGATAATCTTGCGGTGGGTGATGCGATCACCGTGGAAAAGAACGGGCAAACCTGCGTTGGCGCTGTCAACGAAATCTCCACCATGGTGGGGTCCAAGGGCTTGTTCGATGTCAAGGCCAGCGTGGAAAATCCCCCGTTTGAGCTGCGCACCGGCTCCAGCATCAAGGTCTACGCCGACACCCAAAAGGCCTCCGGCAGCCTGATTCTGCCCATCAGCTGCCTGAATTTCGACACAAACGCCGCCTATGTGTACATATATGAGGACGGCACCGCGCACCGGCGGGCGGTGGAGATCGGTCTTTCCAACAACAGCGACGTGGAGATTCTATCGGGCATATCCGCGTCGGACCAGGTGATCTGCACCTGGAACTCCAGGCTGGCCGACGGCGCCCAGGTGTTGCTGTCCGGCCAGGATGCCCAAGACAGCACCCCGAAAGACCAACAGGAAGCGGGCAGTGAGAGTGCTGGCGGCTCGGAGCAGCCGGACGATCCGGACAGGGAAATCTCCTCCGGCGACGAGGGCGCGGACACAGCGGGCGATGAGACCCCTGATAATGTCGAAGCCCCGGCGGAGGAGTCCGCCCCATGATTAATCTGACAAAGCTGGTAGTAAAACGGCCTGTTTCCGCCCTGATTGTGATACTGGGCGTTGTGATCTTCGGCGTCATGTCCATCTTTTCCATGCCGCTGGAGCTCATGTCGGAAATGAACATGCCGATTCTGTTGACTGTGACCGTCTACCCTGGCGCGGGCGCCGAGGACGTGGAAAAGCTGGTCTCCAGAGAGCTCGAGGGCACCATGGGTTCGCTGAGCGGCATCAAGGATATCACCTCCTACTCCATGGACAACGCGTCCATTGTGCTGCTGCAATATGAATACGGCACCAACATGGACATCGCCTACACCGACCTGAAGGAAAAGCTGGACCGACTGCGCGGGTCCCTGCCCGACACCGCCACAGACCCGATCGTGATCGAGATGGACATGAACGCCATGGACACGGTCACTCTGTCGATCAGCTCCAAAACCGGCGAAAATGTCCTGAACTATGTAAACAATGATATTATCCCCGAATTTGAAAAGCTGTCCACCGTGTCCGACGTGAGTATTTCCGGCGGCCGCGAGGAGTATATCAAGGTGGAGCTGCAGGAGGACAAAATGCAGCAGTACGGTGTCACCATGGACACGATCCTGTCCTGCGTGGCCTCCGCCGACTTTTCGATTCCCGGCGGTACCGCCAGCTTCGGCAATCAGGATCTGCCGGTGCGCAGCGCGGTGGAGTATAAAACCACCGAATCGCTGAACAACCTTCCGATTCCGCTGGGCGGCGGCGGTGTGATCCGTCTGGGCGATGTGGCCAAGGTGTATGACTCGGTCAAGGACTCGGACAGCATCAGCCGCTACAACGGCAACGACGATATCGGCCTGGGCATCCAGAAGCGCCAGAGCTCGAGCGCGGTCACCACCTCCCGGCAGGTGATGAAAGTGGTGGAGGAGCTCAACGCCAAGGACGAGAATATCAATATCGCGGTGGTGCAGGATTACAGCGACCGCATTATGAGCTCCATCAGCTCGGTGTTTACCACGCTGGTGCTGGCCATCGTTCTGTCCATGGCCGTGCTGTATGTGTTCCTGGGCGACATCAAGGCGTCGCTGATCGTGGGCAGCTCTATGCCCGTATCGCTGCTGGTCGCGTTTATCTGCATGGATATGATGGGTTTTACGATCAATGTGCTTACGCTGGGCGGCCTGGTGCTGGGCGTGGGTATGATGGTGGATAACTCCATTGTTGTGCTGGACAGCTGCTTCAAGCTCCAGTCCAAGGACAAATCCTATGCCCAGGCAGCGGTGGAGGGCACCCAGTTTGTCATGGGCTCCATCATTGGCTCCACCATTACAACGGTGGTGGTGTTCCTGCCGCTGGCCACGCTGCAGGGCATGTCCGGCCAGATGTTCAAGCCACTGGGCTTCACCATTATCTTCTCGCTGGTGGCCTCTCTGCTTTCAGCGGTTTCCCTTGTGCCCCTGTTCTTTGTGCAGTACCATCCCCAGGAAAAGCGCCGGGCGCCGGCGGCCCTGTTCTTAAAAAAGCTGGAGCGCGGCTACGGCAACCTGCTCAGAAGGCTGCTGCGGAAAAAAAAGACAGTGGTGGTCGTTTCGGTGGCGCTGCTGGTGGTGGCGGTGGCAATGGCCACCATGCTGAACGTGGAGCTGATGCCCACCATGGACGAGGGCATCGTGCAGATTAATCTGGAGACAAAGCCCGGCCTGAATCTGGAGGGCGTTGACAGTCTGCTTACAGGCTTGGAGGAAATGGTGGCGGCCCATCCCGATGTGGACCGCTACTCCCTGAGCGGCGGCGGCAGCGGCGTTTCCTCCATGATGGGCGGCGGCTCCTCCAGCATCACCGCCTACCTGAAAGACAACCACGAAATGACGACCGACCAGGTGGTGGCCCAGTGGCAGCGCGAGACAGCGCAGGTGCTGGACTGCGAGATCAGCGTTTCCTCCGGCTCCACAACCGGCAGTATAGGCGGCGGCAGCGATTTTGAGGTGGCGCTGGAAGGCAACGATCTGAACGCGATCCGTCAGGCGGCGGACCAGGTGCAGGCTGTGATCCAGCAGCACCCGAAAATACTGCGCTCCACCTCCTCGGTGGAAAGGACCAACCCCCAGGCCGAGGTCATTGTGGACCCGGTGAAAGCCGCGGCCTACAGCCTGACGCCGATCCAGGTCGCCTCAAACGTAAACATGGCCCTGAGCGGCAAAGAGAGCGTGAGCCTGCGCAGGGACGGCAACGACTACGCCATCTGGGTGGAGTACCCAACCGGCAAATACGACTCAGTCAGTGACCTGCAGAGCATGATTCTGGTGGCGCCCACCGGCGCCAGCGTGCCGCTGACGGATATCGCGTCCATCAATTTTACCGATACCCCCAAGACCATTTTGCGCATGAACAACCAGTACAGCGTCACCGTGTCCGGCACCCCCCTCAAGGAGGACCGCTTTGTGGTACAGGACGAACTGAACGCCCAAGTGGCCGCGCTGCAGCTGCCGGAGGGCGTGTCGCTGGCCGACAGCTCCATACAGCAGATGATCGTGGAGGAGTTCACCGCGCTGATCAAGGCGATATTGATTGCGGCGCTGCTGGTGTTCATGGTCATGGCGGTCCAGTTTGATTCCGCCAAGCACTCCCTGATGGTCATGCTATGTATCCCTTTCAGCCTGATTGGCGCCTTTGGGCTTATGCTGCTCACCGGCAGCACGCTGAGCATGACAGCGTTGCTGGGCTTTCTGATCCTGGTGGGCACGGTGGTGAACAACGGCATTTTGTACGTGGACACCGCCAACGAATACCGCAAGTCCATGATGCTGGAAACAGCCCTGATCACCACCGGCCGCCACCGCATGCGCTCCATTCTGATGACCACGCTGACCACGGTGCTTTCCATGCTGCCGCTTGTGCTGAAGATCGGCTCCGGCGGTGAGATGCTGCAAGGCCTTGGCGTGGTCGTGGCGGGCGGCCTGACAGCCGCCACTGTTCTGACACTGCTGCTGCTGCCATCTTTCTACCTGATCTTCGACGGCAAGCCCGGCAAAACCGAGGCAAGGAAAGAAAAGCGCCGCCGTCTAAGGGAATCTCCCACCCCGGACCTGGCTGAGCTGCACGACGACGTCTAATTAAAAGAAAGGGCGGATCCATATGAAGAAAAATATATGCAGTGCGGCGCTTGCCGCGTTTCTGGTCTGCGGGGTGATGGCGGCGCCGGCTTCCGCGGCGTACTACGACCCCCACGACGACACCGACCGGTATGACTACGACCACTACGACCACTACGACCACGGCTCCTACTTTCCCACGGACGACCCCATCGAGGGCTTCTACTTCTTCGAGGACACCCCCAACGTGACAGGCAAGCAGGTGCAAAAGGACGCGGGCACCATGAGCACGACGGTGGGGGCCACGCTGGACCTGAGCAAGGAGCTGATCTTCGACAACAATAGCGAGGAGTCACCGATTCAGATTTCCGGGGAAAAGTCCTGGTCCTCCGACCGGCCGGAGATCGCCTCGGTGGACAAAAACGGCTTGCTTACCGCAAAGAAGACAGGCTACGCGAATATCACGGTGAGCTATTACGACAACCGGGCGAACCACGTGACCCAAAAGCTGCGTATTAAGGTCACGGAAAAAACTGTCCGGACCCAGTCCTACTCTTTCTCAGTGTCCGAGGGGAAGAGCTTCCGCCTGAAAGAGCTGCTGTTCCCGGAAGCCGCCGCCGGTTCGGTCACCTGGATATCCAGCCACCCGGACATTCTGGCGGTGGACTCCACCGGCCTGGTGACCCCGATGCGCTTCGGCTCAGGTAAAATCACAGCCACCCACACCGGCGCGGACGGAGTCGCCGTGACCAGGACAGTCCCTGTGCGGATATCCTCCACGCAGCTGAGCGAGCTGGCCGGCAGCATCACGATCTCCATGAACGCGGGCAACAAGGTGGACCTGGTGGATATGCTGCACCCGAACTACACCGGCGCCAACACCTACGGCACCATCACCTGTTCGACCAGCGACGCAGCGGTGGTGGAAATTTCCGGCCACACCGCAACCGCCAAGGCCTCTGGTACCTGCACGGTTTCGCTGACCTGTATCGACCCCAACAGCCATGAGTCCAGCGCATCCCGGCAGGTCGTCACCGTAAAGGTGTTTGCTTGATTCCCCGCCGGTATGCCAATTCATAATGACCGGCCCCGCCTGCAAAGCGCAGGCGGGGCTTTTCCAATACAACAAAAAGGGGGCGTTTGCGCAACGCCCCCTTTTTGTGCGGCTATATTACATCCGCTCTAGCCTGTCTGGCGCAGGCTCTTGACTGTCTCGGAGATGATTTTCACGCCGGTCTGGGCGTCCTGCACCTCCATCACCGATTTTTCGATGGGGCAGATGCCGTTCCCGGTGCGGTTGCTGATGATGTCCACACAGCGGCCGCAGCGGTAGGGGATGCCGCGGTGTTCCAGATACTCACGGGCGGCCTTGCTCATGATCTCGCCGTACACGGCGGCCCCGCCGCCGCAGTCGATGATCATGGCGGCGGCTTTGCCGATGATCTTGTCCGCCACCTCGGCGCCACGGAGCTTGGCCTTGTCGGTGTTGTAGAGCGCCATCAGCGGGCTCACGCCGCGCCCGTCCGCCTCGTACACCACCTGGCCGTTCTGCAGCACGATGCAGGTGAATTCGCCCTCCCGGAGCCGCTTCGCCTGCTCCATCAGAGCCGGGAGCCAGGGCTCCTCCTCCCGCTCCGGCGCGGGGATGCGCGTTTCACGGCGCTCCACGGCCTTGACCAGCAGCGGAACCAGCGCCAGCTGGATCAGGATGCCCGGCAGGCCGGTGGTGACGGCGCCCCACACCGAAAGGGCCTTGAGCGGCGCAGCGGATATGGCGGTGAGCAGCGCGAACACCAAGCCGTACACCACACGCCCGCCAAGCATGGCCATGGGCAGCGCGGCGAAAACCGGCAGGCGCAGCCCGCGGTAAAACAGGCCGCACAGCATCCCATAGGTGAGCAGCTCACACGCCATAATGGGCAGCATGGGAAAAGCCACCGGCATGCCGGTGATCATGCAGGACAATACGGGCACCACCAGCCCGCAGAGCGCCCCGAAGCGGGGACCGCAGAAAAAGCCGCAGAGCAGCACCGGGATGTGCATGGGCAGCAGCACCGCTCCGGGCAGGCCGGCCGCGTGGCCAGCCACGTAGGGCAGCAGCAGTCCGAATGCAACCAGTATCCCGGTCAGCACCAGATCGCGGGTGGTGGATGGCGTCTTTCGATTTTCCATGGCAAATTCCTCCATTAGGATTAGGATGATGTATTGCACACACATTATAGCATATAGGTCAGAATTCTGCACCTGCTTTTTTCCACAACGATTGTGCCGGTGATGCGGGGGCCGCCCACATCCGGCTTGTACAGCGTGGGCAGCAGCACGTTCACCACCATATTCTCCCGCAGCACATGGGGAATACCCTTGCCCAATGCGGGTTATAACAAATCCGGTTCGCATTGTCAAGTGATTTGCTGTCACCCCATAAGGTTTGTTGAAATCGCACAGACAAGGCGCGCGCACTTTGGAGGAACCATGTGGGGCAGCGGCTGACGCTATCGCGCCCGGAACATACGGGTTTAAACCGTATCAATTCACCGCGATTTGTGGTATACTACAGCAAGGGTAGAAAACTGTTATTTGTTGCCATTGCGATAATAACTGTGAAACGTGCAAGGAAAGGCGTGGAGGACAGAACATGCGGTACGACGTGGCAATCATCGGCGCGGGAACAGCGGGTATCTTTGCCGCCTATGAGCTTACCAAGCTGCACCCGGCACTGAGTGTGGTCATTCTGGAGCAGGGCGCCGACATCGACCGGCGCAGCTGCCCCATTGTGGCGAAGAAATCCAAGACCTGCGCAGGCTGCAAGCCCTGCTCGATCATGAGCGGCTTCGGCGGAGCGGGCGCCTATTCGGATGGAAAGTACAACTTCACCACCGCTTTCGGGGGCTGGCTGCCCCAGTACCTGCCCGCGGATGAGGTGATGGAGCTGATCTATTATGTGGATTCGATCAATATGCAATTCGGCGCCACCGACAAGGTGTTTTCCACCGACACACCCGAATCAAAGGTACTGGAAAAGCGCGCGCTGGAGCACGACCTTCACCTCCTCCAGGCAAAGGTGAAGCACCTGGGCACCGAGAACAACCTGCAGATTCTCAGGCGCATTTACATGCACCTCAAGGATCTGGTGGAGCTTCGCCTTGGCGCCCATGTCCACACCATTGAGCGGCTGGACGAGGGCTACCGCCTGCTGGTGAACGACGGGGCGGAGCTTGTCTGCACCTATCTGATCGCGGGCCCCGGCCGCTCGGGCGCCGAGTGGTTTTCCGACTGCTGCCGCCAGCTCGGTCTTTCCCTGATCAACAACCAGGTGGATGTGGGTGTGCGGGTGGAACTGCCCGCCAAGGTGATGGCGCACATTACCGACGTCATGTACGAGTCCAAGCTGATCTACCGCACCAAGCAGTATGGCGACACGGTACGCACGTTTTGCATGAACCCCCGCGGCCATGTAGTCACCGAAAATGTGGACGGCCTGATCACCGTGAACGGCCACAGCTACACCGACCCCGCGCTGCACAGCGAAAACACCAACTTCGCGCTGCTGGTCAGCAACCGCTTCACCCAGCCCTTTGATCAGCCCTATCGCTATGGCAAACACATCGCGTCGCTTTCCAACATGCTGGGGGGCGGGGTGATGGTGCAGCGTTTCGGCGACCTGGTCAAGGGCGTGCGCACCAACGACCACCGCATGTCCCAGAGCTTCACGGTACCCACCTTGGCCGCCACCCCCGGGGACCTGAGCCTGGCCCTGCCCAAGCGCCACCTGGACAACATCATCGAGATGATCTACGCCCTGGACAAGCTGGCCCCCGGCACCGCCAACTACGACACGCTGCTCTACGGCGTGGAGGTCAAGTTCTACAGCTCCACCCTCAAGCTGACCACCGAGCTGGAAAGCGAGCTCAAAAACATGTTCGCGGTGGGCGACGGCGCCGGCATCACCCGCGGACTGGCCCAGGCGGGGGCCAGCGGCGTGCGGGCTGCCCGCGCCATATCGGCGCGGCTCTGAAAGACTGACATCCACCTGTGGATGCAAAAAGATTCCACAGGTGGTTTTACAAGGAGGATCATAAAATGGAGGAAGTGCGCACACAGGAGCTGCTGGCAATGGTGAGCCTGCTGCTGGAGCAAAAGGACTACAGGACACTCAGGGGGGAGCTCGGCGAGCTGTACCCAATGGATATCGCGGAAATACTGGAGGAGCTTACGCGGGAGAAAAGCGTGATCCTGTTCCGCCTGCTGCACAAGGACCAGGCGGCGGAGGTGTTTTCCTACCTGGGCGCTGTCAGCCGCAAGGAGATTGTGGCCGCGATTCAGGACAGCCTGCTGAACCACATCATGGACGAGCTCCCTTTCGACGATAAAATCGACGTGCTGGAGGAGATGCCGGCCAACGTGGTGAAGAACATTCTGGCGGGCACGGCGCCGGAGGAGCGGGCGTTGATCAACGAGTTTTTAAATTACCCCGAAAACTCGGCCGGCAGCCTAATGACCATTGAATATGTGGACCTGAAAAAGCACATGAGCGTGCGCCAGGCCATGGAGCGCATCAAGCAGACCGGCGTGGACAAGGAGACTATCTACACCTGCTATGTGCTGGACGACACCCGGCGGCTGGAGGGCATCGTTTCGCTGCGGCGGCTGGTCTTGTCGGACGAAAACGCCGTTGTGGCCGATTTGATGCACGAGGACGCGGTACTGGCCAAGGTCACCGACGACCAGGAGCAGGTGGCGGAGCAGTTTAAAAAGTATGACCTGATGGCGATTCCGGTGGTGGACGGCGAAACCCGCCTGATCGGCATTATCACCATCGACGACATCGTGGACGTGATCGAGCGCGAAAACACCGAGGACTTCCAGAAGATGGCGGCCATGGCCCCCTCGGACGACAAGTACCTGGAAGCCGGCGTGTTCACACTGGCCAGACGCCGCATCGTCTGGCTGCTGGTGCTGATGATTTCCGCCACGTTTACCGGCGCCATCATCACCCACTATGAGGAGCTGCTCAGCTCCGCCGTGGTACTGACCGCGTTCATCCCCATGCTGATGGATTCGGGCGGTAACGCGGGATCCCAGTCCTCCACGCTGATCATCCGCGGCATGGCCGTGGGGGAGATCGCCCTGGCGGACTGGATGCGGGTGCTGTGGAAGGAGCTGCGGGTGGGCCTGATCGCGGGCTCGGCGCTGGCCATCGTAAATCTGGTTCGCATGCTGCTGGTAGGCCACGCGGACATGGCGCTGAACCTGAGCGTCTCCATCACGCTGGCCCTTACCGTGATGCTGGCCAAGCTGACCGGCGGGCTGCTGCCGCTGGCCGCCAAGGCCATGCGCATGGACCCCGCCATCATGGCCGGCCCCCTGATCACCACCATAGTAGATGCGTTTTCGCTGGTGATCTATTTTGCCATTGCCGGTTTTTTGATTCTGTAAACCCGGAATATGAAGCGCGGAGTGTATAAGGAATCGTCACGAAATAAACTTTACATCTTGCCTTGTCTTTTTGCCGTCATACTGCGTTGGAAAAACTTGCAAGGCGTCAGCCTTGCAAGTTTTTCCAACGCAGTATGACGGCAAAAATTCTATCTCATTGGATTATACTTTTAAATTCAGACCCGCCAGAAAATCTTGAACGCTTTCCCAAATAATGTCCCGGTTGTGTCTTTCCAGCGTGAGAAGCGTCCCCTCTTTTCGAAGCCATTGCTCCAGATTGTGATGTAAAGCGGCATAGCCTTTCCCCAGTTCCAGCTCATAAGCGGCGTGCGCAAGATTCCCCTTGGATTTTAGCACGCCAATACACGGCTTTCCGCTTTCCAAAATACGATGCAGCGCATCCATAAACCGGGGCGAAGCAAGCTCGATCCCCTCGATTTCATCTAATAACAGCAGCTTGCAGCGGGGATTTTTCGCCGCCGACCCGACCCGGACGAGGGTCTCTTCCAGCGACGGTATGTAGCTTTTGCCGCGCAGGATGAACACGCCGGGTAGGTCTGGAAGGTAAGGAGCTTCGAGGGGCGGGAACCCATTCTCGAGGGTAACCGCTCGAAACCCCGTTTGCCCGCCATCCTCCATAAGGCGCTGTACCACAAAGCCGCGCAGGCTCCCTACATAGGGCAGCAGCGCCCGCCGCAGGAGGCTGGATTTCCCGATTCCCCGCTCTCCCTGCAAGAACAAGCGCATTCCAATCCCTCATTCCATCAGCATGACATATTTCCCGCGGTGCTCCAGGACGGCAATGTCCCCGTAGATTTTAGAGAGGCACCGGCGGATCTCCTCCTTTGTAGCGCGCGCCGGCTCCAATTGGCCCGCGATTGTACCGCCTTTCAACAGGATCAGCCGGTCGCAGTAGCCGAGGGCGAGGTTGGGATCGTGAAGGGTGATCAGCCCGGCCTTGTTCTCGCGGTGGATCAGTTCCCGGATTCTCCCCAGTATTTGGTTGCGGTTGAGAAAATCCAGCGCGCTGTCCGGCTCGTCCATCAGCATGACCGGGGCGTCCTGTGCGAGGGTGCGGGCCAGAATGACCATCTGCTTCTGCCCCTCGCTAAGATGGGCGAAGTCCTGTCCGGCCAGCGCATCCAGCCCCAGCCGCTCTAGAAGCTCCCCGGCCTGCCGTCTCTGCAGCGCCGTGGGCGATTCCAGCAGCGCCAAATGAGGATTATAGCCCATCTGAACCGCGTCCAGCACCGTCACACCCTGCATCTTGCTGTGCCGCTGGGGAATGTAGGAAATAAACCTGGCACGCTTGCGCTCATGAACGCGGGTACAGTCCTGGCCTTTCACCAAGCAGCGGCCTGATTCCATGGGAATCAGGCCGCAAATGGCCTTGATCAGAGTGGTCTTTCCGGAGCCGTTGAGCCCTAAAAGCGCGCAAAGCTCCCCTTCTCCGATCACCAGGTGGATATTCCGGACGATTTCCTTTCGGCCATATCCGGCTGTGACCGCTTCCAGCCGCAGCATCTCGCTCATATCCGGCCGGCCTTTCTGCTGCGCATGAAGTAGATCAGGCAGGGCACGCCGATAAAGGTGGTGAGAATGCTGATGGGGATTTCCGCGCTGTGGATCGATCTGGCGAGGCAATCCGCCACCAGCAGAATAAAAGCGCCCGCCAGCGAGGCCAAGATACAGGCGGCGAAGCTGGTCCGTTTAAGGATCAGCCGCGCTATGTGGGGGGCTATGAGCCCGACAAAGCTGATTAGTCCCGTCAGGCAGATAACGGAGGCGATCAGCAGGGTGGAAAATCCGAGCACGGTTACGCGAATCAGTCCAACCCGTACGCCCAGTGTCCGGCTTTCCTCCTCCTCAAGGCCCAGCAGCGCCACCTGCCGCCGCATCAAAACAAGCCCTGTCAGTCCCACAAGAAAAAACGGCAGAATCACCAGTAACTTGAACGCCGTCACATTGCCCAAGCTGCCCATGGACCAGTACTCAATGGCAGCCAGTTGTCTTTCCGGATCAGCGAAAAATTTCAAAAGCATAATACAGGCCTCCGACACCGCTTTGAGGATGATTCCGCCCAGAATGTAGGTGGTTGTGCTGGGATTGCCGGTGGCGCGAACCAAAGCGATCACCAGCATCACAACCAGCATACCGCCCACGAACGCCGAGGCCGCGGTGAACAGGGTGTTGTAGCCGAACAGGACAATGGCGACGGCGGCGCCCAGATTGGCCCCGTTGGCCACGCCGATGATGTCGGGAGCCGCCAGCGGATTTTTGAAGATGATCTGATAAACGGCGCCCGCCATGCCCAAACCGACTCCCGCCAGCAGCGCCATCCATGTACGGGGAAGACGCAGGGTATAGAACACGCTGCGTTTGATTTCAGCGATTTCGCCGCCCGTCAATATGGTCCATATCTCCATGAGACTCAGGGGATACTTCCCCACGCAGACAGACACGGCAAACGCGGCCGCGACAAGCGCGCTCACAGCGCAAAACGTCTGTTTTCTGCGACGGTCACTCATCATGTGTTATTTTTCAATCAGGTCGATGTCGATTTCCGCGTTGTAGAACTCCCGGTAGAAAGCGGCCGCGGCGGCCCGCAGCTCCTCTATGGGATACACATCCTCATGGAGGACGTTCAGCATCCAACGTATGCCGAGGGTGCAGGAGGGTACCGGAGAGTCCCACGCCTCAAACCCCTTTGGCATTTGATAGACCTTACCCTCCTTCACGGCGGTGATGCCTGAAAGCTGAGAGTCGGCAAAAATGTCCTCTTTCCCATAGCCCGCCTCTGGCGGTATGACGATCACATCCGGGTTCATGGCAATCAGCTGCTCATAGGAAATGTCGGTCCAGTTGTCACCCTCCAGTTCCCACGCCGCGTTGATACCGCCCGCGGCCTCGATCAGCGTTGCCTGATACATGTCCTTGGGCGCGGTGGAAAGATAAGCGCTGTTGCCGCCCATGTAAACCGCGGGCTTTTCCGCCATATCGGCGGTCAGCCCGGCCACGGCGACTAACTCCTCTTTATAATATCGGGTCAACGCGGCGGCTTTCTCCTCCGCGCCGGCCGCGTCGCCGATCAGGGCGATCATGTCGACAATATCCTCGTGGTTTTCAGGGCTTACCAGGATAACAGGGATCCCAAGCCCCGCTATTGTGTCCGCGCTGTCGCGCAGGCGTGACGGCAGGATGACCAGGTCCGGTTCCAAAGCGATACAGCCCTCCAGGTTAAACTCCTTGGCGGTTCCCACATTGGGCAGCTCCAACAGCTCCGGCGCAGACATCGCATAGATTGGCCGGCTGTCCGCCTTGGCCTCAATTCCAACCAGCTTTTCCTGAAGCCCCAAAGCGATACAGGCAGAAGAGGATATATAATATCCGCTAACAATATTTTCCACCGGAGTTTCAATCTCCACCTCCCGGCCTGCCTGGTCAACGACAGTAACGGTGTTTTCATCCGCGTCATCGACCTGTGCCCCGCCGCGTTCCATCTCAGTGGATGGGGTGATAACAGATTGATTATTCCCTTGAGGTTCAGAGAGCTGCCCGCCTGGAGCCGGCGATTCGCCTGAAGCGCCGCAAGCGTTCAGCGGCAGTGCGACCGCGACCGCGGCAATCAGACAAATAAGCCTATTCGCGTATTTTTTCACAATTCACATACCTTTCCTTGTGTTTATTAAAAATTTGCTCGCTAACAGTATAACATACGTGGCGTTATAGTCAAGAGGCATAACGGTTCGCAAAAAAGCCACCCGGATCGAATAAACCGGGTGGCGCTGCAAACATTATGCAATATAACCAAAGAGTTTTTTGCATGCTAACTGTCCGAAAGTGACTCCTCCGGTTTGTCAATCGCAAGTAACCGATCCATTTCCGCGTCTGAAAAATAACGATCCGCAAGGCTGTGGGTGTAACTCAACACCTTATCCTCCATCTCACGAAACCGGTACACAAAGGCGCGCGCGAAATCGGTCAATTCCGACCCGCCTCCACCCGCGCCGCCAATCGCTTTTTTGAGAAACGGTCGGTCAAAATGCGCTTCTAAATGTTTTACGATGCGCAACGCCTTTCGGTAGGACATTTCCATCTCCTTTGCCGCCGCGTGCAGGGAACCCAATTCATCCGTTTTAATCAACAGATGGGAAGCGCCGCCACCATAAATGGCTTCCCCGTTGAGCTTCATACGGATACGTGCCATCCACTCGTAATGATAATCTGTTTTAGATGCTCCCATCGGCTTAATCTCCTGCCTTTTTCCTTGGATCGTCGTTAACCATTATACATTATACTTAATTTAACCCGTGGTGCTATATGAAACAAACTCCATCAAAAATGACACTCTCAAAGTGTAATTACAAAAAACACAAAGAGAGAATGACATCAGATGGAGTTTGATAGAACCAAGTATAACACAAAT
>Ga0153950_1000454_pt1 | contig 18301 bp, 12 predicted proteins | sample TSNJ034MetaG_FD_104737 | JGI IMG/M metagenome (GOLD analysis project Ga0153950, IMG submission 104737) | Attine ant fungus gardens microbial communities from New Jersey, USA - TSNJ034 MetaG | ecosystem: Host-associated > Fungi > Mycelium > Unclassified | place: USA: New Jersey, Wharton State...
CCAAAATCAAAAAAGATTAGGGAGGAAAACCTCACATGTTACCAACAATGGAGATTTTGGAGAATATCAAAAAGAACTCTGAAAAAAACGAGGACGAAGTATTTACGCGGTTATACCGCTATCTGCTTCGACAAGACCTGTACTATGTCGCGTATGAAAATTTGTACGCAAACAATGGAGCGTCAACCAAAGGCGTGAACAGCGATACGGCGGACGGTTTTCTGTTTTCAGCGTCCACAAGGACGCGCAGCAGCGCCGCAGGCGCTTAACAGACGGGAGCGCAAGCGGACGGCTGAACGGGGATTGGGGGACGGCCCCAACAAGCGGTTTTGAGAGTTTTCCTACAAGGGGAAATTTGAAAATCGCAAGGTTGTGTACAACCTTGCCCCGCTTGCCGGAATAGTGGGAGAAAGCATCCACAAGAGGCCCACAGGAAAACTCCTGTGGGCCTCTTGCCTTTTTGCATCAATTTACCAGAGCAGGGAGCGCAATTCATCATAGGTGAAAATTCTAGCTCTGTAGGAAGTTACTTCTTCTACCGCCGGAGCGTGTATTCCGACAGTATTTTCTGCGTCAATGGTGTAGAAGGAAAATACGTCGCAATGGAACACATCAAAATTATCGCCGTTATCAAAAACATTGGCACGGAATGGACTGCGTTCGCCGGGGAAAGTGAACCTGTCCACCATCTCAACAGTTCTCGCATTCAAATCAATCGCGTAAACCAATACTTCACTGTCTATTTCTGCGGCAAAAGCGGCATCTCCCTGTGGAGAAGTAATAGGCGTCATATTGGGAGTACCATCTTCATTCAGGCAAGAATTGTTGTTATAGATAGTAATAACAAATTTGTTATCACCGCGGTATGCGTCATACTTACTGTTATATGTGTATCCGGCAGTATGAGGTCCATTGGCGTAAATAAAATTATCCGGGTTGATGACTGTAAGATTTGCCTCCGGCAAAATATCGTTATATGTAGGATCATCAACTGTCCAGACAATTTCGCCGTCTGATTCCCGGATGCCTAAAATTGTAGAGGTGGAACGCGAACAGGTAACAAACAGTCCGAGATCATCATTGTAATCCAGACAGTTAAAATGTACATCCAGTGCTTCACTGTTCGCCAGAACATTCGCATTTTGAAAATACCGCGAGTAGTCTCTGTTCCAGACAACGGTATTATTCGTGGTATTGATCTTTGCTATGTGCGCTTCCAGCATCTCCTCCAAAGTAGGATTTTCAATTATTCCAGTCAATGCATACATGTAATAACCCGAAGCGTTCCAGCAGGCGTCATGGTGGGCAATATAACCTGACGGCATGGCGAATAACTTGTCTACCTTACCAACCAGATTTGTGGAATACAGGCGATAAGTATAATACCAGCCGACCAATGTTTCACCGCAGATGAAATAGAGCTTGTCCGCACCATATTTATTCTCATCATAAAATCTATGGGTCCGAAGCGGCGTTGTTCCCCATTCATATACGCCAGCAATGCGCAAGTCACCATTTTTGTCATAGGCATTTCCCCAAGATGTCATTAGCCAACCATTATCAATAGTAGCGTCGGCAATCGTCTCATCCAGACGTTCTATGTCTATATGAGGCTTAACATCACCGATAACTATTGGGGATATTGAGTGCATAAAGATTCGTTCAGACGTGCTTCCATCCAATGCTTCAAAGGTAAATCTGATTGTGGTCAAATAGGAAATATACAGTCCGATAACCGGAATTGTGAAACGTGTGCTGTATGTATCGCTGGAAAAAGAGAAATTAACATCTTCAGTTTTGCCTTCTACCACGTAACTGTACTTTACCGGTACGCTACAAACACAGTAATACTCATATCCGATGCTATTCATGTTATACGGATCACGCTGGGTAGTCATTGTCACAAACGGGGATGCGTCATCTCGGATCGTTTGTTCCGTAATGACAGCAATTTCTTCATTTGCCTCATTTACCTCCCGGTATACTATAGTGTCCATTTCAAATCTCCTTTTCTTTTGTAAAAATTATCTACATATGCTAAATAATATGTAGATAACAATAGAATAATCCAAATATGTGAATAACAAGTGTAAAATTTATGAATTAAAAAATAAATATTTTTCCATTTATTTTGTCATTTTTTACAAAGTAAATGGAAGCGTTAATATCCAACAAAAAACATTGATTTTTTAAATTTCCGGCAGAAACTAGCGGGAAGCCTTGATCAATTCCAAAGCTTCCCTTTCAACTCCAATCTGAGCAAAGTCTCCATAGGTGAGTTCTCCTGCCGGTAGTTTCCTGCACAACAAAATAGCTGGGATATCTGACCGCAATTTCCAACCCTAAATCTTCCCGGATAACTAAAAGTTGTGTCCAACACAGTATGATTTTCACATTACAGAATGACTGTAACCTCATGGGACGCCAAAGCGATTGATACCCCTGTATCTGTTTGAGTGGGGACGCCGCCCGTTACACTGGAAATGGCGGAAATGCCAACCAATAGCAACTTTCCGTCTTTCAGTTGCCCCTCCGCCGTGAAGTGAATGGTATTCCCGGCTTTTACCGCCTGCACCTTGCAGAGTGTTTCCCCTTTCCCGGAATAGACGACGGCTGTGGCCGGGGTTTGCTCCTGCAATTCATAAACCGCAAAGGTGGTTCCGTCGCTGTAGTCGTAGTCCGGCCGGGTGTCGCATCCACCAAATGGTATAATGGAGTTTTCCCGAACCAGCAAAGGAAATGTCATATATCCGTGCTGTTCCTGATGCCACCTGGCTCCCGGCTTAACCTCGCCGGTGAGCATATTCGTCCAATTGCCGGCAGGCAGATAATAACTGGCAATGCCTTTGTCATTGAAAATGGGAGCGACCAGCAAATTCTCTCCCAGCATGTATTGCATATCCAAAAATGGTGTTGTATGATCTTCGGGAAACTCCAAAAACATAGGGCGCATCATGGAAACGCCGGTTCGGGCAGCCTCCGCCGCCCAGCGGTACAGGTACGGCATCAGGCGCAGTTTAAGCTTTGTAAACCTGCGTGTAACTTCCACCGATTCCTCATCATAAATCCATGGCACCTTATACTCAGAGCTTCCGTGGTAACGGCTGTGGGAGGAAAGCAGGCCGAACTGTGTCCACCGTTTGAAAATATCCGGTGTGCATCCCGCCTCAAAGCCGCCGATGTCGTGGCTCCAGTAGCCGAAGCCGCATAGGGAAAGGGATAAGCCGCCCCGCAGGGATTGAGCCATGGAAGGATAGTTTGAAAGGTTATCCCCGCCCCAATGAACCGGATACTTCTGTCCTCCGACTGTGGCGGACCGGGCGAACAGGCAGGCTTGGTTTTTTCCTAGCTTGCGTTCCAGAACCTCGTAGACCGCCCAATTGTAAAGCTGGGTGTAGTAGTTGTGCATTTTATCCGGGTTAGAACCATCAAAATAGACAATCCCATACTGTTCCGCGCGCTTTCCGTAAAAGCTGTCCCGTACCGGGATACGCTCCCCAAAATCGGTTTTAAAGCTGTCCACCCCCCATATCGACCAGTTCTTCCAGGTAGCCTTGATACCACTTGACCGCCTCGGGGTTTGTAAAGTCTACAAGGGCCATCCCCGCCTGCCACATGTCCCACTGCCAAACGCTGCCATCCCCTGTTTTGACAAAATAGCCATGCTCCACCCCTTCCGCAAACAACCGGGATTTCTGAGCAATATAGGGGTTGATCCAGACACAAATTTTGATGCCTTTTGCCTTGATCCGGCGCAGCATTCCCTCCGGGTCTGGAAATGTCTCGTTATCCCATAGAAAATTGCACCATTCAAAGCCCTTCATCCAGAAACAGTCGAAGTGGAATGTCGTCAGGGGAATCTCCCGCTCCAGCATCCCGTCGATAAAGGACATAACAGTCGCCTCATCATAGTTGGTGGTAAAGGAGGTTGTCAGCCACAGGCCGAAGGTCCAATCGGGAACCAACGGCGGGCGGCCTGTCAATGCGGTGTAGTTGCTGATGACCTCTTTCAGCGTTTCCCCGCCGATAATCATATATTCCATAGACTCGCCGGGAACGCTGAATTGAGTTTTTGTCAGAATCTCCGAACCCATTTCAAATGAAACGCGGCCCGGGTCATTCACAAACACGCCGTACCCTTTACTGCTTACAAAAAATGGGATGTTTTTATATGCCTGTTCGCTGTCGGTTCCGCCGTCGGCATTCCAAATATCCACCGATTGGCCGTTCTTGATAAAAGGGGAAAAACATTCACCTAATCCGTACAGGGATTCCCCCGCATCCAGAGAAAGCTGCTCGCGGATATACGGATTCCCCCGATCGTCCAGCACATAGGCCATGGAGCGGGGTTCGCTGGCGGTCAGCTCCCGGCCGTTATAGCTAAACCGCAGCCCCCAATTCCCTTTGACGTTGATTTCCGCGGAAAGGCCGCCGGACTGAAAGACACAGCAGTCGCCCTCCCGCTTTATTTGTGGGCTAGTTTCATCTGCTTCAAGGCAAAAGGCGGGGCCTTTTTCGCCCACGCCCGCGAAGTTGGTCAGCTTTACCGAAATGATGTCCTTCCGGGGCGCTGTCAGTGTCACCGTAAGAATCCCCACATTCAGGGTGCCGCCACGGTGTTCCACCTTCCTGTATGGCCCGTACACGGTGACGGACTGATCATTAATCTTGCTATCATACGCTTCTTGAGGAAATGAAATTTGGTACCCCTGCTTCGCCATCCACATGCCGTTTTGAAATTTCATCTTCGCTTCTCACCTTTCGCTATCTTATGTCTGTGTCATGTGATTCAAATATGGCATTTTAAACTGTTTGGAGATAAAAAAACGGGATTGCTGCTCCAGGCAATCCCATTTGTGCCTATCCTTTGACAGAACCCAAGGTAATGCCATGAACAAAATATTTCTGTGCAAAGGGGTAAATAATCAATACCGGGATCATAGCAATAAAAACCTTGGCTGCGTTAAGAGCCTCATTGGACAGCGTGGCCATAGCCAGCATCTGCTCCTCGGTCAAATTTTCCGCACTGGCCGGAACAACTAACTGTTGTATATACGTTTGCAAGGGATAGTGTTCCGACCGGGACATCAGTACCAGCCCCTGAAAGTATTCGTTCCAATGGTATACCACAGTAAATAGGCTGACGGTGGCTATTACTGGCAATGAAAGCGGAATAAATAACTTGAACAGGATATAGATAGGTTCAGCTCCATCCACCCATGCCGCTTCTTCCAGTTCTTTGGGCAGGTTTCGGAAGAAGTTGACAACAAGGATGACATTGAACACTTGTAACCCTCCGCCAAATACGAGCGCCCAAATGCTGTCAAGCAAGCCGAGATTTTTGATGTTCAGATACCAGGGAACCAATCCTCCGCTAAAGAGCATACATATAATCAAAACCCACATGAAAAAATTGCGGCGTGGAAACTCCGCCTTTGTGCGGGAAAGGGGAAATGCTGTGAGGACAATGGCAAGGATACCGATAACTCCACCTAAAATCACACGCATTATAGAATTCCAGAAGGATGTCCAAAAGCGGGAATCTTTCAGAATCTCCGTATAGGATTTAAGATTGAAGCCCACGGGCCAGAGGCCGACAGCGCCGGAGGATACCGCCAGCTTGTCGCTCATGGAAAGCATCAGAATGTACCAGATGGGCAAAATGCAAACCAGCGTTATCAGGAGAAGAAAAATCAAATTAAAAATATCAAATATCTTTGAGGCAACTGTAGGTTTTTCAACCATTTATCCATCCCTCCCTACTAAAACAGGTTATATCCGGCAAATTTTTTCGCCAGAAAATATGATGTCGAAATTAGAATCAAACTGACAACGGATTTTAGCAAGCCCACCGCGGTAGACAGGCTGTACTGCATGTTTAGGATTCCCATCCTGTAAACCCATGTGTCAATAATATCGCCGGTGGAATATACCAGAGGATTATATAGGATAAATATTTGGTCAAATCCGGCGTTGAGCACATTGCGCAGACTTAGAACCACAAGTAGGATAACAGTGGTCTTGATTCCGGGAAGGGTAATATGCAGCAGACGCCTGAACCGGCCCGCCCCATCCAGGGCCGCTGCTTCGTGGAGTCCGGGGTCTATCCCGGTAAGCGCCGCCAGATAAATGATTGTATTGTAGCCAAATTCTTTCCATACATCGGTTCCCGCGACAAGATAAGGAAATAGGTTAGGACGGCCCCAAAAGAGGACCGGATCAACTCCAAACATACTAAGAATTGTGTTAATAGGGCCGTTATAGCCAAAAATGTTTAGAAGGATACTTGCGAATACTACCCAGGAAATGAAGTGAGGAAGGTATACAATGGTTTGAATGGGCTTTGCAAGCTTCTTATAACGGAGTTCGTTTAGCAGTAAGGCGAAGATCATAGGGACTGCCAGGTTCCCAACAATTTTCAACATAGAAATAAATACCGTGTTAAAGAAAATGCTCTTTACATCCTTTAGCTTTAGCATATACCTAAAGTTATCCAGCCCAATGAAAGGAGATCCGAAGATCCCCTTTCCAGGGTTGAAATCCTGGAATGCCATTACGATACCGAACATGGGAATGATGGAAAACAAAAGCAGCCAGAGGAAACCCGGTATCAAAAGAAGATAATATTGCCGGGTAAACCGTTTATTGCGCATATTTCCAGCCTTCTTTCTATGACACAGTATCCGCCACTTCTGCGGTTACATCGGCTCCGCCAATGTCCAGCCATTCATCAACAAAAGCATCAAAGGAATCAACCGGCTCTATCCCCATAATGATTTTCAGGAATGTTTCGTCCTCCAGTTTTTTCAGATTGACCCAGCGGCTTTCCATAAGCGGTGTTTGAGCATAAAGCAGGCTGTAAACCTCGTTATACTCTGTATCCACGATGGGGCCGCATCCTACCAGCAGGGCATAGGTGCGCCCCCACGCAGTACTGTTGTCGCCGTCAAAATTCCAATTCGCAATATTCATATCATCGTAAGGCTCAGTTTTTACACCTTTCACCGCGTTTATATCAGAGACAAGCAGCTTGTAAACCTGTTTTTCCAGATCAGTAAAATCATCCAGTGTTTTATCGCCGTTAAGTACATCCCGCAGGGCGGATACAGTAAATTCGCACTCATCGCGGACGGCATTATTGACGCGCAGGGGATAATCCGCCACCGGCAGTACTGATACATCAAAGGTTTGCTCATCCCGGACAAGGAGGTTGGCCATCTTGATAACAGCCTCGGGATGCTCATAGCCTTTACGTACAACACAATAGCTGAAGGTAACGGCATTCATATGCAAGTTGACTTCTCCATCAGAATCCAGCGGTAGCAGGTAGCTTTGCCAATTAACTGTAGGATCGGCCTGTACTACATCCAGCCAGCTATAAACAGCGTGCCACGGCCCAAAAAACATGCCGGTTTTGCCCGCTTTTACAATTTCCTCGGTGCGTTCCCTTATGCCGATCTCTTTGTCGATCAGGCCGGAAGCATACAAGTCTGCCAGAGCAGCCAATGCATCTTTTGTTTCAGAAGTGATGGAACCGTAAACCACTTCTCCATTTTCATTGTGTATCCAGTAGCCAGGGTAAGACTGGAACGCGCTGAAAATTGGGTCAAAGCCATAGGTATTGTTGCCGGACGCTAAAAAGTTGGCATACAGCTTGCCGTTGGTATCTGGTCCGGCGATAGGGATGGTATTGCCGCCGCCAGCCATATCATTGTCCAGAAATGCTTGCGCCACCTCTTTCAGTTCCTCCATTGTCTTGGGAGCCTCCAGGCCCAGTTCATCCAGCCAGTCCTGTCGTATCCACATGTTATGAATGCCGCTGGCGGCTACGGAGGTGTTCGGGTAAGCAACCATCTTGCCGTCGAAGGTGACATCGCTGACGGCCTGATTGTCCGTAGCGTCAAAGAAAGATTTCACTACCGGCGACACATAATCGTCAAACGCTTTGGTCAAGTCCTCCAGTTGATCGGCTTTGACTGCGTTGCGCATCTGCGCATTCTCGACTACCATGGCATCGGGAAGGTCGTTGGAGGCGATAGCCAGATTTACTTTTTGTTTGTAATCATTGCCTGCGGCCGCGCTCCAGATAACTTCAATTTCAATGTTCAGTTGTTCTTTAATGTAATCGGTATATTGGTTGCTCTCCGGGCTTTGACCTTCCGGATAAACCTGCAAAGGGTCAATGGACCGCCCGATTTTTAGCACAACCGGATTCTCATATTTCCCAAAGGGGTCGTTATCTTCGGCGGTCGCATTTCCTCCCTCCTCCTGGCTGTCCGTACCGGAGTTATTATCTGAGGCGGAAGCATTAGATGATACTCCATTCCCACTGCCGGTATTGCAGGCTGTAAGACAGATCAGCAACAAGACCAACATAATAGCAATGATTTTCTTTTTCATGACTTCATTCCTTTCAAGTCTTATCAAAAATGTACTGTTATTTTGAACCAGAACTTTACGTCCGGGTAAACAGTCCTAAACGGGCGGATTGCTCCGCTGGTGCTTCATTTTCTTCCAACAAGTGGAGCAGTAAGCTTTCCATCCGGTTCTCCGTTTCCTTATCCGAAACCGGATGGAGTTGTCCGGGATCTGCTTTCAGATCGAAAAGTAAGGATTCTGCCAAGCCATAGGTAGCTCGCGGGATTTTGAACACCGGGCATCCTTTGAGGAAGGCAAATTCTTCTCGGCTTACCTCCGCCTTGCGCAGCAGCCCCACTGGTATACGGGTGTTCATGTAGCAGGGCATCATGGTGTATTCATATACGGTTTGGCCGCCGGCGCTCCCCCGCATATATACATACCGTCCATCGGTGAGGTTGATTTCTTTGCCAAAGTATCCAAATAAAACAGCTTTATGTACGGGTACATTCTTAGCAATGGTTTCCCTGATATCCGCCCCATTCATATCCGGAGTGGGAGGAATCCCAAAGAAGCCCAGCACAGTGGGAGCAATATCAATTGTGGAAACCAGGCTGTTCCTGCGTTCACCGGCCTTTTTACAGCGGGGGTCCCAAATGAACAGGGGGATGTGGGCCACCTCGTCATAGCAGGGGGGAATATTCTTTGCCCACCAGTTATGCTCACTAAGCAGAAATCCATGGTCGGTATTAACAATCAGCAGGGTATCCCGCCACATATCTTTTTCATCCATAAAATCAAGGATTTTGCCCAGGTATTCATCACACATGGTATACAGTGCTTTCGCTTCGCAGCGGCAATGCTCTATCATCGCCTCACTTTCCGACACAGGGCCGTAGAAGGGCCAGTCAAAGTGCGGACCGCTATATGAATGCGGATACATATCCCGGAAACGCTGGGATGCGAAAAAAGGTTCGTGAGGGTCAAAGCATTCCAACGTTAAAAACCAGTTATCTTCCCGGTGGTTTTCCTTCAGAAATTCTATGCCCAACTGGAAGGACTTCGCCAGTCCCATCTCTTCCTCTCGGACCATGCTGCCACGGTTATGGAAATTCCTCCGTTCTGCCTGATAACGTTCTCCAGCCCGATCCCGGTCGTAGCTTTCCGGGAAATATGGCTCCCGGATGGCCGCTTTCCATGCGTCAACCTCTTGTCCGCGTACAAATTCCGCGGAGCTGTACCGATTGTGATATGTAGCTCCTCCATCCTCCCAATAGTGGTAATGATCGGTGATCAGGTGACTGTAGACGCCCGCGTTTTTAAGCATTTCCGGCATGGAATCATCAAAAGGCTCCAGCGGCCCCCATGCGCGGTGCAGAAAGTTGTAGCGCCCAGTATGTATTTCCCTGCGGGCAGGCATACAGGGCAACGAGCCGGCGTAGCAATTGTCAAAAGTTACTGCTCGTTCCGCAAGCCGCCAGAAGTTGGGGGTATGCACATCTTCGCATCCATAGGGGGAAAGCATCCTGCGGTTAAGTGAATCAAACATTATCATTATCGCTTTCAATAAGTATCAGCCTCCTTTACATTTTTACGAAACTACGGCGCATTCAAAATCCTCCTTTTTGCCGTTAAATCAGCAGGAAACGTTTTAAGGTGGCGACCCTTACCATTTATATCAAATATATTAAATGGAAAGTGCGCGCAAGAGTGGGTCGTAATATACCCTAGAAACTCCTACACGCGCAAAAATACGGCGATATATCAAGTATGAAAATATACATTATCTTTAACACAATGCTTTTGCTGCATAAAAAATGCAAGGATGTTGTTCTCTAATGTAGCTCACCTTTTTCCTATTGTCCATCGTTAACTCTACTTTCAATTTTTTGTATTATTGACCATAAAATAAATGCGTGATACAATTTAAATATACCTTTCATACAGTTAATTATATTATAAACTCATTTACTATTCTTACACTAAACGGACTTGTTTTAACACTATTCTAATATTACAAATAAATATATTGAAAAAGTGGATAAGTAATCTAAGTCTAAATAATGCTCATATAATTTTTTTGAATTGATTCCTTGAAACATAGAAGTATTTTGCAAACATATATACTTGGATGCAGATTAGGATGAAAATACATTTAACATAATATTAATCAAGGAGGTATCATGGTGATTACTGATAAAACAGGAAAAGAACTGAAACGACATGGCGATATTTTATTTCCGATCAATATCTATGAACACTCCGGACCGAATAAAGATAACATGATTTTGAGATGTCATTGGCATGAAGAATGGGAACTATTTATGATAACAGAAGGCCAAACGCTTTTTACTATCAATGGTAAAAAGCGTTTGGCATATCAAAATGACGTTATTTTTATACCAGGGAACTATATACATATGGCCGAACCTTTTGAGAGCAGCACTTGCACTTTTCGGACAATTGTATTTGATAAATCACTGCTTTGCGGTTTCAATGGGGATATCATTCAAACTAAATATATTCTTCCTTTACTCGAAGGCAGAATAAAATGCAATATGTTCTTCCAACATAAAAAGCAGGGAAACTGTATAGCGGAGCATTTTATTAAAATATATAATACTTTGAACTTTCAACATCCTGTTTACGAATTGCTTGTAAAGGCTTATATTTATGAGATTCTGGCACAAATACTTCGTTTCAGCATTGATAGTTGTAGTGAAATGAACTCACATAAATTAATTAACAACGCGCACGTTATAAAAGAGGTCATTGAATTTATCAACCAAAACTATTATAAGCCTATTACCGTTGGACAACTTTCAAAAATAGCGAATTTGAGCCCTGGATATTTTACAAAGCTATTTAAGCAGATGACATCGTGTTCTCCTATTGATTATCTTCTGAAGATTCGGCTTTCAACGGCTGCAAGGCAACTTTTGGAAACCAATGAATCTGTACTCGGTATCTCTATAGACACCGGTTTTAATAATATGAGCTACTTTATCAGAGCCTTTGAGAAGAAATTCGGAATGTCGCCACGTAAATATCGTATGTTAAAATCTTCTAGCATGCATGAATCTGCTTATCCACTTTACAATTCTGCCTTTAACGGTATTGGCGGATGATATAGCTACAGGCTGGGAATCCGTTGAAGAAGGGTACAGCATCCCTGACCGGACGACCGGTTCATTGGACGGTGCAACTGTCATTTTCGAGGGTATGATGACGCGTGCCACGGGAACGCTTTCCCAGACAAAGTACTATGAGTATGAGTGGATTTCAAAGCTTGACCCGAATGGCCCAACGCTTATTGGCCATTGGTGCGTAGACCGGATAAACGGCGAGATCGCTTATTGTGTGGAGCCACTAAACGGAAACAGCATTGACGGGAGCCAGCTCAACAGCTCATTGACATGGAGTGGTCTAGCCGCATGGCAACAGGAACGGATCAGCCAGGTCATCGGTATGGGTATCCCTATACCAGCGGCTTAATGGCCCATGTCGCCACTCAGGTGATGATATGGGAAATTGCAATGGGCTACATGGACTACAACATGAATCTGACGGGCTGGACAGGGATAAGCGGATACTTCTGTAACCAATGGCCGGGAGTGTCCGCAGCATACCAGACCATCCGTAATGCTGTTTTGAATCACGACAAACTCCCTTTGTTTACCAACGCGATCAGTTCAAGCGCCTCCACGTATGAAATGCCCTGGAGCGGAACCCTCACTTTAAATGACACAAACAACGTTTTATCCGGTTTCCACGCAACGTCAACACCGACTGGCGTAAATGCGTCGATCAGCGGGAATAAGCTCACCTTAACCACAAGCAACCCCGGCGGCGCTGCCGGAACCGTAAAGCTTATAGAAAGCACTAGTGTTAAGGGACTGGTCTACTGGTTGAGCGGGCCACAGCAGGTCAAGGCGACAGCTACCGGTTCACAGGTGTCATTGGAAGCATATGTTAAGCTGCGGGGGCCGTCCACGGGCAACTTAACAATAGAAAAAGTGGACAACGTTACAGGGAACGCACTTCCGGGAGCCACGATCCAGCTAAAGCAGGGCAACACGGTGATTACAACCGTTACCACCGGCAGCGACGGCAAGGCCGCCATAAAGGAGATTGCGCCGGGAGCCTATCAGGTGGTTGAGATCACCGCGCCCAGCGGATATTTCCTCAATACTACACCCATCCCCATTACGGTTGTTGCCGGGCAAAACCACACAGTAAAGCTTACCAATACCCCCAAGTCCACGATCCAGCTTATCAAGCGGGATTCCGTGACAAACGGCCTGTTGGACGGTATCACCTTCAACATAGCAAAGTCAGACGGCACGAATATAGGAAGCTTTACCACGGCAAACGGCGGACAATTCACTGTTGGCGATCTGGTTGTGGGAACATATATTATCACAGAGGCATCCACATTGCCCACCCATCTACTGGATGCCACGCCCATAACGGTCACGCTGGCCGCTGGGGAAACCGCCGTTATTGAGCTGACCAACATCCCTTATCCGAAACTAGAGATTGAGAAAATCAGCGCGCAGACCGGGCTTCCGGTTCCCGGCGTAACCTTCTTACTGATGGAAGCGGACGGGACGGTGGTCGGGGAATATGTGACGGATACGGATGGAAGAATCATCTTTGAGAATATCCTCCATGCCGGCGATTACCTCCTACAGGAAATAGATGTACCGGAATGGCTGGTGCTGGATGATGCCATCAGGGACGTCACGTTGGAATGAGGACAGACCACCTCCGTTATTGTAGAAAACAATGAATACCCCACATTGGAGCTGCTGAAATTGGATGAGCAGAACAATGACATTGCATTGGAGGGCTTCACCTTCCGGCTGATGTATCCGGACGGAACGGTCATTGGCGATTATGTAACGGATTCTGATGGAAAGATTGTCATTGAAAACACACTCATGTCCGGGGATTATCTGATTCAGGAGATTGCTGTTCCGAAACCTGTCAAATACGTACTGGACGATACTCTCCATGAAATCAAACTGGAATGGGGAGAAACCACCTCCATTACATTGGAAAACACCCGGACAGCAACCCTTGAACTGTTAAAGGTAGACGCGGAAAGCGGTGAGCCGCTGGCGGGAGCAACATACGCACTATATGCTCCGGATGGTTCAAAGATTGGCGAGTACAAAACGGATTCATATGGCCATATCCTATTTTCCAGCGAGCTGCCGCCCGGCGATTACATTGTGTTGGAAACACAGGCACCGACCTTTCATATTCTTGATGAAACACCTATTAAAGTGACTCTGTATCCAGGCGAAACCACGGTGATAGAACGGGAGAACCAGCGGCAGAAGGGACGTATTCAGATAGTCAAGGTGGCAGGAGGATACAACCCCGTCACCGGTGGCAAGGAAGGAACCCCGCTTGTAGGTGCTCAGTTCGCCATCTACAACGAACAGGGTGAATTGGTGGAGGTTATTACGTCGGACAGCCGTGGCATCGCGGAAAGCGGACTTCACGATGTCGGCATCTATACCTGCAAGGAGATAACAGCACCCGATTATTACCTAACCAATGGTGAACCATTCACCTTCCATATCCGTTACCACATGGATGTTGTAAAGGTGACGGTGAAAAACGCTCCAGTCGTACCGGGCGTATCCATTACCAAAGACGGCCCCGCAAAGGCTAAAGCCGGACAAACCATCACCTATACGTTTTCTGACATACAAAACCTGTCCAATGTTCCGCTGGATGAGTTTCGCTGGTGGGATGAGCTGCCGGCCGAAGCGGTGAGGCTGGAGCGAATTGAAACGGGAACATGGAATGATGTAAATGTGCTGCTGGATGTATTCATCCGTACCAATATGAATTCCGATTATCGTTTGATCGCCTCCGGTCTGACCTCCAATAAAAACCACGTGATTGATTGTTCTGCGGCTGTTTTGAATTTACGGGACGAGGAGTATGTGACCGGGTTCCGCATTGATTTCGGGACGGTACAGCCCGGATTCCGGGAAGTTACGAAGCCAAAGGCACATGTAAAGATACTGGATACGGTGCAGGACGGCTACACCTTCGTCAACCATACCGGCGTTGCCGGACGGTATCTGGAAAAATGGGTGATCAGTCGGGATGATTGCTCCACTGTTGTAAATAACCCGCCCAAGGGCAAGCTGCCAAAGACGGGATATTGATCCAATCTGGAGTATCCGAAAAATTTCTGACCGAGTTTTGTATATTTCTGCTTTCAACACCCACAAGCCGGGGCATCTCAATGATGCCCCGGCTTGTGGGTGTTCTACGGTTGGATTATATGGATTAAAAGCAGTTCACCTCATTGCTCATTTTGCTTATTAGTGGAAGTTCGTTTTTTCAGCGACAACTAAATATCGTTATAAAATTCAACACATTCTGCGATAGAGGTGAGATCAATTTCTTCGCTCACATGACTGCTTGTGATTCCCAGATAGTATTAGGCGCTATGTACTCAAACCTTCTACCTATATATTCTGATGTAACAGTCTGAGCGCTTATTTTCATATGCTTTTGCAAATTGCTCATCATCAGTTATCTTTCGTTCTGGATCATAGACCGCAACTAAAACACCAAAGCCATCAGGGATTTTTGTTATGTCGGCAGCTATCCCCTCGCTTGCTACACTGGGTGATACATTACCTCTTAGATATTTGCTTTCCACAATCAGATCTCCTTGCGCCTGATCTGCTTTGTACGAAGATAAACCAAAAAGAAGAACAGGATATTCTCTTGTAAACTCACTATGTACGTTTAGAATACCATGAAGTTTGTCATTGAAGTCATTCTCATTCTTAGGCTTTTCACGCTGAAAAATGTCTGGAATAGCTTTTTTGAGAATTGTGTCAATTTCGCTTACACGATTGAAAATAGGCGATTTCATATATTGTCGCTCGGATATGATTCCCAAGAGTGAATTTGGATTGATTGGTAGAGACAAATCGTTGTCAAATTTGTTTCTCATTCTTGTAGCCGCATCCATTACTGATTTACCGTAACGGCAGACCATATCGTATATTTCATCCAATTTATCATCTGCGTTAGAACCTTGCCAATAAGCAACTAAACTAGTAACATCATCAGGATATTTTTTAATAAAAGCATCTCGTGTTGAGATTTCTTCCAGACTCGCAAGACGCATGGTTATATAAATACGCTGTTTCGTTTCATTATTTTTTTCGTCAGGAAAAGCGGTAATAAAATCGTTGGCATAAGCAGCATCATAATCATCCAGTCCTGCCGCAAATAAGGAAAAGCGCCTGTCAATACACTGCGAACAACATCCACAATGCGGAGCCTGTCCCGGTTTTGTGCGTGATGAACTGCAAGAAACCGAACTTGCGATTAGATTCAAAGAGTTATATTTTTTGAAGGTCTCCATAATCTCCGCTTTTGTCTGATTACAATAAGGCGCTATAATATCAAATGAGGGATTTAATAACTTGTAAAACTTTCTAAGCAAGCCAAGTGTTTTAGGGTGGGTAGTCCTACTGGCACGAGCGTTTATCACGTCTGCTTGTTTAGACAAATTCATACTGGTTATCCCATTCTCATACACATAGAACGAATTTTTTCCATAACAGTGGCAAAGTGAAAAGGCAATCGCCGAGAATAAGAAAATCCTCGTGCGCTGAGTTTCGTCCTTGCTTTTCAATCCGTCATGATTACAACACTCAAAACTATAAGGTTTTACTCTGTTGCCGTATTGCTTGTTGAGTGTGTCAATTAGAGCTTTTTGTGTATGAGTAACGGATTTATTAGAATTATGGCTAACAACGCACAAGGATCGATCAGTATGCTCACTTAGTCGTTGCACCGCACCAGCTAACGAGTCCAAGCCGCCAGAAAACAGCATAACATCTGTATTCTTTGCTTCGTTAATGTCTTGAAACTCGTCCTTGAACAAAGTCAGTTGTTTATTGATAACATCAGCGGGGTTTTTGCTTGATTGAGAAAAAACAAATTTATAACTGCGATCTCCCGTCATAAATACAATGGCATCATTCAGTGCCTTTTTGGTTTTTGCATCGTCCCAAAATTCAAAATCAAGAACAGGAATATGGAACTCAAACGACCGCGCCCATGCTTCATTATTTACGCTGTCGCGACTGCCACGGTGAGCCATACGGTCACCACAAAAAACATATGCCGCGATTTGTAATAAATCAAGAATTCTGTGAGGAAGCTCGTCCGCATCTTTGACAAATTTGGCATAACCAATGGTAATGTTAGCGGAAATGTCCGCAATATCTCGGTGAAGCAAGTTGATTTCCGAGGCCGTACATTTACGGGAGGTACAATGATCTCCGCAATTTACACGAATATTCACATTAGAGGCCTGTCGGTTCATTTACCATCAGCCTCCCTTCGGAACTCCTCGCGTAATTTGCCGAAGGACATACTTAGAAAGCCTCTTACCTGTTGTTCGGTGGGCAGAGAATGGACAGCATTTTTATTGAACCAACCCGCCGAAAAAGATTGAACCAGTTTGGAAATCTCAAAGGTGTGTTCGGCAATCGCTTTTGACTGATCGGACAACTGCCGACTGAACGCTTGCATGGTATCGTAATTATCTATGCTGCTTGCCGCCGCACGCTCGATATAATATTTGAGCTGCCGCTCCGTGAAGGACGCAAAGAACGTGCGTGACAATTCGCAGAACGCCGCTCCAGTTCCAACACTATTCCAAATACTATCCGGTTGGTCGGAAAATAGTGATAGTTGCTCTGTCTTGTGCCGATCCTGATAGTCAATAACGGCTTGCATAGCGGAATCCTTGGCGAGTTTGTTGATTTCAAGAGAACCCGCTTCGGTCGTTATATAGTCCTGCGCACTTTCCATGAGGGAGAACAGCGACATTTGAGTGTCAACCGAGTAGCCATTATCATTCAAGAAGTCTATTTGATTTTCGAGGTTAGCAGAGTATGAGAGCGTGGCAAGAAAAAACAGAGCCTTGACAACAGATTCATCGAAAGGCATTGCTTCATAGGTCTTTTTGACTGCATTAAGAGTTTCATTTGCAATTTGAGCAATAGAAATACTACCACCGCTAAATAAAGCGAGTTGGTCTATTATTGCACGCCATTGTTTTGTTTGTGGCAAAAAGCCAATTCGTTCATGACCCAAGATGATTGCCTCCTCTCTGTCCATAAAAAGTGCAAAAGCGGCTGGACTAGTCATTGATGTTTTGTTATAGCCAAAATCATTTCTTAGCCAAGTTTCTCATTATCTAGGAACTGGGCTTGTTCCAAATTAACATAACAAAAATATTTAATACTACATTAACCTTGTCAATTCGAATAATGGATCATGTAAGCTTTGTGGATATGTTAAAGCCAATTGTTTTTTAAGTATGATGCAACATCATCTATCTCAGGGAAGAGCGTTGCACCATTTATATTAAAAGCACCTAATTCTTTCTGCGTTTTTTCTTTGTTCTCAATAATTAATAGAGTTTTATTTCCCGATAAATTGTAATGTCTTAAAGATTCCAATGGCTGATCATGTATACCACAGCAATCGACTAATCCACATATGATAAATGCTCCGGATTGCTTGATAATACGATTGTTTCTCAAAGAAGGAGTAACTACTAAGTTTTTTCTTAAATCTTCTGGTACAATTCTATTTGCAAAAGCAGGTTTGTCTATTTTGATTTCATGGAGCAAACGCAAAACAGTTTCATCTTGATTAAATTGTGACCCATCTAAATTATTGGATAACTCCAATAATTTGCATTGATCCTCATAACTAAATAAGGGCAAACAAGAAAGGATAGTGACCGTATCGCTTCTTTCGTATTTATAATCCATATCCTTTATATTAAAAACAATAACTTCTCCGCTACCTGTATCGGATTTACCTAAAGTAGAAAAATAAAGTGCAACCAAAGGATTTGATGTTATATCAATTA
>Ga0153950_1000457_pt1 | contig 18257 bp, 25 predicted proteins | sample TSNJ034MetaG_FD_104737 | JGI IMG/M metagenome (GOLD analysis project Ga0153950, IMG submission 104737) | Attine ant fungus gardens microbial communities from New Jersey, USA - TSNJ034 MetaG | ecosystem: Host-associated > Fungi > Mycelium > Unclassified | place: USA: New Jersey, Wharton State...
GCATAGCTTTGTCAAAAAAGGTAACGTTGCGGTCCGGGCCGATATGCGCCACGGTCACATAATCGCCAGCTTTTTCTTCCAACCTGTTCCAAACAGTGAGACCGTTACCTTTATGGCCGTATCTTAAATCATATTGTTTTTCGGAAGTTTCCACACCCTTGGAAACTTCCTGCTGCTCTGTCATATCAACCACAAGACGTTTCGCAAGCGTTTTGTCAGCAAGCCATATCGGGTTGAGGCTTGCCCCGTTGAGCCGGTAGAGCAGCTATGATACATGATTGCACGAAAAAAGGACTGTATATCAGCCCTTTTTTCGTTTCTCTTTATCCAAATTATCCCCTTTTGAACATTACACACTCATAGTCAGTATCATGAACAGCACCCGTTAAACTGCATTCAAGTACCTCTTCCCCGTCTATTTGCATGTTCAAATCAATAGAATACGTGCAATTTTCACAAGTTTCTGTACATTCATTCATTTTTATCCTCCCTTCTCTCCGCTATATAACCACCTTTCACTTCTTTTACATTAAAATCTTTACTGCATGTTTTGCATATATTATTGGATTTAAACGGCAAATCCCAGCTATAGGTTTTTCCTTTATCATCTATGACACAATCAATAAATGTCGTCGTAGGTTGATAGTGTTGTGTGCCGCAAATTGCACATGTTAAGCCTCTTTTTTTCATCATTGTACCGCCCTTTCTCACTGGTTTGAATATATCGACTGCTTCGCCAAGCTTAGTAGGACTTCCGCTTGCAATATACCCGTTGTTTCTCAGAATTTCGCACGCTTCGTTTTCTGCTGTTATATAATCTCTTTGTTTTAATACACTCAATCCTTCGACTTTTTCTATCATTTTCCACCTCACTTAAAAATTAATCAGCACGAAAAAGGAATGGCAATATATGTGTCATCTTCATTTGTTGCGAAATACACGGTTCCATAATAATCATCTTCGCAGTATCCAGTGTGCTGGCAACAGAAATAATCATCGTCAATTAGACCCCCACCATTATCCAGCCGCTCGCCATTGCAGTCATATAATCGCTCTTCTTCCACTTTACACCCCCTTATAATAGACGCTTCGGCAAAATCCAGTCCCTCGATATCTATTTTTTTTGATATGCTGATACATAATCTCATTCTTTTGTCATTATCTTCTGCAATAGTTTTTAATTCATCATGTACATTCATGTAAATACTTCCTTTCTCTAATTTTAATTTACTGCGATAAATATCATGCCTGCATTCGTGCTTGCGTCTTTTTGGTTTTTAATCAAAAGTCTCAGAATAATAAAAACAATCACCTGCGCACTCTTCATATCCCATTGGACACTCATCTATATCTAATGGGCTATTTCTCCCTACATCGGCACGGCAATTTGCACCGTCTGGCAGACAATAAATATCAATTCCGTCGTGTTTCATATCCATTATTTTGACCTCTTAAATTTAATTTTGTTGATATACAACCTCTTACGTATTACTAGCAATGTATCCAACAATTCTTGTATGTGGTAATTTCATTCTTTGTCTCTCCTTTTCATGATTATTTCCCCTTAATTATAGGAATACTATAGTGTCTAGCTAAATAACTACCCCCCTTTCTTATTTATTTCAGTTTTTTACACAAAAAAGGTCAAAATCCTCGATGGATGTTTGACCTTATATTCCATATACAAAGTAAAAAACTAATAACAATATTATACAATAGTTCCACAAGAATGTCCATGTTTTTTTGCAAAGGTATTACAAGGTATTACAAGGTATTACAAGCTATTACAAGCTATTTTATTATGATTCTTTTTGTAGTATTTTACTATGATGTGAACTTGAGTTACTGTTCGCACCCTAGCCAGTATGTGAATAAAAACACGCTTCAGATTGCACACAAATCGCAAAAACAATGATTCAGTGTAAATCTTGCAAGTCGCTTTGGGGTTGTTAGCAACTACACCCTGGGAGATTTTTGCCCCGGATATATGACATGCCCACCATGCAAAAGAAGACCCTGGCAAGGAGTCTTCTTGATGATTTGCTCAATATGGTCTGACAATGAAACATTAATTCTTTTCAGGGTGAGGAGCCTCGACCACAATTCCGTTCACTTCGAGGTTGTTATCTTCAATAGTAATGACGAGACTTGACTTTCCATCAATAATCCGGGTTCCAACCAGATGAGTTTTTTCCGGGTTGACTTTTACCACCACATCTGGAGTTTTGACCTCAAACTTCTTAACATTCGCAATATTGGACACTAAAAATTCCGCATTAGTGGCAGCAGCCTCTGAAAAAGCAATCTCAAACTGTTCCAAACTTTCTTCCGAAGCACCACTACTCTCCAGCAAATAAGCTATACCTTCCTTATCAAGAACAGGCTGTTCTTTCATTCCTCTTGCCTCTTCCAGCATCTCGGCCAGATTTTCCTGGACAGTCTTGATAACATCAAAGTCACACTCTTTTCCAAGGGAATTTTCCACAATAGAACAAAATGTGGCTTTTTGTTCATTCGCAGAAAGGGGTGCCGAACAACCAAGAACTGTATCAACGAACAATTCATCAATATCACCAGATTTCTTTGTGTAATACAATGCACTGTGAATATCTGATTCACGGTCATTAAAAGCCGGGAACAAAAAGCCTTGTACAGGCGGACGGACAATCCAATCCCTTTCCCTATTTGCTATGTTTTTCCCCGGAGCATCATAGAACAAGCCAGCTTCAGACAATTTAACAGGGCAAATGGCGCACTGAATAAAACGATATACATCAGACGAACCATCAAAAATTACAGCACCATCTGATGACTTTCCTGGGACATCATATGTACAACTGATAAGAATAATGTAATAATTTTCGGGGCAGTCAAACGATTCAATCACCTTATCAAAAAAGGTGGACAAGAGTTCATTATCATCCAAGTCGCCATCCCTTAATGCCAATAGCAATTCCTGTGCTCCACCCTTCTCTTCTGCTTCTCGTGGAAATTCAATGTTAATAAGATTTTTCCCAATGCCACCCGAAAGAGATGCCCGCAGGATATTCAAATACTTAAAAATCTCATCTTCCGGCATTGATAAGAAAGCCGTTTTCTTTTCTACCAGTTTCCTCTTCTCTCCATCCACATAGCAACCACACAAACGGGAAATGCAACAATTTGTCGGATTATAGATTTTCTTAATTTCACTTACCTCTGTTTTAATCATTGTTCAATTTTCTCCTTTGTTTTTTTATGATAGCATAGATTCATATACTCTAACTTGAAAATCCCCTCTACTTCTATAGTTCTAAAAGTAAACAACTCTATGAACAGTGTTGTCAAATATTTTTAATTTTATTATCCAGCCCGTATCCACAACAGTGTCAAAAACAGAATGCTTATTCCCAAAGAGAACAATAACAGATACAACAGCCAAACGCAATATGGTCTGGTTGATAATATGGTTGACCTCCTGTAACCCCTTATCTTTCTCTCAATATTTTTCAGTTCTGTCTTACTTACCGAAACCAATAACTGTTCGTTCTCTCTACTTATGACAAACACAAGCGATAATTCGGTAGGTGAAACTGTCTTAATTTCATGCAATGCAGCATCCCTGACAAAAAAACTGTCCATACTCCCTCCTTCTAATTCTAAATGTTTATCATTTCACATTTATATACTTTGTACATTGGCACATTTCCACCGAATGAAATTCCTTTAGTATTTGCAAGATTGCCAATGAAGTCAACATCAAAACTCACCAACGCAGGATAACCGGCCTCAAATATCACATATTGCCATTTTTCGCGAACTTTAGAGAAACTTTTACTGATATATATTTCTCTATTATTATCGTCAAAAGCAATCCTGAACTTCAGTGTCTGTTTTCTTTTTCTATGAACATAAAGCATTGAAATAGCCTCAAGTAAGGTCACTTCTTCCATGGTCTTTTTATCATTTTCCATGTCATCCTCCTGAATTTTGTAAGGCCCTTCCCTGTGAGAAAAGGGCCATTATTTTTACACAGCTACCGCTACTCCTGTCTGCAAGAAAACAATATAAGCCTCCTTCACAGCTTTTCCATTCTTCTCCATTACCTTGCGGTAACGATTGATTTGTGAACAATGCCTTTTTGCTGCTTCAGCTTCTTCTCCAGCTTTAACGTGTTCTGACTTATAATCAACCAGAACAAAATCGTCAGCTTCTGCAAAGTATGCATCTATCACACCTTGCATGATAACTGTAGTGTCATCCTTGATTTCTGAATTAACTAACGAGGCAGAAACTGATTCCATGTAATAAGCTTCACGTTTCATTGTTCCAGCAGCGCTTGCAGCAATCATACGTTTTCCAAGTCCTGACCTAAAAAACTCATAGATAAGATAGGTCTCAATGGATTTAAATTCTTTTTCCGAAATGATTCCAGTCAAAATCAATTTCTGGATTTCATTATCCAAGTCCGCTTTTGTGGCACATTTTGCAAAATTAAGAACTTGCAGTATCCTGTGATAAATGTTACCTTTTTCTGCGCCACTCACTACCTTCTCCTGCATGAATTTCGGCAAGATGGGGGTTCTTTTTGAAAGAACAATTTCCTCTGTCACGACTGTTTTGCTGATTTTCATGTCAACTAAATCCTCTGGTAACGCTTTTGGTTTTAATTCAGCCACAGCTTGGTTCGCATACGGAATGTTGCTTTTCTTATTTGCTTTTTGTTTAATAGTTCCAAGAACAACCGCTTTCGTTGCCAACATTGTCTTGCCTGTTACCACATGATTAGACAACAAACTCTCGGCATCAATCATTTTGACTTCAATGTTGGCATCCATAGCATACACAGGTCCATGATGTCTCATTTCTAATCCTGCCATGGATAAGAATGACTCATAAGACTCATTTCTCATTAAAGACATAAAAATCCAATCCATATAAGAATTTGCCTGGGTAAGTTCCATGTAGGGCAATGCAACATCATTACAGGCGCTAACAGAAGAGAATTTTCTCATTCTGCCTAAGATATCCCGTTCTGACCCAATCAGAACAAGTCTTTCTTTCGCTCTTGTCATTGCTACATACAAAATGCGGAGTTCTTCTTCGAGTGTTTCAATTTGAATCCTTCTCGCTACAGCACGTTTCGCCAAAGTAAGTGTTTTTGTTCTGTTTTCGGGATTGATAATATCGGAAACAAGGCCAAGGTCCTGATGTACAAGAATAGGCTTTCTTGTATCCTGTTGATTAAACTTCTTACCAATACCAGCAAGAATGACAATCGGAAACTCCAATCCTTTACTTTTATGAATCGTTGTTATCCGTACTGCATCCTTATCCACATATGTTGATTCTCCTGATTCTTTTTCGTACTTGCGAAGAGTATCAACATATTTAACAAAACGGAAGATTCCACCTGCGGAACTGTCTGTTTTAGCAAATTTCTCCGCTTCCATCAAGAGCATTTCTAAATTTGCCTTCTTGACTTCGCCAGTGGGCAAAGAAGTGGCCTTTGCATAGTAACCAGTTTCTATATAGATGATATTAAGCAATTCATAAATACTATAATCTTTGCACTCTACATTAAGACGTTCAATAAAGGACAAGAACCCATTAATCCTTACTTTTAAAGATTCATCTGTTCCATTTTCCTTGTAAAGCTGAAGCGCATAATACAGATTGCCCTTTGCTTCTGCATTTTGTTTGAATGTTTCTGCAATCTCACTCATTTCAATAACTGTGAAATCCCAAACCTGCATCATAGCGGAAGAAAGTGGAATGTCTTGCAATGGGTTATCCGCCACCTGCAATACCGAAAGAACTGCCTGAACTTCGACTGTATCAAAAAAGCCAACAGTTTTATCTGCATAACTGGGGATGCCCTCTTTATCAAGGATGTCTCGAATGTCCTCAGCCCACCCAGTAAATGTTCTGGTAAGTACCACAATGTCCTTATAATTTGCAACCCTATATGCACCCGTTCTTTTATCAAAAACAGCTTCTGTTCCTACAATAGCTTTGATTGTATCAGCTATTACCATTGCTTCTTGCTGGCGACCCTTATATTCATCATCCTGATGTATTGCCTCTGTGTCAATCAAGCACAAAGTGGTTTTTTTAGGGGACACTCCTAGTGGATAGGTTGCGCCACAAGAAAGAGCCGTCCTCTCATCATAAGAAATGTTTCCCAGGCTTGGAGTCATTAGTTGTGAAAAAAAGAAGTTCACCGTATTTAGCACTTCCTTTCGGCTTCGAAAGTTTAAGCTTAATTCAACCTTTTGGTTCTGAGCCATCTCATCTTCATCATAAGCTGCATGCTTTTCCAAGAACAATTCTGGCCGTGCTAATCTAAATTTATAAATACTCTGCTTCACATCTCCAACCATGAAGATATTAGGGCATGCAAAGCGCTCTGTAGAAACATTCTGAATGATAGTTTCCTGTAGCATGTTAACATCTTGGTATTCATCCACATAAATCCGTTTAAATCCTTTAGAAATGTGGTCTGCCAACTCTGTACACCTTTTAGTATCCTTGTCAATAAGTAAGGCCAGTGCAATGTGCTCAATATCACTGAAATCCAACACGGCCTTTTCTTTCTTCGCCTGCGAAAAAGCATCCATGAAAGTAAGCGCCAAGTCAAGCAGAGTCAGCATATGAGGAGCATGTTTAGCCATATTTTCGTTTAAGCTATTGCTTTTAAATGTAAATTTCTTCTGAATGTCCTGTAAACACTTCTTTGAGGAATTTCTGATAGAAGAAACAAATTCTTTCTTTCCGGCATCTATCTTTGTGTCCTTTTTAGAAGACATTCGCATGAATGTCATTCCTAAAAGGTTTGCAGACAGGTCTTGATAAGAAGTGCTGGCACATAAACGTTGTACTAAGGAGATGTCTGAGGAAATCATATCTCCATAGATATATGGCCCATCAGATTCATGACAGATAGACAGGGCATAATTGAGATTATTAATTACTGATTCCAGTTGCATCCGGATATCCTGCATCAAAAAACAAAGCCATTCTGCCTTTTCTACATCATTGCAGAGCAGATTGTTTTTGCAAAGCATAATCCATTCTTCTGGAAACGGATTGGACTGCGACATGGTATATACTGCCATAATGGCATCACGAACACCTTTGTCATGTTTTCCTGAGGAATATGCATCAACAAAAGAAAGAAACTCTTCTTCTCCCTTTTCATAATATTCCTCAAGTAAAGAATCCAAGACTTTCTCTTTAAGAACTGATAATTCGGCCTGGTCTGCAATACGGAAAGCCGGGTCAACATCCGTGTCGCTAATATGGTCTTTTAAAAGACGAAGGCAGAAACTGTCAATAGTCATAATTGATGCTGTCTCTGTTAAGGACAGTTGTTTTTTAAGCCAAACATTAGTAGGCTCCTGTCTCATCATTCCCTCAATAGCAGCAATGATACGTTCTTTCATTTCCCTAGCAGCCTCGCGGGTAAATGTGACACAAAGAACCTCATTGATTCCCATATCATGGCTATCGTTAGTGATGCTCCGAATGATTGTTTCTACCAAAGTGGCAGTTTTTCCAGCACCAGCGCCAGCAGATACCAGTACATTATGGATTCCGTTTCTTGGTTCAATACATTGCATTTGTTCCTTGGTCCAAGCCATCTTCTCTTCTCCATTTATTTCTATTTTTGTCCTTTTTATTTATCTATAGATATTTTACCACTTTTTGTAATATTAGTCAAGAGTTATTTCAGAATGACTTTCTATGTCTTTACAGAAATAAAGAGAGAACCGCCTATCAAGTCCTCCCTCATACTATAATGGAATTTACACAATATTTATATGGTTATAACTTGGATGCATTTCAGCCTTGTATTTGTTGTCAAAAATAATATCAAAACCGTTTACTATTAAAATGCACTTGTCATTTGACATTGCCAAAAGCTCATATGGTTCTACTTTAGTTAATTTTGATATGTACTCAAGCGTAGAGTACTCCTGGCAACCTAAAAATAAAAAGCTATCACAGTTACTAACAATAGACTCCCAATCAGTTGGATATAAGTTCTTAATTTGGGTTAAATTGTGTGTGCAAATATTTATACTAATGTTGTTCCTGCTTAAAAAAGGCAAAATTTTAGTAAACTCGGGGATTTGGCCTAAAGAATCCAAGTTACCAATAATCAATTTTGTATGCAAGATAGAGGGTGCACCGTTAACTAATACCCTTAAGATTTGATACCATAATATTGTTAATATAGGTGCTGGAAAAACAAAAAAATTATCAAATATGAAAAGAATATTTTTTGACAAGTTAAATACATCTAAACCTATGTCATCAGAAGAGAACATTTCTTTGTATTCTGTTTGATTTAAAAACGATAATTTTGCTTTACAAGAAATAACTAATTTTTGAATGAAATCAGGTTCAGTAGTACTAATTCGACTGAAGCATAAATCTAATATTTCTTGTGTTTCTATTACTTTATCCAAAAAATAGTTGACGGCAACAAGTGTTTTATTTTCTGGAGATATGTTTGGATTTGCAATAACATAATAAATAATGATTGCAAGAAATATATGCTCCCATTTATCAAGAAAGATTGCCTCTTCTTTACTGTCGCTATATAGTTCACTATTCTGAGTTAAACACTTAGCAACTATAAGCGCCTCATCATAATCTTTAATATACTTCAAGGGGTTATAGTGGCAGGATTTTCCGGGACTCTTAATGTCAAAAAAATTAGCACAATATCCTTGTTGTTTGAAAAAGCGTATTAATCCTGAATCCAAGTGACTATTTTCAATAAAAGCGATATAATTGCCACTACTTTGTAGTAAATTTGGCAAAATGAAGGATTGTGTTTTCCTAGACCCACCATCACCAATAACTAAAATATTATTATTTCTTTTTGTTTGAAAAGAATCCAGACTCAATCCCACTTTTTCAGTTAATATAGTATTATTGGGCAAATCTTTGGTATCCATAAATTTCCTTTTGAAATTATTAATAAGTATTGTGTCTGCCTTGAAAATATTTTTTATCCGTTTTCTAAATATATTTCTAAACATAAAGCATCCTTTCATTACCGTAACACCTGCGGTAACAGCAATTTCTTCAAGAGACCCCCTTTATCCACTAGGATTCTCCTGAGTTTTGAATTATAATCACTTATAGAATGTCATTTATCCCTGTATTAAGTCCATATAGCCTTGAAATGGATGTAACTATTGATTGTCCGTTATAATTGGCGTTTCGTCTTGTGCTTTTCTCTTTCGTGGTGGAAATTCCATTTTCCAATTCGCTCTACCATTTGAACAACTTTCAAAAACAAGGTAACAATCATACTTTTCTCCATTCGCTTTGATTCCTACCGTTTTAAATCGCCTCGTCTTACTTTTAATAATAGTCTTGACTGAAGACTCTTTTAATCCTTCTTTGGTTATTTTTTTTACATAAGCATCAGTCTCCCACAGAATGAAATTGCAGGTTCCTCCCTCTTTTTTATTATTTGAGCAAGAAAAATAATTCTGTTTGGCCTCTCCTTTTTGATATACATGTTTACTAACATCACCATCACCACATATTGGACATTTCCCAATTGCAGGAGCATTATCTTTTTGCTCAAACTTAATATTTATACCACCCTTAGCTTTCTCAGTTTGTATGGTTTCAAACAATATTCGCTTGACTTCATCTATAAATACCTGCGGACTATAAGTGCCCTTTGAAATCTGTTTTAGACGGTATTCCCATTCTGCGGTCATGTCTGGTTGTTTTAAAATATCTGGAAGGACATTCTCTACCATCGTTATTCCACGCTTTGTTGGAATAAGATAACTTTTATCTCTGTAAATATAATTCTTTTTTATTAAATCCTCTATAATAGATGCTCTTGTTGCTACAGTACCAAGGCCACGGCCAGCAAGACTCTCCTTGATTTCCTTTTCGTCTCCCTCAATTTCAATATTTGCAAAAGGATTCTCCATCTTTGCGGCCAATGTACCATCTGTATATTCTACTGGGGGCTTAGTCTTTTTCTTTTCAACATTGGTTTCATCAACAAGGTAAATATTCCCTTCCGCAAGGTCTTCAGGGGCATTTTCCAACTGGTTTTCCGATTTTCGTTTTGAATTACTACCTTCATTATGGATTGAGGAGAAAAGAGCTTCCTTAATGCTCTTATACCCTTTTTTTACAGGTGCACGGCCTGTTGCCTTAAAAGTCTCTCCATTAACAACCAACACAACTGTTGAAAGATTATAAATATAATCTCTGCACATAGCAATTAAAAATCGAGAAATAATCAAATGATATACATTCAATTCCACCTTGCTTAATTTAGAGAGGTCTACCTTTGCTATATTATTCGTGGGCAAGAGCGCCGGATGGTCAACAACTTTACTTCCATCAACTATTCTATGGTCAAGGTTTAATCCTTGAGATAAAATATATTGTGCCACATTAGAATATACCACATTCTTTGCAACATATTGCATGAGTCTTTCCATTTCAGGAACCATATCATCTGTAATATAGCAACTATCTGTTCGTGGATAGGTTGATAATTTCTTCTCATAAAGAGATTGTGCTGCTGCCAATGTTTCATTAATGGAATATTTAAATATTGCACTAGCTTCCTGTTGTAATGTAGATAAGTTATGTAATTGTGGTCTGGACTCTCTCTTCTGTTCCTTTGTATAGAGAACTACTTTTGCCTGTTGTCCCTTGACTTTACCTTCAATAAACCTAGCCTCTTCTAAAGTTTTAAAATTCTTCAGGTTTGCATTTTCTGTTTCTTTAAACCAGGAAGCATCAATCCCTCCAGCAGTAATACTAAGGATAAAATAATTTTCGGGCTTAAAATTCACAATGGCCTGATGGCGGAATACTATTAATGATAAAGTAGGCGATTGTACTCTACCTGCACTCAGTGGTGGTTTCGCACCATAGATACATGTAAATAATCGAGTAAGGTTTATTCCAATAAGCCAATCAGACATAGCTCTTGCAAGTCCAGCATAATAAAGATTGTCATACTCTTTTGAGTCTTTCATCACCTTAAGGCCAGACAGAACAGCTTCATTGGTCAAAGAAGATGTCCATAACCGTTTTACAGGTATTTTCCGTTTGTTCAACTTATTGTATATATGCCGTTGGATGAGTTCTCCTTCCTGTCCTGAATCACCGGCATTAATAATCAAGGAAACATCTTTTCTTGCAAACAGAGACTGAATGACCTTAAGTTGCTGTTCCAATCCGGGAATTGGTTTTGTTTCCCACTTAACTGGAATCATTGGGAGAACATTTAAATCCCACTTCACCCATTCCTCTTTATAATCATTAGGATAGCAAAAACCAAACAAGTGCCCAACAGCCCATGTGACAATATAGTATGTCCCCTCATAATATCCGTTTCTTTTTTCATTAGCATGAAGTATAGCAGCAATATCACGTCCTACTGACGGTTTCTCTGTAATAACTAATGATTTCGGAACTAAAATTCTTTTTTCCTCTGATAACGTCGATTTTTCATTTTCATCCATATGTTTCAATCAAAGCCTTCTAATCCGGGCTTTAAGGCCAGGGTTTTCTGGTTTCAATTCCACCTCTTTTCATTCAAATTTTGATTGCCTTGCAAAGAACAATTAATTCTTCCACAAGGGATGCTTTTCATAAGGGAATACATTAAGAAAAAGTAGTTTCTTGGTTAAAAAAAACAATACACTCTCCATCCTCTAATTGCTCCAATTTCTCCTGTCTAACCAAGGGTTGAGGGTATTTAGGTTCTCCGCCTATCGAGACCACTTCATATCCGCCTCGTTCGGCAATCAATTTCAAAAGGTTCTTATGAGAATCCCGCTCTGTGTTATTGCCACCAAAATAGACAAATTCATCACAGTTAGCAACTATCGTTGTCCAAAATGAGTTTGAGGAATCATTTTTTGACTTATAATTCATTATCATGTCATCATCAATTATTGTAGCATGGATATTCCGGAAACGGAGCATAGCTAATTTGCGGTCAACATCTGTATTTGCATCCATAACTGTAGATGCACCCACTATTAAATTGATTGGGATTGATGACATTCGTTCCGGTGTATCATCAATATAACTAACTATATTATCTAAGAACGCATTAAGGAAAAGACCAACCAGAATACTGCTAAGAGAATTGCTTGGAGCTGCAACTAAATAGACACACTTTTCTTCTGACAGAAGGATAAAGTCTATATCATCTGTATAAATCAAAGAATATTATACGGTTTTCTTATGAGGAACCACACGTCTCATAAGGACTGCAAAGTTACGGTTTTTTAGTGTTTCTGATTCTTCACCATGCTCAAATCCACACTGTATTCTTTATAGGCTGACAGCAGCTTTTTATGTGCTCATACTATCCGTATTCACATATACCTCGCCCTCGGAGTCTAAAATGTCATCCACCGAACAGTCCAGAACTTTTGCTATTTTGCTCACAAGAAGAGCTGCTGCCCTATTAATACTTCGGAATCCCGTTTCATAATGACGGATTCTCATCGCTGTAACACCTGTGGCAGCAGCAAGTTCTTCAAGAGAAAATCCTTTCTCTTCCCGGATTTTCCTGAGCTTTGAGTTATAAACACTTTCTTTACTCATTTATACACCACCCAATCTTCTTAATCTTTATGAATTTGAATTTATTTCAGATTCTTCTTTTGTAAAGGATACAACATCCTGTGGTGCTAGTCATCTTTTGCACCTCATTTTTTCTCATCTGTTTCTTTTTTCATAATCTGTTACAATCCTTCTAATTCCTTTCATCCCCTTCTTTACCTCAAAAACTTGCATTTTGCCACCAACATTCTCAATCGTAGTACAAATCACATCAATCAAATCAGAATTACTACTTTTCTTGGGGTTACTAAAGCCCAGGGTTACGCCTGTGATGATGAGTATAGTCTTGTTTTTATAATTAATTCGGTTAACTGCATCAAGAATGCCAAGCAATGCCACTTCGTTTGCACTTTTGCAATTACTTACATTTGAACGAACAACCTTTGACATTCCTCCATATGTCATCAGGACTTTATACGTTCCTTGAAAACTATCATGCCCATCAAAAGAAGCATAAGGAATTATTACATAAGATTCATCCTTTTCAACACTCGCGCGAATGTCACCCTCCAACCATACCTTTTGTGAAAAGTCAAATCGTTTGGGGGATTTAAACTTCCTGTTCTTTGATAGATTATCTGGAAGCCCCCCCTCTTTTACATTTCCCTCTTTGTAAAAGGCTTTCTGTTCTTTTGCTGCAATTACAGCCAACGAATCACATAATTCATTAAGGGGATTCCCAGCGTGTCCTTTCACCCATATAAATGAAACTGAGTCATGGAGTGCTATTTTATTCAACAACTCCTTCCACAGGTCAGTATTCTTAACTGGTCCACCATTACTACCTCTGTCCCAGTTAATCCGCTTCCAATTATCTATCCAGCGTTTATGAAATGCGTTAACCACATATTTAGAATCAGAGTAGACCATTACATTTGATTTTTCAGGAATCAAATCAAAGCCTTTAATAACAGCCATTAATTCCATGCGATTGTTAGTTGTTTCCTCATATCCAGCTGCCATCTGTTTTTCATACAAACGGCCATTTTTGTCAAATCTAACAATAGTTCCATATCCACCAGGTCCGTCTGGATTTTTAAGGCAAGAACCATCTGTATACATTTGGATGTTCATCATATCACTCCTTGCGCTTGCATCATACTCATGGCTTATTACAAAGGCTGTTTTAATCAGTGCAGTTTTAGCTTACTATTTTTATCAATTTTAAACATAAAGGAACCTGAAGATTGTATGCCTACCAGATTTTCATCTTCTGTAACAAATCTTACTATTTCTTTATATATTGCTAAAGTAATAAAAATTCTTTTTGCTTTTATTCCTGTAGGGGATGGGGGAGAAAAATATGCTCCTACTTTTATTTCAAGTTCCTGTCTTTTTCCAGTATAAGGGTTCTCAACCCATTCTATTACTGATTTAGACTCTGCACATAACTGATTCCATTCCAACAACGTCACCTCCTTTCAAAATTGAGCCTATTATATATTGTTAATTTAACGGTCGGTTTAGTGTACTATCTCAGTGTTAGAAAACCTATTGGGTTCTTTACCAATTTCTTTGCAGAACGTCAAATAGTCGTCAACGGCCTGTCTAAATGCAACCTCTACCTCATTTGCATTTTCGCATTCAAAATTAACCAAGTCTTTGATACCTTCTATCTTTCCGTATAGGACCTGACCCTCGATGCTAACCTCCACCTTAGTTGAATAACCTTTATATTCTAATATATTTTTCATCACAATCCCCTCACGTCCTTAAAGTTGGCAATTAACTGTTTCATTTAAGTTGAATTCACTAGATAACATCCGCTCTAAAATCATTAAGTTCATCTAGCATTTTATCAATCACAGAATCTTCTAATTGATTCCAAAGAGCTGCTTTTTTATTTAGTTCAATTAAACCTTGTTCAAGCGTTTTTGCATGAACAAACAAAAATTCAGGGTGCTTTTCAGAAAATTCCTTTAATGTATAAAAGGCTTCAATTGCATCCTTATCACCAGGACTTGTTGCACACTCAACCAAGTCTGCCACCAGGGTACAGTAGGGATGTATCTGGAAATCCATGCCAATCAGAAGTCCACTACCATATCTCTCTTCTTTAATTACGATTTTATAATAACTTCGTATAGCTTTCTCGATATTAGCAAACACTTTCTGCCCTCCATTAAAGATTGATTTAGTTGAATTTAGCAGGCAATAATAACTTAGTAAAAAGTCCTCATGTAGACAAATATGGTGATGGCAACAAATTCAACATTTAATTTTCCTCCCACCATTTCTTAGCCAATGTCGCTTATCATAAAATGTATTAAAAATTCATTTACACAAGGAAATGCTACTATCAAAATTATTATCCCTGTAATAATTGGAACAAAACTCCACCTTGAAACTCCATATGTCAAAAAGTCTTTATAAACCACTCTTATTCCAGCCAAGACAAAACAACAAGCTCCAATCAATAATAGTAATTGATATCCCTTCATCCTTTTCCTCCTTCAATGTTTTCCCCTTCCCCGACTACCGCCGGATAATCTTAGTTTAGTGATGTTCGCTTAAATCCTCTTCCCTCCGCATATTCCCTAATAGCTTCATCTTCCTGCTCTGTTATCTCTGTATGTTCTATGCCGTATCCGGCACTCATTCCGGCTGCAAATGCTGCTAATATCGCCTTTTCATAACTATCCCTATCGTTATCCAATTACTGCACCTCCATCAAAAATTAATTTAATTGCTGCTCACACATGAAAATATATCTGTGTTGCTGGCAGCTTTCCCAACCCTTTAACCCGACTATGATAGAAACCTTTAGGATTGGTAAATGGGCAACATCTAGGATGTGTTTTGCCTTTGAAAATAGGTGCATCTTTACATTTTGGATGTCTGCATGTATAGGCACGTGATACCTTTAAATATTGTGCATGTTCACACTCACTACACTTCATTCTTTTTTCCTTCCCTCGTTTTAGATGCTAAAAATTAATTTAATCAGTATCTTGGCTGAATTTCCCCATATAAGACAAAATCATATTATACACATTCTCCGAAAATTCCTTCCCAACAGGGGTATCATTTTTTATTTCTGATATTATTTCATCTGTAGCGTAATTCACCTCATTAACTGAGTATTGCAATCCGCCACCATGACCATCATGAACTCTCATGTTTTCCAATCCTTGCAATACGGCATTTTTATGATTCATAATACTATCCTTTCTAGTCCAAATTTTAATTTTCCGTCCATGCACAGTATGTTATTTTTAAATTTTTACTGAACCAAAACTCATTTCCACAATGCGTGCATGTATGTGGGGCCATCTCAATATTGTAATCTTCGATGGAACCATCGTCCTGAACTTCTCCGCAATGTGGACACTTCAATTCTTCATTCATAATCATCCCTCATAATTTAATTAACGTTTAGTTCTTCCCGGAGGTCTAGTTATAATCCATACTAAAAATTTTATATGCATAAAAGAAACAAACACAGCAATAGGAAGCGCTAATAAAAACAAAGCAAAATCTGTCATACCTAATATTGCAGTTATTATCGCCATTAAAATACATATTATAGTCACATCTAATATAATTCTCTTTGCCATGTCTTTTCCCCCATTAAATTTTAATTTCCCTTACTTACTTCTGTTTCATTATTTTCCATGTTTAAATCTTTATATTGTTCCCAATCCATTCGGAAATCAAGAAACATTGTAACAATAATATAAATAAACGCATATAAAGGTGAAAATATACCCAATTGTATTTTATAATCTGGAATTGACCTAAACCCATATAAATGGACATCTCTCAATAGCAAAATATTTATAAAAAACATCGGAAAAATCATTATTATTTTTAACACTGAATATCCACAGGCTATCCATTTCCATTTTTTTCTTTTAAACTCCATTTTTTCCACTTCACTTGTTTCTGCCATTGTATATATTTTTTTATTATCCATTTTATGCTACCCTTTCTCCGCTCTATCCATTAAATCTTAATTTAGTTACTTCTCCCATGTTACTTTATAAGCAACGCCAAGTGGAAGGGAAGGTTCTTGTACATATGAAAACTTTTCGAATGCAGCTTGAAGAACCTTGGATACAATAGTAAAATTAATAGCAACGGGCAGTAAAACCTTTATTTCATCTGAAATCCCTACCACCCCCAACAATATATAGGCAATGATAAGTCCATTTAAAATAATAGAAAAACTCCTGCACCCGGACACAAAAAAGGATAGGACAAATTGCCATTTAAAAAAAATGAGGTTCTGGCACCCTTTTGATGGAGATGGTGAAAAATATTTATCCTGTTTATAAGAGTCTAAGCAAATCTCTGCAAAACCATCATAAGTATCTTTTTCCTCTACTATTGGCAATGCCAGTTCATCTAAAAGCATCTTTCCCTTTTGCCAAGCAAGTTCCTCTTTTTCCAATACGCTTAACCGATACTCATTAATAGCATCATCAATACGTATTATATAGTGACCATATTCATGTGCTATTGACCATGTTGCCTTAATATTGGAAATGTGTATTTCCCGTGGAACAATGATAGAATAGTCATCACCTTCCTGCCGGAAGGTAAATTGACCAGTTGCATTCAACAAAGATGAATATTCAAGACGAATATTTGCTTCTGTCAGTTTGTTTTGTATTTGTTCACATATTTGAAAAATCATTTATTTTCCCTCTCTTTCCTTCTTTCGCATAAAAGTAATTTGTATGGAAAGGACAAAACAAACAGGCACTCCCCTTCGTTTTTAATCCCCATACATCTTGTACATAAGCATAATTATCGGCCCGGGTCAATCCCATTTCGCACACGGGAAACTTGTTGACAAATAACTTATGCTTACTATCAAAGACTCTCTGGGATTCCTCCGAAGTAAATTCAATATGCATTTCATGCGCCTGAACATCTTCCGGGCGGGTTCGTTGTCCCTTTCGATATCCTAATAAATTCCACCGGACAAAGTTCTGCATCTGGATGATTTTATAATCAATCCGGAATCGTGCGAACGCAGAACAGGATTGCGTGATAAATCGGAACCAGCGGAAATTTTCCGGAATTAGCAGCGTTATCTCAACTCATTAGCGCCAATGCCGTACTTTGCTGCCCTGCTCCGCAACTTAATATCTTCACGTTTTAGTTCCTCCTTCAGACAGAATGTCCGCTATCGCTCTGTTACATGTAAAGGGTGCTACATAAATCATTAGTCACTCAAAAAAACTTCAAAAGCAGCACATACTATTTCATTTACAAGAAAACCTACCCCAAATGCTAATGTACCATTTAGACCAGTAGAGCCTATTGCAAATAATATATATGCCTCCCATGGTGATTCTAAAAGTGCTCTTGCTCCTGCTTTTTGAAGCTCAAACCCTAGTGATGCTACCCCACAAGACACAATAAAAAATGCTATACCAGCTACTATGTTTTTAATAGATTCTATAACCATATTCACATCCTTCTTTATAATTTGACAATCTTCATCCTGAGATACCTTACAATATTCACAATCTTCTTTTAACATTTCTTTTCCTCCACAAAAATTAATTTTCCGAATCAACCTTATACGATACAACAAGCCTGGGAAAGCGTTCCAATGTCTCAACTATTACAGTTACTGTACCATCCCAAAGGATGTTAGCAGTATATGTCATTCAATCAGATAC
>Ga0153950_1000458_pt1 | contig 18248 bp, 16 predicted proteins | sample TSNJ034MetaG_FD_104737 | JGI IMG/M metagenome (GOLD analysis project Ga0153950, IMG submission 104737) | Attine ant fungus gardens microbial communities from New Jersey, USA - TSNJ034 MetaG | ecosystem: Host-associated > Fungi > Mycelium > Unclassified | place: USA: New Jersey, Wharton State...
CCTCATGCAACCCACCCCAGGGTTACCCCTGACGCAGTTTCGGATGGGAATATCCCTACTACTAGGACATCAGACTATAGTCTGAACTAACCTTTCAAGAAGAAGCCGCTTCTTGTCGCACTCACATTATTGCTATAACTAGATATTTAGCAATTCTACGAAAAATGCACATTATAGCCATTATATATTATAACTAAACGACAGGCGATGCTTTTAAAATTAGACGTCATAAAGTGACCTTACTTTGCTATTCCATTTTTTTCAAGATCATTAATCATGTCATTATAAGCATCATTATAATTCCCGCCATATCTACTGAGATAGTATTCTTTTACAATTACATGTTCATTTAATAAAAGCATATGCCGGTTATGCTGTTCAGCTTCAGTTTTTTTTCGCCTTAATTCATTATCTGCTTTATTGTCAGGAATGTCGTTCATAATATCATAGTAAACAATATTGTTTTTTAACTTTGTCCTAAATTCACAATAATTTTTATAGTATAACGATGCTCTGTGGGTTATTAACCACCAAATATCAGATTCGCAGTCGGTAAGCCCAAATCCCATAATAGCAATATTAGAAGTATAGAATCGTTCATACCAAGTATTTTTTTTCTCTTTTTCACCATGCAGGACTTGTTTGATCCGTATCATATCTGTCTTATTATTTTCTTTAGTATTTAAATCACTTCTGATTTTTTCAACAATCCCCATGTAATGTTCATAGCCTAAACAAATAGATTGATAATGTGATGCCATACCATGGGGATGATAAAATAGAATCCCCTCTTGTGTTTCATATGTTTTTTCGCCTAAATATTTCTTATATGAATTCTGATCCTTATATTGTGAATTATAGATTTGCTCAAGTAAGAAATCGTAGTTTGTGGTTATAATTGCATTTATGTTGAGCCTTGAAATTTTCTTATGTATAGCATCTTCTGGTAACTTTATTGATAATAATTTCTCTGCAATTTTCTTTTTTGCTTCTGGATATAGTGAATCGGATTTCTCGGGATTTGCTTTCAAACATGCGTTTATTATCCGTTCATATTCCAAAGGCATTGCAATATTCTGGTTATAGTCAACGCCCAAATCAGCAGCAAGTTTCTCTAGCAAGTTGTCCCATGAGATACTGTGTTCAAGACACCTATTAAATCCATTCCCAATAAATAAGCAATTATCCATATGTAAGTCCTCTTTAAACTATTACAGCATCACATTATTGTTATAACTGGACATCTGGCAACCCAACATTACAATTAAAATAAATACTGTTTAAATTATAAATCAATTTTTGCCATATATCAACAAAAGATTTCATCAGAAAAACAGTCGCCTCGGTTAAGATAACGACTGTTTCTTTAAGGAAAAACCTGATAAACAATGCGATGCTTAATATTGATTCTCCGTGAATCAAAATTCTTCGAATTTCCAACCATTTTTGAGACTTTTGACTGTACCTATTATAGCAGATGCTGATTCACTGGAAAATAGCATTGTTGTGCCAATATACTGCAAATCTATGCCAATCATATGACAATAAAAAAATCACAGGTTTTGCCGGATAATGCGGGTAATGATACCAACGGCCAGCCCTCGATCTTCGTCGATCTTGGTTACGGCAAAGCTGACATCATCTTTTTTGCCGGGAGTCCGATAATCATAACAGGAATGTGCAACAGCATTGACACCGTTATTAAGACGAATATAGACAACACCCTTCCTGACATCGGTAACTTTGCCAGCATATTTGCTCTGAATACGGCACTTCTTTAAATTTTCATGATTGGTATTCTGGGATATGCTTTTAATGTCTGCCTTAATACTGATTTCTTCCAAATTGTCCCGTTGTATGCTAAGCACACGAACTAATATGATATCGCCTACGGAATAGCGTTCATGAGCATCACCAATCCAGTCCCAGCTGATGTCTCGCGCCATGATAGAACACTCAACGCCGAACACTTCAACCCGAATCACTTTTTCGGCAACTGCAATGACCCGGGCCTGTACAATCCGACCATCATAAATACGGTACATTCCGGATTCATCGGTTTCCATATAAAAAATCTGACGTTTTTTTAGCATGGCTTCTTTACGGCTGGCAACAACACTTCTGGATTTAGAATCAATGCCTTTGACAATAAAGTCAATTTCAGTACCCAGCATATTGCCTAAAATCTTATTTTGCCGCAATACCATTTCCGTATACTCTTGGCCGGAGGGGTTACGTCCCAGATTAATCATCATTTCTTTAAGCGGGATAACAATGCGGAATCCTTTGTAGTCTGCAATTACAATTGTTTTGCCGGCATCAGTCTGTTCAATACCACCCAGCTGACCGGAAAGGATTCGGCGGGTACGGTAAGCATTGTGTATTTCATGCCATATAATATCTTCCCGATCTTCGTCAGTTTCCACCTCGCTGCGAGCTTCAATGGTCAAAACCGGTGTTTGGGCGGTTCGTCTGGATGCGGCTATATTGGTAGAATTCGATACCGGAGCTGGAACAGCCGCAACAGGGATTATGGCATCAGGGCCTACTTCGGTAATGGGGAGTGGCAAATCAGGAGTGGCAGTTTCCCCTGCGTCCGCTGTACTGTCAGCATTTTCCTCGACAGGTTCCGTCTTTTTTCTTCCGGAAACCCGTGGTGGCTTGGCAGGAATCTCTTCGGATGTGGTATCCGTATATTCCAAAGTGGTTTCATCAGTGGGAATAGCAGAGTGAGGTGCAATATCGTCCGCTACTGGTTCCGGTATGGTTTCCTCTTCTGAAAAACCCATATTCGGAGATTGATCCATACTGGAAAGTAACTCATTCACATCCACGAATGGTTCACTGTCTTCATCAGTGCTCGGCAGGGGAGTAGTTTCATTGTCCACTGTATTAGTGGCGTTTGATTCTAAAAGTTCTTTTTTCTTAGCCATAAATTGATACCTCCTAAAATAATGTTTTCTTGTTTTTTATAGTCAAGATAAAATGGAATCTTTATCTGATGAAATAATTTCTGAAGTTTGTGTAGCCGACTCAACTGGTGCGGTAGCTTTTGGTTTTCGCTTAACCGGTTTTTTATACGGAGCATCAGTTGCTTTTGGATTAGTGGTCGCTTGCTGTTCAAGTTTGCGCCATTCAGGAATATAGGCCGAGGCCTTACAGGAATGGAGTTTTCCATATTCTGGATGCCTGGAATAATCCATCTTTTTCACTTTCAATACTTTTTTTCCACGAATAATTACCAATGCCTCATCGTCCGGAAGACGCAATACTTCATCCGGAGTCAGAACCGGACGTTTGCCAACACCACTGGTTTCTCTGTATTCCGGTGTGTAATTTGACACTCGCCATGTTCCAAGTTGTTTTGCTTTACTGGATACGGTGACACTGGCAAGTCCGGTACGGGCTGAGACATATTCTGCAGTAAGCGGATCGGTACAGCCAAGAAAGAGCTGGGTATCGCAGTTACCTAATAGTTCCTGCCATAGGTTTTGCGGATAGCGGTTCTGAAGACCGGCCAGGTTCTGAAAGACAAGTGACATGCTGATATTCCGTGATCGGATAACGCTGATTCGGCGAGATAACTCCGGAATCGTACCACAGGCAGTAAGCTCTTCCCCAAGTACATGAACGGGAACCGGGAGACGGCCACCCTCACAGTTTTGATCCGCATAGCGAACTAATTTGATAAAAACAAAGGATAAAAACAATGAGGACAGAAAATCAAAAGTAGAATCCTGGTCGGATGTAACCAGGAAATAAGCACAGGGTTTTTGACCCGGCAGTTCCAAATCAATTTCATCCCGAGCAGTAATTTTCTTGATAAGTTCGGACTGGAACACCTGAATCCGGCTGCCCAGACCGATAATAACACCGCTGCGGACCGCTTCGGATGCCTGCTTAAACAAACTATACGGTGCTTTGGCCGGATGGGTTGCAGGAAGCACATCGAATAAACTATTCAGTGCAGTTTCTGAATTTAAAGTCAACAATCTGTATACTTCGCCGATATTTTTGTTCTTTGCGTTATATGTAAGATCGACATAAAGAACCAGGGCTTTTAGCAAGTTCATTTCCGCAGGATCCCAAAAATGATCGCCTTTGCTGCCGTTCATTGTATTTTTGATTATGACATCTACGAAAAGCTGTGCCATAAGCTCCTGGCCTTCAACTACAGACAAACAGTTCCATGAATCAGAGTTTTCCGGTGAAACCAGATTGAAAATACGGACAACATAGCCTTGGGAACGTAGGTACGCACTGGATTTTTCGTAAAGCTCGCTCTTGGGATCACAAATAATGAGCGATTCTTTTCGGTTGACATTTGCACTCTGGAGGATGCGGTTCATGCAATAGGTACGAGTTTTCATAGACCCGGTGGCACCATATACAGCAATGTTCCTGTTAAAACGGGTTTTTCTAGGGACACAAATGATTTTATCGTCTAACAGACCAAGGATTGTTCCGTGGTGATGTCGCAGGTCAGAAACTAAATCCAGTACACCAGTCGCTTCCTTTTTAGACATCCAGCCAGAAGTACCATAAGTACCTTTAGCAGAATAAGTAAAGTTTCGATCAGCGTCATATTCGCCGGTCTCACTATACCCAAGTCTCATAACCATGACAAGTAGTATTGCGAACAGGCCGATGCAAATGAGCAAGCCATATACTCCGTATGGAGGAGAGAAGACGGCACTCATGCAGGCAAAAAAACCGGATGACGCCATTTGGGGAGAAGTACCGTCTCCGGGAACACCGCCGTTTAGCTGCCAGATTGCATAATTTCCAATAAATTGTGCCAGATAGCCACCTGCATACAGCATGCTGAGAATGGCAATAGGGACAGTGACCAGGGTCTTAAGTAATTTGAGTCTGTTTATGAAAAGAACCTCCTTTCAAATTTGGTGAAGTCAATTGTCTGAAACCGAATATTGTGGCAGTAGTGATGTAATGTTTCGATTTGGAAATCAAAACAGATAATCGTGCCGTGTTGGTTTTGCAAATTGATAGCGGTATTAAAGCGGGCAATTCGTGGAAAATCAAAAAAATACCCAAAGAGAACCGGATTCCCATCTGAGTCAATCGCATCATTTTCGATAGATCCATTTTTGTTTTGAGGTCTCAACCCTTCTGACAGGATGTGATCCAGTTCTGACGTTAAATCAGTATTACAAAGTAATTTCAACAAAACTTCGCCATGATGATCATTTGTAAAAAAGTAAAAGTGCTCATAACTGCCGTCTAAGACAAAATAATGTTTCTTGTCTTTCTTGTACTCGGAGAGAAGCTGACCGGCCAGTTTCATTTCATCTCCAAACAGGACTGCTTTTATTTCGTTTCCACGATACATATCCGGTAAGCGCCGTTGGCAGAGTTCCATCTGCAGCAAGGCTTTCACCCGCAATTCTGAACGTGTTTCCCATTTGGCCAGGGAACTGCCATTATTATAAATAACGTGAACACCGGACGAAGCCAGCAATACACCAACCATACGCGAGCCTCGTATTTTAGTAGATTCGAGCCCCATATCCTTCAGTTCGCGGGAACTGTAAAAGGCATTGTTCTCCAGAAGAGAAACCGGGCATCCTACGGCAGAAAACACCTCTGGTTTTTCATCCCGGAAAATGCAAATATCAGCCAGCCACATATTTACATAGACGGTTGCGATGTAAGATAAACGCAGACGCCTGGTAATCTCGCTTTTCAAATGATTCGTATCGACATTTCCTGTTAAGTAAAAGGCAAATCGTTCCGTCTGGCTTGTTCTCAGCTGAATTTTAGCTGATGCGGTCAGCCGGTAGGTTCTCAGCCGGTTTCGATAAAAGGTGCGAATCAGCCCAAGCCTTTTTAATGTTTTGACGACCGTTTCTTTATAACTGGAACCGCCAGGAAGCCTGTCGAGTAGATCAGCGGGGAAATCGCCGGATATGGCAATTAGTTCAAGCAATTGACGGGGCTGTGTGTGTTCTCTGGGGAGAAGCGGGTTTCTACTAATTGGAATCACCTCCTTGGTACGAAAAATGACCGAGACTGAAAAGACCTCGGTATCATTTGTACTGTTTTTTTATAAAGAAGTGCCGGAAACAAAGAATGATTCGGCACTTTGCTATTGTCCTGTAAAAAAGAGTGTTTTTCTTTAGAAATCGGATATCGATTTTACTCTTTTCTCGTGTTCGGACAGCCATGCAGCAAATTGCTTTTTTTCCATGATGGAAATACGAGTGCAATCTCTCGCATCAAATTCGGTAGTGTTATAGGCATCACAGAGCAATCCGGAATCGTCCGTCATAATAAAGGCAGCAAGGACATCTAAAATCTGTTTTAACTCCATATTGTCATAGTCGTGAACTCGCCGTGACGGCAAATCATGACTGTAGACATGAGAAAAGCACACAACGCATTCCCGGAATTTAGGTAAGATATGCTGCTCCGCATATTGGCTAAGGTGAAAATGTAGTGGATCTAAGAGGTATTCCACGCTTTTGCGGTTTTTGCGTTTTGGCAGCAGGCTTGGCAGCGTAACCTCTAAAACATCATTTTCATATCGGATTTCCAGACCATGAATGCGACCTGCCGAGCATAAATAATCCGGCTTTCGGATATATGTGGTGGAAAAAATCAGATGCCGCAAGTCACAGGCTATTTTTTCAGCTCGCAGTGCGGCATCGGTGGAGAGGATTTCGTAGTTATCCGGATACCTCTGGATATCCGAAATTCCCATAGCATATAGCGTATTTGTCAGGCGGGAAAGGTCATCAAGAATTTGACCAATCTGCTGTGAAATGATTTTTCTTTCCTATTACATTCCTCCTGTCTTTTTATAATAGCTGACCGCTCCAGCTTCGTTTATGGTGCAAAACCCTGATATATCGGGGAAGTTTAACTGATGAATTTGTTCAGGGGCATCTACTAATATAATCCGATGACTCCCATCAGAGCTTTTGGTTTGCATCATGTGGTTGATCAGAGTTTCCTGCCCCAAAGGGGTATGGATAATTTCATAAAGTTCTTCGTTGGCAAGGAAGATAATCTTTACTGGAAATTCACATGAAGAGCAGTGATATTCCACACACTCAATGAAATCAATTAGGATCCACACACTCCGAAGTAAACTGTTGTCAATTTTATTAGCTTGGAAACCAGCAGAGAAATATTGGTTATGCTCTGTTGGGATTATCCGCCCTTGCTTTGTCAGGTGAGATAGCAATGTTTTGATTTTGTCTTCTTTTCCAGGGAAAAAGCAGTACAATTGTTGTGAGCAGAGTCCCGGATAGATAGAAATCAATCGAAGCAATTCAGTTGCTTCCCGGGCATAAATATCGGCTCTGGTTTTTATCGGAATCACCTCCTTATACGTAATCGGAATGTATAAATGGCGCAATTGCGCAACGAATGCGTATTACGAACGTAAACAAAACGCAATTAACTTTCTTTACGGAGCCGTTCCACAATATCTTTTAACTCACGCCGGTCAGTTGTAATCAAATCCTTCTCTAGTGGGCTGGCCTTGAATTCGACCATGACATTATTGTTATTGGTGCTTATCAGACCATTGCCCCGTTCGAAGTGGGTAACTTCCATGATTTCGGCATCTGACAGATGCAAGGTATCCTGAACACGCATCGCCTCATCATCTTCCAGGTTAAGGATAATCTTCGTTTTAGAATTGTTAATGATGCCTTTTCCAAAGCGTCCGTTATCAAGGTTGAAGAAGTCATTGAGATCCTGGCTTGCACAGACCGCAGAACCGCCATAGCCGCGGATGGTTTTGAAGATTTCTAATACAAAATCTCCGGCAAGGCGGGTACCGGTATTGCTGGCACCGGAAAGGAGCTGCCAGCATTCATCAATGAAAATAGCTTTTTCTTCGGTGCGGTTTTCCTTTGCCCGATCCCATATAAAATCCAATGCAACGAACATTCCGACTGTCAGCATATCTCCTGTCAGAGAGGATATATCCAATACCGTGTAATTGTTCTGCAGAGAAACATTGGTCTGTTGGTTAAAGGTTCTGGCGGATCCATGCACCAGGCGGTTTAAGATGTTTGCCATTCGTTTGGTTTCTGGAGAATTTTTCAGAATATCGTATAAATCTCCGAGTGTAGGCATTTCCCTGAATTGACCGGGATATTTCGGATCTTCTAAAGATTCATTGTCATGCGTGATTCCTTTGGCATTGTAGGTACGAATAAGTGATTCGTCCAGCAGCTGCCGTTCCTCATGCGTCATATCTGGGATCAAAAGACTGAAAAAAATATGTAGCCGTTGGATTTTTGCGGCCAGTTCAGATAATTGGATCCCGGGGCCATCCAGCAATTCATTGATCGAGGTATCAACACGCCTGATTTCCATGACATTGATACAGTGAGGGCTGGCTGGAGAGATTTGAATAAATTCACCGCCCACATTGGCGCAGGCCCGGTGAAATTCATGTCCTTTTAATGGAGCGAGGATAAACACCTGGATTCCCTTTCGTCGCATTCTCAGTGCCATAAGCTGCATAGTAAATGTCTTGCCGGCACCGCTGGTACCCAGGATAGCGATATTTGCGTTTTTATAGGCGGCGGCATTAAAAATATCTACAATAATAAGAGAATTGTTATACTTATTTACGCCAAGCAAGATACCATTGTCATCACACATTTCGTAACTGGTAAAGGGATAACAGCTGGCCGCACCATTGGTCAGAAGATTTCGTTTACTCTGCTCAAACAGCTTTTTTTCCATTGATACCAGTGGCAGAGCAGATAAAAATGCCTGCTCCTCCCGGAAGTGGCAGGTGCAGACATTCATATCCCAGGAAAGCAGGAGCTTCTTCATTTCGCTGATTTTCCATTCTAAGTCGTTTTCGTTGGGAGCGGTAATGGTAATCAGTAAATTCATATAATAGAAATCCTCATTATTAGCCAATCCGTTTTTTAAGAAGTAACCGCTGCGGATTGCACCGTCTATATCATCAAAATCTGTGTTGGTATCACTGGCATCTTTTATTTTAGAACGGTTGATACGCAATTGCTGACCGACTTTCTGGATAATCCGATCCTTTGGCTGTCGGGTGAAAAACATATCCAGGTCAATACCATCACCGGCATTGACAATCAGGCTAAGCCAGCCAGCCGGAACTTGTGTCTTGAATCCATCGGAAGGAACCAGGAGATAAGCATAATATAAACCGTCAATGCTAATGTAGCGGCTATGCGTAAAATCAATTTGTGATGGTGCAAAAAATTGATTGGCCGGAATATCGTTAATATCAGCATTAAGGTTTTGAACCATATATTGGGCAGTAGTTTCTTTTACTTTCATAGAGAGCGGCTTTACCGCACTTTCATTCCGGCAGAGTAGATTATAAAGGATATCTACGGTGAATTCATTCTCGTCTTCGGGCATAATCAGGTCATTTCCGCACTGACGCAGATAATTTGAGGCTGTATGTACCGCAGCTTGGAGTGCAGCAATGGCTTCTCCTTCCTCTTCAGAGCGTTTAGTGTTGCTCCATGGTTCATACTCAAATATCAGAAAGAAACGGCGGGTGACAGCCTCTCGGGAACTGATTTGCCGGACAAATTTCAAGTAGTCTTCCTGCATTAATAAACACTGCTCATTGGTTTCTTGTAACATTTCCTGCCGAACCGTATCCATGTGCCGGTTGATGTCTGCCCGGCGAGTCAGGACTTTAAACTGTAGCTTGACGGGGCTGATCTTCAAGTAGGAGATGAAGGAGTATATAATGCTCCGTTGTTCCGTCGCACTGCGCAGCATAAAATTGATTGGTACTATTTCTACTACTTTGACAAAACGGTGGTCTTTGGTATAGATAATGCCATTATCAATTTTGGCAATTGGCAGATAATCTGCCATTGGATTGATAACCGTTGTCGCAGGTGTATTTTCGGTTTTTTTATACAGCTTCTCCTTTTTGATTTTTAGTTTACTGTCTTTTTTAACTTCAGGTTTCTTACTCTTTTTAGAATGAAGCTTCTGGCGCATTTCATATTTTCTTAGCTCATCAAACTCAGCGGGAAAATCTCCATTAGCAGAATGCCAAAGCTTATTAGGTTGTTTAGATGAACTTTTCTTATGCTTAGATGGTTTCTTGTGTTTCTTTATAACGTTTGCCTCTGTCTTATTATCTGGAGTTACATCATTGTTGCTTATGATACGGCGATTTATCATATATTTTACGAAAATAACAAAGAAAGAGGACAAGCTTTCTCCGGATATTCCTATAAGTGCAATCAGAGTCAGGGGCAATGTGGTCAGGCATAAGGTAATGATATGCCCTGTCAGGCTGAAGGGCAAAAAGGTAAAGACCGGAACGGCGGTAATAACTGCCAGTATGCCAGCTTCTATAACATTCCGAGCTTTGAACATACCTCCGAAAAAAGTACCTGTCTCTACAAAGTTCGGCGGTATAATGTAGGAGTTATCGTTTTGGTTATTCATGTATACCTCGCTTTCAAAAAATTTAGCCGATAATCCAGAATGGACCGCCAGCACCCGCCCGACGACTGGCTTCATTTAAAATAATAGAAAAATCCCAGAGTTTTTCGCTTCGTTGATAACTTCCAGGGTCTGCAACCATAATTTTTCCGTCTTTTACACCTCTGAGAACAATGAAATGCCCTCCATTTGTGAAATGCCCCTTAGCCATAAGTGCTACAACCAGCTTCCCATCTGCCAGTGCATCCAGAATCCGTTGTGGTTCAGAGACGGTACAGCCTGATACAGGCAATCCCCATGCTTTGGCAGCAGCAGGAATCAGACTGTGATAGGAACCGCTGCCAGCACACCAGTATCCGTTCTTGTAAGACCACTCTGCCATCTGTATTGGATCAACAACATTTTTGGTTAATGAAGAAACAACAATTGCCATGGAAGTGGGACCGCAACCATAGCCACCGATGCTATCAGTGCCATAAGCCTTATTAGCGTAACGTTCATCCATTTGATTGAAGTAAACAACCGATGTTACACCATCTGAAAAAGAGATGTCACCATAAGAGGGAAGGCTGTTACCTGTCCATTCTGTATATTGCAGCATCCCATCGCCCATAAACAGACTTAAATTTTGAGCATAGTTATTAGCTAGTTCTTTTTGTTTGTCAGAAAGCTGGAAAATTGTATCAGCAAAATAAGATTCACCATTGTATACAATGGTATAAATCATCCATATTTCGATGGTAGTAATAGTTTCACCGGTATCTGGATCAAAATCAGAAGATTCATGTTCTTCTCGTGTGCGGTTAAACGAGTAAAGATGGCTTTTGTTTTGGCGAAGCATATGTTCCATATCAGTTAATGAGATACTTGCAAAGTCAGTGTCTTTTGCAGCACAATAATAAGAAATAAACAGGTTAATATTGTAGACTGCTTCTGAGGCGTATGGATTATTGATTTCCATATGATCGGCACCAGAGACTACAAAGTCAGCGTTAATTCTGGCAATAACATCTTCTAAGGCTTCAGTAAAAATAGCGTTTAAAGAAAAAGTAATATTGTTCATATTCTCAGCGACTGCTGTCTCGCTATTTAATATTGGGGAATTCGGGTCGGCAGATGATGCTGCCGAAGAAAATCCCCCAAAGACTAAGCCGGGAAGCATTAAAATAAATAATACAGGGAGCATTAGTAATGTTATAATGCCTGCAATAATCTTTCCGATATGCCGTGAGTTGGCTAATATAGTACCTGCTACCATGCCCAAGGGACCACCAACGGCAGCCCCCTTGGTAGTGGCAGAAATAGATTTGCCGATTTTTACAGCCGCTTGAATGGTATGTGCAGCTGTCATCCCGGCTTCTATGGTTGTATCCAACCCATTTTTTTGTTCTTGATGCATTACATTTTGTCCTTTCTGCGTGGTGGCGGTGGCAGCTTCTGTACGATCGATTCGTTATAAGCGATTGAGCCGTCAGGTGCCATATATGGGGATTTTTCAACGGCATCAGTTGCATATTGCTTATACCAGGAGCTACCGTCTACGGCCGGTATCGTGGTGTGTTTGCCATCAGGAGCAGCATATTTTTCGGTGTGATACATTCCGAAGGATATACCATTTGGATTTTCTGGTGAAGTTTCAGTTCCCATAATACGTCCGCCGCCAATTTCAACGTTTGAAAAGGATGGAATATCTTTCGCACCTTCCTCTAATGCGGCAAACCCCATATAAGAGTGCAGAGCTTCTGCAGCTTTGTCGCCGGTTATGGAGCCCATGGCTGCAATACTGCCGGTAGCGACTGAACCAATAATATTATTGGCGAAATCACCGCCCTTTTTTACGGAAGATGTATATAGGTGACTTCCTATTCCTCCAGAAGATTCTTTGAAGGTGTTGGCAGCCCCACCAGATGATGGAGCAGAAGCGTGAGCAGTTGCTGATTTTATTGCATTGTTAGTGACGGAGCGACTAACAACCCCGGCAAGTCCGCCGCTCATAAAACCAGAACGGTTTCCTGAATGATTGCTATTGGCATTGATATGTGAGGAATTATTATTATGTCCGCCGCCAAAATAATTACCGGCGGATGTAATCCCTTTTGCTGCGATGATGGCTTCTGAAAGCATATTGCCCCCGGTATGCCCTACATTTACTCCAAGGCTTGCCATGAAGGAGTCTATTTTTTGTGACACTTTCAGAAAAGCTACAGCACACAAAAACCAAATCAGTACATTACCAGAGACCGCTTCTTTGCCCAATGAGTCAACTTGGGACTGAACATCACTTTCCGATATGGCAGCAATCACCGGCTGGCAAAAGAGGAAAAACATAGACAGGGCGAAAATTGTTATAATAAAATGCTTTTTATGTATTTTCATTGCTGTATAACCTCCCTTATATGGATAATGGATTTACAATAAAAGAGCCAACCATGCTGGTGAATAATCGTAAACACCAGGCATTCATAATTAGAAGAAAAACTTGTCCGCCCAGCATTCGACACCAGGATTTAAAGATATTGGACGTGGCTCCAGCTGCTCCCATAGAAAAGGCGACTGGTGCAGTATAAACCATAACGCCGAGTAGGACATATCGCTCAGCAGCTTCAAAGAGCAGCTTTAAATAATTCCATGCCAGAATGAGCACTATGATTAGTGTAATCAAAGCAACGCTGCCATTTGCACATACCCCAATGATTACTAACATCACCGAGTTGAAGTTTGCAAAGCTAAGTGCAGGTAGTTCTGAATTCATAATCCAATTATAAGGTGTCCCCCCGATGGTCAAAACCATTGCAACGACGTCATCACAGTAATATGCCAACAGCATAAATAAAATGGAACGGATGCTTAGCTTGATTGGATCCTCAGCCTCAAGTCCGATACCTAAACCATAATTTTTAAAAAGCTGCCAGACCCAATTGAGTAAGATTAATCCTAATGCCAATGCTACAAATACATCATACATAGTTTCTGCTGCGGGGAAATAACGGAGAAAAACTGTCATATCACACCCCAGTGCTCCTAAAACCGATGCAGTTATCAAGTCAAGACCGTTCATTATCTGCTCTGCTATCCATTCAACAATGCCATCTAAAATACCCAAAAAATCACCTCTTTCTCTTTAACAGATACCTGACGGATATATTTAGCCGGTCCATTTTCCATCGCTAAAGAATGGGGTAACATATGCCATGATGAAGCCCAGACCATTGAGCACTACCCAGGTAATACATATACGTTTGAGCCATGCCCGGCTTTCGTCAACAGTTTTGCCGCTGCGGGAAAAATTCATCATCAGCAGAGCCACAGATGCCGTAACAATTGCGGCTATCGTAGATATAAGGACTATCTGACCATAGACATCTTTCATGATCTCGTTGGCTTTTTGCCAAAGCGTTGTTGCGGCAAATACTGGTTGAGATGCTAACAATGACATCATTACGCAAGTGCAGAGGCAGTAAAAGGTGCTGCAAATAAATGAGTGTTGCCGGGATTTCTTTATTTGCAGTGGTGATTTGGGTGTTTGGAACTTAGCTTTCTTTTTCAATTTGTAAACCTCCTTATTTATTAATGAAAAAAGAAAATCACACCCGAGTGTATAAGGGTGTGATTTTCAGCAACCGAAACGGTCGTTTGGGCAGAAAAAAAGCACCTTCTATAGATGCCAATGGCATCAACCAGTTCGTCAAACTGACGAACTGGTTTTTTGCGTCAAAAAAAGCGCAGAAATTCCCCTTGAATTTCAGCACTTATTTTAAAAATTTATTCAAATGTCTGTGTCTATACTACTTCTGCATTCTGCTACCGTTGCGTGGTAAGATATCCAGGACCTTTATAGCATTTCTTAATTGGAGGATTACGTCTGCCATCAACTCTAAACTTGGCGGTGGGGATCCAGGTCATCCATCGTCCCCATCGCCGGTAGTGCCTTCCAGGACGAACCGGCACTTTCGTTTTGGAGAAATCTCTGACTAAGCTTGAAAGATAACCCGCTTGCATAAATACACCATCATACCGCTTGAAATCTGACAGTAACATAAGGAAGCGAGGCTCTGCACGAAGCGTATCTGTAATGTTCTTCATGTTAGGGATATATTCATATTTGTTGTCTGGTTCCCCTGTACAGCTGTGTTCTTCAAGCTCTGCGCATGCCGCCTCATAAAACAAACCGCAAACAGCGAAACAGAGTATTTTTCCGTAAATCTCATTTGTAACGATATTATATTTTGCAGAATTAAAGCGTTCGGCCTCAAGATGATTCTTGATATCAAAATATGCTGTTTCATTATCCCAACGCTGTACGTGATAAAGATCTACGATGCTTTCTGCCGGGAACGATTCTGATTCCAGGTTTGTGAAATAGACGGAGTCTGTTACGGTCGGATCCTTATTCGCTTTGTCCTTAGTCATTGTATACTCAAACGTATTCCGAACAACCCGAAGGTTCAAAGACCCAACTTTCTCCGCATAGGCTCTGTTATCCTCATATTTTAAGCGCTTTATCCATGCCCGGTTAAAGGGCACCACGATCATTCCGTCTCTTTCAATGTTTTTCACATGATCTTTGTAAAAATTTGTTTTTCCCCGCACAATGAACTTATGGTTTCGAAGGTGGTTATACAGGAATAAATCAGCAGAGCCGTAATATCGATCACAAAGCAGAATGATTTTCTTTCCCTGGAGAATGTCCTCGCAATTCTTTAGATGTTCAAACAGCATTGGAATTTCGGATGTTTTGTATGGACTTACTACAGCATCAAGAACAACATGATTTAAAACATCAACCAGGATCGAGCACTTTGCCTGCGGCTTCTTTACCTGGCTATTATCTTTTATGTACATGTTTGTTACACCGCCATACCGTTCTTTTAATTCTGGCGAATTGGGTAAATCAAGGATTGAGCCGTCACAGGCAAGTACGATATAACCATTCAATGTATGATATTCCTGATGATTGTAGAATCCTTTGGCAAAAGAGCGTATAATCGTGGGAAACACATCCGGATTCAGTTTGTTTAAAGCCTTGAACATGGCCTGTTTAGAGACTTTCGGTTTTTCAACCTTGGAAAAGTAAAGAGCAATGTCCTTGTTTGTGGTTTCGGCAGACCGAAATACATAGAAAAGAAGTACATCACGCAAAGATATTTTTCTTGTCTGTGTAAATCCTCGTGTGGTTGTTCTTGCGGCGCTGGCGATAGCGGGAGAACTGAGAATCCAATCGAGATCCTCCAGCGCCAGCTTGATGTCGACCATTTCTATACTACGCCTCCTCGTCATCATAAATGAGACGAGGTTTCTTTTTTGCATACATGGCTTTCAGATATGGCACCTGCTCCTTCTCAAGAAGGCCGAAATTCTTAAGGGTGCGGTGCTTAATCTTGCCATGATCGCGGTAGGATTCCACCAGATAGCAGAAGCAGGTATTGAGATTACCTTTGATATTGGGTACAACTTTAATAAACATAGCCCCTCCTTTCTATACTACAAATATACAACAAAACCTCTTTGTTATCAATATCTTAATGGAAATCCTATACTACATTTCAAAACAAACAAAAGTCCTGACGGAAAAATCGTTCAGGACTTTTGTTTGTTTTTTATAACTGGTTGATGCCATTGGCACCTTCTATAGATGCCAGTTACTGCCAAGTTTGGTTTAAGGTATAGCTTTGAGCATATTTAGTTTAGCATAAGGGGATTTACATGAAAAGAGCAGAGTTATGCCAATTTTGTTCTTTTTTGTGCCAATTACTTGCCTTTTGGGAAAAAGCGGTCTAAAATCTCCAGGCTGTCTCTGGAGGTGTATCCCCAAAGAACAGAACTGAGAGCTTCCATGGCTTCTCGCCGTTTACGGTAGTAAGTACGAAAGCTGATATCTCGGATATGTGGCCGCAATTTTTCTATTATTTCCTCAACATTTCTGATTTGTTGAGGAGACAGGAAGGAGTAGTATAAAATCCAGTAATAGGGTTCGCCTTGTTTATGTTTCGTACGTAGCAATTCAACTGCAGCATCTAATAGCTTCAGCATTCTATGACTTTGCTCAATACATTTAGCATGATGTTCAATATCGCTTCCACCTAAATCAGCACCAGCCAGATAAACTGAATCTAAGAAATCTTCAATGGAGTTGCCAAATTCAATTTCAAATCGATTACGAACCTGTTGAACTGATAGCTCCAAGCTCCATACCACATCACGATATTTTTTTAGCAGTTTCCAGGTGTCATGATATAAAGGATCATCGGTAATATTTAATTCTTCATGTTGTTTCATGTATAGTTCCTCCTTTGATTTATCTCACATATGGAGAGAGAGTTAGGGTAAATGTATAGACTGGTTCATCATCACCGCATAGGATTGTTAATCCAAAACGCTTTTCGGGTGCCTCGCGTGCGCGGTATAAGTATTTTTCTCCGCAGGCATCTGATAAAGGATATAACTTATATTTAGATTTGGAGCAGTTAAAACACGCAACCCCCTGTACAGACAGGATTTGTACCAATTTTTGAATGATGATCTCAATCTGCAATTTTGAAACGCTGGGAAGAGTTTCTGAACCGCAGATTTTGTGTTCTAGTGACAAGTTTATTTTCGCATCAGTTTCAGATTCGGGAAGTTGGATCTTGATATTTAATAACATCGCAACCTCGTCTTTGTTGATAATGACATCGGATATTTGGAACATTGTGGACAAATAATTTCTCAGATATATTACGCTGCCGCATCGTCCAGGGAACGACATAAGTGATATGTAATCCTGGTCAACGAACTTTTTGAGAATTCTACCAACAGTGGCTTTGGATATCCCCCAACGTTCGGCCATTTCTGCATAGTTTACTAAAGGGTTGCCAGTGCCGTTTCTAAGATAGACTACTGGTCCGACATCTGATCCCAGAACCTGATTATCGTTGTAGACAGTGGAAAGCCACAAATCAAGCACGATATCCATTTCAGAGCAGCGTTTGGAACTGATCAGTTCAGTTGCTATTGATATTGGCATAAAGAAGAAGCCGGTGTCCTTTTGGCATGGGCAGTTATAATCCAGAGCAGAATTGTGCTGCTTCCAACCACAGATTTTGTATTTGACTATTTTTCCTCGACCGACCAAGTGGAATGAAATCAAATGTTGTTTTTGTAAATCTTCTAAAATCCGGAGTGCCTGGTATTGAAATGGGGTATGAAACCATTCAGACAGTTCCTTTAAGGTGCAAAGCCATTCGCCAGGATAAATGGTGTAAGGGATGCCATCTATCCGCCGGTATGAAGTGCGAAAGTTTGCATAACTGGATAATACGGCAAAATAAAAAAGACCAGAACCTCCGCTTGTGCGGAAATGCCAGTCCTTTATTAAACTTTGAATGAATTGTCGGTAGATCCGACAGCGTGGATAGTCCACGATTTGTTTGATTTCTAATTGATAATCGGGCATAAATCCTCCTAGTGATTGTGAGTTTTATAATTAATAGGATTGCTAATTTTTTGCTAATTTAAGGTGTGATTTTAGTATCAATATAGCTTCTTGCTAATTTTTTGCTAATTTCACAACAGTGCATGTAATAGCAAGGTGTTGTACATAATGCACAATTATGATGTGATAATATAAATGCTTATGGGATGAAATAAACATGAAACAGCATAAAATGAGAGTGTAGGGAATCATAGGCTATGTTTTCATTTTCCCTCCTAAGCGGTAGGTCGGGTGTTCAAATCACCTCGGGAACGCTGATTGCAATGCTGGAAGCCTTGATTTTATTAGGTTTTCAGCGTTTTTTGTTTTTTAGAGCATTCCCCGATCTAAAACA
>Ga0153950_1000459_pt1 | contig 18183 bp, 17 predicted proteins | sample TSNJ034MetaG_FD_104737 | JGI IMG/M metagenome (GOLD analysis project Ga0153950, IMG submission 104737) | Attine ant fungus gardens microbial communities from New Jersey, USA - TSNJ034 MetaG | ecosystem: Host-associated > Fungi > Mycelium > Unclassified | place: USA: New Jersey, Wharton State...
CTTGGCAGACGATGCAATACAGTTTGATAAGTTGAATTCCCCATGTCGTCACATTCATGATAATTCAATTCTATCAGCTTATTTCATCGTTTGCCGCTTTTTTCTACCCTTGATTCGCATTAGTATATATATAGTTTAACCTGTATTAAGATAAAATATAAATGGTTGCACATAGTGTATATTATAGTCATGGAGATGATGCCATGTTTGGAGAAAAATTCAAACGAAGGGCAAGGCTTGAAGGCATAGCCGAATTTATACTGACAGGCAGCGAGCTTCTAAGCAATACTATTAAAAAAGACAGCCTGGAGGAACAGTATTCCCGGCTACATAAGGTATACATAAAAAGCCTTAAAAACATGAAGAACCGCATACTTGCGGAGTCGTGGGACGATCTGAACGATCAGCAGGCCAACGTCAAATTTGGCGATATCATTTTCCCCGTATTTGATGCCGGAAGTGATATCAATGACCTTTATTTTCGGGCGGGCCTGCTTGCCGGGTTTTCCATTGCGCCCCAACCGGGAGGCTTTAAAGAAACGAAATAAATATTTGACTTTTGTTCTTAAAAGGCATATAATTATTTCTATAAGAACATTTATTCTTTATATTTTAATTATTATTCCCTTCAAATCAAGTGCAAATATTGATGACCGTCATACTAATTGCCTTCAAAAAAACGGAAAATTCCATTCGCCGGCCAATAAAAAACAAGTGCAATTATTGATGACCGTCGCAAAAACCCCATTTTTTCGCCAAGTGCAATTATTGATGACCCTAAAACGCGGATTTCTCAGACATGTGCAATTATTGATGACCCTCAAAAACGGCTAAAAATTTTTAAATGCAAATATTGATGACCCTAAAAATAATCAAGTGCAAATATTGATGACCCTGGCCAAAAACAGGGGTAAAAATGACGGCAGTAAAAGAATATCATGTGCAATTATTGATGACCATTAGGCTGCAAATTCTTAGCTTTCTTTTTCTATTGCGGTTTTTTCAATTAGACATTTTGCACAAATATCCCCATTTTACAAACGGAACTTCTTGGTTTATAATACCAACAAAACTAGGTTTTGGCCAAAATCCATAAAGAGGGGAGGCTGCCATATGGAACAGACGGACAAGCTCTGCCTGGAAGGTATCTACCGGCAGGGGTACGGTATCGTCCCCAAGTACGTCATGCAGGATCAGTATCTTACACTGGAGAGCAAAGCCATCTACGCTTATCTCTGCGCCTTGGCCGGCAGTGGGGATATTACATTTCCATACCGGGAAACCATCCTGCGGCAGCTGGGCCTTTCAAAGAATACATATTACCGGCACTACAACCCCTTGCTGGAGGAAGGGTACCTTTCCGTGACGCGCCCCACAGAAAAAACAGCTGCCAACATCTATACCTTGATTCAGAATCCCAAAAAGCTCCCGGAGCTGCCCTCCCAGGGGGAAGGAAGCCGCCTGCGGTACCGGGGTCTCAAGGCGCACGGATACGGAATAATCCCAAAATCGGTTATGCTGGACGAAAACCTGACCGCTAAGTCCAAGGGACTGTACGCTTACTTTTGTTCTTACTGCGGAGCGGGCGACGTGGCTTTTCCCCGGAGGGATCATATCCTCTATCAATTGGGCATCAGTGAGCCAACCTATTATAAATGCTACAAACAGCTTATCGATTCGGGATACCTGACCGCCGTCCAGCGGCGGGACGTCAACAAATTCGGCGTTAACGACTATTACCTCAACGAGGAGCCCGAGATAAATTCTCCCCAAGCTCCGGAGCCCCCCAAAAAGCCGGGAAAACTCCGGGGAGGATATAATCTCCCCAGATTTACCGGGGAACAGGTACATATGGAAGAATATAAAAGCAATTTTTCTCCATCCGGTAAGGCTCAAGAATCCGGCGGTCAAAATAACAGGAATTGGGATGATCAGAAAATCATCCCTTTAAAGGTTAAAAGCGGCTTAGAGCTCTCGTGCCCAAAAAATGAAGACATAGAAATTACGTACCCAATTTTTTGCGACATAGAAAACCGGGACGCTTATTTAAATAACAGTAACTCTATCAACAGTCCTTCTAGTAACAATCCGTCTATCGGCATCCGGGACGGACGGATTCAGCTGCGCGTTTTGGCGATGGGGCTGATGGAGCAGCTGACTGAAAAAGCGCCGCGAAAAAATCAGGCTGCCGCGCTGGCTGCTAGGGAATACCTGCGCTATGCTTTGGAAAACCACGGAGAAGGGGAGCCCTTTCTCCGCTTGGTAGAGGAGTTTGTCCGGCACATAGGGGACGGCCTTCAGGGGAAGAATATCCGCAATCTCCGGGCTTATTGCAGGACAGCCCTGTACAATTGGCTGGCCGAGCAGCCGCTGCGGGAGGATATTAATAAAAAACGCCCCCCTTCCCAGGCTCCCGCCTCCTACGATCTGGGAGAGCTGGAGCGGCTGCTGGAAAAGGGAGGGGTGTATCCGCCGTAAACAGCGGGTACGCCAGTCTGCTGAATTGAAGGTATCTGCTGCAAAATGCGCAAAATCGCTCTTGTCCCGCAGGGGAGACGCGTGATATAATGGAATATAGAAGATGAGTTGGATAAAATGATTGATAAGGAATTGATGGAGCAATTTCAAACGTAAAATGAGGCAATTCGCAGGGAATCCAAGCGGCGTAACGAATTGAACTAATATGAATAATGGTTTGGAGAAAATAATATGGATAGAGATGAGATCATTGTTACATATGGAGAAAATATCCGCGATATGGTGTTTTCTGTTCTTAACGCAGCAAAAATCGAAAAAGATATTTCTCATAATGCGGTAGTTGCTCTTAAACCAAATCTCGTTGTTGCGAAACCTTCCGCAAGCGGGGCAACCACATCACCGGATATTGTCGGCGCGATTATAGAATACCTGCATAAGCGTGATATCCCCAATATTATAATCATCGAGGGTTCGTGGGTGAGGGATTCCACCGCAAGAGCGTATGACGCCTGCGGGTATAATGATATATCCGTTAAATACAATGTACCGCTATATGATTTAAAAGAAGATTCCTATTCTGTAAGAAAGGCCGGCGGGTTGGATTTAAAGATATGCAATTTAGCGCTCAATTGTGATTATCTTATCAACATTCCGGTACTGAAAGGGCATTGTCAGACCTTGTTGACCTGTGCCCTGAAAAATATGAAGGGCTGCATACCCGATAGTGAAAAACGCCGTTATCATACAATGGGATTGCATAAACCCATAGCTGCCCTCAATGCCGCTAAGTGCGCCGATTTTGTTCTGGTAGACGGCATGTGCGGCGATCTGGATTTTGAGGAAGGCGGTAACCCTGTACGTATGAACCGTATATTCGCGGCAAAAGACAGTGTGTTGTGTGACAGCTATGCCGCAGCATTAATGGGGTATTCACCACAGGACATTGACTATATAGCAATAGCTGAAAAGCTTGGAGTGGGGAGCTCCGACCTTGCGGACGCAAAAATAATTGAATTGGATCATGATAAAGCATTGACGGCGGCCACATCGTCCCGAAAGGCGGCCTCCCTGGCAAGGTATTGTAATGAAAAAATGGCTTGCTCCGCATGCTATGGAAGCTTAATACACGCGCTTGCCAGGCTGGAAAGCAAAGGCGCGTTGCGCAATTTTGAAAAAAAGATAAACATAGGACAGGGCTTTAAGGGGAAATGCGTTGAAGGAATAGGCATAGGGAACTGTGCTGATGGATGTACCAAAAACGTAAACGGCTGTCCGCCTACGGCCTTGCGTATATATAATTTTTTATGTGAAGAAATCAAAGGATACCCAATTGTCTATTAAGCGGCATGAACATGAATTACATAGCGCATAATTTCTGCTACAATTCTACGGCTTCCCATAAAGGGTAAAAACAAAAAAACACGCCGCCAGAGGATTTGAGCTTCCCTCCGGTGGCGTGCTGCCGTTTTCCCGGCTTTATTACTTGTCATCCTGTGAGCCGGGTTTTTCCTTAACCCAAAAGACGTAGTGGGAATTAATGGCCTCCTCGATCTGGGTCTCGTCCGAGGTCTCCACAATTCGGGCGATCTGCTGGTGCATACGAATATAATTTTCCCGCTGGCCCTGCTCCAGTATAAAACGGGTGGCCTCCAGCCGGGTGGGAATAGTCATTCGGTTGATATAGTCGGATACCGTAATCAGTTGAGAGTTATGGGACATCTGGGCCAGGCAGCGGTGAAATTTACTGTCCGCCTCCTGGATATCCTGAACTGTGGCGTTGGGGTCGGCGGTCAGCTCCTCAAGATTGGCCAGCGCCCGGTGGAGGCCGGCCATATCCTCCAGGCTTTTTTCCTGCAGTATCACAACATACATTAAACCGATATCGATGGCCCGGCGCAAATCTATAAAGCTTTCCCAATCGTCGTTTTGCAGGATCAGGCCGTACAAAAGAGGATCCAGCATTTTCTGGCTGTACTTCTGGGCAATAAAGGTGCCCTCCGCCCTCTTAATATAGATCACGCCATAGGCCTCCAGCTTTTTAATGGCCTCTCTGACGGAATTGCGGCCTACGCCCAGGCTCCGGCAGATTTCCAGCTCGGTGGGCAGCTTGTCGCCCGGCTTCAGCGTCCCGTCGATGATCTGATCGACGATCCACCCCTGCACGCCGTCCACTACGGACTGGGTGCGAAAGACGGGTTCGCCATATTGATGATTCTCTCCCATAAAACAGACCTCACTTATAGCGATTCCAGTGGCCGGATATTCTTCCAGCCACTGGAATTTATTATTGCATATTCCAGTTTTCTTGTCAATCAGGCCCCTGCGCCGATAAAGCTGCCGGGAACGGTAATCAGCTGAGGGAAGGCGATGAGAAGGGCGATGATGACGAAGGTCATAAGCAGGTAAGGCACCAGATAGGGCATAACCTTGCCCACCCGGAGGTTCATCAGGTCACAGGCAACGTAGATGCACATGCCAACCGGAGGCGTCACCAATCCAACGCCGATAACCACCGTAATCAGAACGCCCAATACAATAGGGTCGATTCCAACCTGAATGGCAATGGGGTAGATAATGGGCATAAACAGCGTCAGGGTGGCGATGGACTCCATAAACATGGTGACAACAAAAAAGATCAGCAAGATAATAATCAGGATAACGGTGGGGTTTGTGGATATCCCCAGCAGGGTGTTGGCCACCCACTTGTCAAACCCGGCGGTGGTCAGCATAACGGTAAACAGCTTGGCGGCGCCGATGACCACGAAGATACGACCGCTGGTCTTGACAGTCTCCTTAAGGGCAAACTTAATGTCCTCCCACTTCAGCTCGCGGTAGATGATGCCACCGGCAAACAGGCCATAGGCCGCGGCGATGGCGCCGGCCTCGGTGGGGCTGACCAGTCCGGCGGAAATGGAGCCCACGATGACAATGGGCATCAGCAGAGCTGGAAGGGAGCGCCATGTGTTAACCAGAAACTCCCTGGTGTTGAATTTGCTCTTATCAACGGGGACGCCGTTGCGCTTGGCGTTGAAATAGCACACGACCATCTGGCCCAGCCCCAGCAGGATGCCGGGGATAATGCCGCCTAAAAACAGCTTTCCGGTGGAGATGCCCACAATACCGGCGATGACCACCATGGGGATGGAGGGGGGGATGATAATGCCGATGGTGGAGGAGATGGCGGTTATGGCGGTGGTTTCCTCCTTTGAAAAGCCGTTTTTAACCATGTTGGGCATCATCATCCCGGACACCCCGGCGGTATCGGCCACGGCGGAGCCGGAGATACCGGCAAACACCATGGAGGAGAGGATATTCACATGGCCCAGGCCGCCGGAGATCCGGCCTACGATGGAATAGCAAAAATCCATCAGGCGGTCGGAGATGCCGCCCTTGCTCATGGTAAACCCGGAGAAGGTGTAGAGGGGAATGGCCAACAGGGCAAAGGAATTCATGCCCTCGAACATCCGCTGACAGACGGTTAGCAGATTGGCGTTGCTGATGAAGACTATGCCGCCGATGGAGGCCAGGCCCAGGGCCATGGCAATGGGTACGCCAAGGAACATTAGCACAAAAAACGCAGTGATTAAAAAGGCAATCATTCCTTGTCCCCTCCTTTATCGGTTAAGAATATAATATAATCCAACGCGGCGGACAGCGCGCTTAGGATGCCGGTAATGGGGAACATCCAATAGATCAGGCTCATTTTGAACATAGGCATCGTGGATATTGCCTGGTTGGAGCGCATGGCATAGGTATAACCCGCATAGGCCACCACCAGATAGAAAAGGACGATCATAAGCGCCACAAAGCCCTGGTGGAGCTTGTAAAAAACAGGACCGGCCTTCATGGACAGCTCGTCGACCAGCGCGACCTTCAGGTGGGTTCTGGTGGCGCTGATCGCAATGCCGACAATGAGCATGGACCAGACGTTCAGATACTGACTTCCCTCCATATACCAGGAAAACCCGCCGATCCCGGGGATATAGCGCAGAACGATGTTAATCATGAGAACGATCATCATAGCCGCGCACATCACTGCGGAGACAAAGGTAGCGCCCTGGTCAATGGTATGCTGTAATTTTTTCATGGGCAGCAAGCTCCATTCTTCTTCAGGTTTTTGACTGGGGAAGGGGGCGAGGGGCCAATGTCCTCCGCCTCCTTCTGTTACGCGGTCAAAGTCGCTGCGGATCGGTCTGGGCTTAACCGGCGTAGCTGCTCAGCCAGGTATTCAGGTCGTCCAGCATAGAGCCGTAGGTAGCGCGGTAGCTTTCGGCCACGGAAGAGGTGGCCTCCTGAAAGGGAGCAAGATCCGGCTCGATAATGGTCATTCCGGCCTCGCTCAGCTTGGACAGCAGATCCTCGGTCTGTTGCTTGTTCATGGCGCGGTTGCTCTCGGCGCTGGATTTGGCGGCGGCGTCCACCACCGAGCGCTGATTATCGCTCATCTTCTGCCAGACGCTCTCAGAGATGGTGAAGCACATGCCGGAATAAATATGGTTGGTAATGGACAGATAGCTCTGCACCTCGAACAGGTTGTTGTTATAGATAACGGGGATGGGGTTTTCCTGGGCGTCATAGGTGCCCTGATTCAGCGCCTGATAAAGCTCGGAAAAGGCCAGAGGCTGGGGGTTTGCGCCCATGGCCTGCATGGTAGCCATGATGACGGGGTTTTCAGGGGTACGGATAAGCAGCGCATTCATGTCGGCGGGGCTGTTGATCTCCTTGTTGCCGGTGGTGACACAGCGGAAGCCGTTATCATAATGGGCCAGCACCCGCATGTTCTGGGCGATCAGCTTCTCCTCGGCGGCGGCTTCAATGTCGCTGTCCATAAAGGCCCAGGCCATATCGAAATCCTTGAACTGGAAGGGCAGGGCGGAAATGCCCATGGTGGGCTCATAGGTGGCGAAGTTGGAGGCGTCGCTGATAATAATATCCACCGTTCCCGAATCCAGGGACAGGGCCTCGATGAGCTGCGCGTCGCCGCCCAGCTGACCGGACGTATAGATTTCCACGGTGACGGAGCCGCCGGTCTTCTCCTCCACCTCGGCCTTGAATTCCTGGGCCGCGATGGTGCGGGGATCGGTATCGTTGGTGGAGACGCCTATCTTCAGGGTTATGGAGGGCTCGTCGGCGGCGTCAGTGGCGGCAGCGGAGCTGGCGGTACTGGTACTGGAGCCGGAGCTGGCGGCGGGGGAACCGGAATTTGTGGAGCCGCCGCAGGCGGCCAGGCTCACAGACATGGCTAAGGCTAGAATTAGCGAAAGATACTTTTTCATGGTTTTTCCTCCTATTAGTAAATAATATGTATATCCCTATGATAAAACAGATCGAACGCAAGAACAAGTATTACAGCACGCCTTTTGCGGCAAGCGCCTTTTTCAGCTCCGCCGCGCCGAACCGCGGGCTGGAGAGCACCGGTTTGTGGAACATACCGGCAATGTATTCCTCACAGTAAGCCATGGAGCCCTGGGCAAACAGAATCACATCGCACCCACCCGCCACCGTGGCGGCGGTTTCGGCCATGCGGGCCTTAAACTGTTCCTGATCCAGGCCAAAGGCCCCCTCCACCAGGGCGTCCACCAGCTCCACCCGCCTGCCCATCTCCCGGGCCACCCGGAGGACAGTGTTTTTTGTGGGCTCCAGCGTGGTGGGCAGGGTGGCCATCACGGCAATGCGCTTGCCCCGGCGAACCGCTTCGCGGCACATTTCCTCGTCCACCCGGACAATGGGAATCCCGATGAAGCGCGCCACATCCTGGGCGGCGTCGGCCACCTCGCCCACGGAGGAGCAAAGGTTGAGCATGGCGTCCACACCGGAGGCGGCGGCCTCCATGTACATCCCGATCAGCCGGGCGGCGGCGGCGGTGGTTACATAACCGGCCTCCCGGGCCTCGCCCAAAACGGAGGGATCCTCCCAGCTGACCAGCTCCACGCCGTCTCCCAGCTGTTTCTTGACCTCCCGCTCCACCAGCTCGATGAGCTCGGGGGTGGTGGAGGTATAAATCAGTCCGACTTTCAAATAAAATCACCCTTTTTCGTCAAATATAGAGACGCGGATAAGGGGCGATAAAGGAAGCGCGAGGTATACAAGTCCCCGTTACATCCTACGTCCTATGTTAGGGTTATGATATCATATGTGCCGCTTGTAGTAAATAGTAATTTACAATGAATTTGATTAAAAATATTATCTGATTTACACAAAAGACTTTGTAATCCAAATTTACTTAAAAATAATATTATAAAAATTGGAGGTAGATGGGTGATATTACTGGTGGATAATGCTAAATGAGAAGGGAAAAGCTGGACGCTTGAGCAAAAAGACTAATTTGAGGTTTTAAAATTGTGCAACCATATGAAAGCGTTTTTACACAGGGAAATTCCCTTGACAACGAAAACCCCACCTGCTACACTCTAGTCATCCTACGTAGGATGAAGGACGCGCTTGCCTGTCATCCAACGCGATATGGTCGGACAAATTACTTCTTAGATTTAGATTATGGGGGGGATTCTTTGAAAATCATTAACAGTGTGTGCACTTCCCTGGTGTTTCCCCAGTCCCGGAAAAGCCTCCGGGACTTCCGCCGCATGGCCGAATTTCTCGGCGGCAAAGGGATAGACTGCATTGAATTTTACCACGACGGGGACGGCCGTGACCGGATTGGCCCCATTTTGGCGGACGCCGGGCTGGACGCCATCTACATTGCCGTCATTCCATCCAAGGAGGGCAAGCTCCATCTGTGCGACTGTAACGAGGGAGGCCGGCAAAGCGCGGTTCGGCTGTTTCAAAACTGCATCGACGAGGCGCAGGCCAACGGCATCGGCCGCGTGATGATGAATTCCGGAGCCATGCAGACCGACACCCGCAAGGGCCTGGACGCGCTGGGACGTTCCGTGGAAGAATTATTCGGGTATGCGGCGCGGAAAAATTACCGGGGCTTTGCCTTAACCTTAGAGCCCTGTGACACAGGGATGGAGGCTTTCCAGCTCATTGGCCCTTACGCCCGCGCCAAGGCGTTTGCACAGGCGATGCGCGAAAAAGGACTGCCGCTGGAGCTGACCATGGACAGCGCCCACACCGCCGAGGAGGGGGAGGATTTCTTCCAGGCCGTCGAGGCTACCCGGGAATTTTGCGGTCACCTCCATTTTGCCAACTGCAATATCACCCAGCCGGATAACCCCCTCTACGGCGACAAGCACCTGGGCTATGAGTATCCCCACACCGTCTGGACTCCCGAAACCCTGGGACAGCTTACCCGGCAGCTCCAAGCCCTCTACCCGGGGGAGGAGCCCCTGCGGATCGGCCTGGAGTTTTTGTGCCGGGAAGATGACCCCTATTCCTATTTTGAGCGCACATGGGATTCGCTTCCCTTTCTTCACAAAGCCTGAAAATCACGCGATTGTCAGCTATCCATTGCGAAAGGAATGAACGCTTATGACACCAAACGATTTGCAGCGCATGGCCAACCGCCTGCGCCTGGACGTGGTGGAGACGGTATACGCGGCCCAGGACGGCCACCCCGGCCCCTGCATGTCCATCGCCGAGCTCCTGTCCGTTCTGTATTTTGAGGAAATGAACCTGGATCCCGCCAATCCCCGTTGGCCCCAGCGGGACCGCTTTATCCTGTCCAAGGGCCACGCCTGCCCCATTCTCTACGCGGCGCTGGCCCGGAGGGGATACTTTGATATCAGCGAGCTGCCAAAGCTGCGCACCCTGGAAAGCTTTTTGCAGGGACATCCCGACATGAACAAGACGCCCGGCGTGGACACCGTATCCGGCTCTTTGGGCAACGGCGTGGCCATCGGCCTGGGTATGGCGCTGGGCTGCCGGATGCAGAAGCTCGGCAGCAACGTCTTTGTGATTGTGGGGGACGGTGAGCAGCAGGAGGGGATTATTTGGGAGGCCGCCATGGCCGCCGCCAAGCATCAGGCCGGTAACCTGATTGTATTTGGAGACAGCAACAACAACCAGTCGGGCGGCAAGGTGACCGAGCTGAGCTCCCTGTATCCCGTGGCCGACAAGTGGAGCGCCTTCCATTGGAATGTGCAGACCATCGACGGCCACGACATAGGAGCCATCCGCGCCGCCATTGCCGAGGCCAAAAAGGTTGCGGACCGGCCCTCCTATATCGAGTGCAAGACCGTCAAGGGAAAAAACATCCCGTACATGGAGAACAACAACGCCTGGCACAAGAGAACGCCCACCGAGACGGAGGTGGAGCTTGCCAGAGAGGCTTTGAGAGGTGCGATATGGGAATAAAGAGTACGCGTGAAGCTGCCATGCAGGCAATTTTGGAACTGGCCGAGCAGGACGAGCGCATTGTCGTCGTCTCCCCCGACGCCGTATTGGCGGGCCGCGTTGTTCCGTTTCTCACAAAATTCCCAGACCGGGTAATCGAGGTGGGCATCGCGGAACAGGACGCGGTAAACGTGGCCGCGGGACTTGCCACAACGGGAATGCGGCCGGTGGTAATCAGCTATGCCGGTTTTTTGACCATGCGGGCCTGTGAAATGATCCGCACATTCATCGCTTACCCGGGCCTGGATGTCAAGCTCATCGGCCTCAACGGGGGAATGCTGGGCGGTGAGCGGGAGGGGGTTACCCACCAGTTTTATGAGGACGTCGGCATCCTGCGCAGTATGCCCGGCGTCAAGATCATCACCCCCGCTGACGCGGGCCAGGCTTATCAGGCGGCCAAAGCCATGATGGAGCAGGAGGGCCCCGTATATCTGCGTCTGGGCAGCGGGCGGGAGCCGGAGGTTTTTCCCGGCGACACTCCCTTCCAATTTGGAAAAATCCGTGAGGTTGTCCGCTATGGCGATGATGTGGCCGTTTTTGCCAGCGGTTTTATTATGGATCGGGCCATTGAGGCGGTGGAGCAGCTGAAGGGGGAGGGAATCCTTGCCACCTTGATTGACGTATCCACCGTGAAGCCCCTGGACAGCAAGGGCGTTGCGGCTGTGCTGGAGCGCTGCGGCTGTGCCGTGGCGGTGGAGGATCACAACTATTTTGGCGGCATGTCCAGCGCCATCTGTGAGGTTGCCTGTCATTTTTATCCCTGCAAGGTTCGCCGTCTGGGCCTGCGGGACGTGTATCCCCGCAGCGGCCACGCCGCCCAGCTGCTGGACGCTTACGGCCTGTCCGTCCGGGATATGGTGGACGCGGCCAAGGACGCCATGGGCAGATAATACCCCAATCAAAGAAGGAGCGTATCTCATGAGTAAAACTCCCAAAGCGGTCATCGCGGGCGCGGGCGTCATGGGGGCCTCGCTGGCCCAGGTATACGCCGGTGCGGGTTATAGCGTGGCTGTGTACGACATTGCCGACAAATTTTTGGATCGGGGCCGGGAGCTAATTGCGGTGAATCAGCCGACCCTGGTGAAGGAGGGCATTTTGACACAGGAGCAGTCGGAGGCCCTCCTTTCCCGGATCACCTTCACCTGTGACAAGAGCTGCTTTGCCGACCCCGGTCTGGATATCGTCCTGGAGAACATTGTGGAGAAGCTGGACGTCAAGCAGGATTTCTGGGCGGAGATGTCCCGGCTGACCCCCGGCGACGCCCTGTTGGCCTCCAACACCTCCGGCCTGCATATCCGCGACATTGCCGAGAAAATGAGCCCGGAGGACAGGGCCCGCTTTATGGGCCAGCACTGGCTCAATCCGCCTCACCTGCTGCCCCTGTGCGAGCTGATTATCGGGGAGGATACCGCGCCCGAAACGGTGGAGCGGATGAAGCATCTTGTCGCCGGGCTGGGAAAAAAGCCTGTCTGTGTCAAGGATATCAACGGCTTTATCATCAACCGCCTCCAGTTTGCCATCCTGCGGGAGGCCATGTATATCGTGGACAGCGGGGCCGCCACCGTGGAGGATATTGACGCTGTGATGAAATACGGCATGGGCCTTCGCCTGGCCGCCCTGGGGCCCTTCCGCATCGCAGACCTGGGGGGGCTGGACACCTTCGACCATATCGCGTCTTATCTGTTTGCCGACCTGGACGACTCCAAAACGGGAAACCCCGGCCTCCACAGGCTGGTGGAGGAGGGGAACCTTGGCGTAAAGAGCGGCAGGGGCTTTTACGACTACTCCGGCGGCAGGGACAAGGAAGCCATTCGGGAGCGGGATGAGCTGTTCATCAAGCTGTCCAAATGCCTGTATACATAAAGAAGGGAGCGGCCATGCGCAGCGATTTAATGAAGACGGGGATCGACAGGATTCCCCACCGCGCCCTGTTTCGGGCGCTGGGCCTGACGGACGAGGAGTTGGAGCGGCCCATCATCGGCGTTGTAAACGCCCAAAATGAAATCATTCCCGGCCATATGCATCTCAACCAGATTGCCGAGGCGGTGAAGGCGGGTATCCGTATGGCAGGGGGGACGCCCATAGCCTTTCCGGCCATCGGCGTATGCGACGGCATCGCCATGAACCACGAGGGCATGTTCTATTCCCTGCCCTCCCGGGAGCACATTGCCGATTCCGTGGAATTAATGGCCAACGCCCACCCCTTTGACGGCTTGGTTTTTATACCAAACTGTGATAAAATTGTCCCTGGGATGCTGATGGGCGCGCTCCGGGTCAACGTCCCCGCCATTTTTTGCAGCGGAGGCCCCATGCTGCCCGGCCGGGTAAATGGGGAGAAGGTGGCCCTCACCGACGCGTTTGAGGCCCCCGGGGCCCTCCGCGCCGGTAAGATCAGTCAGGAGCAGGCCCGCCAGATTGTGGAGCATGCCTGTCCCGGCTGCGGCTCCTGCGCCGGGATGTTTACCGCAAATTCCATGAACTGCATGACCGAAATTCTGGGTATGGGACTTCCCGGCAACGGCACCATTCCCGCGGTGGAGAGCCGTCGCATCCTGCTGGCCAAGCACGCCGGTATGAGGGTAATGGAGCTGGTGCGGGACAATATCCGCCCCCGGGACATCGTCACCAAAAGCTCCATTATGAACGGCCTTGCAGCCGACATGGCACTGGGATGTTCCACCAACACCATGCTCCACCTGCCCGCCATTGCCCACGAGGCGGGGCTGGAGTTTGATCTCCGGAGCGTCAACGCCATCAGTGACGCGGTGCCCCACATTGTCAAGCTCAACCCCGCCGGAAGCCACTTCCTGGTGGATCTGAACAACGCGGGGGGCCTGAGCGCCGTCATGAAGCGCCTCGGCGATTGGGGCATGATTGATCCCGCCGCCCGCACGGTGGAGGGCAGCTGGGCCGACCGGATTGCCCAAGCGGAAATCTTGGATGAGGATGTGGTGCGCGACCGGAACCACGCGTACAGTGAAACCGGCGGCCTGGCGGTACTGTACGGCAATTTGGCCCCCGACGGGGCGGTGGTAAAAAAAGGAGCCGTTTTGCCGGAGATGATGGTTCACACCGGCCCGGCCAGGTGCTTTAACAGCGAGGAGGAGTGCTGTCAGGCCCTGTACGAAGGAAAGGTGGTTTCCGGCGACGTGGTGGTGATCCGGTATGAAGGCCCCAAGGGCGGGCCCGGAATGCGCGAAATGCTTTCTCCCACCGCCGCGCTGGCAGGGATGGGCTTGGACAGCTCCTGCGCCCTGGTGACGGACGGCCGGTTCTCCGGCGTCAGCCGGGGGGCCTCCATCGGCCATGTGTCCCCCGAAGCGGCAGCCGGTGGCCTGATCGCCTATATTCAGGATGGGGACATGATCGAGATAGACATTCTAAACCACGCCATTAACCTGAAGGTGACCGACGAGGAAATCAGCCGTCGGCGGCAGACCATAACCCCCTGCCCGCGGGGGGAGGTCACCGGCTACCTCAAGCGCTACCGGGCCCTGGTCACCAGCGCCAGCCGCGGCGCTATCCTGGACGACAGCAGGTGTTAATGTTTTTAAAACCAGTGTCCTTTAGGGCAGCTTTACCCCGGTTAGCCGAGCCGCTGCCTTTGGCTGGACTTCGTGTGTGGCCTGGCTTTGCCTCCGGCGGTCGGGCTCTGCCCGAACCCGCTTAGGGCCATAATGGCCCTAAGAACCCATAATCCAGCAAGAGTGTAACGCCCTGCACACCCACAAACCCCAATCAAACCGTCCGCTCCCTACATGGGGCCCAAAAACCCCATTCCGGGAGCTAACTTTGTGCTCGGGTAGGCGTTAGCCCTGCAAAGGCAGCGCCGCGCCGGACGGCAGTCCGCCGACGGCGCGCTGCACCGCACCACAGCGTTTGCCAAGGAATACTGGATTCTTAAGGACTGGAAGTCCTTAAGCGGGGTCTTAGGGGCAGGGGCCCCTATTTAAATATCGTAGATACCTCTGAACGGCCAAAAGATTACCAAAGATAGCTACCAGCAAACCAAGGGGGGTCACGGGGGTCCTCCCCCGTGGGAATTTTGGTTACTTTTGTTCCTCCAAAAGTAACTGCCCGTCGCGGCATGAGCGACAAGCCAACCCGTGGCACTGCGGTAACGCCAAAGCGCACCGCAACACAGCGGCAACACCTGACTAAACACGCCAGTCAGATAAAAATAGCACCAGAACACAAAAAACAAAAATGAGGAGGAAGAAAACCCATGTCCCAAACCATCGAGATCCGCTGGCACGGACGGGGCGGCCAAGGGGCGAAAACCGCGTCCCTGCTGCTGGCAGACGTGGCCTTTACCCAGGGTATGTACGTACAGGGCTTCCCCGAGTACGGCCCGGAGCGGATGGGAGCCCCCATCACCGCTTATAACCGCCTGTCCACCGATCCGCTGCGGATCCATTCCAACATCTACACGCCGGACATCGTGGTGGTTGTGGATGAGAGCCTGACCGGCGCGGTGGATGTGACCGCCGGGCTGAAGGAGGACGGCGCCGTCATTGTCAACAGCCGCCGCTCCCCCGGGGAGGTGCGGGCCGCCTTTGAGGGCCGCCCTTACCGGGTGTACCTCATAGACGCCGGGGCCATCTCCATGCGGAACCTGGGGCGCAACATGCCCAACACTCCCCTGCTGTCCAGCGTGGTCAAGGTGTCGGGCATCATGGAGGAGGAGGTCTTCTTTGAGAACATGCGGGGCTCCTTTGCCCACAAGTTCGCCTCCAAGCCCGATGTTCTGGAGGGCAACATGAAGGCCATCCGGGACGCCTGGAAGGAGGTTGTATCCGCATGAAAAAAAATCTGATGGAGCATATAGGCGAGAAAAGCCCCTATCAGGACATGACCCCCGGCGGGATTGTGTACGGCGGCGGCAATTCGACGGACGTGCGCACCGGCGACTGGCGCACCGTCACCCCCGTATTCCACCCGGAAAAGTGCACCCACTGCCTGCTGTGCTTCCCGGTTTGTCCGGACAGCTCGATTCCCACGCAGGACGGAAAGCGGCTGGATTTTGACTACGATCACTGTAAGGGCTGCGGCATCTGCGCGGCGGTGTGTCCCCTGGGAGCCATTTCTTTTGGGGAAAAGGAGGCGGAGCAATGAGCAAGAGAGACAGGTTATCCGGCAATGAGGCGGTTGCCGCCGCCATCCGGCAGATCGATCCCGACGTGATTGCCGCGTTCCCCATCACCCCTTCCACCGAGATTCCCCAGTATGTGTCCCAGTTTAAGGCGGAGGGGAGGCTGTCCACCGAATTTGTCACCGTGGAAAGCGAGCACAGCGCCATCTCGGCCTGCGCCGGTGCCCAGGCGGCGGGCGTCCGGGCCATGACCGCCACCAGCTCCGCCGGCTTCGCGCTGATGCACGAGATGCTGTACGTGGTGGCCTCCGACCGGCTGCCCGTCGTCATGGCGGTGGTCAACCGCGCCCTCACCGGCCCCATCAACATCAACAACGACCACTCCGACTCCATGGGCTCCCGGGACAGCGGCTGGTTGCAGCTGTACAGCGAGAACGCCCAGGAGGCCTATGACAACATGCTCATGGCCCACCGCATCGCCGAATCCCCCGAGGTGATGCTTCCGGTCATGGTCTGTCAGGACGGGTTCATTACCAGCCACGCGGTGGAAAACATCCTTCTGGAGGATGACGAGGCCGTCAAGGCGTTTGTAGGCGAGTACCACCCCAAGGACTATCTGCTCAACCCCGCCCGGCCCGTGGCGTTCGGCCCCTACGGCATTAGCGCCTACTACATGGAGCTAAAGAAGCAGCAGACCGAGGCCATGGAGCGTTCCGCCGCCGTCATCCGGGAGGTTTCCCGGCAATACGGCCACATGACCGGCCGGTATTACGATCTGATTGAGGAATACCGCATGGAGGACGCCCAGCTGGCCGTAATCTGCATCGGCTCCTCCGCCGGTACCGGCAAGGCCGCCGTTGACGAGCTGCGCGGGCAGGGAATTCAGGCGGGCCTGCTGAAGATCCGGGCGTTCCGTCCCTTCCCCGGCAGGGAAATCGCCGCCGCGCTGGCCCGTGTAAAGGCCGTCGGCATTATGGACAAGGCGGACGGCTTCTCCGGAAGCGGCGGCCCCCTGGGCGCGGAGGTGCGCGCCGCGCTGTACCAAGCCAAAGCGTCCGTTCCCGCTGTCAACTTCATCTACGGCTTGGGGGGACGGGATGTCCGGGTGGACGATTTCTACAACATCTTCGGTCAGTTGGGCGATATGGCAGACGGGGCGGAGGCCCCCATGTACCGCTATATCGGCGTAAGAGAATAAGGGAGGGAAACGAACATGGCATATAATCTGAAAGAATGGTCCCAGCGCCCTGAGCGTTTCGCCCCCGGCCACCGGATGTGCGCCGGATGCGGCAGTCCCATTACCGTCCGGGCCGTGCTGCGGGCCGTCTGTCCCGGGGACAGGGCTGTGGTCACCTCGGCCACCAGCTGCCTGGAGGTCTCCTCCTGCATCTATCCCTACACCACCTGGGAGGACTCCTTTATTCACACCGCGTTTGAAAACGCGGCCGCCACATGCTCCGGCGTGGAGGCCGCCTATCAGGCCATGAAGAAGAAGGGCAAGCTGGATCAGACCTATAAATTTATTACCTTCGGCGGGGACGGCGGCACCTATGACATTGGATTTCAGTCCTTGTCCGGGGCGATGGAGCGGGGCACGGATATGGTGTATGTGTGCTATGACAACGAGGCATATATGAACACCGGCATACAGCGCTCCTCCTCCACCCCCAAATACGCCGACACCACCACCACCGCCACCGGAAGCCGAAGTGACGGAAAGGTTCAGTACAAAAAGGATCTGACAAAGATCATGGCCGGGCACCACATCCCCTATGTCGCCCAGACAACCTTTATCGGCAATCTGAAGGATCTCCACGAAAAGGCGGAGAAGGCCATCTATACCCCCGGCCCCGCGTTTCTGAACGTCCTGTCCCCCTGCCCCCGGGGCTGGCGGTATGAAACGGCGGATATCATGAAGATTTGCAAGGCTGCCGTGGACAGCTGCGTCTGGCCCCTGTTTGAGGTGATAGACGGAAAATGGATCCTCAACTACCAGCCCAGGCACAAGCTCCCGGTAGAGGATTACCTGCGGCCCCAGGGCCGGTTCAGACATCTGTTCTTGCCGGGTAACGAGCATCTCATTGCCGAGCTTCAGGCCAATGTGGACGCCCGCTGGGAGGAGCTGCTGAAGCTGTGCGGCGGTAACTAGGAAGCGTCAATTCTAAGTTATTAAATTTTAACGGTGCAAAACGTTTTGATATGCTACCCTCAGATAGGACAGTGAAACAAAAAACACTGTTTTATCTGGGGGTAAATTTATGCCGCACAAAGGAAAGATATCGGCAGAGGAAAAGTTACGAATCGTAGAAGAATATCTA
>Ga0153950_1000462_pt1 | contig 18135 bp, 14 predicted proteins | sample TSNJ034MetaG_FD_104737 | JGI IMG/M metagenome (GOLD analysis project Ga0153950, IMG submission 104737) | Attine ant fungus gardens microbial communities from New Jersey, USA - TSNJ034 MetaG | ecosystem: Host-associated > Fungi > Mycelium > Unclassified | place: USA: New Jersey, Wharton State...
CTTAAACATAAGCGCTATATGATCTGCGCCAATTCCGCTAAATTCCTGCAGCAAATCATGTGTTTGTAAAAAACATCCCACTTTTTGAGCTTGCTTCACGATCGCTCTCATGCGTTCCCCCTGATCATCGTTAGATTTGCCTTGACAGATTTTTTGAAAACTGATATAATAAACTTCGAAATACGCAATTGAGAGTTCCCAAATGGCTTTTTTGCATCAGCGCCATAAGCAGATGTGGTGGAACCGGCAGACACGCTATCTTGAGGGGGTAGTGAGCCACGCTCGTGCGGGTTCAAGTCCCGCCATCTGCACCATGTCGAGTGTTCTTATGGGATCTGAGAATCTGATATATTCTCAGATCCCGAAACACTCAAAAGTTCGCAGCAGTTCCTGTGGGGGAGTAGCTTATGGCTACTCCTTTTCTCGTATTAAGCTGAATTTGCGGCCGTGGCAGTTCGTCCAGTTTGGGCGCTTCAAATGCTCCGATGCAGTTGTAGAAGATTTCGATTTTCTGTATCCGCTCACCTTTGAGGTTCTCGGCGTGGTGTACCACGATGTGGTCGATGAATTCGCGGAGGATTTCCCGCGTGAGTTCTTTCATGTGTATGTACTTGCGAACCACCGCTAGAAATTCATCCGTGGTGCAGTTGTGCCGGTTGTGCTTGGCGATTTCTTTTTTGAGCGGAGTGATTTTGGCTCGGAGCCCGACTTGTTCATCCTCATACTTTTTCGACATCCGGGCGAAGCGATCCTCTGTAATCCGCCCCGACAGGCTGTCCTCGTAGATTTTCTCGAACAGCACATCCAGTTCCTTGTCGCGGGCTATGAGAGCGTCAAGTTCCTTTTGCCGATTGCGGCCTGTTTTCTCCATCTCGCGCAGGGCGCTGTCCAGCACGATCTTCACAAATTCTTCCTCATATCGCTCTGCGAAGTAAGTGATGCGGCGCAGTTCGCTGAGAATCACTTCTTCGAGAAAATCCACCCGGATGTAATGCGTGGCGTTGCAAGTGCTTCCTCGGTTGTTGTAATTGGCGCAGTTGAAGTATTGGATGTCATTGTTGCCCTGGTTGAAGTGATAGCCGAGGTTGGAGCCGCATGTCGCGCATACCAACAGGCCGGAGAACATATTTTTTTCGCCTGTCTGCTTTTTTCGTGTCCGCACCTTGCCCCGCTTCTGCTGTACCCGATCCCAGATTTCCCGGTCAATGACCGGCTCATGTACACCCTCGAAGACCATCTGATTTTCTTTGGCGTTTTCGCGCCGCTTTTTGTCCTTATAGGATTTGGAGTAGGTTTTGAAATTGATTACATCTCCGAGGTACTCCTGCTGCGTCAGTATTTTGCAGATGGTGGAGCTATTCCAGCAATATGGATTTTTGTTGCTCTTTTTCCCGCCGCGGTCAAGACCCTTTGATTTCCAGTAGTTGAGAGGAGTCAGAACCTTTTCTTTTTCTAACGCGCCGCCGATCTGATCGACGCCGTGACCGGCGAGGCACATATTGAAAATACGCCGTACTATTTCAGCAGCTTCCTCGTCTATAATCCACCGCTTGGGGTTTTCTGGACTTTTCATGTACCCATATGGCGGTTGACTGAGCGGTTCGCCGGAGTTGCCGCGGATGCGGTGGGACATTCGGATTTTCTTGCTTGCGTCACGAATATACCATTCATTAGTAATGTTTTTTTAAGGGTGGGTTGTGGAAAACTCAAACAAATGGCATAAACAAGCGGAATTCAAGCGGTATGGTTTTTCAAGCTAAACAAGCCGTCCGACATAAACAGACCCGAAAACCAAATAATTGACACACAGGCGGTGCTTTGACAAAGAGCGCCGCCATATTTTTATCCCAGCTTTAGTATAGCATGTCGAATAAAAAAACGAAATATAAACCGGCAGCAAAATTAGCGCCAAACCCTTATTCAGCATCTGAAAAGATGCTGAATGGCAGGATTGCGGCGCGGTTTTTAATACATTTTTGCACAACAAATAAACCCACGGCGTGGGGGATTTTCAAAATAAGTACGGGTAAGGGAGGTTTGCGATAACGGCAATCCACAAATGGCTTGTCCCGCGTTGCAGATAGTGGTGGAGAACAAAATCGTTCTTATCCGCAAAACAGGAACAAGGAATATGCCCCGGAGCGCCGCGAATGACGGTGTGGTCGGTCGTGAATCAGAGCGGATAGTGGTGTGAGCCGTAAGGCCCATATCAGCTTTGATTCGCTGGCGGTCACCTCCACGGAACGCGGGCGTCCAGGTATAAACCCAAACGTGAATATACATGAGCAGTATATCAAAACAGCCCCCGCCAATTTTGTCAAAAGATGTTGATTCCCGTATTTCAATTCATATAATCAAATACCGCATAGAAGGAACGCGAGAGTAAAATCCGCGTTCCTTTTTTGTTTTGGAGGCAGAATTCCATGCAAACAATAAACACAACAACCCAAACCCTCATGGAGCGCGTATGTGCGGAGGCCGACCGCTTCTTTACTGTGGAGGCCGCAAGGCGCGGCTTCGAGGATCGCGCCGGCCAGCAGGACATGGCGCTGGATATCGTGGAGGCGCTCCGGGATCGCCAGCATATCGTGGTCGAGGCGGGAGTGGGGATTGGAAAATCGTTCGCCTACATCGTGCCGCTTCTGCTGTACCACAGGAGAACCCGCCGCCCCATCGTACTCTCCACCTCAACGATTGCCCTGCAGGAACAGCTCCGCTCCGACGTCCAGACCATATCCCAAATCCTCTCATGCCCGGTCGAGATGGTGCTTGCCAAAGGACAAACGCACTTCGTCTGCAAAAAACGCAGGCGGGATTTTTTGAACAAGGGAAACAACGCTTCCCAACATTCCGGGCTTCTTACTGCGGCTGTGGAACGCGGGGATTTTCCAGCGCCCGTCGCGGACGGCGTCTGGAATAAAATAAATGTCCGGGAGTACAGTTACAAGACCTGCCGGCAGGAGTGCCCGTTCTCCGGCGGCTGCCACTATTTGAAGCTGCGGGACCGCATGAAGAACACAAGCGGCATTGTTATCTGCAACCACGACCTCCTGACAGCGCACATGCAAAAGACAAAGGCGATGCACATGCCGATCCTGCCGGATAATCTCTCGGTGATCGTAGTGGACGAGGCGCACAATCTGGAGGAAAAGGTGCGCTCGTCGCTGACCCTTTCCTACGCCGGCCGCCAGATACGAGGCATTGTCGATGAAGCGCGAAAGGCTCTGCCGCCGGACAAAACCGCGGCGCTGGAGAAACCCGTCCACATGCTCTCGAAGCATCTGGAGGATTTCTACGGCAAGCTCCGCGTTCAAATCGAATGCCAGCTTGCGTCAAACCCGGACATGTCCGCGGAGTCCGGCAGATTTTATCTGAATAATTCTGCCGAAACCGAATCGCATGACCGCGAGGCGTTGGGGAAATCCATACGCGCCATTGCCCTGCTGACCGGACAAATCAGCTTCTATATCGGCGTCCACGGCATTGACGGCAGACGGACGTCCCCATCGGTCAGAAACGCGGCCGACGATCTGGAAATCATCGCGGAATTTTTCGATGATTTACAAAAAAAGGAACAGGAGAATCTCTATTGGCTTGAGCGAACCGGGAAAGCCTCCAGAATCTGTTCCTGCCCGAAAAAAGTGAGCGAGATTATAAATGATTTGTACTTCACCGGCCATCACAGAACCGTGCTGACCTCGGCCACCATCACCAATCAAGCGTCCGGCACCGACTATGAGCGGTACTCGTATTTTATAAAAAACACCGGCTTCCCGACGGATTCTCATGGCTTCGTATCCACGCCCAAGCCCTCGCCGTTCCCCTACGATAAACATGCAATCCTTTATTACAGCGATAACCTGCCTCACCCGACCTATCGGCGGGACGACTTCATCCGACAGGGAACGGAAGAAATCATACGGCTGCTGGAAATCACCCATGGCAAGGCAATGATACTTTTTACCGCGAAAAACGATCTGGAATCGGTCTACGGGCAATTGTCCAAACGCAATCTGCCGTACAATCTGCTGGTTCAAGATAATGGCTCGTCGCAGAATAATGTGCTGCAAAGATTTAAACGCGACACAAATTCCGTTCTGCTGGGAACCGGCGCTTTTTGGGAGGGCGTGAGCGTGGAGGGCGCCAGCCTTTCAAACCTGATCATCTTCCGGCTGCCGTTCCCCGTCCCCGACCCGATCATCGACTATAAGCGCGCTCAGAGCAAAGACCCTCTCATGGAGGTGACCGTACCGGAGATGATCATCAAGCTGAAGCAGGGCGTGGGCAGGCTGATCCGTTCGGAAACCGACGCCGGAATCGTGTCCATCCTCGACCCGCGGCTCGGCGAACGGCACAGGGCGCCCTACCGGAACCTTGTGTGGGAGGCGCTGCCTATAAAAAACAGGACAAGCGATCTGACGGTGGTCAGGTCGTTTTTTTATTCACTTCAAAACGTGGGAGATGAAATCAAATGAATTCGGCTACCAAAAAGAAAGCCGCCGCGTGGCTTTCGACCGTGCGGTCATATAGCGCGACCGGGCTTCCGCAGGTACCGCCAAAGGTCTATCATGACCGATCAGCGCGGTGCCTGGGCTGCCCCTACCCCCGCCATGGCCTTATGTGCCACGGCAAGGATGACGGAAGCTGCCTGCGGACCGACATGCAGGAGCTGGAGGCAAAGCATTTTGATAAAAGAAACCAGTAAGAAAACCATGACGCTTCTTTATTCCTCTGGACTTTCCGGCGTTATTAGGGTATTGTGTTCCGTACAAAAACTGAAGGAGGACAGCCGGTATGTATAAAATACCTGCGGCAATCCAACCCGGACACGGGCGGCAAATATCGTCGGGCGGCGGAGTTTCAGAGATGAAGCGCCGTCGCTCTTTTTATTTTCAGAGGGAGGGAGCATAGCATGACAGGGAATGAAAAACAGCAAAGCGCCGGGGAAACAGTCACCTATGAGATCAAAACGGTTACTGCCGAAGAATTACCCCTCTTTTATTCAGTAGCGAACCTTACCCCGTCCCCGGGCATGCAGCCGTTTATTTCCGATGAAGATCGGGAAGTGGAGCTTGGCTGTATCGGGTTTCTCCGCGTCAATTTCGGGTATCACGGCAACAAATTCCACACATCATGGGTTGATCACCGAGGGGAACTGAAAACGCAAGCCTTTAAAGATGAGCTGGATACGGTTGTCAATTATCTGCGCGGGGACGGCAATATGCTCAACAGCCTCGGATCGCTTTCGGAATATTGCTACAGCCACCCGGAGGCTAGGCTCGACATAATGCGCCGCGACGATATCTACGGGTTTAGGATCGACACAGACGGTTACTGCTATTACATTCGAGGTATGCTCACACAAGGTGATAAAGGCGCCTATGTTTATTGTTATCAGCGAAGCAGGCTGGATCAATGTCTCGGCCTCGCTCCTTTTAGTTTCAGAACGGAGGGATCATGATTTGACCGAGAATAAAAAACAGCAAAATGCCGGGGAAAAAGGAGCGTATGAGATCAAAACAGTAACCGCCAGTGAGCTGCTCCTCTTTTATTCGCAGACATCCAAGGCACAGACTCAAGGCACAAGACCGTTTGTTTCCGACGATGAGCGGGACGCGAAGCTGGGATGTATCGGACACCTGCGCGCTGACTATGGCCGCAGAGGAAATGAATTCTGGACGACATGGTTCGATCATTGCGGAGAACTGAAAACGCAAGCCTTTAAAGATGAGCTGGATATGGTCATCAATCATCTTCGCGGGGACGGCAATATACTGAACAGTCTCGGAACGCTGTCGGAATATTGCTGCAGCCACCCGGAAGCCAAGCTCGATGTAATGCACCGTGACGATATCTACGGGTTTAGGATCGACACAGATGATCACTGTTATTATATCCGCGGCATGCTCACGCAAGGCGATTATAACCTGTATGTATATTGCTACGAGCGGAGCATACTGGAGCAACACCTCGCAGCCCCCCGTTCGTGGGAGAAAACGGAACAGCATGAACAGGAAGCCCGTGAACCTGAACCTCAGACGCTCACGGCGGATCGAAAAGCGGAGCTGTTTGACGGCCTTGTGGAAAGTGTGAACGGCCTGATGAGCGACGATAGCTGGTACGATATCTTCCGCGGGATCGGCATGACGGATGCGGAAATGAAATCAATGGGCTTGGATCTGCCGGAGTTGAAGGTGACAGGGCATACCGTAGAAGCCATGGCCGAATACGTTATCGATCAAATCAAGAAAGAGGATATGGGCGCCACGCAGACCCATATCACCATTCCTATCGCCGACCTCACCGCCAGATTCAAGCTCGATCTGGAGGAATCCGGGCTTGCCGAGGATGCGTTCATGGAGGAATTATTCTCCCGCTCAGAGGTTGACGACGCCGAAATCCTGTCCGGCGAGTTATGGATCAAACCGAATGAGCAGGTACTGAGCCGCGGCGATCCGCAGATTGCTATGGGAAATATGTAGTCAAACGGAGGAAAATGATCATGGAAAGAAAAACAATCAAGCTTTACTGCCCGCTGGAGGTGAAAACCGACCCCGACAGCACGCTCGGCGAGAACCACGGGGATATCGTCAGCGAATTTGAATATGCCACCATCCCCAGCTCCGTCGCTGCGGTTTACAAGGATGAAATCCTCGCCGCCCTGGAAAAAGAGATGCACCCCGAGGAACGCGAGCGCGGCCTCGCCAAATACCTGGATTCCGATCTCGCCGCGAAAGTCAGCTACATATGGCCGTCTGTGGAGGTGTGGAACGACGAATTATACGGAGTTATCGACATACGGCCCAGCGCGGATTTATCCTCCGCCGAACTTGTCGACCTGACCGATTGGTGCGAATCTCAGCTTAGTGATGGGCTGGGAGAAGGATTCGAGCAACGCCCTGTTCACACACGGGATGGCGACCTGTACGTCAGCTTCTGGCAGAGCGGCGACGGATTTTTTTTGAAGCCGGAGCATGAATTCAAAGGCATAGAACCCGAAATAGAAGCGAAGCCCCAAGAACTGAGGAAAGCATTCGCGGTCGAGGCGGTAATCCAGCCAAACTCCACGCCCCACCTGCTTCCAACAGAACCTCAGATTACATTCCCCGCCACCCCCGAAGAAGTGGCAAAGGTCTGCGAATCGCTGAAGGTAAACAGCCTCTCCGAATGTGCGCTGGTGGGATGGGTATGCCCTCTGGATTTTCTGAACGAACGGTTTACCGAATATGATTGGGGCATGATCTGCGGCGAAAGGACCCTAGACGATTTAAATATACTGTCCCATAAGATCGCCGCCATGAGCGATTATGAGCTGGCTGTCTTTGAGGGACTGACCGAAATCCGCGATGTTACAACAATGAAAGAGCTTATCGATTGCGCGTGGAACACTGGCAGCGGAACCATCCGGGCGGGCATCTGCACACAGGAACAGCTCGGGCAGGAATGGCTTAAAAACCACACTGGACGGCTTCCAAATGATCTTCTGCCGTTTATGAGCGCGGAAAAGGCGGGCGCGTTCGCGCAGAAGCAGGAGCACGGCGCGTTTGTCGCCGGGGCGGGATATGTCACCATGGCGGACGGCTATGAGTTTTATGAGGTATACAAAGAGGGTATCTCTACAAAAGAACTGGCGGACAGAGATCACATCTTCAAGTTTACATTGGCAAGCCCGACCGACGCCACAAAAACCCATATACTGAAGCTGCCCGAGCAGGAATGCTATGCGGGCGAGGCTATGGAGCTTCTGAAATTCAAGCTGGGCGTCGCTTCCCTGGATGACTGTGCCATCCTGCACAGCGAATGTGTGAACCCCCGGCTGTCTGAGCTTCTTACAAATACGAGGCTCTCCGAGCTATATGCCTTTACCTCCGGGCTTCGGGAAATGGAGATGCATGGCAGTTTCAAATTTAACGCCGCGCTTGAATATCTCGGCTATCTCGGCGGCGAGAACCCGGACATCGGCGCGGTCAACCATATCATGGGCAGCCTTGACGGATTCCGCGTCCATCACGGGCTCGAAACGCCGGAGGACTACGCCCGCTTTAAATTAAAAGAGAATCTCGATGGGAGCCTGTTGGAAAATGTCTCTGAGATCGCCGACCTTACCGCATACGGCAGGGAGAAGATGAGAGAGGACAACGCGGCGATCACTTCATGCGGCATCGTCAGCCATAAGGACGGAGCCTCGGCGCTATGGAAAGAACTGGCCGCAAGGGTTTGGGAACAGCCGGAACAAACGCAGGAGCTTACAATGGGCGGTATGTATTGATTATACAACCGTCCATATATTTTTTATAAAAGGAGCGGATACATTGATACAGATAGCTATAAAAGCAAAACATCTGCAGCATAACCGGGATTACCGCGGCGCGGAACTGGAGCTTCCGGCAGGCAAGGGAGAAATCCTCGACGCGCTGGACAGGGCGCGGGTACCATATGGCAGCGGGGAATACCAGCTTATGTCCCACAAGAAATCCCCCGGCATTGTTACCAAAATGCTGAATAGCTGCGCCTATAACCCATCCATCGCCGAGATGAACCATCTGGCGGAACGAATGGAGCATTTAAGCGAAGATGAGCTTCACAAGCTGGATGGCGTCGTTCAAATCCGCGGCTCATATGATATCGCGGACATAATCAACGCGACCCACAACCTGCATCATTTTGGTTTTTATCCCGGTGTAACGAATGATGAAACGCTCGGCGAACTCGCCGTGGATATGGACGACGGGTTATACGAACCGCTAAAAAGCGTGCCGGACGAACTTCTTGACTGCCTTGACCGTGCGAAGGTAGGCGCGCTCATGCGAAAGGAAGATCGCGGCGCATTCACGAAAAGTGGATACGCCATTCAAGAAAGCACGGAATGGGATGTGGTGTACGACGGCAATTCCCTGTCGGAGAGGGCGGTAACGCTGGAACCGGGCGATCCTGTTATCAGCCTGCTTCTGCATACGGATCAATATTCCTGCGGGGAGGATGAAGGTGAATGGCTCCACTGCCCCGCAAGCCAAGAAGATATAGCCTCCGTTCTTGAAACGGTGGGAGCAAAGAGCCTGGGCGATTGTACCACCCATAAAATCAAAAGTGTAATTCACGCATCTAATTACGCTTATATATTTGATGCCGGCATCGAGGAAATAAACGCGCTGGCGGGAGCGATTAAAACACACTGCGGAGGAGAACGGCTTGCCAAGTACAAGGCGGCGTATGAGATGGAGAATGTCACCGATATGCAAACCGCCCTGCGCCTCGCTGTGCGGCTGGGCGAGTATGACTTCGAGCCGCACGCGTCGACGGAAGCATTCGGGCGCGCGGCTCTGGCGAAAACCGACATGGATGTAACACTTGCCGCCGAGTACGGCTTCGACTTCGACGCCTACGGCGCGAAAGCCATGCGGGAAAAAAACATCCGCTTTACCCCCTACGGTTTTATCAGCCATCCCCGAGGGCAGGAGCTGTCCATGCAAATAAAGAGAGGCGTAAGCGGACTGCACCTGCCGGAAACGGTGCAGGCGGTCCGCGAGGCGTATCCTCCCGGCACGCAGGTGCGGCTGATCCGAATGGAGGGCGAAGCGGACATGCCGCGCGGCCTTGCGGGTACGGTCGATCATGTTGACGACGCCGCGGGCGTCCATGTCCGATGGGAGAACGGCAGCTCACTCGCGCTCCTGCCTGACACGGACTTCTTCCAAACGGTCCCGGATCAGGCAATGACACAGGAAATCCAGACGATGGAAAAACCGTTTGAGCAGACCATGGGCGGCATGTAGCGTCCCTTAAAAACAATATCCCGGTTCTCTAAAGGCCGGCGTCTTTCAAAAAAGGCGCCGGCCTTTTTTGCGTTCCGGGGAAAAAGGAGGTGAAACATGGACAGCTTTATGCCCTGGGTGGGCGGGAAACGGGCATTGCGTGAAATCATCATCGCCTGTTTTCCCCTGCTGTTTGAGCGGTACATCGAGGTATTCGGCGGCGCGGCGTGGGTATTGTTCCACAAGCGTCCCGGACCGTTCGAGGTGTACAACGACTACAATTCCCTGCTGGCGAACCTGTTCCGCTGCGTGAGGGACAAGCCGGACGATTTAAAGGAAGCCCTGCGGTATGTTCTCAATTCACGGGAGGATTTCAAAATCATCCTCGACCTGTTCACAAAGGACGTTCCCATGAGCGATATCGACAAGGCCGCGAAATTCTATCAGCTCATAAAATTCAGCTACGCCGCCGGATGCGACAGCTATAGCTGCCAGCCCCATAATATATGGTCGGATTTTCCCGCCATTGACGGGGCCCATTACAGGCTGCGGGCCAGCGGCGTCGTCGTGGAGAACAAGAGCTTCGACAAGCTCATCCCGCACTACGACCGGCCCGACAGCTTCTTCTATCTCGACCCGCCGTATTTCGGAACCGAAAAGCACTATAAGCATTCAAACTTCAGCAGGGAGAGCCATCATCTGCTGTGCGAAAAGCTCATGGCCGTAGATGGCAAATGGCTTCTCAGCTACGGCGACGAGCCGTTCATCCGTGAGCTGTATGATCAACCCGGCGTGTACATTATGCCGGTGAGCCGCCTCAACAACATCAAGCAGCGGTATGACGGCGGCAGCGAGTTCCCCGAGCTGCTCATCGCCAACTACGACATACTGGAGCGGTCGGGCGCCCCCGAGCAGTTACGGCTGGCGTGAACAACGGCATTCATTATTTTATTACAGGAGTGAGGAAGATGAAAAAACGATACGAGATCAAAATGATCCACCACAACCGCTGCGTTGTGATCCCCGCCGAGCAGCTTGTGCAGGCCGGACTCGAAAAGGGCGACTATGTCACGCTTCGCGTGGCGGGCGATTCCATCAGCATCCGCAAGGCGCGGCTCATCGAGGACGATACCCATGACGACGCGAAGATGGAATACATGCTGGCGCAAATCGCGCACATGAATGGTCCCCAGCTTGGCGCGGTCGGGCGCGCCTGCGCGAAGCAGTTCGAGGCGCTGGACGCTTCCCGAGGGGAATCTGTATTAATATGAAGGAGTGCTACACATGAAATTCCTGCTGAATCAAAGCGATCCCCGCCGGAGGATCGCCGTTCCCCCTCCCGCGCGGAAGCTCTCCGGCCTCGACGGGGAAAGCGCGCTGGAAATCCACGCCCTGGACGGGGCAATCGTGATCACCAAAGCCAGGATGACGGCGATGGATATGATCAAAACCATCTGGTCGTTTAGCAACCTTGTCACCGATATGAGCGCGCAGCTTGGCGCAGCCTGCGGCGATTGCACCGGCTGCGGATTCTGCGAGTGCATGGTGTGCGGCGACGGTCCCATAAACCTGCCGGCCTGTGTGCTGGAGGAAGCGGGGCTCCCCCCCGGCTGCAAGCTGACGGCCGCCGTGGATGATGACGGAATCATCACGGTATTCGAGGCTGACTATGACTACGACCTGACCGATGTGCCACCCGATCTGCTGGAGATATTCCGCAAAGCGAATGTCTGCCTCAATGAACTGGAGGAACGGCTCATGGGCGATGATATCGTCTATAACGGCGGCGGGGACGACGGAGAGAGCGATTATAGCAACTTATAAACACCTTTACGAATCCGCTCAAGGTCGTTAAAGGTAATGTCGTGGTTATCTGGCGCATTGGCGCACATTTTTGAGCAGATGTGAGTGCGGATTGTGCTTTCCGCATAGCCGGTCCCATTATTGTTCATGTGCCTGATTACTTCAATAATCGTAAATTCATTTTTACCTTTCGACTTAATAATCTGTCGGACAACACTCAATATTTCATCTCTACAATCCATACAATCTCCCCTTTCTTGCCCCATCATAGCAGATAGCTGCACTAAAAAACAATAGTAAGGGATGTATTGTTTTTTGTATGTAAGTCTTAATTGTAAGGAGGTATAACATGCGTAAAAAACTGATTCCCATATTCATGGCGGTGATGCTGATGACCGTCAGCGTCCACGCCGCCGAAAGCTCCGAAGCAATCCGGGGAGAGGACGGGACGACAATCACCGTAACCGATATCACACCGTACATCAGTAATTTTGACGGCGCGATCCCGGCAGACGGTACCCTCCCCGATATCCTCCCCCTGGATGTGCAGATCAAGACCGAGGACGGCATAAACCTGCTGGTAAAGACCTACGAGGTACCGCCCGATACCGACGTCAATCAGCTCATAGAGCAAAAGCCCGAACGCGGCGGTGTGGAGTACATCCTGCGGGAAGTCCTCAAACAGACGATGCCCTCGGGCTCGGACGGCAGGGAGGCGTCCCAAACGGTCAGCGTCAGCGCGCCCTCCGATAAGCGGGAGGACATCCTGCCCCTGCTGCCGGAGAGTCTCGAATACGACGCGGACGGATATGCCGGTCTGCTGCTGCTGGACGAGGGCTCCATCAGCACGGAGGTGGAGAGCACCAAGGGCTACACATACACGGTCAGCGATACAAAGGAATACTATGGGCTTGACCGCAACGATCCGTACCTTGTTCCCAAGACCATGGAGAAAAACGGGATAACATACAGCCTTGCGGATATTACATGGAGCGGCGGTAATGAAAACAGCCCATCCTCCATCTACACCGCCACCGCTCTCTACACGGGCAAGGCCACAGGGCAAACGGCGGACGGATACCTCGTCACCGCCAACTATACCGGGCAGGTGGAAAAGGAAGTCCCCGGCAATGTGCTGTATACCATCATCTACGAGCCGATCATGGCGCCGGTTATCCCCGATGACTTCGATTGGGGTAAGGTGACGCCGATTGTGTTTATTGTGATCGGTATCGGCGGGCTTGCGGCGCTGGCCGTATTCCTTGTGCGCTGGCTTCGCTCACGTAAAAAGAGTAACAGCGGGTACGGACTGCCGGAGTACGAGCCGGAAGCGCGTCCCGCCCGGAGGAAGCCCCACGCCTTGGGATATATGAAAAGGGAGGAATCGTAGTGAATATATTGTCTTTTTGCCCTTATCCCCCTCGGAGAGCAGGGGGGCACGCGGGGGGACTGGTCCCGCCCGCGAGGTTCGCCGTGAGCGATAGCGAACCTGTCACTTCCGCAGAAGTGACGCGAACCTTTGACGGAGGTATGGACAATGCGTAAGATTTGGCAACAGTATATGAAATGGATCATCCTGGCGATGGCGCTCCTCATGATCGCGCTTGTGGCGTGCATCGCACAGGCAGCCGCGCCCGAGCCGAGGATACAGGCGGAGCCGCCCGCCGAGAGCGAGGTGACCTTTGACATGGACAAAAACCGCGCCTACACCGCCGAGGATGGTGTTGTGATCGTTCCGGCCTCATATGTGCCGGACGACAGCCCCGAGCTTGTTCCCATGGCGGTCACCCCCTCCGCTATCGGCGATACGCCGGAGGCCGCGCTGTTAAAAGCGGTTGCGCCAAGCGGCGGGTATACAATGCCCGAGCAGGCGCAGATGGCGGACGGAAGTATCGGAGTCCTCTCCATCCCGAAGCTCGGGCTCACGGTCGGCGTGTTCGAAACAGATGACGAGATGGAGGCGATGAGCCACGGCCTCGCCCATTTCAAGACCACCTCCGCATGGCAGGGCAACATCGGTTTGTGCGGACATAATGTTAATTTTGATTTGACGGACGGGTATCTGAAGAATCTGCACACGCTGAAGATCGGCGACAGCATCAGCTACAAGACCGCGCTGGGTAGCCGGACATATACCGTCGAAACCGTGACCGAGATCGCCGAAACCGACTGGAGCTGGCTCGGGCGCACCGAGGACAACAAAATCACCCTCATCACCTGCATATCCGGCAAATCAGCTTCCCGGCTGATGGTGCGGGCGGCCGAGAAATAGCGATATACCGCTGTGTTTCCTTTCCCTTTATTTTTATGATTCACTAGACTTTGCCGTCAGCCTGAGTATAATGAGGGTAAAGAAATATGGGCAAGGGAGGCTTTGATCATGAAATTCAGAAAAGGAATACAGCGCGTCATGACCTGCGCGATGGCGGTTCTGCTGGCCGCGGCGATGACCGCTCCGGTGTATGCCGCAACCAACCCTTTCGCGCAGATGGAGGCGCAAAGCCGACAAGCTGTCGAGGCGGCGATCAAGGCAGGAACCGTGCCGCCCGGTACGACCATCTACGACTGCATGTACGGCACGGATAAAAACGGCGTTACAATCGTTATCCAGTACAAGGATAAAAACGGAAGCTGGATTGACGTTGTAACGCAGGAGAAAAAAGAGTATCTGCCCGGTACTTTCACCGAAAAGCTCTCGGATGAAACCCTCGCGGAGTATGCGGCTGAAGTGTTCCGGCTGGTCAACGAAGAACGGGAAAAGGCCGGACTTTACCTGCTGGAGCGGGATGCAGAGCTTGATCATGCGGCAATTGCCCGTGCGAATGAGTGCGTTTCAGTAAACAGTATCTATGTAGATGGCAAAGCGCACACCCGCCCAAATGGTTCGAGTTGGGAAACCGTTCTGGACGATATGGGGATTGATTGGACTAGCGTGGGGGAAAACAGTTCGTCAGGACGGACCTCGGCCTCTGATGTTATGAACGCATGGCTCAATTCAGATGGGCATAAAGCCAATATCCTGACGCAAAAACGCACGCAGATCGGCATCGGTGTACGCCAGGCTTCGGATGGAACACTATATTGGATACAAATATTTAACCGACCTTAACCCATAAATATACACATCTATACCGACTAAGCCGTTATCAGCCGATAACGGCTTTTTCTTATGCCCCAAACCAATAGGAAAGGAACGGATTACATGAAAACCAACAATAGAATCATATCATTCCTGCTTGCGGTGGTTATGGTTATCACTTTTGCGCTGCCGGTTTCCGCGCTGGAAACCCTGCCTGTGCAGGATGTGATCGACATGACGAGCGGTACGGAAATCGTATTCGGCGGCGAGGATACACCCTCTGCCCAGGAGGAAACCGAAAGCGCGGACGCCAACGCGCCCCCTGCCGAGCCGGATACCCCGCTCAATGACAGCGAGGAACCCGATATATCCGATACAGGCGATGACACGGAAGCGGCGCTCGGACAATCAACTTTCGGCGTCACGCAAAGCGGGAATTTCCTGCTGAACTGCACCCCGGAGCAGGCGGCGGAGCTTATCGCTTTTTACGAATATATCAGCAAAAAGATTGCGCGGCAATCCGGCCCCCAACTGTTCTCCGCGCCAGGTGACAGCGGCACTGTCACCTGGGCATGGGGAGAGGCGGTCGGCATCGAAGTCCCAAGCGGCGATCCGGGCAACCCGTACTACATCGGCAACATTCCGAAAATTACGCTCTCCACCTCAAACCCGCCCATAGGACGGCCGTTCTGCGTCGATTTTGGCGTCGACCCCGGCGGCTCTTACACCGCCAGCGAGGGCAGCAACAGCCAGATACTGTCCCTGCTGGTAGCGTATCAAAAAGGTTCGGCTTCGGCGGTAGGCGTACAACTCGCGCTATGGTATATTGTAAACGGCCTGCCGTTAAGCAGCCAATCGCAAGCGGCGGCGGCGTTGTCCGCGGCTTCCGGCGTGGATACCACCGGATACACCTACCTCATTTGGGACAGCGGCAGCGGTCAGCCTTTTGTGACATTGGACAAATCAGAGGACAAACCTGGGGAGAAAGATAAAGATGAGGACAAGGATAAGGACGACGAGAACCCCAACACCCACACCGAGGTCACAACTGAAACAAGCACTCGCACAGAGATACGCTCCAACACCACCTATGAATATTCCGACGCGATAGGCCAGATCACAATCGCCAAGCGGGATCATGAGGCGCGGTCGCTGGACGGCGCGATCTTCAATATCCATATCCAGTTCGCCAACGGAGAAACGGGCGGCGACAGCGCGTTTGAAGTATATAACGGCTCCCGCCTGTTCACATATACCCATCCCCGCGACGATCATGAGCCCGCGACCGTCACGGTCACCGAGGTGCGCGCGCCGGACGGATATATCGCCGACCCCACGCCGCAGACGGCAATCGTGCATCCGACGTATACAAGGATAACGAAGGTCACGACGCACACTATCACAATCGTCACCACAACAACCTCAACCACGGTGATCGATATTGACAGCGGAGAAATACTGGCGGAGTCCTCCGATTCCGCTGACGCGGAAACCGAGCTTGATCCCCCTGTTGTGCAGGAATATACCGATTTTATCGAGGGCGACCGCGAAACCACCCTCACCTTTGTCAACCAGCCAAAGCCCTGCAGCCTGACTATATATAAGCATGAGAAAGGCAATTATGGCGTTGCCCTGCAGGGCGCGAGATTCCGCATCCGCTACGCGGACCCGAACGTATCGGCGCAGGTGTGGACGCTTGCCACCGATTCCAGCGGCACAATCGTGATCGACCTACCGGCAGCGGGCACCCTCATTATCGAGGAACTGGAAGCCCCGAACGGGTATGTCATCGGCCACATCAGCATGTGGGAAGTGGTGGTGGCGAAAGGCGAGCACAAGCGGATCGATATCAGCAACGATAAAAAATCCGATATCATCGCCTACAAAAAGGACGCGCAGACCGGGCAGTATCTGGCCGGAGCCACCATCAAGGCCACCCTGCTCCGCTCCCATACCACGCCATACGAAAGCGGCATGGTGTATACCTCTACCACCGATGCTGACGGTAAAGCCGTTTTTTCAAACATGATACCCGGCGAGTACCGCATAGAGGAACAATCCCCGCCGCAGTATTATCTTAACACCAGCGTCGTGCATACCGTGAGCGTCTACGACGGCAGCACCGAGCCGGTCACCGTCACATTTGAGAACGAGCCATGGACAGGACTCACCATCCGCAAGGTGGATGCCACGGATGGGCGCGGATTGCAGGGCGCCGTGTTTAAGCTCTACGAGGGCACGGCCGCCGAAACATCCAAGTTTCTCGGCGATTTTATGACCAACGAGAACGGCCTCGTCGTTATTCAAAACCTCGAATCAAACAAGTACCACACCATTGTCGAGGCACAGCCGCCGTTTGGGTACTTCCTTGATGAGGAACACAACGTGCAGACCATCCTCATCAAGCCGGAGGCGATTGACGGGAACCTGACCGTCGTATTCCGTAACATGCCCAAGCCCAAGCTGCTCATTACCAAGATTGACGAGGCTACCGGCACGCGGCTCCCCGGCGCGGTATTCCGCGTGGCCGAGCGCGGCAGCGCCGAGTATGTCGAGGTCACCACAGGCGCGGACGGAACCGTCCTGCTGGAAAACATGGAGGAAACATGGTATCAGGTGACGGAAATCCGCTCTCCCAGCGGATATCTGCTGGACAGCACCGTCCATGATATCGAACTCATCGCGGGCGAAACCGCGAAGCTGGTGGTAAACAACAGCAAACAGCCCACCCTCGTTATCGAGAAGATCGATGAAAAGACAGGGCTTGCGCTCTCCGGCGCGGTGTTCCGCGTAGCGCCCAGGGACGGCGGCGATTATGTCGAGGTGACCACAGGCACGGACGGAGCCGCCGTAGTGAACGGCCTGTCCGACACTTGGTACACCGTCACCGAGGTACGCAGCCCCACAGGGTATGTGTTGGACGATACCCCCAAAACCATTGAGCTCTTGCCCGGTAAGACCACCACCATCAAAATTAGCAACTATAAGAAGCCAAGCCTCACCATTAAAAAGATTGACGAGCAGACCGGCGAGGGGCTCTCCGGCGTTGTGCTGCGCGTCACAAAGAGCGGCGCGATGGAATACCAGGACGTCACCACCGGCGCAGACGGAACCGCCGTTATTAAAAACATGGACGCAGGATGGGTAACCGTCGTGGAGCAGAAGGCAAAAGACGGATATATCCTCGACCAAACCCCGCACCACATCCAGCTAAATCCCGGCGAGGACGCGCAAATCATCATCAAAAACAAGCATAAGCCCTCGTTGAAGATTATCAAGCTGGACAGCGTCACCAAGCAGCCGCTCCAGTATGTCACATTCAGCGTCGCGTACAAAAACGGCAAAACCATCGGCGAATTTACAACCGATGAGAATGGCGAAATCTATCTGGAGAATGTCGATCCCGGCTTACTGGTGATTACCGAAACAAAGGCCCGCGCCGGATATATCATCGCGGAGAAAGAAAAAGAGGCCCTTGTGGAATGGGGAAAGCTGACCACC
>Ga0153950_1000464_pt1 | contig 18095 bp, 22 predicted proteins | sample TSNJ034MetaG_FD_104737 | JGI IMG/M metagenome (GOLD analysis project Ga0153950, IMG submission 104737) | Attine ant fungus gardens microbial communities from New Jersey, USA - TSNJ034 MetaG | ecosystem: Host-associated > Fungi > Mycelium > Unclassified | place: USA: New Jersey, Wharton State...
CATATACTTGCCTGTACATCGAAGGAGCTTATAAAGGTTCAGGATTCGGCTGGATAAAAACCGATAAACTCGGCAGTAAGGAAAAGTACTACAAGTAAAATTGCCGGACCGGGCGGCGGCCAAACCGCCCGGGATAATCTTGGAAGGGAGGAAATACAATGCTTAGAACAATAAAAAGCACCAAATATCAAAAAGAGATATCCTACTATACAGAGGATATTGAACAGTATTCAGGTGATCCGGTTTGTACGGGGTATGCCGACGACGGAGCAGGCGCTTACGAAATAACCTTCGAGGAGCGCGGAGGACATTACTACATCAAGGATATTAACGAAATCGAAGGTTGATATTCAGGCCCGCAACCGGGGCGGCAAAACCCGGCAGAAAGGATGATGAAGATGAAGCGAGTAGAAAATCCGATGCCAACAGTAGAATATGAAGGAAAGATTTATAAGCTAAAAAGCCGAAAAATAGATATACCCAATTTTTCATCGATGGACAGTTTACATGTCAGAGTTTGGTTATTAAAAAACACGACACCAAGGGGGTATAGCAAAAAGACAAATCCTCTTGCGGGAATGGGTGATGTTATAAATATTATTTAGCCCCGCCTGACAACGCCCGCCGGTAGCAGCCCGAAGCTCGTCGCCCGGCGGGATGGAAATAATCAGTATTGCACAAAAATAAATAATTAACTTTGTGCAATATTTTATTCTATATCCTATTGACTTTGCGCATACTCAATGATATAATGAATACATAATAAAGAACGGGGAGGAAATAAAAAAATGTTAAAGTATCAAGTAATAGAAGACAATGGCGGCGGCCCCACGTTAGCGGTGTTTGAGGGTGAGAACGTAACATACCTGCATACCGGGTATGAATATAATGTGGGGCAGCTCACTAATGATTTAGACGCCTTAAAAAGCGGGGATAATCCCGCAGAAGACTGGGAAGGAAACGAAGAAAACCCGCAAGACCTTTATGATAACATAGCATCCTATGAGTTTGGATGGAAGATAGTAGCCGATCAGAACGGGATATATCCCGAGGATATGGGAGCGGCTGCCAAAGAAGAATTTAAAATTGAAAAATAAAACAATTTGGCTCTCGGTCAACCAGAAAACCGGGATAATAAGGAGGAAATATCATGAAAAAATTTTTTAACGACAAGGAAATAAACGTGGAGAACCTGAAAATTGAGATGTCCAAAATGAAAACTTTTCTTGAAGACGGAGGGGATTTAGACGGATACGACGATGAAGCTGTGGCTAATGTCTTGAGTATTATGGAAGAATTGGAAGATATTGAGTATGACGAGCTTGTATATGAGCTTTCTGATGGGTCAAACTGGCAATCAATCGCTTACAGGTTAGAGCATTGAAAACAAGCCGACCCCGGCGGTAAACCGGGGAGAAGGAGGAAATTATGAAAAGAGACAGGAAAAGAAAAGTAATATGTTCCCCAAGGGCACCTCAGCGGTCAGCGCAGTTGATACCGTTGAGATATATCCAACGGAATTGTGACCGCCGTCGGCGGTGTGCCCAGAGGCTTCTGCCCCTGGAATGCAGATAAGGAGGAGGTAATATCATGAAAACAGTAAAGCACGGTCTACTATACGATACGAGCACAGCAAGCAAGATAGGTACCTGGGACAACGGACTTTTCCCGAATGATTTTGGGTATGTAAAGGAAACCCTGCACAAAAAGAAAACCGGTGAGTACTTCCTCCACGGTGAGGGAGGTGCCAACTCCAAGTATGGAGTATGGCACGGGAACAGCGGAGGCTGGGGCGAGGTCATCCGACCATACACACCGGAAGAAGCCCGGGAATGGGCCGAGGAGCACCTGGACGCCGATGTCTATATTGACGAATTCGGCGATCCGGGCGAGGGTCCGGAGGGCAAGGTGTCGCTGAATTTATCAGTTTTGGCCAGCACAAAGGCCAAATTGGAAAGGATGCGGCAAGATAGCAAGAGAGTAACAGGAGCGCAAAAAAGCATCTCCCAGTTGATTGATGATTTGATTGGGAAATTACAGTAGTCGGCTCATTGCACCGGTATGTATGCATGCCGGTTTTTATTTGACAAATCACGCCTAAAGCGATAACTTTTAATGGATAGGAGTTGATTGTATGCAAACAGAACTCGACTTGACAATATTCGTCGCGGAATCATTGTCGAAAGCAACCAAGGGTTACCCCTTGATTGACAAGCTCTATAAGCGTAACAGGTTTGCGTTTTACAAAGCCGCAAAAGATTCTGTGCATTATAACAGCCGAATTATCTGCGAAGGCGCGCTTTTGCAGGTAGAATACGCACGCAAGGCGTTAGGTGTATTGTCGTATATGCAATATGCGCATCCAGAGCAAGGGCAGGAGTATGAGCCCGACATTAAAAACATACTGAAAGAAACATTTCCGCGCGCTTGGGACTATATCAGGAGAAACGTTGTGATACGGCTTAGAAGCTTCATGGAGATACTGGTTCGAAGTAGCGGCGGCATACAAAACATCGGCGACGACGAACTAAATGCAACCTTCATTATTCTTCTTTTCCTCGCAGTTAACGCGCAAAAAGAAATTGATACCAGTGATGAAATGTACACTGTGTTGATAACCAGCATGCAGGAGCGTCTTAAGCATGCTGAAGGTTGGCGCAATATTTCGTCATCGCATTTCATTATGCACGGCGGTAAAATGGAGAAAACAGAAACAGATACCCTCACAGACGAAATCATAAAAAAGTTCTGTTTGGGCTATACTCCACGCGATCTCAATAATATTTATACGTCTCTCTACTTCAACGATCCAGCCATTTCGGGATATGAATATCTATTCGACTTCATTCCTATCTCTGTTGTCTCGCTGGTTGAATCCACAAAGTTTGATTCTGATATAATCCGAAAGTTGGCGAAAGCGTTTGTGTGTAAGAAAAATCGGAAGGTTGAGGGTGTTACACAAGACGAGGTACATACATTTCTGTTAATAGGGGCCCTAGTATATAAATTGGCTCAAGCATACGATGAAACTAAACAGCACTACTTCAAAAACAACAGGGAAACCATGTTCATAGAAGTGGAAGAGGCAGATAAAAATAGGCAGCGTGTTCAGGCGGAAAACTCAGAACTACTCCTGCGTCTGGACGCGCAGAATAAGGAAATTAAATTACAACAGCGGGAAAACAGGCGCTTGAAGGCTGAGATTGAAAGCCTACTCCGAGAACAGGCAGATTTGCCTGCGTTAAGAGAATTGGCGTTTTCATTAGAGATGGATGAGGAGCCGGAGGCGATAAGCATTGATTTTGACATTATAAAATCTGTCGAATTCGTTATTGCGGGAGGGTCCGATGCCTGGCAGACCAGAATGAAGGAATATCTTCCAAACAGCATATTCATTCCTGTCAGTGCTGATAAATTTGACATAAGATTACTGAGGGATCGCATCGTATTTGTTAATACGCGACATATATCCCATTCGCAGTACTACCGGATAATTGAAAATATGTCCGACCGTAAGCTGCATTTTTTCAGGAGAAGCAATGTAAGACACTGTTTGATGGATATAGCAAAGATCTTGTAGGCGGTAAATAGGACAAGTATAAATCAGTACGGAAAGAGTTGGTTAACGTGGATAATACCAAAACATGTAAGGCTGAGGGGTGCACAAAGCCAGCTCGTGTCAAGGGCTATTGTCACAAACATTATCAGCAACTATATCACCACGGCCGTCTGACGCCAGAACGGGAGCAGCAGGAGCCAGGACGGATATGCAGGGTGAGTGGATGCGGACGGTTGGCAAAAGGTGCCTTTGGGTACTGTTATGCCCATTATGCACAGATCAGGAATCACGGATGCCTGACACCGGAGCTCGAAATCTCCAAAAAGAAGCCTCAGTTATTACCGTGCAGCGCGGATGGATGCGATAGGCTTGCAGAGGCCGCCGGCTATTGCCGCAAGCATTATCAGCAAATCCGTAGATATGGGCGAGTAACGCCTGACCGAGAGCGGGCAAGGAAAAAACCAACAACATCAAGGGAATCCATGGAAGAGGACAAATACCCGATTAAAAAATGTTTATTTTGCGGCAAAACTTTGCCAGTTGAGAAGTTTAACGGTAAGCGAATTCATTATTGTGACGCGGTATGCCGATCTAAAAGATATTATCACGAAAACCAGAAATCTTTGCTTGAAAAGAAGCGCAGGAAGTATCATGAAAATGATGAATACCGACAAAGATGTTTGCGGTATGAGAGAGAAAAGCGCAAAGACAAAAATAACGCCCTCCCCGAATAACCGGAGAGGGCGTTAATACTTACTCCCCGAACAACCCCGCCATATCAAGAGTAACAAAAACCCGTATCATGTCAGCTGTCAGGTCCAGACTTCTCAGATACTTCTTTTCCAGCAACTTCTCTATTGTTGGCACAGCCCAAGACATGTCTTGTTTTATTTCCTCAATCGTTTGATACCGTTTTACTGCCACCTCTTCCTCCTCGCTTTCCTTGTACGTAGCACCTAAAAAGTTACAAATCACTTTCGTCTGTGCCTCAGCTATCGCTTTCAGGTTTTCATCTTTTAGCAGAAACGCCTCATCATGGAGATTGTCATGGAATCCGTTTTCAATAAGTAGCACATGGCTTGCGCCGACAGCTTGCGCCGAAGCTATGACAGTATAGTAATCTCCACCCACACCAATCCTGGTCTTTGCCCCTCTGTCTGTGGTACCCATAACACCGGCCACAGCCTTTGACAGTGCAGCCGCGAAATTTCTATCAGTAGGTAGCTTGATGGAGTAGTACGCTTCCACGCCTTTACCGCCACAGGCGTTGGAGTGTTCGCTAATAAACAGGTCATACCCGGATGCCTTCTTTCCTCTCGCGGTTAGGGTCGGGTCTTCTCCTTCCCCCCTGGTTAGCCCTACGATGCACCCACAGCGTTCAAGTGCTGCCTTGAGGTAATTTGATACCTTCCACATACCAGAGTGCTCAAAATAGCCATTTTTGCCTTTATTGGCATTCCCCGGAGCGTGTCCGGGGTCTATCATTATTCTTCTGCTCAATGCAGCCGCCTCCTTGTCGTACTCACTCAGCCCATACATTTCTATTATATTTATTAACTTGCTCGGATAATTCGGGTCTGTGGCGTATCCAGCGGCCCATATAGCCTGACATGCCTCTTTGTAATCCGTCTCACCAATAACCGCCTTGTACCGGCTAAAGCCCGTCAAAAAAGCTGAGTGGTCTGCTATAGACTCCTCCCAGCTATCATAAGCTCTAAACACGCCGGTCTCCGTGGCAAGATTAACACCGTCATAGCACTCTTTGGTGGTGCTGCTATAGACCTTACCTCTCCAGCTTTTATCCGCTTTGATGCCGAACAGCGCCTTTGCGTTAACAGCCAGGCCAGACGTTCCCCAACTGCTCTCAAGGATGGCTTACGCAATTGTAAGTGACGCAAGAATCCCGCTGGTCTGCATATCCTTACAGGCCAACGGGATTATACGATCTAAAAACTGTTTTTGCTCGTCGTTCATTCAGCGCCACCGCCGCCTTTATCCCGCAACTGAGCAAGCGCGTCCCTGAGCTTCTCCGATATTGGTACCCCAAGCTCCGCCGCGTTCTCCAGCAAGCTCAGCCCCTCATTGGATAGGAAATAAAAGATGATTGCTGTTCGAATTGCGGAGCCGGTACCCAGGATGTAAACGTCAAGGATATTCGCAATCCCAACCATCACAAGCACAAGCACCTTCCTGACCAGCCCCCAAAAGCCTATTTCGCTGGAAGCTTCTTTTCGCTTAAATGCCGCCAGGACCCCTGTTATATAGTCCAGGGTGACGAATATCACCAGTGCGTAAATAAATCCATCCCAGCCACCTAAAAAAGTGCCTATAAAAGCACCCAAGACAGCAAATACCATATTTATTTTTTCCATAGATAAATCCCAACCTTTCAATTTTTGTAATAAAAAAACGCCTTATAAAGAGCGTTATGATTTAAAAGTGTTTTTGCGTTATAGGGCAATACGAGGCAACAAATCATTTTTCCTTTTTAGCTAAACATTAATTTTAGCCTCCAATTCTTCAACCCTTGCGATTAATTTCTGCACAGCTCCCCATAAAATTGGTGTAAGCTGTGAGGAATCAATGCTTTCACAGTCTTCAATGACAATTTGTTTAGGTACTTCTTTTTCAACCTGTCTTAATGCAGGCTGTAATTCTGTACGTGTTTCCCCAGTATCCGGATCAAATACTTCAACTTCTTCATCCACAAGTTCATCAATAAGCCTTGTTTCATAAATGATATCACCATTTTCATCCCGTTTATCGAAGGTCATTGTGTTTCTATGCACAGCTTTTGGCAGGATTTCTTTGAATTCTGTTGACATGAAGCCCAATACATGTTGATCGCCCTCATTGCCTACAAAACCCTTATATTTAAAGCGATGTAATGGCAGGCTCTTAACATTATCTACGCATATTTCAAGGTCTGCATCATGTATATATTCTTTTATACGTGGGTCAGAGCGGTTTGTAAACGCCGTTCCTGTAGCTGCTCCATAAGAAATAGAAGCAATATCTGAATTGCCTATATGCGCCGTATTTGATCCATGGCCTTGGGCATTGTACCCAATAACAATTTGATTAGGCTGATCATTAGAACTGCTGCCTTTTGTATTGCACCCTAAAAACACACTATCTTTCACAATAGTTTGCATAGAGCTTCCATCTGCCAAAAAGCCTCCAGCATAGTTACCAATACCCACGCTATTAACGATAGTAGCAGGGCCATATAATGCTGTATTACCAATCGCTACACAATGCGCCGGGGCTTTGGCTCTTCCTAATGTGCTACTACCTATAGCAATATTTAATGAGCCTGTAGCGTTAAAACCCATTGCCAATATGCCCGCTGCAATATTACCTTTACCTTCAGCCAGACCGGCGGCGGCCTGCCTACCTATCGCAATATTACCTACTCCTGTGACGTTTTGAAGCGCATATCTACCAATAGCTATTGTATCATTTGGTGCAGCGTTTAATACATTACCCATAGCATACTGCCCATAGCGCACCACAGTATCGTTATCAAGCCCAAAGGTAGTTACCTCTTCCAGATAATCAGTTATGCCACTCACAGCCGTATTAAAATCGTCAATAGTAACAAATGCGCCGGCTTGAACGTCTGCAAGAAGCAGCTTGATTTCCTCCACGGTCAGCAATCCTTGTTCCTTCAACTCTTCTAAAAACTCCTCAAATGTTTCATATTCCGTTTGTCCTTGCGTTTTCAACACTGCTAAATATTCCTCAAGTTCCTCCAAGTAAGCCATAAGTTTATCATATTTAACACTACCAACGGCAATCAATTCCTCCAGCTGGCCCAAGTATGTGCCGGAAGCTGCGCCTAACGTCCTAGTCCGTAACGCGCTTGCTACAACCTGAAAGCTAAAGAATAACGTGCTGAATTTTTTAGCTCCATCCTCAATAGTTTCAGTTACACTTTGCGGATATAAGTCAACTTGCATCGTAAGAGTCCCCGGTCTGGTTAAAGCCTCATCATGCAAAATATAAGTTATCCCTGTCGCCACGATTTTAAGCTTATCAGGGTTTAAATCACTATCTGCGGTAACATTGTTGCCATCATATTTGTGAATCACGATCCCGACCGTTTGAAAGCTGGAATAGCTAATTTCTTTATTGCCGTCTATAATCCTGATACTAAACCGAACTGAACCACGATTGTCTGTATTCAATTTGATTGTTGTTGGTTGCACGGCTTGACCGGCGTTAAAATCAAGCTCTATATTTCGATCAATATATTCCATTTACATCACCCTCCTATAGTAAGCCGTTGCGCCTCAGAACAGAAATGACCTCATTTAGTTTATCTGTTAGTGATAACAACGTCCCGGTTCCCGGTCCCGGTATTTCGCTAACACCATATTTGCTTGCTGGCTCTTCACCGTAAAACCCCACCCGTCCATCGATTCTTAATTTTTTGACTATAGCGTATTCTTTTAAAACAAATGCGTCCAACTTCGTATCTAGCTCAGCATCCCGCTGTTTTAGAGCTTCCTCAAAATCGGCTACAGTCACGTAAGACGGAGCTTCGGCGGCTACGCTTCCAAATACAGGCTTGCCCATGAGGATATATGAGTTTAATTTGCGCGACCGCAGCAAGAAAACTCTATCGCCTGTCTTCGGGATATACGAGTGATGCATAACATGCTTTTTTTGGCTGGGCGTATCCTCGCCGTCAAATAACAGCGTTGGCTCCCCTGCAGTGTTTACGCTGACAACCTTTGCAAACCGTAGCGATAAGTCATTTGGCTCCCCTTGTAACATGTCAATAAGCTCATCCGATTTTATCATACCGTAAGAATCCTCCTTACCTCATGTGTCATTTGCACGCTGCCGGTGTTTAGATTCATCTCCCACGCTGTTTCGCTATATCGCTCTGAGATGCCTAGAATCTTATGTTTAATATTCAAAACATCCATATACCCATGATGTGGCATAGCAGCGGTTGTAAACCGAACCTTGTCATATACTTGTGACGCTTCAAAGGCTATCCGCTGAATATAACTGTCAAGTGTAGCCTGGTCCGCTATATCGCTGAGTTCATCAAACCGAACAACGTTCCGGCCCCGGCGCACCGTACTTAACATACTCATTGGATCGTTATTGGTGTATTTCGACTTAAGCGATTTGTCGGTTTCCGGATTCGTAGCAACGGCTATAAAAATATTAGGTATGTCAAATGTGTCAAGCTCATTTTCTGCGCCCGGAGCTATAACGCTTAAGTCATCGGTTTCGTAGGTCATTCCTGCCGGCGTATTGCTCGGGGACACGTAGGGCTTGGCAGTTACATATCCAGCCTCATCTACATGATATGATGTATAATTTATAGCATCCAGCAGGTCGTTGACAGCTTCGGATTTTTTCATACCGATTTCGAATTCAATATCACGGCTTGTTAGTGCGTCGTTGCTCTCAATATTGATTTTTTGCAATTTTGCCGAATTCAGAATTAGCCTGATTGCGTTGACATAATTCGAACCGTGCCTAATTAGATGCCGGTCCGTAAATTTATCTTCAACCAACATCACCGAACTATCATCACAATTCAATTCCCTGAAAACATGCCCGTTCTGTTCTTTTCGCACTGGAGATGATATTAAAAAAATGCCCAAAGACCATTCCAACCAATCCCTGGGGGTCATTTGTAGACGGAAATATGGCTGTATGCGCTCTTTTGAGTAGTCAATATCCCTGAATTCTGTTTCTTTAAGCGTAAACATTGCTGTGCGCTTTATTTCCGAAAGCGAGGCATGCCTCACGCTTCCCCCTGAGACGCTTAAACTATCGGCTATCGGCACGTCAAATTCGTTTAGCAACGCGTAACGAAAATTAATATTCCTGCTGCCGTCAGAGTAGAGGAGCTGATCAAGCACCTGTTTGTGGGTGTACCCGCCTTGTGCCAAACTCTGCATCACCCGTCGACCTCCTCGTGAAAATCCACCGCTGTAAACGTGAAACTGGTTTTAGAGCCGCTAAACTGAGTCCAGCTATACGGCAGGGAATCAATGTGACCGTACATCTTGCCGATATACGTATCTCGAAGTATCAGCACTTCGCCACTGTTATACAGCTCCCAAAGCTTTTGGCGTATCTTTTGCGTTACAAAAAAGCTCACCGTAGCGGTCAGCGTCTTAAAGCCATTTGATTCCGCGACAGGCAACTCCCGACCTACATAATGAGAATACGTCCTGACCGTGCTGTGCGCCTGATTGCGTTGCGGGTTATCATCGAGATCGACCGATAGCAGCACGTAATCATTAGGCCTAGTGACCCGCGCCAAACATAGCTCCCGGAACCCAGCCATACCTTGCCATACCTCACTGTCTGAAAATGCGCCGGTGGCATTAACGGCCTTAACAAAATAGAGATATCTTACATTAGGCGTTGCGGTGTAATCGCGGTATTCTGTGCCGCTTGTAACGCCAACACAAATATAATCTCCTCCGTCTGCTTCGGCTCGGTATACCATCATTTTTTCTGCTGTAGCCGCAAAACGAAGTATGACGCAATACCCCATATTTGCCATGACTTGCAACGTCGGGACTGCTGGCCGTATCGTGCTGAGCGTAAAAGCGCGCTCGCCCCAATCTGAGGTAAACCCATATTCGTTTTTTGTTTGCACGCGAGCGGCATACTGACCATCTGTGAGCCATTTTGGCACCTTATGACTCAACGTCACATCATATGGCTGGTAGCCCGTATCATATATTTGTTGACCAGACTTGAGAATTTGAAGCTGCCAGGACTGAAACTCATCGGCACCCCACCTGATAGTAGGCCGGCCCTCGTTAGTTATGTTGGTGATCTGTGGCGTTGACGGCTTTCCGATTGTCCGAAATGTAGCTGTGTCAGACCAAGGGCCAACATCACTATATGCGCCATACGTCCTGACTCGCCATTGCACCGTATAGGCAGCGTTTAATGCGCCTATGATGTGATATGTGTTGCTGTTGGTGCCGGATACCGATATCCAATTTAAGCCGTTGACAGTATATGTCAAATCGTATTTAGTAGGGGTATTATCAAAATCGCTTCTGTACTCCCACTCAAAAGTAATGGCACTGGAAGCGTTTTCATGTGAATTTACCGGATATGTTGGCACCGGAGCACGCGGAGCAGTAGGCCCCAACGTAAAAGCTGCTTCTGTTGACCATGCCCCCGCGCCGTTGTGTACCCCTTTCGTGCAGACTTGCCATGTGATTTTAGACGTCGCCGATATGCCGAAAAAGCCAGCTGGAAAGGTATATGCATTGCTTGTGTTGGCTATCTCTATTGTCACCCATGAACCGGTGCCAACTCTATACCGCAGTGTCGCTCCGGATTGCGCGTCTTCCAATATATCAAAGCCGTAGTTTGCTGCCGCCTCACTATCAGCAAAATCATTTGGAACGTGCTGCCATGACAGCTCTATTGTGCCTTTGGGGTTTCGGATGGTATTGTTAGGGCTCAGAGCTATCGGAGCAAGCGGCGCAAGGGCCTCGTATTTAATTTGCAAATACGGCACGTAGCTGCTTGTATACCCGTATATTGAGGATTGATTATACGACGAGTCGAGCCCGGCCTCCTTTACGTATCCAATCCTTATACCTAAATTTTTAAGCTCATCCTGCGAAAAACTGGAAATGAAGCTCAGGGGTAGATGCAAGCTTACGTTGTCGCCGCTATTAGCCACGACGCCGCGATCGGATACCAAGGCCCCTGTTATATTGCCCTCGTTGTTCCAGTCAAATGTCGAAAGCTCAGGAAAATAAAAAGGCTCATAGGTTAGGGTACCTTGAGCCTTGCTTGCCATTGTAATGAATCCATATAACTGCGTGATGCGCCGGTATAAGCAGTCCGACAAATCTACTCGGTATGCGGCCCGGTGTATGGCAGCTGATATTGTCCCACTACCAATAGTAATGGCCTCTCCTGCCTCCTGAGCTTTGCTATTTGTTGATACGTATGCGGATAGGTTGGCTTTTATTGTTGCTGTTGCCAAGGGTTCACCTCCTTAATGCAAAGAAAAACCCGCCGTTCGGCGGGGTTGGTTATGATGCTTAATATTACAGGTTTAGCAGTTGATTTTTTTTTGCATCAAATTCTTGCTGCGTAATAATGCCATCCTCTAGCAAATTTTTATATTTGCGTATTTCTTCTGCAGGGCTGCTAGAGGATTTTTCTGCTGCCCGTTCGAATTTAAATAGCGCACCATGTAATTGCTCTAATATATTCGAGGCATGCTCCTTGTTTACACACACATTGAATTGTTCCTTGATTGTATCAAAGGTGAGAACTCCCAACATAAAACCTGTATTCACAGTAACATCATTTAAATTATCTAAGGAAATGGCCTTAAAAAATTCCCCTATAATTTTTTTCTGGCCTATCAGTATCCGACGATTGGTTATAGCATAGGCATGATTATTTTCATGCTTTGTCGCCTTAATGTAATTATGCAGCCCTATAAATACCATACTGATATATTCACCAGGATTAAGATTTTTCTCAATAACATGAAAGTGCTGTAAAGCCAATTTTTCATTAAAGCCAATACCATAGCTATTGTCTAGGCAATATTGATACATTTCCTCTGCTGTTTTCATGCCATTTATAGATATAACCGCTTTCTTATTATCTTTGATGTCTTCTTTTAGTTTCTTAAAGGCATCATTGTCATTTACATCTAGCCTTAATCGCAAATTCCCGCTACTATTAGAATAAATATCAAATGTCCCTTCTTTTTTTTCTGTTGCCTTTTGAAAATCAACCTTCCGGATATCCTGATATGGAATCTGTGCAGTACGTGATGCAACTGAAACTAATACGTAATCCTCATAAAGCTCAATATAACCGTTTTTGCCATTAGCTTTCATACCCATACAAAGACCCTCCTTTGCTTAATATTACAATATTTTCCATTTCAAGTAAAGGAGGCGATTCAATTTCTGCTGCCTGTAGCTGCTCTGAATTTTTGCCTGAGAGTGCTTAGAAGGTCCATCGATTCGTTAAACTCTCTTAAATCAGCCACGCTAACGTTGAAGTTAATATTGCCAATAGACATACCGCCTGCACCCGCCAACATAGCCCGTGACTGTCTTGCGGTATATACTCTGCTCCCTTGCGGTAGGTCAACAACTTCCGGTCCCTCTTCGCCGACAAGGGCGCGCCCTCCGGGATGATTACTGACGCCGGACGCGTATTGATATTTATATCCAGACGGGACTTTGCTTGAAACACTGCTTGCCGCGTTTGACGCCGTATCCGCCAAGCCCTTAATGCTGCTGCTAGCCTCCTTGGAACTCTTCGTTAACGTAAGTACGAGCGCAACGATAAGAGCGATGGCTGCCACAATGGCAAGTAAAGGCACTAGAATTTTAGTTAACCCAGCCGCTCCTATGGTAGCTGATACGCCGGACAAAGTGAATGCCGCGCTGAGCATTAACAGCGATTTCGCGGCAGTGCCGACAACTCCCAGCAGGACACCGAAAACCGTAGCAAAGGCTAAAACAGGCGTGGGAATAGAACTTATAACGCTAAGGATTCCCGCAAAAATATCCAGTAACGGGCTTAACGTATCCCCTAATTTTATCGCCGCATTTTTAAGTGTATCAAGACTTATACTGAACCTCCTGCCCGGTGATTCCATTGCTTTGATAGCGTCCTCTGTGGTCCCAGCGCTGTTGGATATTTCATCAAGCGAGCTGGCAAATTTGTCTGCGCCTGAATTTGTCGCAATTAAGACTGTATTTAATCCCTCGACACGACCAAATAAATTTGCCAGCGATTCCTCATTGCCGCGAGTCGCCCTGTTGACATCGTCCAAAAATCCAGCCAATCCTTTTGAGCGTAAGGCGGCAACATTAAATTTTAGGCCTAAATTGTCAGCTTCGGTGGCTGCTTGATCAGTAACCTTGATGGTTGAAGACAATATACTTTTTAGACCTGTTATCGCTTGGCTCGCTCCGACACCCTGCGATGTAGTTGTCGCTATAGTTGCTAATAGCTCATCAATCGGAACGTTTGCGGTTGCGGCCAATCCAGCTATATCGCCAAAGCTACCTCCAAGCTCATCAATGGTGAACTTGCCCTCTTTTTGAGCCTTGATAAGCATATCTGTCAAATTAATTTGCTCATCCAATGTCAGTCCGTAAGCGTTAGTAAAGGATGATAGTATGTTTACGGCTGAGGCTGTGTCGGTGAACCCGGCAATTGCCAGTCGCGAGGAGTTTTCCAAGAATGCCAGACCATCAGCAGTGCTTACGCTTGCGGAAAGCGTCTCGTATAGTCCCTCGGCCATCTCTGCCGCCGCTATACCGTACTTATCGCTTAAGTCTAGCGCTCCCTCGGATAAATCTTCAAATGATACCTGCGTTGTGTCTGCTATAGTCCTGACCTTGGCCATGGATTCATCAAATGTCATGTAGGCCTTTAAGGAGGCCGCGCCAATAGCCGTAAATACAACGCCTATTTTTTGCATTCCTTCAGTCAGGACCTCCAAATCAACTCCTGCATCCTTGCTCTTTTTGGCGAAGTCATTAACCTTGTTTGCTGTCTGCCCCAAGGCGCTTTCTTGCTTTATAAGATTATCGGTACTGTCCTTGACTTGTTTATCCAGCTTAGTCAATTCAGTTTCGGCTTTATTATATTCAATTCGGACATTATCAACGCGTTTTTCCAGGTTCTTAAGCTGCGTTTGCGCCGCCTGCGAGGTATCATTGCTTTCGGCCATAGTTCTGCGATGAGATTCGAGCCGGTTGGACGCTTCGTCATATTTGACTTTTATTGCGTCAACTCTTTGCTTTTGCAGCTCCATTTTATGGGATAGATTTTCATGCTCCACGCCCAGCTTATCAAGGCCAGTACCATACAAGTTTGCTTCTTGAGACGCTTTTTTAAACTCGCTATCCAGAACTTTTAACTGCCGGTTTATTTCGGCGGTACCGCCAGTAACTTGTGTGGTATCAAAATCGATTACAATTGAGCGCCTATATCCTTTTGCTGCCACGTTCCACCTCCTTTACAAGAAGCCTTTTATTGACTTTAGGCTATTTACCGTCTGGATCGGTTGTCCCTGCACGGAAGACTGGGGTATGCAGCTGGGAACTCCGGAAAAAGCGCCAAAAATAGACCCTAGCTCTTGTTGCTGGGCCTGTTGCCGTTGTTGAAAAATTTCAACCATATGGATATTCTTATTTAGCCGATTTGCAAAAAACTCAGCCTCGGATCGCCTCATTTCCACACAATAAACATAGTAAATGAGCCACCAGTCTATTTTTTCTTCTTCTTGTGGTCCCTCGTTTGCCCCTTCATCTGTCGAGCCATTATCAGTGTCAGTTTTTTTTTGACCTCATCATCGTCAACCAAGCCCTCGAAATTCTCATAAGCCTCCACGGTGATAGCGTTTACCAGGGAGATACCACCACCAAGCACAAGCCCTTCTACCTCAGCCTCTTCAACATCCTCGCCAGCCGCTTTCATGGCAGAAAAAAGAAGCATTGAAGCATATTGAAAAGGCTTATTCTTGTACTCCTTTTGCAGCGTTAGCAAATCCCCGTAAGTTTCCGATAGGATAAGCAAGGAGTGTGTATTAAAAACCGCCTTGCGTTTTACGCCGGTCGCGCTGTTGGTTATTATGAGCGGTTCGACAGGAGTGATTTTAATTTCTTTCGGCATATCAAACTCACCCTCCTACAGCTTGGCTTCCTGGCACCTTAGCAAAAAAGGTGTCGGCCATCGTGTCAGTAAAATCCTTTGCAGTAGTGTCTCCATAATACTTTAGACGGCCATCACTTCTTCGCGGCATAGCGACCACTGTCAGGCTGTCAGTGCTGTAATTTATTGCATCCGTTTTTTGCTGAATAGTATTACTTATGGGGCTCGGCTTGCACTTAGGAAACCATAATACCTCCCTGCCTCCGCCAGTCAAATCCACTGTGAATCCAAGTGCTAGAAATGGGGCGACATCACTAGATGTCTCAACCAGCACCCCCTCAACAATTTCATGACCCAGCCATTTCGCGCGGTCAGCCAGTGATAGCTTGTTAAGGCTAACAGTCAAATCATATCCGATTATTTGCCGCAGACTTTCAACTAGCACGCCATCGCCATGAAGATCGCCCTCAGCCACGCGCGGTGCCATGCCTATTTCCATAGTTCCCGGCACCTTTTGAATGTCTTCGTACGCAGGTGCGGCGTTTACATCGTCTTCAAAATCGAAAACAGCATATACCAAATCCCGAATATTTATCCTATATCCAGCCATATCAATTTACCTCCTCATAGTAAAAATAAAAAACAACCACCTGATGATAGAGCTTCACATCATCCTCGTAACTCATATCGTCAGGGGTTGTTTTCACAAACAATATCTCATTTTGTTTTGTTAGCAGGTCAATCGCCTGTTTTCGCAGCTTGCGCACAGCTACTGTCTTTTTTCCAAAGATGTCTATTTGGAGGCTGCCTCCGCTGATTATAGGTAAGCCATCACCGTATAACTCGCCGTCTTCGTTAAAAAAATGATAAGAAACGCACAGGCTTTCTTTTGGCCTCATCAAATAGGCGCAAGGTACGTTTAGAGGTGATAAATATTCGGCTGTTTTTTCAACGATATCCATGTCAGCCTCCTATGTCACGACAAGACATCTCTATGATTGCATCCATTTCGGACTCAACCTTCTGCATTGCCTTATCCATAAAGTGCGTTGCTTTGCTTCTGTACGTGCCGTCATTTACGATGTGCCACAGCGTACCCGTTTTCTTGCCGCCCTTGATTTTTGCCTTTTTCCCGCCTAACTCGGTATCTGCGACAAGCGACATCTGCACATCATCAGCTATATGGACGTGATCAGGATCGGTTATATTGGAGCATTTGACGCTTTGAGAGACTGCGTTTTTTGTTGCCTCGCCGGCTGCTTTTAAGCACTTCACTTTGGCCTCCTCGGTCTTTGCAATAATTTCGCCTAGAAACTCGTTTAGCGCCAGCTTATCCCTTTCGTCACACCTCATATTAATACCCACTATTGACCACCTCCTCTGCAAGCATAATCGTCCACTGGTTGGTATTATCTAGGTCAGCGATCGCTAAAATATCAAAAGTGCCGCTCTTAAACTTGATTTTCATGCTCTCGTTCAGATCATCCCGCCAACGAATAATAAACTGCTTTTTCCGGATGGCATTTTGCGCCAGTACCCCCCAGCGCTCCTCTGTTACCTTATCCTCGCGTTTCGTCCATATCTCATCATACAGATCGCCCTCGGCGTCCAAGTCTACTGTGGGACCGTCAGGATCGGGAACAGTATAGATTTTGATACGTTCGCGCATTTCGCCAGCTCTCATATATGCACCACCTTATCGTAGTACAAGAGATTTTCCACCGCTGCCAGGGCTGGGTCCGTGCTATTGGCCGCAGCCTGGGCACGGCTTACGCCGTCCCGGCTGTCATACCAATAACTGATAAGCAAGAGCAACCCCTGTATTGTCCGTTCGTTCATTTCTTCGGGCTCCTCGCCGGTGTAATCCCGACATTGAAAGCCCTCGGCAAAAGACACAGCAGCCTTAATGTAGGACTCCAGGAGCGTATCGTCATGATCGCCGTCAACTCTCAGTTGATTTTTTACTAGACTTAGATTTAGAGGATTTGACATTTTGCGTTTCCTCCTTCGGTTCAGCGGGTGGTTCCTGCGCTGTTGCTAGTTCGGGCTCGGGTCCCTGCGCTGGCTCGGCAGGTTTTACTTTGCCGGCCTTTATACGCAAAATCCTCTCAGCCGTTTCCTCGTCAATATCCACCAGCACATCGCCCTTTTTGATTAATTTATCATCAAGATAAAAATCAGATGTAATTAACATATCCATGCTTCGGCACACCTCCTATTAGGCTTTCGGGATGTCAAGCACCACAAACGGTGATACTTCCATGCCGTTGCGAAGTTTCAAAGCTTTTTTCAGCCAGGGCTTGCCGCCAACGTTGGTGAATATCTTGATAACCGTAACGTTATTCTGGAAATATGGATGTGGCGACGCCTGAATAACAGGGCCAAAGCCGTCCTTAATGACGTAATATCCAAGATCGTACAGACCAATATCGGCCACCGCTGGCACAGTGCCGCCGGATGCAACCTTGTCGGTCCATACTATCGGACGGCCTCGCAGAGTGTCCGGGCGGCCTTGGGTGGCGTCACCAGTACCGAAGATGTACTTGCCGCTCGGGTCTTGCAAGAGCTGGATTTGGTCAAACCGGCTGTTGTCTATTATCCATACAGCATTAGCCCTGGAGTTTGGCAGCATTTGTTTTTCCATCTTGATGATATCCGGATAGGATATCTGGTTAGCGACCTCACGTTTTATTTTGACCAAGGCTGTGCTTTTCAGGACTCCAAGCGGCTGCTTTTTATCGGTGCCTGTCAAACCTTCGTCACCATGGCCGCTAATAAATGCCAGGTCCTCTGCATCCAACAGTGCGCCGCCCAAATTCCGGGTAATAAGCGGAGACAATGCCGTAAAGTTTCTGAGCGCCTTGTCGGTTACGCGCATGGAGGC
>Ga0153950_1000467_pt1 | contig 18081 bp, 20 predicted proteins | sample TSNJ034MetaG_FD_104737 | JGI IMG/M metagenome (GOLD analysis project Ga0153950, IMG submission 104737) | Attine ant fungus gardens microbial communities from New Jersey, USA - TSNJ034 MetaG | ecosystem: Host-associated > Fungi > Mycelium > Unclassified | place: USA: New Jersey, Wharton State...
CGGCAGTCCCCAACACCTCGTGTCTTCAAATCACTAGAAGAGCCGGGTCGCAGAAATTTACTGATAGGTTTCCAAGGAGAAGAAGATTTCTGAGATGTTATACGATCTTGTAACCTCATTGTGCATGTGACCCTCATCATGAGGCTCTTAGCTCCGTCTGATGAGTAGAAAGTGCTTACAAGAACTTCAGATTTCTTTTAGTCTTGAATTTTTTCCATTAAATTCATTCCCATCTCTTGGATTCTCCACCTTCGCGAAGACGACCTTTATAATCTTATCTTCACATGTAAGCATCCATCACTCTGTGATCCATATGGTAATCTCATAACCAGGAAGGGAAAAGCTATCGTGCCCCTTGAATGGCTGCTGGATTGTGGTGGACAGATGGTATTTTATTGTGAAAAAGATCTGATCTTGCTGTTCAGGGATCAGTAAGCTCCAAAAACTCTGGCCTATGCGAAAAAGGGCTAAGCTATCCAGTTATCGTATTCTCCAGGCCACAGTCACTTGTGTCCTGTACTCCACCTCCTCTTGTGGGAACAGCGTTCATCACGGGAGGTGCACGGGTCGTGTCGCAAGATCTTGCACCGCATATTAATGGATTTTATCATGTCCTTCTGATAATGGGGACTTGCTTTTTTTTAAAAAAATCATCCATTTGTAACGCGGGGCTCGGTGGCAGTCCGCATGGGGGCTTGCTTCTGAGAGCTGATTTAATACCCATTTTTTCTTCTTTAGGTATGACTCTAGCTCGCCCTGCAGCATCCTTCGCGGCACTCGATCATGGGGCGAATGTCTCAATTGAAGGGAACCCAACCCTATTGATAGATGAAATGAGAGGTCACTTCTTCACATTCAGCCGTGGAATAGCTATCACCTTGCTCATTATGTAGGTTATTATATTACGAGTGGAAGAAATATATGTTCTCGTATGTCATGAATATTCATGACTTTCCTGGTGATGACAACCATACCTTTCGACCTCATGCTGAATTACCAGCTGCTATCTTAGAGCACAAGACAAAGTAATCATGGTTGTCATTATCGTCGTTGTTTGGCTCATGGCTGTCACCGGTCAATTCTTACGTTGTTAAGACCTTCTTCAACAACAATTTACAAATTGTTTGAGCTCGTGAAGAGCGCCAGAAACCTCACACATCAACTTCATGTACCAGAAGAATAGGCGATAGCTTCAGCTCTTGAAATATCAAAGTCTTGCTCACGTTCATGGATGGATAATTATCTTCTCCACCGTCTCTTTTGTTACCGACGGAGCGATTGCTATCCCCCATTTCTTCCGATCCTTGTGCCACCACCATTTTGGAATACGCATGGAACCCACATGCAATTGACCTCAGCGTCCAATTTTGTCTTGATTACATGGCGGACGACTAAACCTCTCAGTCTGCTTTTTGATCAAATAGCAGTTCTACTTGGATCAATTTCCTTGTGAACTACGCCACTGCAGACGGCAAGACAAACTGGGTTGATTCCACACGATCACTGTGAGTCTTTGATAGCACTGGTGTCTCAATGATTACATTGCCCTGTTTTCCTTTGATAGGCCATGACTACCTGGCTGCCTAATTTTGTTCAAGACAGGGTATTCATGCAGCCGGCACCAGTCGCTAGCTCTTTGGCTGGTAAAGGTCATTAGGAAAACTCTGAATAAAAGTGGCGTCATGAGTGCTCTCGTAGAGTGTCCTTCGCCTTCGTGTACACCATATGATTTGCTGTGGTACTCGAGACATCACATAGACACTCATCCAGTGGTTTGCATGATCAAATTCTAATACATTTTTTGTCTAGGTGAATATAAAAGTTTGCCAGAAACCGAACGTCCAAGATTCTCCACGGCTTCCTGTATCATATTTGTGACCCGCGATCTTGATTGTTCAACCGTCGAGTTCTGAGCCTCTGTTACCATGTATGTTGTTGAAAGAAGACCCTGGTGGATAAAGTCGGGGGGCATCGGATTACCAAAGGTGACACTCAACTCTGCACCAGGGCGTGGAAGATAGTTGTATGGAAATGCTCTGCCTAGGGGCATGAGTTGGTCAAACCCGGTGAGCCACATTGGGATGATCATGGGTGGAATGGTACTCTCCATGACCATTCGACCTCTGTGGTGTCAAGTAAGCAGAATGTATTGTGTGCCGAGTTGAACCAAGACGACGTACACACCCCATTTGAAACGAGGAAGGTGTGCAACGCCGTTCTCGTCTGTTAGGTAAGCATCTGGCTGATTGACTTTGCCTTCAGCGTAAAGGTGTACCTGATATAATGTGATGTGATGTGATGTGATGATGCACGAGCAACCCACCCAACCACCCTTGTTGAGTTGATCGATTGCAAAGTCTACGGCAGGTTGATGGATGCCTTTCCCTCGCAATGTCTCAAGAGTCTGCCCCAGTCGGAAGAAATTGGAAGACAAACTATCTGGCATGGGTGTAGGGTGAGAAGACTGCGGAAGAAGAGTTCGTAAAAAAGCTCACGGATTGGTGAAGAGGATGTCAGAGGCGCCGAGAGCCCAACGAGTCATACGAGGGCGGAAATAGTACTGGGCGGGTAGGGAGCCCCATATAAGAGGATCGTCGAGACTAGAACTATGGGTGGGGGGGTCGAAAAGAGACGGCCAGCCGAAGACTCACGTCGAGATGTGATTGGACACTGGTCGTCAGTCAATTTTTGATGTTTATGCGAGGCAACACACACACCCGTCAACACGCCTTGGCCCTTGTCTCTAGCAGCAGACTCGAGCGCATTTGTGAGCATAGGCAATCCACGAACGGCGAGAGAGCAAAAGCCAGAGCTGAGGACAGCTTTGCAGGCGAGCCCGACGGCAGCAGTGACCAGACGGGACATGGACTTGAAACTTGTAATGAACTCACACAGTTGCACCAAATATTACGTAACACGACGATAAGGCGCGCTTGTCACTCCGCCACTCACAGGCCTCAGTGCCTTCTGCGATAATGCTCGCCCCTACTGTCCTCAGTGCTCTCGGTGCTCTCTGTGTTCTCTTTCTCGTCTACTATGTTTTTCCTGCTCTTTGGCTCCATCTTATTTCTGTCGATGACTCTTTAGACTCTTGCTATGCTGCCCAAACTCTGGTTGCTTCCCGTTTGTGTCCACTTTACTCCAAAGACGGCCCCATTCTAAATCCCCCTCCCCTCTTCCCAATTTCCAGGGAATCCGTTCCGCGAAACAGGACCCCCAGCCAACATGGCAAAACTCATCCTCCTGCGGCACAAGGTGCTTGCTTACTTGCTTGATGCCTCCCATGTTCTTAACTGATTCCGAGCTGCTGCCGCTCGCTCTCAGATCCAAACAAACAGTAGACGGCGACGCAGCTTTTCGCATTCTCGCCAGGTCTCACGGACATTCAACAAGCATAGTTTGTCCGGAGCCAAAGCACCATGGATGCGCGCTGGCAAAGCGTCTGGCGCAAAACAAAACCACTAAAACATCTGACTTACTGTCATCTGCGCGATCGTTTCCATGCAACTGCCATCTCTCCCCTCCCCAACTCTGGTTCTCACCTCCAGGCTCAAAATACTTCCATCTCATGCCCATGTCTGATACCCATTTTTTTGTCTTTTTTGGATTGGTTACGATCACGATCTGATTTCTTATTGCATATTGATATTTTTTTAACGCAAATTATCTTTTTAATTTCAAACTCTGTAAAGTACACTACAAAAGAAGCAGCAAAACGAAAATACATGATCATAGCCAAACGTATAGTGACAAATGGAATCCATACAACCACAAATAACAAGAGACATATAGGCATATACAATGTGCTGATTTAGATTATTCAATATCTCTTCTTCCAATGCGCGCTAACACACTATCCTCAGCCTTGAGAGATTTCTTCCCAGTAAAGTTCGCTGACACCGCAACAGACGCAGAATCACCCACTGATGTCTTTGAGCGCAACGAACCACCACCAGCCTTGGTCTTATTACCATAACCAGTCACCGCGATCCCTCCCACCTTCCTACCTGTCAACCCATGTATTTTTCTGGATTCTTCTTTGGCCCATTGACGAGACCTAGCTACGTCTTTCGCATTCTCTTTTCTACGCGACCCCTGCAGACGCGCGAAATGAGCAAAGTTGACCAGCGGTCAGTTGAATCAATCAAAAAAAAACTCACTCCCAACATGATCGAATCCCATTCCGACTTGGTTGGGGGGACATTTTTTTTACTCGAGTTTGAGACCAACGACACCTTCAACAGACTGTCTTCATTCCCATCAGGCCCATCGATTTGGTCATCAATCCACGATGAACTATTGTAATCCACATCCTGTGACGTCTGAAGTACACATCAGTATGACGGAGTCAATTTCAGCTGAACATCTTACCTGAGGCTGCTCCTTGATCCTTCGTACCTCTTGCTGGATTTTCCTGTAAGTGATGAATGATTTTTTCTTATTTATATCCTCTTCATCTTCGCTTTCTGCTTCACTTTCTTCTCGGGCCTCTCGCTCATATTCCTGACCATCATTCATGGCAGTATCTTCATCTTCTGAATTATCATTGGTGTTAAACTCATGTTCCAAGTCCAAAGGCCGAGTCTCGATCATCTCGTCATCTACCAGACCATTTTGATAAATCTTTGCAAACGCAGCAGTATCCTCGCTAGAGGCTAGATAAAAAGTCGTAAGTTAAATACAAGTCCATGAATGAACATCATCAGCACTTACCCAGTTCTTGAATATCACCCCTCTCAACCTTTGACTTCATCTTTTTTCTCAATCTTTGCAACTTACTGTCCTGCTCTTCATCTTCATCATCACTATCATCCATTCCTAATCCATTCCTCTTCCGCTTTCGCCTTAATTCACCCTGCACAGCTCGTTTATGGAGCTCCTCCAATTTCTGGTCATCTTCTTCCATCAACTCTCTACCAATCACTAGATTAGCACCCAATTCTTGGACAAGGAGAGAAAAGATACCGACTGATGTTTCTCCAAAACCCTATCGACAGCTTCAGTCTTTTCATCCATCTTTTGATCATCAACGAGCTCAGTCAAATGTGCATCCCAATCCTCCCCGAGCATCTCTTCACCTTCTTCCTCATCCTCCTTCCTAAACCCAAACCCTACCATCCGGTCTTCATCCGACTCCTCCGCTTCGTCGTTTAAGTATTCCTTTCGGATCGTCTTCTCCAATTCCGTCTTTCCTTTGGCCCTGGCATTAGCTGCTCTTTTACCGAGTAGCTTGAATGCATCGAGTGGATGACGAAGCGGAGAAGCGGACGGAACGAAATCATTCACGGGGACGAGAGATGATCCTCCAGTAGGTGATATCGGTGTTGTTCTGCGTCTGTAGATCCGCCGACCTTTGGGACTTGCCTCGGGTGAGTTCAATGTATCTGACAATGAAATAGTTGAAAGCGGAGCCCGTTGCGTTGGATCAGAGGATCGTCTCCGTATTTGTGTGGCTGCGATATTGCTGCTACTATTAGGCACATGCTGGGACTGCGTTCGTATAGGACTGAAGATGAATGAAGGAGAACGCGTTCCGAGCCTTGAAGCGCTGGGTTTTGTTTGTGTCAGGAGGCTAAAAACAGTGTCATCAATTTCAATTAGGGTTAGGTGTTACGGGCTGAACTTACCCAACCTCATTGACATAAAACTCGGGTGCTTTAGTGGCCTTCTTACTCGCAGCTTCTACGATATATCCTTGCTCTTTCTCAAAGATGGCATCAGCTTTGCGTAACAACTTGTCGTCAACCTGGAATGCAGGTTGCAAGATTAGGTCCTGTGTCAAACCCAATGGTTTTTGCCTCCGTAGACCTTGTAGCAAAGAGCCATCCTGATAGATAAGAAATCAGCAAACGGCACGACATCATCGGTACACAGCGACAATGACTCACAACGTCGTTTTCCGGGGTGCCTGACTCAAACAGTTCGGAAAATCCAGGCTGAAGGGGTGCAGGGGCATCAAGACACATAGAACCTGATCCATCTTGTGAAAACTGCGAGAACCCAGGTGGTGCCGGTTTCTTATCTTCCTTAGTGTTTTCTCCACCAAATACAGGAGCAAGAAGAGGTGTAGACCCGAACACGTCTTCTTCCCCATCGTCCTCAATTGGTTTACGAATTTGTGACGAGTGTTTCAGTTGCGTGGCAAAAACCTGAGTGAGCGAGGACGGTTGTCGTCTGGGAAATGATGGACTTATGGCTGAAATGACACTGAAGGGTCGGCGTTTTCCGCGGGAGCTTGTCGTTATTTGGGACGAATCCCAGTTTTCGTGTTCAAGACCGCGCGACGAGATATGTGGAGGTGAAGGTGATGAATCGTACTCTTGTTCATCAAATATAGACCGATTACTCAGAGGTTCGTGGCGAGTAACCGCCTTGTTCTCTTTGTCTTCACTGCGGTCAAACATCAGTCGGGTGTCGTTTTCTTTATCGTTCTCGTCCTCGGTCCTATCGTCCGACGAGGAGACAAGGTAGTGTTCAATTTTAGGTTTACGAATGGAAGAATCATACTCCTCGGAGTCCGACTGTTCAGAATCCACGATTCTAACACAATGACGACGCTTGAATTTGACAAGGGTCTCCGGTGCTAGACTTTCCTCGTCGTCAGACTGGTCTCCATTCGAATCGGCTTCTTGTGCATTCTGATCCTCCAACAAGTCATCATTCGTTTCACCCAATTCCATCCTCTCGTAATCAGTATGCTCGTCTTTGTGGACTGGGCTTGTCGAACCTCTCGTCTCCGGGGTCCAATCAGAATTCTCCCCTTCATCGAGGATCTGGTCCAAATTACAGGTCTCTATTTCCTTCATCTCAGCTTGCTTTGCCCATACATCCAGCCTCTTCCGAATCTGATTTTCCATAGCATCACTTATTGATGCGCTTGTTCTGTGCTCTTCAATTGCACCGCCCAGCCGCTTCCACATCTCTTCCTTCCGTTTGATTTGTCTCATGTTATCCTTTTCAGCTACCTGGCGTATCCACAAGTGGAACAATTTAGGATCACGTATACCTGTCTTTATAACATGATCCTGAACCGCCTCAAGCTCTTCTTTGGTCGCCTGAGGATTCAGCACGAATTCCTGAGTTGAAGCGTGCGCGTTTTTCAAGAACATCCGCTGGCCATACGACATCTTTTTTTGCTCGGCTAACTTTCTTTGTTGCTCCAGTTTTGTCGGAGGCCCAACTTCAAGGTCACTATCCGAAGCATCGTCGTGCGTGGCCACAGACTGTGTTTCCAGAATACGTAACTTATGATCACGGAGCGCTTGTTCCTTGCTGATTGCTTTGTCCGTGAGTTTCCCTCTAATTCCGGGGACTGTACCGATATCGGACGGCCCATCTGAGTCAAATTCTTCCATAGAGGTACTTAAAGACCTTGTATCATTATGAAGATGAAGCTGAGAACCGGAAAAGTTGTTGATCGGAGAGCTCAGCTGCTTTGAAGTTTGCGGCTGGTTGCTCCTGTAATTCGATCATCAAGGATGCAGGAGACGGAAGGAATGATGTTACCTACAAGAGTTTCGCTTGAACACCGCTCAATAATGTTCTGATACTTTTCTCTTGGGTGATTGTTTTGTTGATGGATATCTCTTGCCCTGCGGACAACCGTGCACGTTCTCGAACTATCTCTCGGCGATCTTTTCTCGTCAGTGGCTATGTTGCATCTTGAGAATCCAATGATGAAATTAATAGAGGAAGGGCTTTACCTTGATCCTTCCCTTCGTCTCCCTTGGGCCAACTTTGCCATAAGATTGCACGGCATCCCCAAAGCTACGCATATGTTCTTCTCCTAAAGACAATTGCGCCGCCGTTTCTTTCGATGTAGATGATGGAGCAGAAATCACATCATGATGGGACGTGGGAGGACTGGATGTTCGACGTGAAATAGGCGTTGTTAGTGGATAAGGGGAAGGAGACTGAGGAGAAGAGGGACAAATAAGGCGTTTGTCTTCATCCTGTAAAACATCGTCTGATATTGACATATTTTTTTGATTTCGTAGTCGGTTGGATAGAACTCCCGAGGAAGATACACGAGAGGACAAGTCACCAGATGTAGGTTGTAAGATCGTGGTGAGGGACGACGGAGAATTATGAGAAACATTGCCAGGTGGTGCATCTGACGACATTTCCACCTGGCATGGAAAGTCTGGGTGGGTGTCCATCACGGTAGATGTCGTTGATGGAAACGCAGAGGCGCGTTCAGAGGTATCTCGAGTTAAGACATAGCTGCTCAAATCATCCACTCCATCTATTTCCCGCATCTTTTCTCTCCAGCCAAACCCGATATTGGGTTGTCTGAAAGAACTTGATGATGCATCACGATCGGTACCTCCTTCGTCACTGTCCATTGATCCTGACGGTTCCGAAGGCGGAATCTCGTCTGACAGATTCTGTGGACCTGTAAGTAAGATGTTATCCCGCGAGCCCTGCTCAGAATGGAGAGAATCAAGTTCGTCGCGTCGACGACCATAGGTCCTCGTGGTACGCTTGATGGGTACAGGCGATGACACGAGCGAGGGAGGAGAAGAAGCCAATGTAGAATCAGCGACGATGGAAAAGTTTCTAGTGAGCGCCATCAGGGTAGTGAATGAGACAAGGGAAGATGAAAGAGAACAAGAGGAGTGTGAGCCAACGACCAAAGTGACTGAATTGTGACAGGACGCGTTAACAGCACATCAATCATCGCATCTCTCGTGATCTGACGCGACTACGTGAATGCGTACAACAGATCAGCATCCTTCTTCCTTAACTATCATTGTTTGTAAAAGAGCGCTCACTTGCTCGATGGACTTTCCTGGGTTCCCCGACCTGGGCCAGGTATCCCACGCCCAGAATATCTGGCAACGTATGACTTTCTCCTCGTCTTTCATCAAAGTCTAGGATACGTGCAAATGTCTCCTTACAGCTCTCTCATGAACTAGTGTGTGTGAAGGCCCCCTGTCCAGCCACCTTTTGTTCCACTGTGCCTATTGCATATTCTGCGAACCTCAATCCGTCGTAGGCAAGGAGAGACCCTATGGATTCCGTCTGCTGCTTCCAAGCTCCGACTCAAAAATGGTGTAGGGTATAGTCTGCGTGTTCGTATGCAGAACTTGCCTTGATTTTTGAAGAAATAATTCGAGATTATGATATCTGTCTAATTCAGGAAAAGTAGCACAGAGGCTTCCAACGTTGTGGTGAAAGGGTTCGTAGTTTTTCGACATCCAGAAGCTTGAAATGTGAGACATGGCTCAACCTGTACTTTGCAGACACGATTATGATTTAATGACGTCATAAACAAGCTTGACCACCGATTGTATATGGTGCACACCCTAGGTCTCCACCAACAATTGCAGAGGGTTTGTACAACACAAAAGTCTTTTCCTAATTTTGAAATGGTACATAAAGTAAGTTCAGCACAAATTGATCAGTCATGATCTAACCCCACCCAGACTTTGGTCTTGCCTATGTTACTTCAAGAATCCTATGTTATATCCAATGATCTACTTGATGGAACGTTTAGCAAGATCTGTTTCAAGGGGGTTTTGGTCTCAAAATATTTGACTGTCTGAAAGCTCCCGAGCGCCTTGCGCTGCAAGCCCGGATCCAGAGCAACGATCCTTCTCGTCAGGATCTTGGCTGCATTCTACCTGCTTATCTTGACTTCTATTAATCCCATTCCCTCGAGTCCTCATATTCTTATAATTCACCTCACTAAGCGTGATTCTGCAAAATTTTAGCTATCTCACCTGTTGTCTCCCGGGGCATCACCCGTCGTTTCCCATATTCGATTTCCTTCCTACCCTTGACTCACGGCTAACGCGAGGCACCTCGCTAGCCATGCTGATACCTCCTGTATGGCTGCGACATTGTACGGCTTTCATTTCCGACTTGTACCCCCTCAATTCAACAGTGATCCTACAGCCGCTCAACAGCAGGTTCAGGTTTACAAGCATCTGAACAGTCCTGCCCACTATTCACTATTTGATCCTCTATAGTCACCAGATTTGTTCGTTTCCAAAGTCAAGTCTGTATAGAAGGTGCAATATTTTTCTGTCATTTTGATCCAGACAACCTGGAGACTGGGCATCCACTACCTCAATATAATTGAAGTCCAGATTCCTTGACCAGGATCATGATCATTCATTTTCAGCGGTTCCTGTCTCGTTCTCCTTAACACGACCTCAAGGCAACGTCGAGGGGTGGCATCACCTTCACTTACTCCATCTCGTTCTTCCTATTTAAGGAGTGTTTCTGGATTTGTGTTTCTCGTCCATCCTTGACTTCCTTTATCTGTTTCCCGGAAAGAACTTGCTGGACTTGCTATCTTCACGAATTCTGCGTAGCCTATGGCCCACGCTACTATATACAATGGAGGGCTCATTGACTCCCTATCCCGCCGCCCATCAATGGGCTATGAAATTTCTGCTCCGACCGCCTATGGAGGTTATACGGAACCAGGGTTACAGGCAAGCATCATCTACTCCTACAGTGCAGTAATTGGCATCAGACTGATCATCACTCTAAATGCCAAGTATTCCCATTCCCCGTACGCCATGCACGCTCAGCCGAGTGTCGCCGTCGTTCCTCATAGCCGAAGGCTGAGTGGCCCTTGTGAGTTTGAAGTTCGGTTTCGTCCTGCCCTTCGATCCAATGATTTTTCCAGCAGGTTATGACGACGTCCACGGCCATACAGACGCGCCTTACTATGATGATGGGACCTATGGAAGATATTCATATTCTCGACCGGTCACTCCCCACGCTTTAACACATGCTATACCTTCGACCACGGTTGTGGTTCCTCCCCCGCCTATGCGTCACCGGACACACTCTGGTGTTTCTTATGTTTCTCCCCTGAATGGGAGAGAGACTTATTCTCACTATAGACATGGTGATCGTCCAGGGAATCTGAGTGTCAAGTTCAAGCGCAAGGGTGCTTTCATGGCTGGTATCGGACTTGATGAAGCTCAGTCACACATACGTTTATCCAACAATGATGCATATTCTTTGCATGACCTTCACGCTGACTCGAGAGGCAGAATCTTACTCAAGGTCAAGGTGAATGATTTCTTTTTCTCTTTTCAGCCCATCTTTGTACTGAGCCATGTAGTGGGCAGGGCGCCCTTCATTGACTTACGAAATCCCTTTGAACGCCTACGACGGAAGAGTTGATTTATCAACGCTGGCGAGACGAGTGTCAAGAGCCTGTGTTCATTATTTACAGGTAGTGTAGGCATACAAGTGCAGTTTTCAGATGAGCTGACTGGTTCCTCCAGGCATATGTCAGTCCAACTCTCTGGCTTCAAGTGGAATTGCATCACCTTGAGGAGATTTCGTATGGTCTCTGGCAACCCATGCTTTCAACTCATTGAGATTCGACTCTTTGGTATCTACTTGAGGCTGACTATCAAGTTCTCAGAGCGATGTATACGATGTATACGCACGCGTTTATATGTAATGCTAACTGTCGTAGTTGAGAATTGACCCTTTCGAATCTTCTCTCAGGTTACTAAGGTTTTATTCATTTTCAATAAACTTATCATAAGGAATGCAATACAATGACTATCTCATTGAATACAAGTGAGAAGGTTTGTCAAGCTGTAAATGGATTGCATTGGCAAATTACACCCTTAATGGCAAAACTTGCAATGCTGCCTATTACCAGTCCTCCAACCAGGAAAAAGTTGGCGATAGTTGCCGCGACATCCACATCTTCTATACGGCCCTCGAGTTGTGCGTTGTGCTCGAGCGATGGGGCACTCATCATACATAAGCTTGAAACATAGCCATTCGACCATCCAAACAGGAATAGAATAAACATGAAAATAGAATCTGAGTTGATGACAGGAGGGGTCGGCATCGTGTGGGACTGGTGTTGGACATTGGACATTAGAAATAACGGGATGAAAAAGACTCTGGCAAGTGACATGCCAAGTAGTCGCCTGCAAGACCAGACGCGGAAGGCAGGAAAAGAACAGGTGTAACGGCCTAAGAGATCTCCAGTGTTCATTACAAGGAAGTGGATAGAGGTGAATAGTAGAGGGTGTATCCTAGGATTTACTGGCATGACATAGATGGTGATAGAGGGGAAAACGGCCTGTTCAGCGAATAGTGAGCAACCTGTCTGTGTACAAAAGGAGAGATACATACAAGAGTAATCGCAAAGACGCACATCACTGCAATTTCATACAATATATTCGATTTTGCGATTCGAATGGCCTGTCGTCTCTCATCTCCTTTTCCGCATCTGCCTCGTGAGACTGTTTGGGATGACACGATGGTTGAAGCATCAAACTGAGATTTGGCGGCTAGCTCCAGTGACCCTGCGATGGCTTTGTATGAGGGCGACTTGACAAGCCAAGTGTGTGCCCCAGCACTCACGACATAGAAAAGAGTCGATAAAGTAAAGAAAGTGAAGGCAGCCCGCTCCTCTGCGGAACCATCACTAGCAAGAGTCGCTGCCTTACCCCAAGTGGACGACATGGCACTCGCCACTTGAAGACTACTAACCACTACGGCTACTGCCGCTTGGCCTGTCATCATTGACTGAACAGACCCCGATCCATATAAAGAAGCAATGGCGACGACCGCAGTTTGAAGATATGCCCCAGCAGCATTTTGGGCGGCGCCGTTGAGTATGATGAATGCAAAGAACAATCCGGAGGGAGAAACGAAGTAAGTGCTGATGACGAATAGGAATACCAGTACGATAAGGCAAAAAATGCTCGAGCGTGTTCTTTGAGATGGACTAGTCTGCGTAAGATGTAAGGTACTAGTGACCCTAGATGTAGCAACTAGTACCTACTCGTTTGGAAGTTGCTGTTGCATGGGCGAGGAAAAGGAAATTCGATGCAGTACAGGCAGTCGAGAGGTACGAAGCAAAGGTACGCTGAAACTCTGAGCCCACCAGCCGCTCAGCAAAGTATGGCATTGCAGTGATGATAACTGTCCTCAGTAGATTAAAACCACGGCAGATGGACTGCACAAAGTATACTCGCCATTCCAGGGTAGCAGCACTGAGCACCCTAAGGTGAAAAATATCCATTGTACCTTCGTGGAGGCCACACTTTCCGTTGATAGTCTGGCATCGACAACATCTTCCGGCTGGTCCAGAGACAATGTCTCCGACTCTGAGCCTTGCAATATGGGATGATACAGTGCCTCAATAGACGGAGAACGGGACCGCAGCATATTGGCGGGAGTGTAGGAGCAGAAGCGAGTATCAATGTCAAATTTAGCATCAAGGTGAACCTAGTTAGAAAAGGGTATCTGGCTATTTTCGATACTTCGCCGAAAAGTGCCAGACAATAACCGATTCCTGTCAAGTCATGTCAGGACTCTAGTATAGTAAAAAGCAGCCAATATGTGTATTATCAGGTAGCAGACTGGTGGGAGGGGGCCCAGGATAGGTAGGTTCTTGACACTGCCAGGAGAGAGGTAAAGATAGCCAAAAATAGCCAATTAGACTCCCCTATTGGACCGCCCACTGACTAGCATCTCGAAAATATCACAAGCAAATTCGAGTCATAAAAGTGAAATTGTCTAGATATTTTTGGGGATAACTTGATTTTCACCTTCCTCAAGCTCCAACGCCGTCAGGGCGCGCCGACGTTGTAATTCCTTTCTGGCTTTCCTCGTAGTTTTACGTTCAAGATTTGCCATCTCATCCTTGTGCTTCCATCTCATCTTCTTTCTCTCTTGCCGCTCTGTCTTAAGTATTGAACGCCATTTAAACAACGCCTCTGCGCGGGCTTCTTGAGGCGAACGCCCATTCAGGTGTTTGACCTCGTACGTCAACATCTCCTTACGCATCGCCTTGACGCGAATTTGATATTCTTTAAATCGCTTGAGCTTCTTGGCCCTTGAATGAGGATTGGATAATTCTTTGTGCAGAAACGGCTCAACGGGAGCATCATCGCCTACAGTGTTATCCGAATGGGGGTTCATTATCGAAGCGAGGAAGGCATCTTCCGATGGTCGAGGAAGAGGCCCAGTCATAGAAAGTGTGAATTTCGGGAGTTCATAAGTAACCTTTGAAACGACATCGTGGGTTGCATCATAACTGGAAGCTAGTTATGCATGTTATGTATGAGCAGAAGAATGATAGTTGGGCATCCACAGATACATACGCTCCGATATTTGGGCTTTCGGTGCTTCGGGCCACGGAATGAGATGCCGTTCACCCGTAGATAATGGCAGGCGAGGCACTGTACTTGTTGCAAAGCGTTGCCAATCGAAGCGTCGGAGGAAAGGATTCCAGAATGGCTCTGAAGTGCCGAGTCTTCTTGCAAAAACCCTTTGAGATGCGGTCAGCCTGTAAACAAAGCCGTAGAAGTGGGTACAAGCCTACGGCGTGTTTTGAGATTCCATACTCTTGGAACCCAGTGGCGACGGTAAATTATAGTTGCCGATGAACAGCTGACACCGTGAATAATGGTAATTTCTGTTGCTCTTCATCTTGTTGTCATCGTTCCCAGGCTGCTCAACGGAATGGGTACCAGGTTGAAGAAAACACAAAAGCAAGATAAGCTAACCACTGAAGTTCCTTTCACAAAGACCCTGTTGCTAACTTTGTTGATACTTAATACTTCGTGCAACGTATTGGTCTTGTCCCCTAGAAGTCGTATCTGGTCCCCAGGTACCACGTTCCAGTATTTTATTCTGTCTTTGGGTCGGACAGATTTGATTTTCGGGTCTCGCATGCTGGTCCGCTTCAGCCATTTCTTGGGAAAACCTTCCATGTGCCGAAAATTTGTTGTCCATGGTGAGTTGACTGCACCATGGATCAGCTGTTGACGGGTCAGTCCAAAGCGAGCCATCTAATGTTGCTTTATCAAGTCGAATGACTAAGTAAGGCAGATTTCTGAGGGTCGCGTTGGCTGTCAGATTACATACCAAGCTCACTGAAAATATGCATCACGTGATGAAGCTCTATATTTGTCCCTGAGCGTCTCATTTTAAGTACATGGGACAAAATATATCGTGACAACATCGTGACAATGATATACAACCTGATATGAATTTATAAGATGAAAAGATGTAAATGATTTCACTAGCGTGTCCATTTCTTTATCCAACTGGGACGGTTGACTTCGAACTGTTCCATGTGCTCGGGGGACTTACCTCCTCAGATTCGAGAGTCTAGAAGTCTCGGCGTCAGAAGAATGAGGGCCATTGAAGGTACGTGCCTACCTCAAGAAGCACGCCAAGGACTTGATCAACCTCTGAAGGACGAAAGCTCCCGCCAGATGCAATCAGCCTCCTGTACTCTCCCATCCTCCCAGTTGTGCCTGCCTCTGTCTGAAAAGCCACAAAATCGTCAAACATAGTCTTTCGCCGCTTTCTGTACTCTATAATTTCCTCTCTTAGATGATCACACGCCTTGCTCAGCTCCTCTGGGTCTACTGGTATATTTGAGTGGAGCTCGACCAAATCGGAAATATCCTCTGTTGCCTTCCGTTTACCTTTGGCCTTCTCCCCAACCGATGATTCGCCATCATCAATATCACCATCGATATCATATTGAGCAGTAGCTTCTGTGACAACCAGATCACCGTTGGCCACATCCCGGATTTGCTTCTCTCGAACTTCCTCATCCTTGATCCATTTCTCCCATCCCAATCGGTATCGCCTCCCCATCTTGAGTAGTAATTCGCCTTCGAGACTATTTAGTGATTGCTTGGTTTGCGTCAAGTTTTCTGCTTGTGATTTGAGCTGACTAACTGTCCGCTGACTCTCCAAGATCTCCGTTTGTATATTGGTTAACAGTGCCTGGGCCTGGTTCATGTCTCTTTCTTTGTCGCGAAGTTCCTGGTCGAATGACGCAGCCAGGCTATCCAGCATCTTAGCCATGTCGTTGATACATCGCGTACTTGCGCGTTGGGCCGCTACAGAATGATGAAGTGGAGGGCGATCACCGTTTGCAGGGACAAAAGTAAAGTTAGGGCCTGGCTGTGAGGGAGGGAACGCTGCTTGCGCGTTTCTGAAGGACATTGAGGTAGCACGAGAAGTAGGGATGGGGGAGGAACGAAATTTCTCATCCTCGAGAATATAGTCTTCCGCACTTTTACCATCACCATTCACCACTTTCGGATCAGCACCGTGGTCAATAAGCAACTTGACGAGACGTTTGCTACGACATCTGGCTGCCATTGTCAGCGCTGTCTCGCCATCTTCGTCTTGGAAATTGATGACGTCGGCTAATTCCTTGGGATAACCAGCCAGTCGACCAAGAATGATTTCCATGTAATATCTTGCCGCATGCGTCTTCCCCTTCGTCATAGCTACGTCCACCACGTGATGAAATACAGTACGATTATAATTGTCAATATTGAGCGTCGAACGATGCAAAAGTTCATGAAGCTCTTGGAACTTCCGCACATCATAATTATTGGCAAACATTACACTGCGCATGAGGGCAGTTTGTCCAGCTTTGTTGACTTTGAATATGTCTGCACCAGCTGTCAAAAGTAATTTGACTATTCGGATACGACCCATCGCACATGCCCAATGCAACGAGGTATGTCCGTCATCGTCAATAGCCATATTAGGATCGAAGTCTGAGGGCGGGTTGATGAGAACAGAAGGTATTTGGTTAGAGTCCGAAATGAAGTATTCCAGAATTTGATCTCCGTATGTCCTCGCTTCATTGGTACCATTCAACTTTGTTTCATCTTCAGATATACCCTCGTATCTGACCTCTCCACTTCGACGGTAACGACGTCTCCGATCTGATGTATGGGTATCATCATCTGCTAGGTTCACATGAGAATGCCTAAGACTGTTGATAGGTGAAGGTGTGCGAGAGCTTGACGATGCTTCTGATGGAGACGGAGTCATTGAGCCGTCCTCTGAGCCCCGCCCAGACAGACTATCACGGTCTGAATCACCGTCAACTATCTCTTGAGTATTTCTCCGAGTAGATCGCGTACTAATCAGAGAGCCACCAGCACTCTGTTCTCCAGGTCCACTCCGCCGGGAGGGTTTCGTTGTACTTCCGGTGTTAGAGGCGAGGTGTTTCGGCGCAAGAGGCGGGCTCTTGGCAGCAGGTTGAAACTCGATGATGGGCCGTAGCAGATGTTCGCAATTATATTGCTTGGCCAATGCGAGACCTCTATCTAAGGGGATCCAAGTACCTATCCCGGATGTTGATAAGACCCATTGAGAAAAATTCGCATGACACATACCTTGATACTTGCCATAACCCCCCTGTACTTTTTCGTGAGTTCCCTTTTGGACTTCGCGTTCCAACACCCGAGTACGCTGTGGCTTATCAAAACCAGCAACTTTGAGAATTTGTGTCGCGTTCAGCCAGGAGTCGTCTCGCCGCCGCATCACCGCAACACCTTTACACATCCTAAATACTCATCCTTCAGAAAAATGCGCGTATATTTCCGTGTACAAGCATTCTTACATCTCAAAGACGGGAATGCCACTGTAGGTAGCCTATAGATTTCGTCAGCAGCTGAGCTTGAAGGGTACAGGAAGTAACACTTGTGTACCTTGAAGATCTGAGCGTCGGGCATGAGTATATTGTGATGAAGCCAGAAAAACCCTAATAGAGGCAGTAGTATCGTGTGAGGATACAAGTACACCAGTCAGGTTCCAGACTAGTTGTGAAGCAACACAGACAAACAAGGAGCTATCCCATCCTCCTGTGGAATCTCATGTCCCATGCAGCCACTTTCCAGCAGTCACCTTTCACTTACCATAGAGATTGTAGGAGTGAAGCAGATGTTGTATTATTGTAGATTTACACTACAATCTTCAGTATCCACACACCAACCATCTGTATACTCAGTTCTGGGATCTAGAAGATTGCATTATGTTGATTTGAGATCTGGTGCTTCCATTGATCCAACTAGAATCTTGGATATAGTAAACCTAACAGTATCGTGGAAGATTGGGTAACAATGAGTCAGTGTTTCAGGTCCTGGCCATTGATAGTTTTACTCAAGTAGAATTGGTGGGAGCATGGCTGAAACAGCTGGAGCTTCCAAGTTTCACAGCAAGTGGATGTGATACATTACCCAAGAGTGGCTGAAACAACTCAAAGAGAGAAAGGCATTGGGGAGGCTACTCAAGTAAGGAGCCCAAGGCACACAG
>Ga0153950_1000468_pt1 | contig 18071 bp, 16 predicted proteins | sample TSNJ034MetaG_FD_104737 | JGI IMG/M metagenome (GOLD analysis project Ga0153950, IMG submission 104737) | Attine ant fungus gardens microbial communities from New Jersey, USA - TSNJ034 MetaG | ecosystem: Host-associated > Fungi > Mycelium > Unclassified | place: USA: New Jersey, Wharton State...
CGGATTGGAGATTCAGAAAGCGGCTGTAACATATCTGAATTAGGATAGGCTGAATACAAGCAGACCTTTGCGGTTTAGGAAACTATGAGTGATGGATATTATACTAAACACTGACTAAAAAGCCACTGTGTGAAGTCAATTTTCACACGGTGGCTTTTCGCATAAAACCGCATCACAGAGAGAGGCCGGAGACAAGGCAGCGTAAGCTTCGTATAAAGAACGCGCCCTTGTCCCCGGTTTGCGCCGGATACTGCTCATTTTGCCCGCAAGCGCTCGTATTTGCTTTTGGTGGCCATCCCGCCGCGGATGTGGCGCTCGGACTTATTTTGCTCCAAAACGGCTTTCACATTGTTGTACAGGGACTCGTTGATGGTTTTCAGCCGTTCGCTTACGTCCTTATGTACTGTACTCTTTGATATATTAAACTTTTTTGCTGTTTGTCGTACTGTCGCGTTATTTTCAATGATATATTGAGCCAAATGTATCGCTCGTTCCTCGGGCAACCCTTTCAAAACATAACCCTCCCTAAACAAATAAGTAATTATGCTAATGTATATGCGGTTGGGAAAGGGATATATGTTGAAAAATATGTGGAAAGCAATTTTTATTTGTTTATTGTTAACACTGGGTACATTCTCTCAAAAACGCTTGTCGATATTTTGCGGGTTTCGCGGATTTGGGACGCAAAGCGGCACAGGCGGCGAAACCGCGCCTGTGCCGTGGGATGTATATCGTGCGGCCTGCCGGCGGCGTTTTGCGCCTATCGGCACAAAAAACCGCCCCAAATGCGATGAAATCCTTAATCCCACCAAAAAAACCATATGGTGGAACTTTTCAATGAGCTTGCTAAACCGCGAATCATTTCATATTCGGGGTCAAACGCAAAATGCTCTTTTGCTAAGGCAAGCGCTTTTTCCTCTGTCAAAGGCGGCGCGGTTAGCGTCATTTCCCACACATCATGACTTACTACGGCGGGGACCGCTTTATATTTTTCATGCCAATACCGAAATACCGCTACCTGTTCAACCGGCGAAGGGCAATCATTCCATCCACCCATTGGAATCCATGCCGCCAACTCCCAAGGGTTTTGGGTTGGTATTTTGGCTATGATGACCTCTTCATACTGCCCATATGAAAGCATGTACAAGCTTAACTCATTCCGGGGCTCTCCTGCCGTGTCCGCATCCTGACCCCATATTGCGTCATCTACGTTGTAGTGGCCGAGATATTCATCAAGCGCAGTCTGTAAAAATGACTCTGCATCAATTGAGGCGGCTGCGTCTATTATTGATTGACGGTACACAACGACCCCGTCCGCTGTGTTATCAAAGCCGCTTTTTTCAAAACAATATGTTAAGTATTCTGCTAAAGTATCATCCGGGAGAACGATCAGCGGATAAAACCCATCTTCTTTTCCCTGTAAGCGAAGTTCATTAAATCGAGCAATTATTTTGCTGGCGTTATTCTCACTTTTCATTAATTCATAATCGCAATTTAAATAATCTACAATAACCCTGCATTCGTCTGTCATAGCGAATTTCTCCTTCTTAATGGGTTTATACCACTGTCCTGCTTTGCGCCTAATACGTAATGAAGAAAATGCTGCTTATATAGTCGAGGTCATCCAAAATCGTGGCGGCCTTGCGGCTGTTTTTCCGCTTATGCTTTTAAATGACCTCGACTATACTATTCGTTAGGATTCTTATACATGCTTGCATCCCAAAGCGCATTTGAATCATAATCATCTGGTGGGCGGTGCTGTGGAACCGTTATATACCACCAAACGCCGAATTTATCTATTACATCAGCGGCACACGGACTCCACGGCAATGGGCCTATTGGTGTTTTAATTGTTCCGCCCTCACTTAGCAAAGCGTATGCTTTTCGCACCTCGGCTTCATCAGCAAAGGTAACCCCCAGTTGTACTGTGTATTCACCAATGTTACCGTTAGGAGCTTCGACTACAGATAAAAATTCCTTTCCGTCTTTATACAGTTCCGAATGAAAATACGTTCCATCGGGATTTTTTACATGATAACCCAAATCCAAACAAAATGCTTTTTTGTATAATTCCACGGCTTCTACGCTGTTTTTGACATATAAACCTATTCCTATATTCACCGCGATGCCTCCTGTCTATTATATTCATACTCTTCGTTTGACTTATCGCTCAAAGGCGAAGCATCGAATCAAAAACATCACTGTTCTGGGTTGGCTGTATGCTCTTTACAATTACTTGCGCAGTGTGAAGAGCCGGACAATCGCCTTGGCCACCTCCATGATCACCAGCGGTGCTAAGGACAATCCCGCCACAAGCAGCCAGTGGTATAGGGACATATCCACCAGCTTGAAGGCGGCTTCCAGCGGGGGCGCCAGACAGACAAGCAGCATCACCGCGATAGAGCCGGCGGCGGCCTTCACCAGCGTTTTGTTGGTGAAGAAACCGATTTCCAACAGGGACTTGAAGCTGCGGCAGTTGAAGGAATTAACGATTTGCGACAACGCCAGCACCAGGAAGGACATGGTCATACCCACACCGGCACTGGGCAGTATCACGCTGGAGATACCGACATTGCGGCCCACATAATAGGCCAGCAGCGTGAGGGCGCCCACCATAACGCCCTGGAGTACAATAATAAGCCCCAGCTTGTTTGCAAAGATGCCCTGGTCCTTTGGCACGGGGCGGCGCATCATCACATCCCGCTCAATGGGCTCCACGCCCAGGGCCAGGGCCGGAAGAGCGTCGGTGATCACGTTGACCAGCAGCAAATGGATAGCCAGCAGCGGGGTTTCCCCAAAGAGCATCAGCGCAAAGAACACGCAGAACACCTCGCCCAGGTTGGAGCCCAGCAGGAATTGAATGGCCTTTTTGATGTTGTCGAAAATACCACGCCCCTGCCGCACCGCCTCTACGATGGTGGAGAAGTTGTCGTCGGTGAGCACCATATCGGCGGCCCCCTTGGCAACGTCGGTGCCGGTAATGCCCATGGCGCAGCCGATGTCCGCCGCCTTTAGGGCGGGGGCGTCGTTGACGCCGTCGCCGGTCATGCTCACCACCTGGCCCCGGGCCTGCCACGCCTTGACGATGCGGATTTTGTCCTCGGGACTCACCCGGGCGTACACCGCGTATCTGTCCACGTTGGCCTCCAGCTCCTCCTGGCTCATCTGTGCCAGCTCCTGGCCGCTCACCGCCTCGTCGCCCTCGCCGAGAATGCCCAGCTGCCCCGCGATGGCGCTGGCCGTGACCACATGGTCCCCGGTGATCATCACGGTTTTAATGCCCGCCCGGGCGCACACCGCCACGGCGTCGGCGGACTCCTCCCGGGGCGGGTCAATCATACCGATGAGCCCCACAAAGGTGAGATCCCGCTCCAGCTCGTCGCCGGTGCACTGGTCCGGCACTGTGTCCAGCCGCCGGAAGGCCACCGCCAGCACGCGCAGCGCGTTGCCGCCCATAGCCAGGTTTACCTCCTCCGCCAACCCAATGTCCGCCCGGACGCACCGGGGCAGCAGCACGTCAAAGCCGCCCTTAACCACCGCCATGGGCCTATCCTCCACCATGTTTACGGTGGTCATGAGCTTGCGGTCGCTGTCAAAAGGAACCTCCCCCACCCGGGGAAATTCCTCCTCCAGATTGCTTTTCTCCATGCCAAGCTGCAGCGCCGCCGCCACAATGGCTGTCTCGGTGGGGTCGCCCCGGTGAACCAGAGCGCCCTTCTCCCCCTGTTCCACCTGCCCGTCGTTGCACAAGGCGCCCAAACGGATGACCAACGCCGCCTGTTCGCTGAGCGCGGAGGACATCTCCTCCGTTTGGCCCCCGGCGGGCCAAACCTTCATCACCGTCATGCGGTTTTGCGTCAGGGTGCCTGTCTTGTCGGAACAGATCACCGAGGCGCTGCCCAGTGTCTCCACGGCGGGCAGGCGGCGGATGATGGCGTTTTTCTTCACCATCTTCTGCACGCCCACCGCCAGCACCACCGTCACCACCGCTGTGAGGCCCTCGGGAATAGCCGCCACCGCCAGGCTGACGGCGGTCATAAACATGAGCATCAAATCCATGCCGCGCAGCACCCCCATGACTAGGATCACCGCGCAGATGACAATGGCCATGATGCCCAGGTACTTGCCCAACTGCCCCAGACGCCGCTGCAGCGGCGTCTGATCCGCCTTCTCGTCATCCAGCAGGGTGGCAATTTTGCCCATCTCCGTCCCCATGCCGGTGGAGGTGATCAGCGCCCTGCCCCGGCCATAGCTGACGCTGCACCCGGAGTACACCATGTTGAGCCGGTCACCCAGGGGGGCGTTTTTCGCCACGGCTGCGGCTGCGTCCTTGTTCACCGGCACGCTCTCCCCTGTCAGCGCCGATTCCTCGCATTGCAGGCTGGCGCTCTCCAGGATGCGGCCGTCGGCGGGAATAAAGTCCCCCGCCTCCAGCAATACCACATCCCCCGGCGCCACCTCCGCCGAGGGGATGGTGGCGGTCACGCCGTCCCGCACCACCTTGGCGGTGGGCGCCGACATATCCTGCAGCGCGTCCAGCGCCTTTTCCGCCTTGCTCTCCTGGGAGACGCCCAGAATGGCGTTGAGCACCACAATGAACAGGATGATAATGGAATCGATGTAATCCCCCGTGCCCTCCAGCAAGGCGACGACAAAGGAGACCACCGCCGCCGCCAGAAGGATCAGCACCATGTAGTCCTTCAGCTGCAACAGAAATTTCTGAAAGTAATTCAGGTGCTTCTTCCCCAACAGCCGGTTGGGGCCATACCGCTCCAGATTCTCCCTGGCGCGGGAAACGCTCAGCCCGTCCCGGGCGTGGGAGCCGTTTTGCTCCAGCAGCTCTGGCAGCGGAGTTGTGTACTCTGTCATAATTTTCCTCCTATAGCAATGTGAACTGCTAAAAAGCCGCTATTTTTAGCAAATTTTATACCGGACCTTTTTCAATTTTCCTCAAATTATTTCCATTGTACGCCATGGCCGGGGGGGGTGTCAAGGCGTTTTGGCTCTTCCCCGAACATACGTCAAAATGAATAATGAATAATTGTGGAATCCGCTGCGGCGGATGAATCAAAATAAATATAGAAGTCTCCCATTTGTCATTCAATTTATCGCCGAATGGCGATACCATAATCATTCATTATTCATCATTCATTTTTTTATTCCTGCCTTTGTCGTGCGCAATAGCCTGTTAAATATTGACCGGTAACCGCGAACATGTTAAGATGTACCATGAAGACAATATTTATTTTATTATTTATTTTGCATAGGGAGCGTCCAATGACAAAAATCAGCTTTCTCAACGGATTTTGGCTCAAAATGATCATGGTGGTTCTAATGCTGCTGGATCATCTGTACTACGATCTGTTTCCCGCCCAGCTTGGCTGGGCCCACGCCGCCGCGCGGGTGGTGGCCCCTGTGTTTGTGTTCCTCATGACCGAGGGCCTGTTTCACACCCGCAACCGCTCCGCCTACCTGAGCCGCATGTACCTGGCCGGCGGCCTCATGTTGCTGGGCAACACCATCCTCGCGTATATCTGCAAGGAGCCCATCACCAACAGCATCCTGCTGGCGCTGGCCGCGTCCGCAACCCTCATCGTCTGCATCGACAACGTAATGGCAAAGCGTGGGCCCGCCCTCCTCTGGATTTTGGGCGCCCTTGCCATGCTGCTGCTGTCCCCGCACCTGGAGGGCCTTGTGCTCATTCCCTTTTCCGCCCTGATATTTTATTATCTGCGCTCCCGGCCCGCCGCCATGTATATCACCTACATCCTTGTCCTGGGCGGTACCTGCCTGCTGTTTTTCCAGGGCTGGAACGTACAGTGCCTCATGGTTTTGGCCGTTGTCCCCATCGCCTTGTACAATGGAAAGCGCGGCCCCGGCGGCGCCTTTTCCAAGTATTTTTTCTACGTATTTTACCCGGTACATCTCTGGATTATCTACCTCGTCACATTTTATTTGGGGAAATTTTAAAAAAGGTATTGACATGTGTAAATAGTATGCTATAATAAGAGTATAAAAGTTAGTTTTAGTTAACATTAGTAAGCTGAACACATCCACTCATTTGCCATCTTCATCACTCATCATTGATAGAATAACTCCTTTTATGGATAAAGGCGTCTGGTTTTTCCAGGCGCTTTTATCTTTTGCCGCGCAATGGCCGCCAAATTATGCCGGCGGTTGTACAAAGGAAATAACGCCAAGCCGTTGCTGCGGCCGGCGTTATACATATTATGCCCAGATAGGACCGGGTATTTCCCCTTGCGTTGTTTTGTGCCGGAATCGAAATCAACCGCCCAGATACGCTTTTTTGATATCGGGGCTGTCCATCAGCTTCTTGCTGGCGCCATGGCTCTTGATCTCCCCGTTTTCCAGGACATAACACCGGCTGGAAATCGTCAGCGCCATATACGCGTTTTGCTCCACCACCAGAATGGGGATCTTGCGGCGTTTGTTCACCAGTACAATGGTGTCGAACATTTCATCCACGATAACCGGGGCGAGGCCCAGCGAGGGCTCGTCGCACATGAGCAGCGCGGGATCGCTCATGAGGCCCCGGGCGATTGCCAGCATCTGCTGCTCGCCGCCGGAAAGGCTTCCCGCCTTTTGGGATCGGCGCTCATGCAGCCGTGGATACAGCGTGTACATCTCCTCCAGGTGCTCCTTCAGCTCCTTGCTGGAATACGGCTTGCTGTACGCGCCCATTTCCAGGTTTTCCAGCACCGTCATGTTGGCGAAGACCTCCCGGCCCTCGGGGATATACACAATGCCCCGCCGGACGATACTGCTGGTTACCTTGCCGTTGATAGCCTCGTCCCGAAAGGTGACCGCGCCGCTGCGGGGCTTTACCAGCCCCATTATCGCCTTCATCAACGTGGATTTACCCGCCCCATTGCTGCCGATGATGGCGATGATCTCGCCGTCCTCCACATGCAGGGAGACATCGTGCAGCGCCTGCACAGCGCCATAAAATGCGTTGACATTTTCAATTTTAAGCATTTTCTGCCGCACCTCCAGACACTGTATCCGTGGGGTTTTTAAAGCGTTCGCCCAGGTACGCCTTGATGACCTCGGGATTGTTGACAACCTCGGCGGGGGCGCCCTCGGCGATTTTGGAGCCGAAATTGAGCACGGTGATATAATGGCTGATATTCATGACCACATCCATGTTGTGCTCGATGAGGAACAGATCCACGCCCTTTCCATAGATCATCTTCAGCGTTTCCACAAACTGGCTTCTCTCGGAGGGGATGAGGCCCGCCGCGGGTTCGTCCAGCAAAATCATCTTGGGCTCCAGCATCAGCGTCCGCCCCAGCTCGGTCATCTTCTGCAGGCCGTAGGGCAGGTTTTTCACCTGTTCGTCCTTGATTTTGGCAAGACCCAAAAACTCCAGGACCTCATAGCTTTTTTCCCGCAGAAGCTTCTCCTCCCTGCGGGCGCGGGGGATGTTCAGCAGAAATGCGGGCAGGGACTGCGACACCTTGGAATGCCCGCCCACCATCAGGTTTTCCAGCACTGTCATGGCGCTGAACAGCTTGATATTCTGGAAGGTGCGGCCCAGTCCCGCCCGCGCAATCTGGTAGGGCGGATTGTTGGTGACCACATTGCCGTCAAAGGTGACGACGCCTTCATTGGGCTGCAAAACGCCCGTGATGAGGTTGACGGTGGTGGTTTTTCCCGAGCCGTTGGGCCCGATAAGGGTGTGGATGCGGTTGTGATGAATCTCCATGGAAAAATCATTTACGGCGGTAAGGCCCGCAAAGCGCTTGGTAAGGTTTTTTATTTCCAGGATCACAGGGGTTTTCTCACTCACGTTTTCGCCGCCTTCCCTTTGGAGTTCCCGGTAAAAATCTTTTCCTTGAGGACGCCGACAATGCTCAGCCAGCCGTCCGGCAGGAAAATAGCGCCCAGAAGAACGATAATGTAGAAAACAAGCTGGTAGTAATCGCCCATGAAGCGCAGCGCCTCCGGCAGCAGGGTGACGATGAGCGCGCCGATAATGTTGCCGCGCACAAGACCGATTCCCCCCACCATGAGCATAATAACATATTTGATGGACAAATCGATGGTGAACATCGAGGGGTTCACATAGCCTGTCATATGTACATAAAGGGAACCGCCGATACAGCCGTAAATAGCCGCCAGGGTGAAAGCCATAATTTTTACGCTGCTGATGTTGATGCCCAGGGATTCCGCCGCGTCCGGATTATCCCGGAGAGCTTTCAGCGCCCGCCCCCATTTGGAGTGAACAATCCGGTAGGAGACCCAGCTGAGAATCACCAGCAGGGCGAGGATGAAGTAATAGTTGGACCGGTGGCCCTGCACCGCAAAGCTGAAAATGCGAAAGGGCGCGATGCCCTGGACGCCCTGGGTGCCCCCGGTTATCCCCACCAGGTTGTTGAGCAGCAACCGGACTATTTCCGTAAAGCCGATGGTGGTCAGCGACAGGTAGACGCCGCGTATGCGCAGGCTGGGATAGCCCAGGCACATGCCGATGAGAAAACCCATGAGGACAGCCCCGGCCAAACCAACCCACGCGGGCAGCCCCAAGGCCACATTGAACAACGCGGAAACATAAGCGCCCAGGGCAAAGATTCCCCCGGTGCCCAGGTTCATTTGCCCTGTGAGGCCGGTGATAAAGTTGAGCCCCAAAACCACGACCCCGTTGATCAGGGCCTGATTCATAACCGAAATAAAATAGTCGTCGTTTATTATGAAAGGCACAATGGCAATAATGGCGAATATCAGAATGAGATATGCTACTTTATTGTGTTGCTTGATTGTATGGAGCATCTGCCTTTCCTCCTATGCTTTTTTGCCCAGAATACCGCTGGGACGAATCAAAAGGAACAGTATGAGCAGCGCAAAGGACACCACATCCTTATATACCGAGGGCAAAATGGAAATGGCGAGATTCTCGACAATTCCAATGATCAGGCCGCCGACAATCGCCCCGGGCAGATAACCGAAGCCGCCCACAACACCGGCGGAAAAGCCCTTGAGGCCGATCATGTTGGACATGTTCAGGTCGGTGGTGAAAATTGGCGTGATCATGATGCCGATGACGCAGCAGATAGCGGCGCTGATGCCGGTGGTCACCATAATGGATTTGTTTACGTTGATCCCCATGAGACTGGCGGCCTTCTGGTTTTGCGAGACGCAGCGAATGGCCTTTCCCGCCTTGGTATAATGCAGAAAAAATTGCAGTGCCGCCACCAGCAGAATGGATACAAAAATAGTCGCTATGTAGGCTGTGGCGATAGCCGTTCCCCCAATGTGCACCGTACCGGCCAAAAAGCCGGTGAGCTTCATGGGGAATGTGCCGTAGAGGAGGCGGATGCCCTCCACAATAATTTTACCAACTAAAATTGTTCCCATAATGGCGAACAACGTGGAGGTTTTTTTGCGCAGGGGGATAAAGATGACCAGGGCCATCAATGCGCCAAATACCCAGAGGGTGAGCAGCGAACAGACAATCGCCAGCGGTATGGGGAGACCCAGATGCAGCGAGTAGGACCCAACAAATACATAAGCGCCCAATGTGATCAATTTGTCATGGCTGAAGTTTAGCAGCCCTGTGGTATTCCAAATCAGCGTGTACTCAATGGCAACCAGGGAGTAAATAAACCCCATGGCGAGGCCGCTGACCAACAATTGCATAATTGAATTAATCATTCGGTTCCCCTCCTTTCTCTAATCTATAACGCTTTCAGGGGAGGCGCCTCTTCGAAGCATATAGTAATTCAACTTCAAAATAATAGTATTTTGAAGTTGATTCACTATACCTCCCCTGAAATAAGCGCCGTCGTACTACAAAGCTTTAATTCATCTTAATGGTGTCCACCAATTCATTGCTCAAATTTTTGATGGTGACAATTTTGCCTTCGTGAATAAACGCGTTCTCGGCGTCGCAGGAGATCTCGCCGACGATTCCCTGGAATCCGCTGGTGGCGGCCAGAGCGTCGCGGATGGCTTCGGGATCGGTGCTGCCGGCGCGGTCAATGGCGTCGATGAGCGCCTTGGCGGCTCCATACCAGGAAGCGGCGAATATTTCGGGCTCCACGCCGTATTCGGCCTTGAATTTTTCAACAAATTCCATAACGTGGGGCTCGTCGCTGGTGGATACGAAGTCGGCGGCGGCATACCAGCCCTCCAGCCATTCCGGCTCGCAGAGCTCCCAAACCTGAGGCAGGGTGGGGGACGGGCTGGAAACTACGTTCACCTCCAGGCCAAGCTCCTGAATCTGGCGCGCGATAACAACAGTCTCGGCTGCATGGGACCAAGTGAAGATGGTGTCGCAGCCGGCCTGCTTGATTTTCATAAGAGAAGCGGTGACGTCCTTGTCGCCGGTGTTGTGGCCTTCCTCTATGTACTCGATACCGGCTTCGTCAAATATGGGCTTTACCACATTCAACGCGCCTGTGCCGTACTCGTTGTTGTTGTAGAGGATGCCAACCTTTTGGGTTTTCAGGGTATCTATGGCATACCGGGCGGAGATTCCGCTCATAATTACGTCGGAAGCGCGGCAGCGGAACATATACTCATTGTTCACCGTTGCCAGCGAGGGGGATGTACCGCCCGTAATGAAGGGGATTTTCTTTTCGCTCATGAGCTGCTGTACCGCCATGGCGTTTGTGCTCTCGTGAGGACCAAGCACGGCTACCGAGCCGGCGGAAATGAGCTTGTTGGCTACATTGATGCAGGTGGTCTGGTCAGCGGCGTTGTCCTCGACCTGGAGCTTGACTTGCCGCCCGCCCAGGATACCGCCGTTTTCGTTGGCTTCCTTGATAGCCAGCTCCACGGCCTGCTTGACGCGCTCGCCGTCCAGAGGCGTTGCGCCGGTGGTTCCAATGGAGGCGCCAATGAGAATGTCGCCGCCGTCATCGGTGGCGGCTGCCTCGCCGGAGTCGTCGGTTGCGGCATCCGCGCCGTCGGTTGTATTGGCGTTGCCGGTGGAGGGTGCTGTCTCACCTGCGCAGGCTGCCAGGCTGACTGTCAGCATCAGAGAAAGCATCAGAGCTGTGATTCTTTTTGTCTTCATTAAGTATTTCCTCCCATTGCATTCATTGTTCTATCTTCAGAAACCATTGCGCGTCACGCCGCACGGTTCGACGTGTAAAATAAAAAATAAACGGAAACCTTCTTTTGACCACTTCCCTATCATACGCGGATATAGTGAATTAACTTAAAGTTGATTCACATTATTCGCGTTACTTCATTTTCATCAGCATAACCGCCCGCTTGTAGGCGCGCCGCAAATGGGACTTCATCAACCGGGCGGCCAGCGCCGAATCCTGGTTGCGTATGGCCTCGTACATCTTTTGATGCTCCTCCACGATGTCCTGGGGATTGACCGGCAGATTGGCCATCTTGATGGATGAGTTGAAAAGCTCCGTGCAAAGGGTTAAGATGCTTAACAGCGCTCTGTTTCCCGCTGCCTGCGCAATTATGAAATGAAATTGATTGTCCGACTCCAGCGCCTTATTCCCCTGCCGTATATCCTCTTCCATATCCTTAAGGGTTTTGCGCAGCAGCTCGAGATGCTCCTCTGTCCTTCGTTTGGCCGCCAGTGTGATGGTGTAGGATTCCAGCAGAATGCGCACCTCATACATTTCCAGTACAAAGTCACTGTCCGCGTTAAACGCGCCCACCACACTGTTAAAGGCGGTGTCCAGGCTCAAGGCCTTCACATAGGTGCCGTCCCCCACCCTGGACTCCACCATTCCGATAAGCTCCATAGCCCTGAGCGCCTCGCGGATGGAGGTGCGGCTCACCCCCAGAATTTCGGCCAGCTCTCGCTCGGTGGGGAGCTTGTCGCCGTTTTTCCAATCCCCATTTTCAATTTTTTTGGAAAACCGCTCCACAATATCCTCATACACTTTTTTCTTCTTCATAGTAATTCCTCATTTCTGCCAAGATACAAATTGCCACGAAATTGCTGCGCTGCCCGTTTGGCAGAAATAAGCTTCGCGCAGCGAGGTTGCGGCAACTGCCGCAAGGTGACGTAATTTTTCACGTCAATTCCTCCAAAAATAATGCTAAAATTGGTATTACCATTTTTGAAATTTTGGTACTACCAAATCTTGCGTTGAGTATACCATTACCCGAAAAAAAAGTCAACAAAAACTTTTTTATAAGACGGTTAATTTTGATATTTTTGAATTTATTTACCCAAGGCTGTCTGTAAATTATGGATAAATATAGAATTTTATTAATAGAATATGCACGTAATATTTTGTATTTTCTCCAATAATATTTTTATTCTTTTGTGTAAAAACACGAAAAATACACTGGTAATTCCGTTTTCTCAATGATATTTTATAAAATCAGCGGAACGGATTGCAATTTTTCATAAATACTATCCACTTCTCCTATTGACAGATGGGAACACACCTTTTATAATAAATAAAAGGTCAGACCAAATTTGTGCATCTACGAACAAAATATATTTCATTAATTGATTAAAAAATCAATTAATTTTTGTGAAAAGATCATACCAATTTAACTTTTAAAAAGGTGGTGAAACGCACTGTTTGAAAATCTGATTGGCGTCGCTGTCACCCCGGAGCAGGATGGGTTTTATCATGTGGGCGCTATTGTCCACCGGCTGGAGGACGGAACCGGCTTTTTTGATCAGCTGCCGGGCATCGCGCCCTGGGAGTACCTGGACGTCGCTTTTAAGGACGACCGCTTTCCCGAAGCTCTCGCAGAGCCGCTGAAAATTGCAAAATCCCATATAGGGCCCGTTGGCTACGAGGTCATCCAGCCCATGGGTTCCACCTCCTATTGGGCAAAGGCGCTGGCTAGCCGGGGGGACGGCATTCACCATGTCGCCTATGTCTTTCCCAATCGCTTTGACGCGGTGGTGGAAAAAATGCTGGCCCAGGGGTTTTCGCCTGTCTGGGAGGGCACGACGCCCGCAGGCGGCAAAACCTATTACCTTGTGCCACAAAACGGCGGCCTGGTGGTGGAAATTTTACAGCGCTGGCCGAAATATTGGCCCAAGTCCAGAAATACAATAACAGGAGAGACGCAGCTATGATTTTGGAGCAATTTCGTTTGGACGGAAAAACCGCTATTGTAACCGGCTGTTCACAGGGGATCGGCAGGGCGATTGCCACCGGCCTTGCCCAGGCGGGCGCAAATATTACCGGAGTGGATATACATCCCCAGGAGGAGACCCGCAAGCAGGTGGAGGCCGCCGGGCGGGAGTTTTTGGAGTGCACCGCAAATCTGGCGGAGGAAGCCGCCTTTGACGATGTGATAGCAAAAACGGTGGCCCGGTTCGGCCATCTGGATATTTTGGTCAACAACGCCGGTATCACCCGCCGCCAGCCGGCCATCGACTTCACCCGGGAGGACTGGGACGCCGTCATCGCCGTAAATCAGAGCGCCGTGTTCTTCTGCGCCCAAAAGGCGGCCCGCCAATACATAAAGCAGGGCACACCGGGCAAAATCGTCAACATCGCGTCGGTCTCCGCCTGCGAGGGCGGGATGAAGACCGTCGCCTACAACGCCGCCAAGGCGGCGGTAAAGGGCGTCACCATGTCCATGTCCAACGAGTGGGCCCGGTACAACATCAACGTCAACGCCATTGCCCCCGGCTTCACCGTGACACAACTGACGGCGCCCATGCGCGGCGAACAGCACCGGGTGGACGAGATGATGACCCGCATTCCCATGGGCCGGTGGGCGGAACCGGAGGATATGGCGGGGGCCGCGGTATACCTGTGCTCACAGGCCGCCTCCTATGTCAGCGGGACAACCATTGTCGTGGATGGCGGCTATTTGGGGCGGTAGTGATGAAGGATATTGTATCAACAACTAAACGTATGCTATACTCTAAGCAACAGGCAAAGCAACAGGCGAAAGGAGTTATATACATGGATTATGCGCAGGAATCTCTGAAATTACACTATCAATGGAAGGGCAAGCTGGACATTGTGCCCAAAATGACGGTGAACAACAAAACCGACCTGTCCCTGGCATATACGCCGGGAGTGGCCCAGCCCTGCCTGGAGATCCAGAAGGATGTGGACAAGAGCTACGCGCTTACAGGCCGCTGGAATACGGTGGCGGTGGTCACCGACGGCAGCGCCGTGCTGGGGCTGGGGGACATCGGCCCGGAGGCGGGAATGCCGGTTATGGAGGGCAAATGCGTCCTGTTTAAGGCCTTTGGGGGCGTGGACGCCATTCCCCTTTGTGTGCGCAGCAAGGAAGTGGACGACATTGTGAACACCGTGGCGCTGCTGGCGGGCAGCTTTGGCGGCGTGAATCTGGAGGATATCTCCGCCCCCCGCTGCTTTGAAATTGAGCGCAAGCTCAAGGAGCGCTGCGACATCCCCATCTTCCACGACGATCAGCACGGCACCGCCGTCATCACCCTGGCGGCACTCCTGAACGCCCTGAAAATTGTCGGCAAGGATATCGGTGAGATCAGCGTGGTCACCAGCGGAGCGGGCGCGGCGGGCGTCGCCATCATCAAGCTGCTCATCGCAATGGGGTTGCGGGACGTGGTGATGTGCGACCGCACCGGCGCCATTTACAAGGGGCGTCAGGGGCTCAACCAGGAGAAGACGGAGATGGCCGCCATGAGCAACCGGCTGATGAAGAAGGGCAGCCTCAGCGACGTCATCAAGGGCGCGGACGTATTCATCGGCGTTTCGGCCCCGGGCGCGGTCACGCAGGATATGGTGCGCTCCATGGCCAAGGGCGCCATTCTCTTCCCCATGGCCAACCCCACCCCGGAAATCATGCCGGATTTGGCCCTGGAGGCGGGCGCGGCGGTGGTTGGCACCGGCCGGTCGGATTTTCCCAACCAGATCAACAATGTCCTGGCCTTTCCGGGCATCTTCCGGGGCGCGCTGGACGTGCGGGCCAGCGACATCAACGACGAGATGAAAATTGCGGCGGCCCACGCCCTGGCGGATTTGGTGTCCCCGGCGGAGCTCCGGCCGGATTACATCATCCCCGAGGCGTTCAACCCCCACGTCAAGGACGCCGTTGCCGCCGCTGTGGCCGAAGCCGCCCGCAAAAGCGGCGTCGCAAGGAAGGAGGGTTCGCTTGAAGCTTGAAATTGGATTCGGCACAACGCCCCAGCTGGTGGAGGTTCCCGACGCAAATGTAATCGGCGTTCTCACCCCCAACCAGGTGGAGATTGCCTGCAAGGGGGCGCCGGTGGTCGCGGCGGCGCTGCAAAATCCCATCGGCACGCCGGTGCTGGGGGAAATCATACACCCCGGCGAAAAGATTGTCCTCATCACCAGCGACGCAACCCGGCCTGTTCCCAGCTACAAAATTCTTCCCGCCATTCTGGAGGAGCTTTGGAGGGCAAAGGTTCATCCGGAGGACGTCACTGTCGTCTTTGCCCTGGGCAGTCATCGGAGACAAACGGCGGCGGAGATGAAAAAGCTGGTGGGCGAGGCGGTATTTAACCAGGTGCGTTGCGTCGACGGCGATCCCGGCGATTTTGTCCATATGGGCGAGACGGCCCTGGGCACACCGGTGGACATCACGCGAATTGTGGCGGAAGCGGACCGGCGCATCGGCGTCGGTAATATTGAATACCACTATTTCGCCGGATACAGCGGCGGGGCCAAGGCCATTATGCCGGGGGTTTCCACCCGCGCGGCCATTCAGTCCAACCACAGCCGCATGGTGCTGCCGTCAGCGGCGGCGGGCCGTCTGGAGGACAATCCCGTGCGCATGGATATTGAGGAGGCCATTGCCTATTGCCCTCTGGATTTCATCGTCAATGTCGTGCTGGATGAGCACAAGGAAATCATCCACGCTGTGGCGGGCCATTACATCCAGGCGCACCGGGTAGGCTGCCGGTTTTTGGACAGTCTGTACCGCAAGGAAATACAGCGCCAAGCGGATATTGTCATCGTCTCCCAGGGCGGAGCGCCCAAGGATTTGAACCTGTACCAGACCCAAAAAGCCCTGGACAACGCAAAGCACGCGGTGAGCAAGGGCGGCGTCATCATCTTGGTGGGCAGCTGCAAGGAGGGGCTGGGCGAGGAGGTCTTTGAGCAGTGGATGACGCAGGCCCCAACACCGGAGTCCATGGTGGAACGCATCCAACGGGATTTCCAGCTGGGCGGGCACAAAGCCGCCGCCATTGCCCTGGTGCTGCAAAACGCGGACATCTATCTGGTCTCCCAACTGGATCCGGATTTTGTCAGGGATATCTTCATGCAGCCTTATTCCTCTGTCCAGGGGGCGTTGGACGCGGCCTTTACAAAGCTGGGAGGCGACGCCTCCGTGCTGGTCATGCCCTATGGCGGCTCCACCCTTCCCGTAATGGCCGGGGAATAGCGGAACAGGCACACAAATTACATAAAGCCGCAAAAAGACGCTGGATTGTATTTTCCAGCGTCTTTTTTAGGAAGCAGAGATTTAGGCGTTTTTTAATTGGAAATAGTATTAATCGTACAACAATACGCTGATCTCAGGATCCGTGATGTTTTCACTATTATACCATCTTGCACCGGTATCAATATCGGCAGGCGTTTTGCCCTCTGCAATTTCAGCGGCAATTCTTACGGCCTCATATCCCATTGTGTAGGGGTCTTGGGTAACGGAGCCAAAGAATGAACCATTGGCAATCGCTTCTTTCTGGCCTTTTCCGGCATCGAAGCCCACTACGATCAAATCCTTGTATTTTCCGGCGGCTCTGTCTAAATCCATGCCATCTGCGGTCGCACCGAGCAAGCCGTCTACAGCACCCTGGTTGGCGGCAAAAAGAGCAACCGTGTTTGGAACCTTTAACATCGTGCTGGCTGCTGTCTGGATATCCGCCTGATTTGTGGACGGAGGAACGGTGATTACAATTTTTACCTTTGCGGGAGATGCAGACGCCTTATTCCAAATAGTTTGACCGGTAACCTCTACCGCACCTTCAAGACCGTCGAGTGTTTGCAGCAGCTCACCCATTTTATCAACAAAACCGTTGACGCGAAACACTATCGAGCCGGAGGTGGAATCCTGTGCCAAAATTGCGAGAATCGCCGGATTCGCCTCTGTTCCTTCCATCATCCTCGCTTGGAAGGTGGGGTCGTTGAAAAGGTTCTCCGCCACAAACGCTCCCGCGTTTGTGTTATCGGTAGCGGCAGTGGCGACGACCGCGCCTGATGTATCGCCCGGAACACCGGAGTCAAAGCCAATGACCGGAATACCATTTGTCTTTGCTTTTGTCAATGTTTCCTGTAAGGATTCCGGGTCACAGGCAGCCAGCGCAATCGCTGTGGGTTTTTGGTTGATTGCGGCGGAGACTTGATCAACCTGCTGCGGGATATTGCTTTCTGAGTCCGGACCGTTTGTCGTCACTTCAAATCCATACTTTTCACCAGCGTCCATCGCACCTTTAAAAGCCGCCTGGTAGAATTGATTTTGATAGCTTTTCGAAATGAGTACAATGCTCTTTTTTTCGGTGGTGGGCGTGGTTTCAGACCCGGCTTCAGCTTCGGTTTCGGTTTCCAACTCGGTAGCTCCGGCAGACCCGCCGGAATCGCTCTGAGAGGAGGAGCCACAGCCAAACATTGTTGTTGCAAGCAGCATAGCTGTCAAAGCGATTGCCAGTACCTTTGTGATTTTCATTTTTACACTCTCCTAAAAAATAATAATATGAATATGCTATCTTTTGACCTTGCCGGCATTTTTGACTCTGATAATATCCAGAAGTACAGCCGCAACCACCACGACACCAATAAAGAATTGCTGCCATTGTACCGGCAAGCTCATGGACATGAGTCCGTTTTTAAGGACATTAATGACCAAGACGCCGATCATTGTGCCAACCAACGATCCCACCCCTCCCGAAAGGGAGGTTCCGCCAATCACACATGCTGCGATTGCATACATTTCAAGGCCGTTGCCGGTTTGCGGAGTAATGGCGCTATAGGTGGCCGCATATATAATTCCGGATAATCCGGCAAAGAAGCCGGACAAGGTGTAAATCAAGATTTTCCATTTCTTAGTATTAATGCCGGAAAGACGCACAGCTTCTTCATTGCAGCCAATTGCAAATGTGTAGCGGCCAAGCTTGGTGTGATTCAATAAAACAATTGCAAGAA
>Ga0153950_1000469_pt1 | contig 18033 bp, 13 predicted proteins | sample TSNJ034MetaG_FD_104737 | JGI IMG/M metagenome (GOLD analysis project Ga0153950, IMG submission 104737) | Attine ant fungus gardens microbial communities from New Jersey, USA - TSNJ034 MetaG | ecosystem: Host-associated > Fungi > Mycelium > Unclassified | place: USA: New Jersey, Wharton State...
ACATGTACTGACACCTCAGTCATTTACACATGAAGACTGAGTGTCATAAGTTCATATATTTCTACAAAAACTAAGGCTTTTAAGTTCTACTATGTGGCATGACTATGTGCTTACCAAGCAAAATTAGATAATCAACAAAAATGATGGGCAACATGAGATAAAGAAAAATCATGAAATGCTTCACTTTACAACATTATTCATTTAAGTTGTTTAAAAATAGGATATCCAAGTGTAGTTATGACCATGAGGTGTCTAAGGACTATCTAAAGCAACTTTTAAAGATTTGGAAGTCATTTGAATGATTTTTAAGTTGTCAAAAAATGTCACTTTTTAGACAGAAATGGTTTTTTACCATAGTAGCAGGATGATGGGAGTGGGAAGATGACAACACGACTAATGTATTGTACATGAGGAAAATCTGTTACAATTTACCTGGGATACGTAGTTCACAAGTAGTTTATTGTAGTTCAACTCTGACCTGGTCAACAGACAGAAGATTGCGGTGTCAAGTAACTTAACTCAATCTGATGAACACAGAACTGAGGGATAGAAAACTTGTACCAGCACAGCTGCTTATTGACCATCTACCTGTTGGACAAAATGATAAGGGATTAGAGAGGAAACTGTAGCTTCAAGTGTTTACAACATCTTATTGTCCTTACCACAAGGGCTCAAAATTGTAACAATATGTGCAAGCTGCACTAACATCACCGAAAACCCACTAGAAGACATGCACAATGTTTTAGTGAGCGTGGTAATCGTATAGATGCGATATCAGCCATTCAATTCAATGAGACAGAATCCCAGGGCAAGGATTCAAGATATGTTTGAATTGAGACGTCTTCTTGAATATTAGGACACCAGTCTAAAAGCTGGCTCAGCTCTGGTGCACTAAGATAATAAGAATGGAATCGACGGAAGGGATTCCGCCGCTGCCGCTTATCGAGAAGTGGGTGGTGGCAGCCGTATACATCCTTTGAGAAGGGTATCAAACCATTTTCGTGCTTAAAGGCAGCCTTGAGAAGGATAGTTTAAAAAACAACAAACTCTCACCTCTCCTTCTATTGCCTCACGCAAATTTTCAGAATCGTCAGGATCTATGCCATAGTAGCTGAATTTATTCTCCGGCCAACGAATTGCAGCGCGGTGCAGGTTCTCGAACCTGAGCTTCTTGAATTCATAGCCAACGACAGATATTTGATCGGGGTATCTCCCTGTATATTCCTTGAATCGTCCGATTGAAAATAGAAGATTTTGGAAAGAGTCTAATGCGAAATCTTCGGTCGTCAGTCGAGTAGAGATGTCCTCCTTGGATGTGAAGGTATTGCTTGATAAAGCTAGCCGTAGATACGATTGTGCTTCGGTCATACTTGATTGAGACCGTGTTTGGCCTCTGTATCCTGAGTCAATATCCAAATACTTTGACAATGAGATGGACGATACCCGCTGAATACCACAACTGCACGCTCATCTCTTCTGGCTATACTCAACCTAATGAGCCATATTTTAGTATTTCAATCTTGGGTGACATGAAGTGGTGCCTGCGTAATGGAGGGTAGACTTACCCTCGTTGTATGTGCTGGTACAGTGCTTCTAATCTAGCCCTTCCTTTCTGATACGGCTCCAATACCCATTGTGATTCGTCTAGCCTCTGTCCTGGATCATTGCCAATCCAAATTGCGTGTCCAGGAACGATGACAAGGTGCTCCAAGTTCTCCGTGTTTGGAGGGTGTGTTACAGTCGCCCACCATGAACTCCCAAATTTTGTGGAATACTTCTGATCAGATGGTGTAGTAGAGGCTCGACACAGTCCCGGCTGAGAAAAAATTGAATTTGAGGAGAGCCAGAAGCGTAAATTATGATATAAGGAAAAGGATGTGAGAATGATCAAAAGTGTCACCGCGCAGTTTGTAAACCTCGATCGACTCAGAAGAGTGTCTGTCAAGGTGCGTCGGGAAACGAATCTACTGAATTTTTTTCGTGTGCCCGAGCTAACTGGCGGTGGAAGCATTTGAACGCGATCTAGGTTGAGTCAACTTTTCCTCGCTTCTCCATTTGCAATGTGTCAAGATACAATGTGTGACAGAAGATAAGATAACAGTACATTTTTGGATTATTGGAGATAGACAGCTAAGTACAGAATACACACAGCAATCAACGAAGAAAAAATGCGGAGAAACCTAGGATGAATCAGGGAAAAACTCCAGTAAGCCCTCCTCCATTTCCTCGAGATCCTGTTGTTGCCAGCTGTGTAACCGAAGCTGCATGAGTTCATCCCAGAAGAGCGTCGGCGCTTCATCATGTATTTTTAAGAAGGCTCGAATGTGTCTCAACCAGCGTTTCACTAAGCTGAACCTCACTTCTACTTTCTTATTGTTCGGCGAGGCATACTCAAAAGGAGGTAGATTTTCTTGATATGCGAGCATGGCAACTTGGCCTAGCCAATAGAACGGTCCCACTATCGAAGAAAATGAATATCTGACACCACATGAAGTTTCGAGTACCGCACAATTCTGAATGAACGGCGGTTCATTAGTCCCTCTTTCTATCCGGGAGTCGGGCGAATTTTTCCAATTATTTAACCAATTGTGCAGCGCAAATTGGTGCTTGAACATTTGAGGGTCCATTTCATCATCGTTGACACCGATTTTTGGTTTGGGCACCTTCCCACCTACGCAATACTGGAAGAGTTGCTTGAGGATGATGTGGACCAGGACGAAATGGGCAAAAGAGCTTAGAGGTACTGAAGTTGGTATTACCCGAGGTTCCGAAAGGTATGCCACCATTTTCGGAATACTCATACCAGTCAGCCTGCTGGATTGAGTTGTACCATATGGTGATGAGCGCCGAAGGACCTGATACCAATCGGTGGCATTCGTGGCTTGCCAGAGGGCATTTTCACATGGTAAATTGAGAATGACTTCTTGGGGATGATAAGAGGTCGGAAGTGCAAAATAGATGCAATGGCAACAATCATGCATGACTGACCAAAGGATTGCTCTGTTGTCGACTACGTTAGCATCGGGCACTGAGAACACTTAAAAGGCAATACCGTTTGGCCATCTCATGTTTGGCCCAATCAAACCACGCACTGTCTAAATCGTTTTCATCTATACGAGATGGCTGCCAATTTGCATTGCAAGGGATCAATACCGATTGCCTGATCATCTACGAGAAATGAACCAGTGTGATGTAGCCTGACAAGATGGAACTCTCACCATAACGAGCATGCCATGGTAGATGGTTGATGATGCTCTCTGATCTATGTCCTGATGAAAGAGCCCGATAGTCTGGAGCAGCACAACAGCGAGAATGAGTTGCACTTGATCCAACCAGTCGGTGGATTTCCTCGCCTGAGCAAAGACATGAGTTCATGCGTGAACGAAGGGGATGCTATGGAGGACTAACAAAATCATGCACAAGCGTTTCCCGAGCGTAAGCAAGTGTCTTGTAAATGAAACTGGTTGCCCGCTTGGTTCCAATAAATAAGGCTCCACATGCCTGCATAGCGCTGAGCAAGATTGGCGACTTCGGCTCCGCTCGAAAAGTCGGTGCATGTACGATCGGGATTTGTGTCAGGAATGTTGTAAAGAAGACATGCACTGAGAGGACATTAACAATATTGCAATAGCAGAGTGCCGACACTCACAATAGTGTTGTAACTCGACGGGGGTGGGTTCGACATTTACGGGTCGCAACCGTTTGGTGTCACTGTCTACCTTGAAATCTTGGAATGCACCTGGTTTGAGTATTTCAGTCTGAAGCGATGAGTTCTGGTTAGCAGCAGGTGGTATAGACTCAGCATAGAGCTGAGCATCGAATGGGAAGTTCTCCGGAGAATTTTTTACATTGAGCTCGTCGATGTTCAATGTCACTTCCGTCAAAGCTGAAGTCAATGTCATCTGAGGGAAGATATCCGTGAAGAAGGGAGTGAAAACATCGCTGCCATATGCAGGTGACAAATGACTTGAAATTGGAGCCAGTTGATCGTCAATGTGTGGTGGATTTGAGCCTGTTGGTGAATAGACCTCAGCCAATGGTTCGTTCAAGAATCCGCTGTTATAGATAGCGACAGAAGAATAGTCTGACGGATTGGTGGTTCGAGAAGGCTGACTAGCAGACTCGAGGGGTCTCGTTCGTCCTGTCTGTTGTTGATAGACTTCAGGATCCTGGACGTAAACCAGCCCAGAAGACTGCAAAGAATAAATGGTTTCCGGCGTCCGAGTAGATACCGAGGAGGAAGACATGATGGATGTGTCAGAGAGGGGATCTGGGTGTGCTGATGTGGTCTCCCCAGCTTTGTTAAGGTGAGACGTCGTAATAGAGGTTGCAGTGAGTGCAGAAGCCGCCGTCTGAGTTTGAGAATACTTCTCTTCAGCCGTGCTGGCATTGTCTACAGAACTGCAGTTAGTTTTGGGAGATGTGACTGCTGCCGGAATCTTCTGTGTTGTGGGTCCGTATGTACATGTTGTTCCTTTTAACACACATTTCGCACAGGGCATCTGGCGATCACATTTTATCTTGGCTTCCATGCATGCAAGACATGAACGTCTTCGGGAACGACTTGTGCTAGTGAAGTATCATGCTTCAGAACCGCATGAAACAGAGGGGCATCTGCTCACGGGTTGGTACAGCTCTTTCTGTGTCTAGTTAGAAGATCACTCCTAGTGAACTGGGAATCACAGGTCTAGATACCAATCAGCACTTCTAGTTGTGCAATACAGCACAGTAACGCACGTCGCAGCGGTGAAGCCTCTCATTAGTATCTACACCGCCAAACCATGAATACTATTATTCTCAAGTTTGACAAATGAGCAGTCCATACGGTTGCGCAAATGACGGTTTAGATGTGTAGTGCGAGTGAACTTTGCCGGACAATGTGGACAAAGTTTTGTTTGAGGTAGGACAGGAATGTTGCCGCGATGACTGCGTATCTTGGAAAGTGAGCCGTCCTTCTTCCTGAGCGGCTCAAAGTCAGGTCGAGCGAGAAGTGCCTCCGAGCCCAACGCATAAGTCAGAGAAGATTGCGCAGGCTGGGGAGGGAGCATGGGGTCATGGGAATGCATGGAGATGGAGGAGAGAACCAAGATGGGTTTGTCGGTAAATTACTTGGATCCAGCTTGCCTATTTACGGCAAGTCTCTCGGCGAGTATTGCTCTAACTTTTCATTATCTCTATCATTATGTCTTAATGCGAAAAGAGTTGAGCCTCCGGTGAATTTCAACCTCAAAGAATGAGCAAGTAGGGTATCCGAGGCGATTCCATTAAGGGCCGGTGTTGCCGATCACACCGCCATAGTCTCTGAATGATTCTTACAGCTCTGTTGGATTTTTCTGATAATTATCTCAGGCAAATCATGCAGTATATGGCCAGGGAGACAACAGTTGCGTTGATGCCTATCTTCTCAACAACACGCTTCGTAACCAACACATTTGCTCATCGATCAGTGGTTGATTTATTTTCACGAGTGGTGTACTTGGCAACTCCAACCGTGATGTCGAGCTTGTTTCAAAGATCGAAAACGTGAAACACACACGAAACACCACTCGTTAGTGGTTTTTCCTCCCTAACTGAGAATTAAGCATACATAGGTAAGGCTGTCCAATCAAAGCATTTGAGGAACAAGCAAGCCACGAGTCATACAAGCTCTCTATTGATCGCCCATTGTACGGCGGCCTCAACGTCTGGAGCTTCATGTGTTGGTGTGTGACTGGGCTTCCCGAATTCGGGCTCGTATACTCCAGTTGCGACAAGAACCGAATGCCAGCCTGCGTTGTTGGCGCCAGCAATATCTAGATTCGATGAGCATCATTACAGATTCGTCATCTTGTGCTGACTCGGCATACCTGAATCTGGATTGTCTTGTGGGAAATTCTTTATATGATCCGACTCGAAATATAAATATAATTGAGGACTTACCTCCAATCATGTATCTGAAAAGGCAACTCAATATGGTTTACGGAGGAGGAATACAGGGTACCTGCATATGGGGTCGTGAGAAGCTATGAACACCATGTAAGTTTCTCAGGTGATTTGCCAACACCTCCTCCGCAAATCTGTAGGTCTCTCGAGTTGGTTTGCCGAACTGTATATGGGGATATTGCTCTCCTGTTAATGCCTGGTGGAGCTCAGCGACACAAGGGCCACTACATCAACGAGAAAGAAATTAACCTGATAAACACCTTGAAAGGCAGCCTTGAAACCCCCTTGTCCAAGTCGTGGGCGTGGAAAATTAGACTTCCAAAGTAAGTCAGGATTGCAGAATACGAGTTCAACAGGATCTTGATTTGTCCTCGGATCGACGTATGGACCGCCAACTATCCCATCAGACTGGATGATATCACAAAGTATCTGACCTGTTTGGAGTGAGCGTAAGATGAAGACTGTTCATAGTTGAAACGACCGTTAACTGACAGTCAAGCGCCCAATCTAGAGGATCATGAAACACCAAAGCGGCACCAAACCGCGTCCGATCGAAATCAAATATCTGCCGGCACAAATTATGGAATTTTCCAAAGTGCTTAGTCCATTGATCATACTGTAGCTTTCTCCTTTTCTGATGTAGTAAGCGAGTGGAATGGCCACACTCTATAATTCTCTTGTCACACAAGAACAAACGCTGGATGCAAGATACACACGATGGATTTGATGCTAGCACGTCAAGGGTGGTGTAGGCCTGGTTGAATCCATAGCTTAGAATGCGAGTCAAATCTAAATAGACACAGTGAAATGCAGCGAGACATACTCTTGAGCGACCTTTCGCAGAGTATCTAACCGTCCACCAAGAATAAGCACAGGTTCCTTTTCATATCTGTCAACAAGAGTCTTCAGAATGGTGTGTGCCTGGATGTACTGGTCATCCCTGATCTAGTGGGACTAGATTATTAGTACCAGCTGCAAGGCCTGAAACGAGACGGACAGAAAACCCTAGATGATTCGTTAGTTCCTGGCAACGAGCTTGCTCACTGACACCTCCGCCGTTCGTCAACTATGTCCATCTGAGATAAGTCAAATCGTTGAATGTTCCGTGATCATAGGTACCAATATATATGGAATTTTACTGGGCGGAGAAGACTGTAAGGCCGAAGCCAAAATCATTGACAATTGGAAGAAACGCACCAACCAAAGGGGTTATTTCCTTCTAGGATAGCAAGGGCACGCTTTGCTGCGGGTAATACATTGGGGCCACGTATCAATACACCATCCTATAGAAAGAATTTCAGCCAACTGATTATCAAGAACCAAATCTTGAAGACACATACAATATCAAAGCAGAATACCAGTGGTGGTGGAGCTGCAGGTTTTCGGGAGAAGAAACGGCGAGCTCCATGTATCTGGTTGCTGAAAATCTGATTCTGGCGGAGGAATACCGCGAAGCGGTGAGACAACATCATAAACTGTTAGCAATCAGGTCACACACATTAAATTAAATTCATCCGGTACACATCTTTATTCTCAGAGCGTAAGCAAGACCAGTTCATTGCCTCTGAAACTAAGATACTCATGGCTTGTACAGGTCATTTCATTGTGATGTCCCTCAGAATATCACCACCTACCCTGGCAAATGCCTCACCATCTGTCGCTCTCGAAAAGGGTGCATACTATCGAACACGAGGCTTCCACAAGAATGGAAATCTAAATTTTTCCGACTCAAACATTGGGCGCCGTAGACAGCCACGAAAATTTCAGAATGCCAAACTTATCGCACTTCTGCTTCTCTCCTTAGCCTGCCTTACTTGCTTCGGGATGGCGTATTATCTCTTCAAGACGAGGTGGGAGACTCAGAGTCAGGGCTTCCCTCGACCATTGTATGCTGACGTGCCCTCCACTCAAGTCAACGTGTCCATCCACACTAATATATTGAGCACTGAGGAGCGCTTTCTTGCGTATCTACCACATAGCGGGTTTCACAATCAGCGCATAGCCTTCGAAAACGCTCTTGTCTTAGCCCGTCTTCTTAATCGCACTCTAATTGTGCCACCCGTTCGTCTTAGCAATAAACCTATTCCATATTATCCTTTTGATCGACTGTCTCAACAACTAGCCCTGGCATCCAAAACTGGTTTAGGACACTGTGCACACGTTCCTCCAAAGCTGGCATTGCCTCCCGAATGTCTTGACTACTTCGATTCCACCTTCCTTCCTTGGGATTCCTTGCTCAATTTGACTTCTGTTCAAACCAAACAAAAGCTGCATGTAAGATGGAACTTTGAAGAAACTTGGATTACCGATTTTTTGGGAATATCTGGCGAACAAACGCTGTATTTTCGCGACCGTACGTTATATCAGTATCGCTTCGTTGATAATACCAAAGACGTCGCCGAGAAAACATGGTATGCTGAGGACCTAAATCTTGACTTCCTCGCCCAGCAAACTCAGAAGCTACTCTTCTTTGGGACGCTTTTCGGTTCAACTCGCTTAAGACTACAAGAGGATTTTCACCGAACAATACGCAAGGAGATACGTGAAGCAATGATGATTATTCATCCTACCTTGGAACAAGTATCTGAGTCGATCTTTAGGGCACTCGGGGGTGCCTACCTTGCTATCCATCTACGTGCAAGTGAAGCCAAATTCAGAGCATCCAGCAAATTGAATGCCCAAATTCTCTGGCGATCTCTGCTCAATTGCTTTTTCAATGTAACCTCGGTCGATGTACTAAAGATGGAGGAACAGACTCAGTGGACCACCGAACAACGTGAGACAAGTTCTAGAACAGCCCCTCACATACTCCCACCAGGACACTGTATACCTCTGGATGACAAAGAAAAGTCCCATTTGGCTTTAGTTTCCCGGTTGAGATGTCACCCATCAAGGATAAATTCTTTCAACATAAGCTCGCTCGGTCCTCATACCCCGATCTTATACGTGGCGACGGATTTAAAAAATCCACATCACCAACCCCTTCTTGATCCCTTCCGGACTGTTTTCCCTTGCATTTTCACATTGTCTGATTTTAAACACAATCTGGCTCCCTTGAACCAAGTCATCAACAGAATTGATGGTGTACCTCTCAGGCTTCATCTTCTTCCGTTCGTTGATGCCTTGGTAGCTGGGAAGGCTCAGCGAGTAGTTGGCACCAAAGGCAGCACGTTCAGCTATTATATCGAAGACATACTTTGGAGACGTATTCATGGACTTCCTATCAAGGAGCGCGGATGATCGTACTTACTATAATTACCCTCTGCAACCAAATTCGAGTGTAACTTCTTTCTCACTTCCTTATTACGTTGATTCATTCAAATAGTTTCTCCACGTTCCAGTCACTCGTAGTCAAGAATCCACCAATGAGGATAAACATACCCATATTAGCTACAAGATCAGGCTGAAACACGATACTTTCCCGGAATCACCATCCGAGCACCAGACCAGACTGGGTTAAACACTGCACTACCATCTGGGCTATACCAGATGCGATAATGATTGATCCCATCGCGGAAATTCTGTATTTGCTAAGGCTCCCAATGCTGATGGTCATTTCTAAGTCCAAAACTTTATTTACCTCGAGAACATGCTCGACCTATGATCTTTGATAGGCGCAAATAGTCAAGGCCTCAACAATTTAAGAATCCTGCTTCCTAAGAACTTGATGAAGAAGTAACACTGGTCTTTTTTTAAAAAAAATCAACAATTTGTTACACGGTGCTCGATCGCAGTCCGTGGTATCTAACATCGCCATTAGTGGGTGATCGATGATGTCATTTCCTAAAATTCCCACAAGAGATATGGACCGGACTTACACGCCGCTAGGATGCAATAAGAGGATAAACCTCCCCAGAGTCTTATTATGCATTAGTTTGACCTTTCGACATGCTTTTTCCCGCTGATGGACGGGGTTGGTGGACGCGTCTCTTTTTCGAAGCCAGGTGCCGCTAAAGTGCCATCCTAGCAAGCAAAGTTGAGTCCCGTGTTCATGGCCCACAAGAAATAAGAAAAGTAGCTATTAGAACTGGAGAACAGCAAAAGGTGGGCTTCGACAATGCTTCCGTGGAAGCTGGAATTTTCACTTTGTTAGAGACTAATCTAGCATACCCGCGGAGCTTGAAGCTTCACAAGTGTATCCCGACTGGGAGGAGATGACCTAGTGAGGATGATAGTCTAAGAAGGCCTTGATGGAGTGTTCTTTGTATGCAAGACTGCATTGAGTACATTTGATTGCGTTCTTGCCTGACGCAGCAGACGTAAAATTTTATGTTATAGACCAACACTTGTCGGGAACAGTCTGTACGGTGCCTTCTTCAATGCTGGCCACAAATTGAGCGGCAAAGTTAACCTTCAGTGCAAAAACGTCGGCGGGAGCACATTTGGATACTGTAAGAAAAATGCATTCCAGGATAACAGCATCATTCTTTCCTCCATCCGTCCGGGTAAGTTCTAGCACTTCATCAGGTACATTTTGTTCACGGTCATGAATAGCACGAGCCGAAGAGTGGGACCAAATGACAAGAGTCTTCGGATATCTTATGGCTTGGGAGGCAGTTGCATCGGAAGTATATGACAAATATCAAGACACCAATGCGGTTCATCTCATCAATAGATTGTTTGCCCAATGGACTCAAGAGTAGATTAGGTCTAGGACAGTCTGAATATGAGGGGGACCTTACCTCAGACCATAATGGAGTGGAATGATTCTGGGTCCGTGACCACAAGAATCTGCAAAAGCATTATGGCAAATGTAGGTAAAGGTAACATAGCGAGCACCAAGCGTATGGTGTGCTCGAATAGAGTTACCCAATTGATGAGCCCTGGAAAATTACTTCTGCATGGGCACACCTAACTAAAGATGTCATACCCTTCAGTGCCGATGAGACTAGCAATCTTGCCTTCAGTAATAGAGGTTTTAACCTCTTCGGAAGTTGTCGCTGACTGAAACGTCTGTAAACGAGTACATCGGCGAGATTTCTATAAGCTTGAAGCGCATTACGTCGAAGTATTTTTGCAATGAGTTGACGTACAACATCAATCTGTTCGAGGGTATATCTGCGACATGACGATAGGCTTTTATTTTGATCCGTAACCCAAGTTGCATCAAGGAAATTTCCTCCCCATCAGGATCGGCACACCCTACATATACTAGCCTGCAAAACTCCACGACGGCGTGTAGTCCGTTCACCAAATCACACATTGTTTAGACTTACCAAAAGAAGCCCCCTATACTCAATCTTGGAATATTCTACATGTCCATAAGTTGGCCTCCCTAGGAAATTTCGCAAATTACAATGGGTAAATGGGTAGGTCTAGATGACCGTTTGGCCTCGTTAACGAACATTGTCCTTGCTTCTAACTCACCGATGAGACCATCCCGGAACTGTTCAGAATCAAGAAAAGCGTACGAACAATCGTCGGTGCCTGCTGCATAATGATTAACGCTGCCTTGTATGGGTCCCTCGGCATCAGGCCGACCCAGGGGGCTAAATTATCGCTCAGCAATTGCGTGAAGGATACTAGTGCAGTGAGTCGGTATTGTGCACAGTAGCTTCTGAGCCATTTCTTCCAACCAACGGCGGTCGCGAGTTCCCAGTAGCTCCGGGTACGGGCGAAGCTTCATTTGTGCATCGTTGGGTGGTCGGTGAGGACGGTATGCTATTTTAGTGGTGCGAAGAGCGACGTGTTGTGTGATTGACATGTTCAGAAATTCCTAAAAGGAATCCGACAGCATTTCGAGAAGCTAGTATCAGTATTAGAAGTCAGGGTAGGAACTCGGTTTTTGGTTCGATTGCCATGGGCCAGACTACTATTCCAGGCAGACTGTTGAAGACGTTGGGCGGCAGGGATGTGAGTCCGACGCTGAGACGTGGAAGAGCCAACGGAACTTGAGTCTTTCTGAATGAACCATATCTAGGAAACGCTACTATCGATTACAGTGCAGGTACAGTACAGCTGTGCCAGTTCAGCACCTCATCCTCGAGGCAATGGTGCACAACACATTTCTAGTTTTTTGAGGAAGATAGATGAAAACGACGGTCATTTCAATGCGCAAACATAGCGCCCGAGAATTTTGTAGATGACGGGATTAGAATACATGATTCGGATGAAAACAATATGAACCCTAGTGTGGTACAGATAAATACAAAGAGCAAAGGAAATGCAGTGGTAATAAGAATGTAACATTTTGCGTCCTCATGCCTTCAATTTGCCAATGACAGCATCAGGTGCGTAACGTGGAATGACTTTAGGGTCATGGAGCATATTGAATTCTTCTGTGGCATCACGACCAGCGTAGAGAAGGATGGCCTTCTCGCCTCCTGGGTGGTCTGGAAGAAACTGAGTCACATCGAGAATTTGCCCATCGATGACTACCCAGATATCGTTCTTGGATTTGTGTTTTTGAACTTCTTCCATTGTGAACTCGCCAGAAGTGGTTTTGCCGACGGGAGTGGCACCAGGGGCATCAGGAGTGGAAGCGGCAACGGGGGTTGAAGAGCCTGTAACGTGTCCAGCGATGGCACCAAGTCGGCCACCGGCTTTTTGTACGCTAGCAGTGGTGGCTCGAAGGAGGTATGCGGCAGCAGTGTCGCCAGAAACACGCCCAAAGACAACACAACCAAGAAGCGAGGAACCACCGAGACGGTTGGCACCGTGGACACCACCAGCAACCTCGCCGGCGGCAAAGAGGCCAGGAATGGGCTTGCCGGATTTGTCGATGACGCGAGCCTCGGGGTCGATCTCGAGACCTCCCATGGTGTAGTGAAGAACGGGGGTCATCACAGCCACGTGGAAAAAGTCATCAAACTTCCACTCGCCTTGGAAAAACTAAAAAATCAAACACGACTTGAGTTAGGCAAAAAAACGGGAAGACAAGATCATACACACCTTCTTACCGAAGAGGTCCTTCTGGGTGCGAACGGAAACGTTGTAGTCGTCGAAAGTCTTCCTCAAAACCCCGGAGGCAACACCAAACTCCTTGGCAAGAGCCTCACCACTGTCAAGACGTTTCATGAGACCACGACCGACATAATGCTTGCAGTGCCATTCAATTTCTTTGGAAGCCTTTCCATTGAGAACGAGTCGAATGGGGAATTTGCCATTTTCCCAAATCTTGCCCGTAACATAGTCGCGATGTTGTAGCTCGTCGACAAAACGCTTGCCAGTATTGTCGAGGAGGAGGCCACCAACACCTCGGAGAGCCTCAGCAGCCAAGAATTTGACTTTGGCATCGGCCTCCTTAGGGTCAACGAGACCAGTAGGATGAACCTGAACCTTTTCAAGATCAACAGCGCTTGCACCAATCTCTAGGGCAATCTTGTGACCATCACCAGTGGAATGCTCGCCATTGGTAGTAGGAAGGTTGAAGTATTCAGGGCGATACTTTTTGAGTAATGAATCTTCGGTGAAATCGGCGGCATAACCGCCCGTTGCAAGGATGACGGGACCGTATGCGGTCTCAGATTTGCCGTTTACTTCGTATTGGGCCCCAATAACAGCACCAGAGTCATCTTTGACAAGTTTTGTGACACGAGCCTTCTTGAGAATCTTGATGCGCTCAGGGCTACTGACTGCAAGGTCTTCTAATCGCTCGAGTTGGGCGTAGGTTATGACCTAAAGCAATGGTAGGTCAGTTGTGAGAGCGCGGGGGCGAAGATTGATAGATGCAAAGCAGATACAAGATAGAATTTGATTGAGGAGATTGATAACATTGCAAACATACCATGCCAGGGAATTGAGCATCACCTCGATGTGTGCGGGGCTGGTTATGACCGCCGAGACGGGCAACTTTAGAGAGGTCTAGACCAAACTTGTTCTGGAGCCAGTGTACAGCATCAGCAGAACGGCCAGTAAGGACACGGATCAAATCATCGCGAGCTAGATCACGAGCCTGCATGAAGATGAGCGGTCAAATGGAATCCACATTGTAGCAGGAACCAGAAACTGACGGATTTCTTAGTATCCTCAAAGAAAATCTTAGCGGAATCAGGAATGCCAGCATCTTGCTGGGTCTGTGTACCAGCACCATTGATACCAGATGTGGCCTTCGTGGAATTCCCACCCATAAAGCTAAAATGATATGGGCATGAAAGAAGAGAACGCGATGATCTAGGCACTTACGGTTGTTTGTCAAGGACAAGGACATTAGCACCGCGCTCGAGAAGTGTGTGAGCAGCAGAGAGACCAGCAAGGCCACCTCCAACGACAGTGACCTGAGCCATGATATACTGATGGAGGAAGAAGTAAACAGGAAAGACTGTCCTTATACTTATATCACGGGGTAGCCCAAGTCACTGCATGTGATTTTACTACCCCGCATGTGATCTTCGGGCCGAGAGAGGAGCAGTCTCAAAGGAGCTGCTAGTTTTGAGTCATGAAGCCTCGACGGACAAAGCCATCGACCTAGCCGTCGTAATGCCTCTGGATTATAGGACCAAATTGTATCGTTGTTTAGTTGACTGACTGGTCTCGCGCGTTATCAGCGATGAGGCGAGTGCTTATTCCACCAAATATAGCTCAGGGCTTATGAAATTCTGTCTATGTCTATGAGCTAGGTGTCAATATTGCTATTGGTCAGATTGCCTCTTTCAAAACCCGACAACTTCGATCAACCACTTCTCCCATAGTCATTTCTAGTGTATCTAACAAAACAAGTCCCTTTACCTTGTCGGTGGGGGCACCATGTTCGACATCTCCATTCGTGAATACATTTTTATGTGCCTCTAGATACGCTGGGTATACAATTTGTTCCCAGTAGTCCGGTGGATCGCGCCATAAACTGCCCTCTGGATCAGGTTGGACTCCAGACACAGAGGTCACGGTAAAAAAGCGGCCATTATTGCGCAGGTCGGGATGGAGATGCAACGCAGGCGTGATGATGCAAGTGACATTCGGTGAGTATATCCAAACGTGATAGGAAAGCGATGAAAAAAGGAAATACGTCAGCGTCGACGTCGCAATTTGAATAGATCCATCTCACCCGCAGTGTGATAACCATGTCGCTTGTGCCTCCGTTGCTTCAAGATGTCGTGAGGTACCCGCAACATGATGCTAACATCAAGTTCTGCAATGACATCCTGTACATGATCCAATCACCTTTTTCAGCACTTCACTGGATGATAATGAACGAGATCTGACCATGTGCCAATAAAGTAAGAAACCATCTACTATTGCCCACACAATCTTTGTACCAGCTCCCTTAGCCTCGTGTTCTTGTTTGATTCTCTGAAAATCTGCAGCCCAGAAATCTTTGAACCCTTCAGTAATTGGAATGTCTTTCTGTTCGTTCAGATGGTCGTGGCTCCTATGGCCAAGAGGTATCTCTCCGGTTTCCTTGACACGACGTAAAAATGTAATGAATTTATCCCATGAAATTGCCCCAGTTGGTGAATCCCAGTCCTGTACCCGGTGCACAGGATGTGTTGGCACCAGTCCTTGAGGCTAGTGCCAATAATCACATGTGAGAGTTCAGTCCTCAGTGAATCATGCGCGACATACGGGTGCGAAATCCTGGAGGCATACAGACCATTCAGGCTTCATACTTCTGGAAAGCTCAAATCTTACATCCTGATGTATAATCATACTGTCGGGAAGAATGCGTTTGAGATGTTTAGCGAGTGTCGTCTTTCCCGAACAAGTAGCGCCCCTGAACAATCATGAGCAGATCAAGCCAAAAACTTCAGGACGCACCCAATACCCACAAGTATAACTTTAACCTGTCGTTGAGCACCACCCGTCGTCATCATATAACTCAGTGAACAGCCTTGAGTTTGAGTGTAGGCTGACAGTGATGGCCTCTATATAGGATGAACAAACGAACAAGTGCGGATGGCTGCTCGACTTTGCATTACTCAATTGCATAGTTGCAAATGATCACATGTCAAGACTTTGACTTTTTCTCCAAATAAAAGACGTTGCTCTTATCTTATCATCGTTTTTTCTAGAGCATGTATAGACTCGCAAGGCCTTGCTTTCCTCTCGCTTTCCTCTCGTGTGATTTGTGTGATTTATTATGAAAATGCACACACGTGATCAGACGTCATAAGCGTCATAAGCACAGAAGCAGAATATAAGATTCGGAGGGCTCCAGATCCCCCCATTGTAATCCCAGAATGTTACGTTGCAAAGCATTCCGTCTCGCTTCGGTGAAAATCCCTGCAGTATCTCATGCGGCACGTTTCTCACGGGTAAGTAACTCAGAATCTGCCGAATCACACAGTTTTATTCCAAAAATAGGTTTCAGCCCGCCGATATACAACAGAAGCAGAGACCAAAAAACCTGATGATCATACATTGCTCTATACTGCACTCGGTCTCGCTACTATTGGTGGTGCTTATCTTTATTTCAGTAAAAATCCTAGTGACGAGGAGAAGCTGAAGAAGAAAGCACATGCTAATGAAGAGGATATGAAGCGCAAGGCTCATGAAAGCGCTGCTGCAGTGAAATCAAGAGCAGAAAATACAGTGGAAGGAGGCAAGAAAAAGTACGAGGATGCTAAGGTTGGTTAGGTTAGCCCAGAAAAAATTCTCATCGCTAAATTCTCGAAGGATGCCGCACGGAGACAATTCAACGAGACCCATTCCGACCTCAATCAAAAAGCGGAAGAAGCAAAAGCTAGGGGCCGCGGCACTATAAACGACGCGAGGGAACGTTCTACTTCCATTGCGCATGACGTCGAAGCCAAGTACGATTCCGCGAAACGATCAACGGGACAGCTATATGATGAGGTTCGTGATGCAACGGAGCGAAAAGCCAGAGACATCAGAGGCGATCTTGAGAAAACGGGAGAGGATGCCAAAGATAGCTGGTTCAGTCTCAAGAGCTGGGGGAAATCTAAAGCCAAGGAAAGTGAAGACAAATTGAAACACAGAGAAACGGAAATCAAAGAGGAGCTGAGGAAATAGCTGAAGGAGCCGAGGAGGTGAGCACAAGAGCAGAAAGACATATGTAACTCCACCAATAAAAATCCGTTCGGTCAGCGAGAGAATAATTGTCAGTTCAGACTCCATCAATTTTTGGAAAAACCATATGTGAATAATATCCTCTGTTAATTAAATGCATTTATTAGTAATATTGCATATAGCAGGGGCCCACAGGTCTGTATGATTACATCAGGACCATTCCTTGTTACCATCACCATCCTCTGGGGTCATACTCTACCTAAAACCTCTCACTAATATTATTATAACATCACCCATCCATCTTATTTCTCATTGTCCTTTGGGGCAGTACATTTGTGCATTTATTTATGCACTGGGGACATGACTACCACAGCATGTTCTCTTTGCACCTGCTCTTTACTGAGGCTGGAAGGGGGCCCCATCTGGGGGCTGAACTAATAGCTGGAGGAAATCCATCCTCAAAAAGAATCCTATGAACACTCTGTAAGAGGACCCTACCAATGCTACCCCTGGAATACTAGACCAATCTCCTGAAGCAACCTTGTACCCAATTGAATACATAGTAATATTTAATTGCCCCTAGCTCAACTTGGCGACTCCTGACCCTGCCTGTTATCAATAGACAGTGAATGTCCTTAGTAATCACCCTAGGTGGATGTTCAAGAAGAACTCGATGGAATTCTTTGCTGGATTGTAGCTCTACTTATACTACTACTACAGTGGCTGTACCCTAGAGTCCTGCGATCACATGTTCTTTCCAGAATGTTCTATGATCACCTGATCTTATCATGTGATTTGACTTTACTGAGTCTCCACCCTATTTATATTCTTACTCTATTGTATGCTTTGAGGTTTTGGATTAAGTGTTCAAATGTGTGGAAAACCTTTTCCTGTTTGGGGCTCTCATAACATGGCTCCCCCTTTAAGTTTCCTTGTCCTGAGGAATTTTTCCATTGATACCAATTTTCGTCCCATCTCTTTTCTCTCTCTCTTTTATATCTTCTTCTCCCCCAACTATATAGTAGTTTTGCTGTGAATTCCCTAGGTAATTCCTGACTGAACTCCTTTTCTTCTTCTTCTTGCTCCTATTGTCTTAGTTCTTCGACCTCTTTCCTGTGCTCCCTCTCGAACTCTTCTACCAGCTCCTTTGCATTTTCCAAGTTTTCTCTATTTTCCCAGGTATCCTCTCCTGCTATATAGCCTTTC
>Ga0153950_1000470_pt1 | contig 18005 bp, 17 predicted proteins | sample TSNJ034MetaG_FD_104737 | JGI IMG/M metagenome (GOLD analysis project Ga0153950, IMG submission 104737) | Attine ant fungus gardens microbial communities from New Jersey, USA - TSNJ034 MetaG | ecosystem: Host-associated > Fungi > Mycelium > Unclassified | place: USA: New Jersey, Wharton State...
CCGATTTCCCATTGAATCCTCTAGGTCCACGTTCCACATCCTCACATTTCCACTCTCATATCCAACTAAAAGCCTGTGGCCATCTCGTGACGGACAAATACTCCATACAGCTGATGTAGCTGAATACTTTGTTTCCCATACCACTTTTGAGCCGGTCGTAGAGACATCCCACATCTCCGCTGTGAAATCTCGTTCGATAAATAGATAATTGGTGAGGGATGAATGAATAGCATGTAGCTCATACTTGAAATCATGGCTGAATGATATCATCTCTTGTGTATCCAATCTCCAAAGGTAAACATGACGAGGTTCTTCCCTAAATATGGCTATCAAAGTGTCGCTGGTTGGAGAAAAGCGGAGTGATGACAATTTCCCATGAGGATATGCAATTCGTCGGGGATCCTTGCCATCTTTCAAGTTCCATATTTCAATGACATCCTCAGACTTTCTTCCTACGGCCAGAAAATGCCCATCAGGGGAAATTCGGGTGAGGCGGGCATCATTCACCTCCAATAGCCTGTTGGATATTAGTGCACCATTGGTGGAATCCCAGAGCTGGACCAGAATACGTGCTTCATTTACCTCATGTGTCGAGGTAATTTTTTCACCATGATGAATGAAGGCAAAATCATAGCCGTTGATACGAAATTGCTCCTCACCCATCTCAATGTCCCAGATTACTGCATAAAAGTAAAATCCGAGTAGAATACGCTTCCCATCAGGACTGAAGCAGGCATCATATACGTCCCCATAATTTAGCAGCTTAAATGGGCCTGAAATGCAATGACCCGTTTCAGAGTCACAGACATACATGGTTTGGGGTGATATGGAAGCAAATGTGCTTTCATCCGGCGAGAAGATCATACGCTTCACACGATCCTTGTGGTGCTCTGCAGTGAATACCACCGATGGCCATTGACTGGGTTTCCCCCGAGTGATCGCAAGAGTGTTGGGAAACCTCGGACAGAACTTTCTGGCAACAAGAGATCCCTCAGGTGTAAAGGGGAGTGCTGAGAGGTAAACGTGAGGAGCACGCTGAGAAATTGGAATGATGAATGCGGAAACGAATCGGAGAGCATCATGGATGAACAATGACAGCTCATGATTAGGGTTGAGAGGCTGGCCAGCCGACATCAGATGTATCGCAGAGAAACGACCTGGAGACATACCTTCCACGATAAAGCCTTCTTCAGGATCGAAGACACTTCATGTACTTTACCCAATAGGCTCATTATCTCTATCCAGAACAACAGCTTCTCGAACATCACAAACTTGACCACCTCCATCAGCTTCTTGTCAGATGGCTTGTCAGATAGAATATGAACAAGGTGGTCCACCCAAAATTGAGACGAATATAAGATGACAGGAAGAACAGTGGATTTGACAGTAGGCTTGATATCCACATTCTTTATGGTTGAAGAGTTCAAGTTGTACATGTTGAAGTGGAGTTTGGATGATACCAGGGTTTTTAAACACAACACGGCAAGCTGGCGCTCATGATGACCTTGATCCTGAACAGCGGAATGCTCAGGCAGTGCTTGTAGAAATGAGGTTGAGAGAAGATAGTCTTCAAATGACTTGTGATGGAAATGAAGGATGGAACCAGAGTCAATGACGGATGTGAGACCTTTTCGAATTAATCGCAGTATATCTGAGGCTCCAATCTTAACTCCGGGAAGCATTACAAGCACATCATCACTCAGTGGCTGCTTTGCATAGATCATGGCACCCATAACAGAGATGATCCCTTGGACCTCTTGCTTCGAAATCCGTCCGAATGATGCCCTGACAACAGTGGTATACAGGGAGTGCAGATCGTCCATCCCCTCTATGTCATCCCCCTCCTTCCTTGATTCAAGAATGTGAAACCGTACTTCAGGATCATCTTCAAGGAAGTTGGCAACAGTTGTGGCCCAAATGAAAATACCAGCAGCACCAGTAACCAGATAATCAAGAGCTTTGTCGATCCATGCAGGTTTCATTTTCATGTCGTCAAGTCGTGACTGGAGGAATGCGCGGATGTCATTTGAGACACTGTCTCCCGGCTTGACTCCATGGCCAGAAGGTATATCAAGGATGCTGATGGAATCGGGGAAGGTGATACGGTTGTCTGGCCGGCTAGTAATGACCAACTTGAACCTCTTCAAGTGATCAACCTGAATCCAATGCTTGAGCGTATGCAACAAACTCTGAAAATCCTCCTTCTCAGATGCGTCGTGCCCGAGGCCGCCGCACTCGTCCAATGCATCTATCACAATAACCGGAAGCTTCTCATGCGGAATAGCATCATCATCCAGCGTGGATAACGGTACCTCAATGAGTGATTGGAAAAGCCGATCAATGTCAGATGAGTTGTGTCCTTGATTGCCTTGAGCTAAGTGTTGCCGAAGAGAAGGGAAGATACGGGCAAGATCACAAGCGACAGTGCGCCAGAGGGCATTTGTGGTGACCGTAGATTGGGTGCGGTCAAATCGGAATGTGATTACATGGCGCTTCTGGTCCACTAGTCGATTAGCAACGCTAGCTGCCAAGGCAGACTTTCCAACGCCAGGGGATCCCCTTATCCAAATCATATTGGGGCCATCGACATTCTTGATTTCGTCTTCAATCTCTTGTAAGATGATTGTGCGTGTGCCTTTCATGCATGATTTGCGTAGAGGAAGCCTATTCTCCCCGAGGGCGCTCACCAAATCGTCCAGCTCCTTTTTTTTCGCAATTTCTGGTACAAAATTATGCGTCCCATAAGAAAGCTAAACGGAAAGGATAGATAACACACCTTGAAGACTCCCAACACCGACTTGCGTAGCATAGACAGTTTCTGGTGGATAAATGATGCGTTAAGAAAGCCAATGAGTAATCACAAACAACTCACCTTGAATATTTGAAACATCATGTGTAATGGCGGCTGAAATCACGGTTCAGACAGGTCAAGCAATAACTATAGGCGCAAAAACCAAACCTTGTCCTATTTGGACCTCTTGTATCAGATCTACCACAAATCTCTTCCTCAACTCATCCAAATTCCTCTGTGATTCGATAGCTTTGTCCTTATGAGGGAGAACGAGGATGTGTTTGGCTGCGGCCAACAACTCAGTCGTCAATCCATCCCACAAGATAGAATACACACCTGACCAACTTTCGAGCCACTTCTCAATAAAGTCCACCACTTCTTTCATCATTCTAGGAAATTCACTGATGGTAGCACGCAGTTCTTCTGATTTTGGAGCTTTCTTGAGCCGGTCCATCTGCGAAGCCAGGATTCTGATGCCCTCTGCCAAGTTTTTCATTTCTTTGTAAGATTCCTGTTGAGCCTTGAAATGCTGCCGGATTTATCAGTACCATTCACATTGGAAGTAGAAAAGGAGACCAACTTTGTATATGACATCGATGCAAGAAAAAACAGATTTTGCTATAGCATTCAGCTGCTTCGAGTCAGATAACGCACATGTGTGCTAGTCAACCATGATTTACCCCACTGATAGCCGTTCCGAACTCAATAAACATCCTACCCACATCACTTGCGGTACCGAGACGATCCATAATAGGCCTGAAATTGTTCAGGTCCTTGATCGTGCTCTTGATTCGTGTATTAAGATCGCTCAGATCACATTCATAAGCCTACACTTGGACTTGAGCAGGCAGTCTAGATGTTGACAATGATATCGTACCTCAGCAATGATCCAGAATTGTAATCCTGGAATTTCACTAGGGAATCCAACCTTAAAATTTGCTGAAGTATCCTAAGAAAATTTGGAGCAATTGAGTCGAAGATCAACCCACATTTGGTTCCTTTCTGTGTTTCGGATACAAGGTGATCCCATAGATCATCGAACCTGACACTGACTTTACATGGAGGATCATCCTGAAAAATACGCCCAGGACTGAGGATTTTTTGTCGCAAAGGATACTTTCTGTGTATATCAATATCCAGGTCACTTTCTTGCTCGAGAATACTAAATTGTAGGAATGTTTAGCACTGTCTAGACATGAGACGTTCAATTCACCATTTGCTTGTCAACTTAAGATGCTGCTCTCCCTCGAGATTCTTCTTGAGTTTCCCGTCAGTATCTCGGAGATGGCTAGGACCATCCACCTTGTCAGAGTGCTTGACGATCAATGATTGTGGTAACTTATGATCAAGCTGCCCGACGAATTCTAGATGCAGTTAAGCCTGCCTACTGATAGATTGAACCAGTACAGATTAGTATTCACCGACAATCCGGATAGTTCGTAACATAGTAGCAGTCTCATCTGAGTTTGCCATTAATTCAACTTTGGGGTAGAGTAAGCAGGAAACAACGTTGAGTATGGATGACGTTATCAGGTAGACAGGTCGTGGAACTATCCGAAGCAGCTACTGCCTCCCCGATACAACGGGTGGGAATTTGATTATCATTGTACAGACATACCAGAAGCACAAGCCGTGTGGGAGCTGTACCAAATTGGACTTGTCGTGAAACATTTGTGACCATCAAAAAGTCCAAACATTGACTGATCCGAGGCATGATTAGGACAAATCATTAGATATCTCGTTACCAAACTTCGACATTGTTTTATTGTCGATGAATATGATTTTTCCGAAAGCAATGGGCCGCTTCTTAGAAGGTTTACACGCTCCAAGTCTCATTTACGAATATTGGCCTCCGCAAGGTGATTGATCACCCTTTAAAACCAATTTTTTCAGGCCTGGAATCAAGTTCAGGATCCGGATAACAACATGTCAAAGGATGGAATTTAGTAGTCCACTCGAATTATCCAACGGATGAAAGAATCTTGAGGAACAACGGGAGAGCCTCAAAAATATCCTCTAAATACCACCCTTGAGGTCCTATGTCTAAATGTTCTTGTTCAAAGGAACAAAAATTGAGAAAACGGATTCATGGTAGGGTTAGCGATGTAACTTTGACACGACACAGGTACCATTTTGTCTCTTCAAGGACAACGAAGATGAGTAGAGATGGCACCTTTTGATAATACAGAATCTGATTCCGAGCATCAACAACCATAATCCGACAACGAGGCCCCGACTTTGCCCTCCAACAACTTCAAAAAAAATTGTAGTTGTCCATTTCACAGGACGTATGTGTTCTCCGATACCGCCATGCTTATGAAAATTTCTTCGAAATATCTCCTACGTCATCAAAAACAACCACGTCAGTCTATTACCAAAAAAAGCAAGCATAGTGTTCGCGTCGGGTAAAAAGGAACGAGGGAGTCAGGAAATTACAAATGATGTGATCTTCAGGGTTTCGAGTTATTCAGGCACCATCCTTGTAAAAAATAAAAACAAAAAAAATTTGTTGCGATCCAAGAGGATCAGATGGCTGTGCCCACTGCTTCTGTGTTACAATCGTTTTTATAACAAGTCGTGTGTTTATTATCATTCCACATTCCACACGAAAGATTTTTTAATATCAATTTCATTATCGGCTGTAACAATCAATCCCGGTTAAGATAATTTCTTCAATGACAACACAGACTAAACAAAAACAATTCAACGATTCAACAATACACCATTTCAAATTTCATCATAGTTCATCACGCAAAAGAAAGCAAGGAAACACATGCCAAAAAAACCTCAAGACTGAGAGATTCTACCCCTCGAACACTCTCTTCACAACGATCATTCACAAACGGCTCTCAACCCATACAACACCTGTTGAAGTGGTCCAGTAACATACCTACATCGTCCTCTACCAGATGAGACCGGCACTCTCTCTCTATGATGTCATCACCAGACTGATGCAGTACTTTCATTTTTGTTTTTCCGTACTCACTGGTATGGTACTCTATACCTTTGTTGGACATGCTACTTAAGGCCTGGATCTATTCCTTCCTCCCTCAGTCATCTAACTTACTCAGTGACGCGTGAGGTGAGAACTCTGTTATGTTCAATGGTATCAATGTAGATTACTGATGTATACAGCTTATATCTCTGATAGGTGAATATATACATAGTCATCTAACTTACTCCGTGACGCCTGAGTTTATATCTCTGATAATACCCCTTCTCTCAAACACATTTTGATCACCATTAACATCATCACCACCTCCTGGACGGTCCTTGTTTCCTTCAACCCATCTTCAACCACCTCCTTCCCAAATGCTTCTTCCAACACCTTTCCTCCATTCCTCACAAACGCAAATTTGATTTCGGTCTTGATTTCTTCCGGAACATCGTGTTCGACATTTTTATGATTCGATTATGGAAGGAGCACTTTGGTTATACCTGCTCTGAGCACCCAGTGTTTTCTCTTTGATACCTCCCACAGGGGTGACTTTGCCGCGAACTATGAAATTGAGCCGGTTATTTTGAAATGAGGAAGCTAGTACCGATATACGCATACCTCGCCTATCATGGCTATATTCGTAGGAACGCAAGACCCTGTCAATAATGACACCAAAGCACAGACCATGGCTATACCCGCACTCGGCCCGTCCTTTTTCTGCGCTCCAGAAGGAAGATGCAAGTGTACATCTGGCCCCTGTCCTCCGTTTGTATCCAAATCACTCTCGATATTATGATTGTCTTTCTTCTTACCCTCCCCGCTCGTATGCCCGCTATTGACAAAAACTCTCAGCGGATCTCCCATCCTCTTCTCCACCAACCCCAACCCCCAGGCATGTCTCTTCACCCAGCTCAACGCCAACTCTCCGCTTTCTTATATTCCTCATTTGCCTTGACCCATGACAATGGGTGCTAATCTGAATCACGGTCGGATGAAGTGAAGGGGTCAGAAGTATCTGATGAGAAACGAGGAAGACCGAGGATGGTTTCCAGATCAGAGGGGCGGACAGTTGAATTGTATAGCACGGTTGTTGACAATGCTGACGATGATTCCAATTCTTCTGACGAAGGAACATACCCAACTTTCCCATCGCTCTCACATTTCTCTACCCATTCGGCCCACTCCACAGCTTTGAACCTCACAACAGCCGCAATAACTCTCTCCAAACTCCTCACCCAGCCTCTCTTGTCCACCCTGTAACAATCTCTCTCAGTGTTTCCTCACTCATGTCCACATATTACTTGTTTAGTTCATTCATCCCAATCTGCTTAGGTACCAAAAACCTGTTCGCGATCGCCACTTTTTCATCGAACGTATACCCCGCTGGGTGTACTATTTCACATTGGTCGAGTGATGGCGAGGATATAGAGTCGAGTGAACTGGCTGTACAGATAAATGAAACTTGAGATAGATCAAGTGGAACATTGATATAATGATCATTGAAACTCCAATTTTGTTCGGGATCCAAGACTTCTGGAAGTGGATGGATCTCCATGGAAGTTACTTTGTCCAATTTTGCCGACTTCGTCGAGAAGATCGACAGGGTCAACACACGAGGCTTTACGGAACGCTTGAACGATAAGTCTTGGGCTAGATGCAACGTGAGTACGTTTGTAACCACGTATTTCGGCTTCGTCACGGACACCACCAAGAATTATACGTTGGAATGGTCGACCGAGAGCACGAGCAGTACTTGGATTGAGTGAAGTTTTGCCTGTACCTGGTGGCCCAACGAAAAGAAGTATTGGGCCCTTGGTCGATGCGAGGTTTAGAAAGGGGGGAGGTGGTGAAGGATTTATCAAAGGGATGGGTACATCACTGGAAGATGGGGCCTGTGAGGTAGGTTTATCTGCTTCAATAGGAGACACGGTCTCGGCTTGTTTAGCAGGTTCTTCGGCTGCTGTTCCATGCCTCCGTGTCTGCATTGAGTTCTTTCAAACGGACTAGTGCGAGTTGAGTTCGGGCTTTTTTGAGGAACATTTTGTCGCGGATAACGGAGGAGGGAGGACGTTGAGAATTTCGGCCATGGAATTGAAGTTAGCCACTCGAGCTACATAGTGTATCTAAGTGGAGTTGTGATTGAAAAGAGATGAGAGGGCGTACATACTGATGACACCATTTTCCTCTCCTCGGTCCCAGACTGCATGGTCTCAATCTTTTTCTTCAGGTCGGCTGAATCACCTACTTTATGCTGGTCATTGTCGTCCAGCTCACTCGTGGCACTGTTATTGGCGGAACTAAATGTAGTTGAGTTACTAGCACCTCTTTGAAGGGCCGACAATTCGCGTTGAATAGCTGCGAGTTGTTGACGCAAAAACTCTTTATGTTGCTTGGACAGGGACTCGTCTACGGCGGAAGCTATTTTATTTCACACCTCAGATGTAGAGGCCTCCTTGAGAAATATGTCAGCTGCAAGGGACAAACGAGCCTTGACATCTGGGGTGCTGAGCACGGCTAAACGGACGGTGTGAGAAAAGGAGAAAGGGGTGACAAAGAATGAAACCAACCGAATTTGTCGTTGTAGGACGTCGGGAGCAAAATCGCTGGTGGCTGTACAGTGAGCAGAACTACATCTGCCTTACGTGGGAATTTCTGTTCACAGGAATTAGCATTTTTGTCTGATACAATGTACCTGGAGGAGCACGTCTCATTCAACCTCTGACCGATCTTGATTGGGAAGGTCACCTTCCAAACATGTAATGATCTGGTTGTAAGCGCCATCTTCGATGATGACTCAGGATTACTACAAGTTTGGCATCGGCAGGAGTGTAATGTTCAGACATCAGGCACTCTGAGACACACGAACTGGCCGACTCGTTCCCAACTTCCGAGGTAGATAGAACTGCGCTCTCACCTGCTCTGATTGACCATTCCCTTGCCGACAGGCTCATTTTCGGTGTGAACGCAATACGCCTCTTTTATGCCTATAACGGACATTTGTACGCTCATATTTTGGGTGCTTCCCGACACAGGACACATTAACCCCTTGGCCTTCGGGACAAAAAAAAGACTATTCTCTGCATAGCCAACCATGAAGCCAACGCATTTGACCGATGGAAATCAAACACGAGTCTATAAATTACAACTACAAGACCTCTGCTGGGCCTCGTTCAAGCGACTGCACTGCCGCCAGACGATCTTATGCGTGGATTGAAGGAGCATGAGGAGGGTTGAATGTGTTCTTGAGTCCAAAACAGACGAGTGCGGCGTTCGACTCACAGGTGCGAGAACTAGGTTGCTCCCGCACACCTCTCAAGAAGCCAGGGAGAAAGTGAGGGATGAGGCAGTCACTGCGTGCTGAGGGGCATCGCGGAGGCGTCGCGGAGGCGGAGTCCAAGGAGGAGTAACAGGCATCTCCGTTGGCTGTACAACGTTCCTGCAGCTCAAATCTTACGCCATATGAACTCAGAACTCATAGCAGCGCCATGACCATTTATTATGCGAATTGATGTGCTTTCCGATCTGTTGGTAAGGTGCAACACACGAGGTTTTATTTTTTTATCCGATATCTCCTACGCTCTTAATTCATTTTTCGGTTGCCAGAAAAGCACCTAGATATCATCTCCCAACATGAGGTTATATGGATCCTGCGCTTGCTTCCAGGCCTGGAAAGACTGGTTTCAAAGGATATAGGTAGGTCAATGGATACATCTTGCCCCAGTGTCCTCGTTTGAGGGAACGAGGACTGACTTCTGGCACAGTTATATCTGTGCCCTTGGCTAGATACAAGCGTAATCCTATCTCTGGATGACGATAATGACACGAGTAGAAATGACTCCTCTGATAACACAACAATCTCATCCCGACTATCAACACACCGGTATTTTCACTCAATTCGACAGCAAACCCCTGACTTTGTCCCCCAACAACATTGAGGAAAAAGATGTTATTGTCGATTTTACAGGATCCATATGTTCTCCGAGACCGCCACATGTGAGAAAATTCCTTCAGAATCAGAAAATGTCTTCATCATTGAAAACTACCACGTCAGTCCATTCAAAAAAGAGTTAGCATCGTGTTTGCGTCGGATCAAAAGATCAAGAAAGTGGGAACCACAAGTGAGAGAGAAATTGGAAAGGGAGAGAGGTGCCATTTTGAGTTGTTCGGTTATCGTTCTTAATAAGAAACCTTTGTTGCGGTCTAAGAAATCATCATATGTTGACTCAACGCTTCTGTGTTCTTAAGCTTGCAAATGGAATCATGTCACAACAAGTGTTGTATTTATAATCCAAGATTTCTTCATAATGACAACATAAACTAAATGAAACAAAACGACAGTTCGCCAAATACATCATTTCGACTTTGACCAAGCGAAAACATACCAAAAAAAGAGCAGGTTCGAGGAATTGCTACTACTCAACAGACATCCTCTTCACATAATACATCATCCACAACCAACTCTCAACCCATACAACACCCCTTTGTTCCAAGTTCATGTTTACCCACTAGATTGATTTCAGTTTCAATCTCCTTTTGAACATCGTGCTCGACATCTCTACTATTGGAATACCTAGTGGCCCAACCAATAGAAGTATTGGGCTCTTTGTCGATGATGAGTGAGATTTGGAAAGGGAAGTAGGTGGCGAAGGATTTGCTAAAGGGACAGAACGTGGGGTGGGTATTCGAGCTGCATGGCATATGTAACTGGAATTGTCGATGAAAAAAGGAAAAGGCGTACATGGCTCCTGATGACAACATTTTCATCGCTTCCCTGGGGCGTTTTATTCAGCCTCGCCATTCACTAATGCCTGTCTTCCTCTCCTCAGTGCCGGATTGCATGACCTCAATCTTCTTCAGATCGGCCATATTATTTGCTTCATGCCGGTAATCACCGTCTAATTCGGGTCGAATGACTGCGAATTGTTGACGCAAGAAGTACTGGCTGTAGGGTATCACGAGAAAATCATTTGAGAAGTCTCAGAACGGCCTGTTCGAACCGTGCAGTGGTTTCCCAATTTGGGACCTTGTCTGCGGGGAGATATTGGACACGGAAAGAGGGTAAAGAACCGGAGAGAGGAGGATTGTGAGGTAAGGGTGGAGGGCGAAAAGACAGACAAGACATGCCTGGTTCAAACTGCGTGTTAGAATATTCGTGATGCGAAGGATCCGGAAACCCATGCCCCACTCGCTTGTGACTATGCAGGGAGCAGATGTAGCTCAGGTGGAGCCACAACCCGTTCAGCATATGACCAGTATAAACAACTCTGGGCACATGAAAAGTATACGACGACAGAGAAGACACAGTAAAGTAATGAATGGAGAAACAATTTTCGGGTAACAATCTTTAATTCCAGCTATGTCAATCAAAAGACAACAGCTGTAAGCGAGAGACAAACAAGCTGATGATCAACAAACAGTGATGATACAAGCATCAGCAAGCAAAATCAATCAGTGGCAGTGCGTCTGCTGATCTATATAGTTGTTATCTATTGATTACTGATGGCCTACTTAGATAAGATTCCAGTCGCTCAAATTGACGTTGGTAACACAACGGAGCTCATGCTGCGAAATTACTCTGGGAACACAAACAGAGAAAAATCAAATTCTTGAGGAAGTCACATCTGTTACTTGCAGCAGCAGAGGTTCCATCTCAAAAACTTGCATTTCTATCTAGTACATGTATCTGATATGGACTGAGTAAATGGAGAAATCGGCTGAGAGTTGCCGAAGAAGGGTGATGAAGACAGCATAAGATAGACATCAGACTCACGTGTGATATGTTAAAAATAGTGCGTGAAGATAATGTGATACAATGTTGTGATCATCATGGGCATGTGATACCCAAGTGGTCTCTATATTAGGTAGGGATACAATGTAGATCATCGCATTTGAAAACCGGTCTACATGGATTAATGTCCTGACACAGCGTCCATCAGATACGTGAGAAATTTGCAAAGAAGAGATATCGCACCAGGATTGACCCGAGTGAATTGTCTGCCTTGCGTGGGAATAGACTCCGTTCACATGATTAGACATGCTTTCGTTTGTCACAACAGCTTCGACATTGCTTGTGTTCGCATTACAAATCAAATTCTCAAAGAAATCACATTTATACTTGGTCTACTTCCACCTACGATCCCCCCGTAGCCACCTTCAATGATGTTGAAAAGCCTTTCATAAGCATTTCAGTATTCTCCGTCTTACCGTGGCCATCACATTTCCAATTATGAGTCATCATGCGGTCTTGTCAAACTCAACATCCATGCCCCATGCAGACTGTTCCGCAGCGCCTATAATTCAAGATGGTCATGTCAATGCCATCCGCGAGAGCATTCGAATGTAGATAAGACATCTTCAACTCAAAATATAAGTGTTTCCCTGTCGTGCCCCGTTGTGGGCGGGCTAATCTCTCACCACTCCCATTTCTGAAGCCTGCCCACAACGCCACCTCGAGCCTCTGCTGCCCCGAATCCTGCCCCTTCCATCAGCGTCACCATCCTCTCAAGCTCCTCTATATTCCCAGGTGCTCAGCTACGCTATGCCCAATCAACTATTCATAATTTTGAGATATTCAACAATGTTTCCCCTTTCATATGGCTTGTAGAGCATGTCGCACTTATCATTCAGTGTTACCGCTACTTTAATGGATTTTTCACCGCCGAATACGAGCTCACAAGCGCCTATCCTCAAGATATCAATACCAAAAGATCCTCGTTACAATGCTGGTGAGTTGATCGCCAATTTCTGTCTGTCATTGAGAACAAAAAAAGTTGAACAATGCCGACTACCCCATTACAGCCACGGGGAAGCGTGTGAAGACAATCATGAAACAAATGCCTCCTCTGTTAGAAGTCGGTAGGTACTCTTGCCGTTGATCCAGCTGTGTATTGTATCTGGTCCATGTGGAGTTGTCTCGCTCCTTCTACACCGAATCGTCCGCATCGGCCTTTAGTTCCCTATGATTTACCAACCGTAGTGTATTCTTCCTGAAGGTATGTTGGGTATTTTATGCTTCTGTATCCGTCTAATGATCATGCATCGCAGAAAATTGAAGATCGGAATCTAATGCTCGATAGCTCCAAAGCTATTGCCTAGGAATCTACTATGCAAATTTAAAAGTGTGCTCAAGATCAATTTTTCTCTGAATATTTATGATACGCACATTTGTATGGACTGCTTGCACTTGATATAGGTAGCTCCTCCCCCTCGTTCATCGCATTGCCTCATCTTTTATAATAGCGGGAATCATTCAATGTGCTTGTAATGGTGTTCTTCTGATTTACCTCCCGAACACCAGAGCTCATGATGCCCATGTATAAATTAATGGCCTGTCTATCTATACTTTCAAACTATGGTTCCAAGATATCTCGACTCAGCTATCATAGTGGGTAACCTTTGACTCAACAAACGGCTCAGTCAGATAGGATTTTCCAAGTGTCTCCTCTATTTAATGCTGAATCAATTTTCGCAGGAACGAACACCATTCGACTTTCTACAGCTCCCTTGTGCATTGAGTCAGCCAAATTCTGTATCATTTTTGGTAGCAGGTGATGATGTGTTATGTCATAGTCGTCAAGGCAATTCCAGAAGAGGTAAGTCTGCACCAATGAGGCGTAGTCTTTCAACAAGCGGGTACAAAACTTGGACTATGGCTGTGTTGGGCAAATCAGTAACCGAACCATTGTGTCAGGCACATTATACAAAACAATGTACCCGGTTACTTGATTTAAAGCCGGACAAAGACGTGAGTGACCAGATCTCACTGACCTGCCTGGAATGTTCTAGAATCTGGCCGAGTTGACTAAGGAGATGCCACATCACCACCGATCGACGACTTGACTCACTTGTATATCCGGGCTAAGCCTTGAGGCAAAGCATTTAAGTATTGTAAGTGGATCGACAGGGCCAAAATGAAAACCAATGCCAATCATTTCCCGATATGGTCACTCAATTTCGCTTTCGGACCTCGCCCAAACAGGTACAATGTCGGACGTTTATTCTAAGTGAGGACAAAACTTTATTTACGGTGGTATGTTTCTAAAGAGTAGTCATGTAGATATATTCAGTTGCACAAGAAGAGTCAGGTCTTAAGAACAGTAATTGGACAACTCAAACCCACGTCGACGTCTAAGAGTTGTATCTGTCCTAGCGGCTTAATCCCCACCGTCTTCATGCTATTCGCCTGGTTTAGCGTTACCAGACGCTAGCATACCTCCACAAGTACTAGAGCGTGTCAGCGACTCTCCACCTCCCCTCCTGATTGCACTATCCAGGGTCGTAACTCCCCTTGGGAGACAAAAGTGCGGCAATCTGGTGCTCCAATAGCAATAGCATTGTGTCAATTTTCTGGATTCCGGGGATGAAAAGGGGAGTCGAACCCAAATTCTGTCGTCCACGAGGCAATCGATACGAGGCCCTCCCATTCGAGCTCACCACCTCTCACTACACCCGACATACATATCTCTCTGGCATAACGTTGGAGAGATTGGAAGGCACAAATGGTCATGGCGCTGCTATCTCAAGCTCTGAGTCCATCCAGCGTATTGGTTGAGCTGTTTGGACAACGGAGATAGCTATCACTCCTCCCATGACTCAGCCTCCACCTGCGCGACGCTCCCATGAACCACCTCACCTTTGTCCGATGCCCTCACTGTCTCCTTGTCTCCTTAAGAGATGTGCAAAACCGACTTGGAAAGAGCGTTGAAGAGTCTGGAGTTCTCGCACCTGAGTAGTGTGTCGAATGCCGCACCTATCTTCCACAAATCCAGGCAGACTCCGGTGGTACATACAAATGTGTCCTGTGCTCGTCTGGGACCCAAAACCATGGTTCAACGTCCTGACTCATCACCCATCCATCCGTCATGCCTTGCAGCATTTGCGTATATCCATGAGTGGGTTTCCGGTATTCAACCATGAGATCTGCTATGTCTAAGATCCCCATACCAAAATTGAAGGAATAGTATGCCAGCACTGTTCCACCGTATTAACGTCGTGTATGCTCTTGCTTGACCCAAGATATGCGTGTACAGATGACCGGTATACACACCAAAAAGGCGAATCGCGTTCTTGTGTGGGAGCCTAAGAGCAATGAGTCTGTCGCCAAGGGATATTCAATCCAAGCAGGTGAGAGGGCAATCCTATACACCTCGGACATTGGAAACTTGAAAACGAGTTGGCGAGTTCGTGTGTCCCAGAGTCAGAAATCGGAGGCATAGTTAGACCAAGGTGCGAGGAGTTTCCCGTCGGAGGAGTGCTCATATATCCGAAAAATCTGCACTTGATCATCAAAGTAAACAGAATCAAACAGGGCGGCATCATGAATACATTACGGAGGAGTAAGATATGAGATCAAAGATGACGACGGTCAAGCCATCGGGTGCCAGGATCATTCTCTATCCTGCTGATGCCGAACTTGCAGTCATCATCAAATATAACTAGGTCGTTATATGTCTGGAAGGCGACCTTCCCAATAAAGACATCTTTTATCGGCCAGAGGTTGAATGAGATGCGCTTCTCCGGGTGATGACGATATGAACAGAAATTCCCACGCGATGTAGTTCTAACTGATGCGTGAAAACATGTCAGTCCAGCCATCGCGTGTGCCCGTTTGACAAACGGTTTTCACACATAGACCTGGTTTCAACGTACACGATGTCGTGCAAGTTTTCTCAGGTGAGCATATACTCCTTGGTCTGTGGGTGCTGCTGAGTTCGTTCCTCTCAGCATCCATTGTTCGCCTCGACATGCATCCGTCCACTGTTATTCAAGACGACGAGGCGGCGACTGGGTTAAGTCTAGAACGGACGTTATGTCCCGTCAGGGGAGATCAGGATCCCCACTGAAGAGGGTTTCACCGTACACTCAGCTCTACACCAACATTTGTGCCAGCTCTTCTCCCCTTTTTCGTCGCATTCTTGAAACCCGGTTTTATGCATTCAAGGTCATCAGTAACATCTGTAACGATCATTCGTAAAGACGGTGTTCGCAGCATTTGATATGATGGCCTTTTCCGACAACCCGGGAAGGGATGTAATATCTGTTCATCGCCGAGCGACCCAAGCAAGCGATCTTGCCATTCACCACTCACTTTACTTCAGATCCGCAGATCCGCATATCATAAACCCAAGTCCAACTCTCAGACTTCCCAGACACTTGCTCTACCCCACGTACGAGGAGGCTCAGACAAATTCGAACACCTTCTCCCCAAACACCTCAGTAGCATTATGAAGTCCGTCAACAAGACCGACAAGTTCACACCCATCTTCCCCTCCAAATCTGTCGAGAAATGTCTAATGCCCTGGCACAGTGGCGTCCTTGCACGATGCCGGCGAGCCTCGATGTTTAAGAAAGAAGCTCACTCAGTCGGATTTCGTCCAAGGTATGTCCTTGAAGAACAGTTGCCGACACTGGTGGGAAGCTCTTGCTTTGGCATGAGGATTTGAAGGGTTTGAGAGTGCTAAAGAGCTGATCCTTTGGTCGCCACCAGAGGACCCGAGGATTGACCAGTTCTTCCATAATGTCACTTCAAGGGCTCCAATGCGAGAGATTTCTATCCCTCCGTCAGGTCCAGTATACAATTCCTGTTACAGGCCATTGGAAGTGGATGTCTGATCGTGACGAAAAGGGGCTGTGGTGGAGAGTTGTACCAGTCGTTCCGGGGACTTGAAGATGAGGGCATTGTGAAAACGGCTTAAGAGGCATGTATTAGACATTCACAACTTCTAATGGCTCACGAATTATTGTAGACTGTACATAATACAACAAGGAAATCAAATGCTTTGCTACCTGTGAATAACTTTTGGCAGATGCGTTACTTGTCGAGTGAATCGCTGAGGCGCATAGCTGATCTATGATGATGAGTGAGGGACAATTACTCCAAGAACAGGCTGAATCTCGCGTTTTGGACCTTGTCAGTCAGGTGCATTCAAGCTTTGAGATGAAGCAGACAATACTTGCGCATACACGGGGTTGTGTCAGGAAAGGTTCGTTGATCACGAGACACCTATACTGTCGATTCCAAGCAATAGCCTCACCAGGTACTTGAACATCCAGTAAATTTGCGAATAAAATGAGCAATTGAATAGACCAAGGTAATGCTTATGGATCCATTAGGTGTGCTGGCCATCCTCAATGTGGCGTTTCATAAATGTTGTATATGTCAGCATACAGAAGGGTTCAAGCAGGGCACTCACTAGGTCATCGAACTCCTTGTTTTCGGCGAGTGCCTTTGCATTGTCGGTCCATATAATTCTTCACGTCATTCGACATGACGGATAATACCACAAATCCGACAATTCAGACTAGCCCTTGCTCAGCTCAGATCCCTACAAGATCGATTCTGTCCCTGGAGGAGTCAAGCTTGTCTACCTACGAATGGGGGCGATACTGCTGCTGCTCAGGCTTGGGATCGTGGGGAAGCCAGTCGAATGTGGCTCCACCGCTGCTTGGCGAGTACACTTCCGTATCTATTGTGCTGTCTTGTCCTGACAATTCCATAAAGGTTTTCTTCTCTATCAAGAACATTAGTGACCTCTTGTGCGCTGAATCACCTAGACCTCAACTTTTCGAAATCATCCGGAGAACCCCCCTGCTGTACTATGTGGATTTGACTCTGGTGTTATCAGCAGTGGGCGAGTGACGATGATATTGTCAAAGTACGATCTGAGCATTTGGGATGTTATCGCACAGGGATGGAGAAGGCCGCAGGAGACTATTGGTGTGACTGTTGGTGTTAGCAGTCGCAATAACAGGTTTGAGATCGACTTTGCATTTCAATACGTATAAACCATGCCCAGATTTACTGCTTTTTTCCCAATATTGGACTGATGTGTTGTCTAGCACAAACTGTATCAAAAAGAATGCCAACTAGTTATAGCTGAGCACTGCATGTATACTGATAAGAACTTAGTGTCTCCTTATTTCAGCCTTTGTAAAAGTCAAGAAGACTAGTCTTAGGTCACTAAAATCAGACTACTGTAGGACACGCAGGTGCGGATTCTTTTTGTTTGAGTAGATCCTGAATATTGGGTTGGAAGAAATTCGATCCTGGAGACGGTTGGAAATGTTAGGATGAATACTACACCAAAGAGCATGAATTGATTGGAAATGCTCAGATGAATGTTACGATCGTGTAGCGCAATCCCATAATGGATCAGAACGCCTTAGGCATATTCTTATTTTGGTGTGACTGATGAACTCGACCCTGTGTCAAAATCTGATATCAAGCTAAGACAGACCCTAAAAGTGGGGAATGATGGAAGCCTAAGTCGATGCAAG
>Ga0153950_1000473_pt1 | contig 17934 bp, 22 predicted proteins | sample TSNJ034MetaG_FD_104737 | JGI IMG/M metagenome (GOLD analysis project Ga0153950, IMG submission 104737) | Attine ant fungus gardens microbial communities from New Jersey, USA - TSNJ034 MetaG | ecosystem: Host-associated > Fungi > Mycelium > Unclassified | place: USA: New Jersey, Wharton State...
CATTTGTTTGAGGTTGAATATTTGGGCCCACCGCTCATAGGCCGGGCCCTTGCCCTCTTTCATGCGTCGCTGGATATCCACGATCAGGTTGACGCCGCCCGATGCAGCGGTCAGCCTCTGTTCTGCCGGGAACGGAGCCTGGCCCGGCAGGGGGCCTCCCTCCCCGATGACGGCCCGGAGCTCCTCCGGCCCGTAGCCCTCGCCAAGCGTGGACGAGCGCAGGCGGGTAAATCTTTCCTGCCCGTATGCTGGAGCCCGGAAACTGATGGAACCGCCGCGCCCGTGCTTTACCTCAAAGCCCGCCGCCTCCATAGCCCGCAGGAATGCATCGAAGCTTGGCGGCTTTTCGGCAAGGCAAGCGTCGATCTGATCCTTTAACCGCTGTTTGAATGTAGGCTCCCCGCCGCCCGCCGCCTCCTGCCACTGTCCATAGTGTTTGTATTTTCCCCTGCTGCGCGGTTTGGGATTTTCGACGATGGACAGGCCGTGCTCCAGACATACCCGGTCGGAGAGCCGCCGCACCGCAAAGGTGGAGCCCCAAAAATTGTGATATTTCCGGGAACGATCAAAGGCTGTGGAATTATAATAGATGTGATTATGAGGATGCGCCTTGTCGATATGGGTAACGACAAAAAACTGATATTTTCCCTTTGTCCAGCGCATTGCCGTTTCATAACCGATCCGGTTAGCCTCCTCCGGCGTGACCTCCCCGCCGGGAAACGCTTGCCGGATCTGGTAAAACAGGTTGCCGTCACCGGCCCCGCGCCCTGTCTCGGCCTCGTATTGGTTTTTCACCAACATAAACTCCAGATCGGCGGTTTTGTGATCGCAGAGATAGGAAGATACCACCGCGCACTTTTGCGGGTTCAGCCCATAGTCAAACCGATCCCAGCTTCACAATCGCCGCAAGCTGGCCCAGAAGCCCGGAAAGCGGCTCCCACAGCGCGGCATAGTCTTTTTGCAGGCTCCTGATCTCATGGTCATATATGCCGCCGTAGGTGTTGGCGTGAACCGTGATCTGGTTCAAATTATTTGCGCATCTCCGTTGCAGAGAAACAAGCTCCCGAACGGGCGACAGATCGACATGCAGCACATACCCATCCAATGTCATTTTGCGGACATAGGCACTCATGTTCCGAATCCCCGCCTCGTCCATGCGCCGCTGGATTTCGTCGCGCTCCTCCCGGCTCAACCATACAAACAGGGGAACATCACGTTTGCTGGCTCACCTGTCCTCCCGTTCCCGGCTGCGCTTTTTCCGGGGCGGCTCGATCACGCGATCTTTCGGCTTTTCCTCCGGGCGGGCCTGCGGAACAGGCAGCGGCGCGTTATTGGGAATCCCGTCAATCATGTTATAATTCTGCTCGGTGGACATCTCGGCGGTTTTCAGATCATTGTCTTTTTCGTTCATGGAATTGTCCTCCTTGTGTTCGATTTTCCGGTTGAAAAGGTATCCTGTATCGGCCACCCCTCCGGGCGGCCCCGCAAACCCGCATAACCACGGACCTTTTTTGGGCGCAAATCGTAACATCTACGCCCCGCCGCCGTTTCGCATTTTCCGCATCCTCACGCGGGCCCTGCGGCGGTCGGCCTCCCGCTGGCAGGGCGGCGAACAGTAGGCCCGCTTGCCATGCGGCACAAAGGGCCTGCCGCAGACCGGGCAAACATGGGCCTCCGGCACATCCTGGCCCAAAAGCGCGGCCTCCAGCACCGGATCGAGGGGCAGCACGGCACTCTGGAAATACTTGCAGTATGCGCCCGTCCACCACTTGCCGAGCATATAGCAGCCGGTGTCCAGCGGCAGGCACAGCCTGTAATGCCCGCAATAATTGGCGCAGGACTTTACCACAAGCAGCCGGATCGCCGCCCGCTCCCCGGTTGTCAGTTCACGGCTCATTCGTCCTCATCCCCATCCCACGGGGGATCGTCGTCCTCCGGTACGTCCTCGGCCTCGCTGCTGTAGAGGTCATCGTCCCCATAGGAATCGGACTCGTCCCCGCCGTACAGGTCGGCCTCCTCCTCGGAATAATCAAAATCGTCCTCGCTGTCGGCACGCTCCTGTTTGGGCTTGTAAATTTTGAAATACCACCCGGCCCCGCCACTGCCAAGCAGGATCACCAGGACAAACAGAAGCATTCTCATGCCGCCGCTTTTTTCCGGCGCTGGCTCAGGCTCCGGCGCGGGGGGCAGCGGGGCCGGTTCTACAGGCACGGGATCGGGCGCGGGCGGGATTTCCACCAGCGCCAGCAGGTCGGCCTCGGTGACGGCATTGAGAAAATATACATTCTCCGTTTCCCGCTGCCTGTCGATAATCAGGTAAAACACATTCTCGGCGGGCGTTATAATAGTATAAAATTCTTTTTCATCATCGCCGGTGGCATGGTCGATCACCGTCCCCGTGCCCGCAGGGGTAAAGGGGTTCGGCTCCGGCAGACGGCCTCCGTCCGGTTCGGCGGGGCCCTCGGTGGCCGGGGACTCCGGTTCCGTACAGTCCCCGCCGCCCGCGTAGGCCGTCACACTGAACAGGGGAATCAGTAGCAGGGCGGCAAACACCGCCGTTATCATACGGATATTCATTCCACATCCTCCTCTCCTTCCGGGGCGGGCGCGGGCTTCTGGCCATTCTGACCAGAAGCGGCACCGCCGCCCTTGACCGCCTGCAACAGCACGGCAAGCTCCTCCAGCGGGATACTCATGCCGCGCACGATGCCCAAGCCGCCGATGCCACCGGCCAGCCCGTTTACGATAGAGAGCCCCGCGCCCATACAGGATTGCAGCAGCATCAGCAGCAGGAACACCGCCGCCAGCAGCAGGATGACAACCGGATGCCGCTTGACGAACAGCAGCGCGGCGCGGGCGATCCGACCGGTAGCCGCCGCCGTTTTCTTCGCGGCCTTCGCGCCCTGCCGCGCCGTTTCCCGCGCCGCCTGCTCCGCTCCCTCCCGGAGCCCCTCCCGGATGGACGGCTTTTCCGGCACAGTCCGGACTGCGGCGGCGCGGGCAACCAGCTTTTCCACCGCGGCGTTGTAGCCCTCCAGCGCCTTGCCGTCGATTACCGCCTGCAATTTTTCGTCGGTGATCCGGGCCGTGCGGCGGTATCCCGAACGGGTGGAATTGTCCGGCACGCTCGGCGGGCCCACCCACAGGCCCTTGTCCCCGTTAAATACCTTGAAGCCCTCCACCACAAGCCCGCCGATCCGCACGTCTGCCATGCCGATCAGCTTGCCCCTCGGCTCTATGGGCCGGACATTGACCACCTCCGGCGGCGCAGCCTCCTGTCCGGCCCGTGTTCCCTCACCGGCGGGCGCTTCCCGCGCCGCCGTCCCTGCGTTCTCTTTTTCCTTCGCCATATCAGAAGTTCCTCCATTCAAAGGAGAGGACACTTCGGCCAAAAATGCCGCAATGTCCTCTGTTGTAAAGTCCTCCGGTCTTTTCCCGTTAAACAGCGGCGTACCGTCGGGCGCGTATCTGCGCGGCATCAGTGGCTACCAAAAATGCTGCTTGCAAGGCTCCCGGTCTTGAACAGGGTAAAACACAATAAAAAGGTGTAGCCCATACATGACCAGATGGCGTTCATGGGATCGCCGTCGGTGGCGATGCCCCGCACCAGCACGGCATAGATCGCCATGCACACCATGATCAGGAAGCATTGAAAGCCCACAGCGCACAGGGATTTCAGATAGTTCTGCCCCATTTGCCCGTACTCCCGGTTGCAAAGAGTCGCCAGCGGAATCGGCGCTAAACTTGTCCGCATGTAAATTTCAATCATCCGGCCCCATACCACTACAAAGATGGCAACATTTAGGATAAGCATTGTTGCCTTTACAAAAAAGGATTGCAGCCACAGGCCGAGCAGGGGGCCCACGTCCATCAGCTCAAGCTCCGCCTTCAGTCCCGCCACCATGCCGGGTGTAATATTCGTGTCGCCCTGTATCAGCCCCCCGGCGTTGTTCACCACATGCTGCGCCACATCAAACACCGCCACCAGCGCCCGCATTTCCGCATCGTCCCGGACGCCGAACGGGTGATCCTTAAAGGCGCGAAGCTCGGAAATATTCAAATAGACGATCTGCTCCGTACCGTTGGGGCGTGGGGCCTCCCTCGGTTGCGGGGGCTGTTCCGGCTCCAGGGCCGGGGCCTCCTCTTTTGCCGGGGCCTTTTTGGGCCGGGCCGATTTTTCAGTTTTGGCCGCTTTTTCGGGCTTCGGCTCCTTTTCCGGCTTGTCGGCTTTATCAGTCTTCGCGGGCCTGCCGCGCCGCACCTGCTTTGCAGGCTCCGGGGCCTTTTCCTCCGGGGGCAGGGGTGGGGCCGTTTTTTCCGGCTCGGCGTTTTTTTTCGGGGCCGGGGCCTCGCCGCCAGCCTGCAAGGGCTGATCGGGCGCGGATTTTTCCTCCGCCTGCGCTTTATTGCCCGGATCAATATTGATTACATTGTCCGGCTTGTTTGGCTCGTTTGTTGCCATGCGTTTTACCTCCGTTTCGTTTTGATGGCGTGAAAAAAGGCCCGACTAGAAAAGTCAGGCCAGAAATAAAAAACATTCCTCCCAAATATTCAATTTTCTATTTCAATACACAACCGCCTCCCCTTTGTCCATAAAGGGCGGCGGTCGCGTGAAATATTCATAGATACTATTCACTTGAAAGTCTGTAAAGCGTTTATTTATCAGCGTTTTGCCAGTTCCTATAATTCCACTCCGACCATACAAAAATCGTCGATTTTTCAGTCGGCGGTTTTTGTTTTTCTCATGTTCATGCGGGTTTGTGAGTGTCAAATCCTATAATTACACTCCTACTTTCGGTGGAATTATAGGACTTGTTGCCTTTGCGAATAAATTGGGATATAATTTATTCAGTAAAAGTAATAGAATTAGCTAAAGGTGCGGTTTTATGGCAATTAAAGCATTTTTATGTAGCATAAGTGAATATGATTATTTGGGCCAGCTACCATTTTGTAAAGAAGAAAGTAAATATGTAGCTGATGCACTAATAAGAAATTTACATATTCAGCAAAAAGACATATATTTTGCAACCTGTTCAGGCGGTATAACTAACGCTATCTATATGCAAAAATATAAAAACTTTATTTCCCATCTTAGTAGTGATGATATAGTAATTATCTACCATTCTGGACATGGCGGCGTTGATGATGAATATAATGATTTAATACTATACACTACCAATAGCATTAACTCAGAAACTGGCGTTGCAAGTATAAACTTAACAACACTTTTGAATAAATCTAATATTATAAATGCCATATATCTTTTTGACTGTTGTTTTTCTGGAAAAGGCATCGACAACCTAAAAACGATTGTTGATATAGAAGATACAATGTTAAACCGCATAGGCACAGGGAGTGCTATAATTACTTCGTGTAATAAATATCAAGAATCTCATCCATACAATAGTAAAATTAGTGTTTTCACTAATACAATTATTGATGCTTTGAATAGTAGGTTTGTATATAAAAAGGGCTACTTTGATCTTAATGAATTTAAGAATATGATTGCCATATATTCAAATGTGTGGAATAGAAAGAATCCAGATAAAAATCAAAATCCATTATTTAGAACTAATATGTTTGGTATGCTAAGAATCCCTGTTTCCAGTATATCATCCTATCAGCAAGACACTAATGTTCTTGAATATGACGAGAAGTTTTTTAGTCTTTATGATATAAAACAACATGATAAATATAGGGAAAATACTGTACTGCATACTGTTACTATAACAGCAATGATTAAGTGCGATTATGATGAATCAAATATCAGTAATCTATTGCAACAAATAATTACCTTTTTGCTTAATTCCAAAACATATAAAAACTCAAATATAATATGGCTATATATTTGCAACGACAATATTGATTTAGATATACATAATTATCCATATAGATGCGTTTGGGCCAATAAGCAACAATCCTATTGGTTAAATAATCTTGGAAGCAAAAGAGTCGCGATAGAAAATTTAGCGTGGGTAAAAAATCAAAGTTACGATATGATTAAGAAACTGCATCTTGATAACACAATGCCTGATGAAGATATTATTGATTTTTGGAAAGATATTTTGGAGAAGATGATACAGCTTTCAACGCAGGCTATAAACTCTTACCATTCTTACAGAAATTCTGATATAAGCTTCACAGAATTATGTACAAGTCATTCTGTTCTATTGAAGCAAGCTCTACCATTATGTTATAAAGCAGATGATGCACCATTCCCGTTACCCCATTCTCAGTTAAAAGGATTTGATAAAAATATACAATTCGTGTCAGGTAATGTCCGAGAGTTATTTTTATATTACGGGTGTAAGAATGATCGAGATGAAAAAAACAGAATGGATTGTTTTGAAATATTTCTTAACCGTTATTATACTGATTTGTATAGAATAAAAGAATTCGCTCCATTTGTTAATATTTAATAATAACCATTATGCTTCAGATGAAAGATGTTATGAGGGGGAGAGTTGTTTGAGTTTTGTATATGCAAAGAAAATCGGGAATCAAATTGCCGTGTATGCCGATACAAAAATTACATTTGATCCCGATAGAGTAGACACCATATTAAGCCGCGATGCACAGCAAGCAATTCATGAATTTGGTTTAATAAAAAATATAATAATATCGAAAAATTACTGTGTGTCATTCGCTGGAAACAATATAATATTTGCTAATGAATTTTTAAGCAAAATTATCCATTCTACTCTTGAGGAATTAATTACTGTTGCTTTAGAAATTAACCAAAGAGATACTATTAATGGCGCAGAGTTTATTATTTGCTACGCTGATCATAAACAAAGTACAATAGTCGAGATTAAGGACGGGAGGGCAAAGAATGTCCCTGTTGCTTGGATCGGCTCATATAGCGCATTTAATTATTTTCAATCAATTAACCTTGGAAATACAACAGCTCAGGTAAAATCAAATAATCCTAATGGAGTAGAAATAAGTTTTGGTGTCCAAGCATCCTCTATGGAGGAAAAGGAATACAATAGGCTCTTTGATTTATTTCACAAAACAATTTTTGATAGTAGCGATAATGAAGTAGGTGGGTTTGTAATTCCAGTTTGGTTTGATTATAGCTTAAACCAGTTTGTTTATAAAGAATATATGAAAAGTTATAGCGTTCTCCAGATTCGCCAAGGAACAGCACACCTTCCCATGTATCAAGACGCGACTTCAGGAACTTTTTCTGTCCTTTTCTATCGTTCAACAAATATTGTTGGCATATATTTGCCACAAAATAATTTGGGGATAATCTATAACCACTTCAGAAAATCATTATTTGATAGTGAGATTAAGCAAACTTCGGAATTTCATTTTCCTAACACCACAAAAATCAGTCAGCTCGATTTTTATGTTCAAACTAGTGCTCTTGGTATGTCTCCCCCCGGTTTTTTAGGATATATGTCAGAGGATATTGAAGAATACTTGAAACGTGTGTGGCATTATAAAGAAAAACCCACATTAGCTATTCTTTATATAGATAAGGTAATAGAAATCATTCAAACACAGCATAGAGAAGAACATCGGCTCGATGAATTACTGAATATCCGAAATAATATAGCTGCTGGTCTAAAAACAACAAATAAGTAATATCCTACGAAACACACGCCTTCAAGCGACCAAACAAAAAACGCCGCTGTATGCGACGCTTCTGTATAGATATTACTCGCTTGAAAGTCTGTAAACTCTTTATTCATCGGTGTTTTTCCAAGTCCTATAATTCTACTCCGACCAAAATTTTTTAGAGAAAAACTGCATGGATATGCGGTTTTTCTCTTTCATCTATTTTCCCTGCTCTCATCATTGGTGTTCAATTTTTGGCCTTTCTAACACTTGCATGAATCCGGCTGATTATGTTGTTGTTTTCACAATTTTTGAACCTTTGGAAATCTATTTTTAAAGCCGGAATGTGTTCTCCATATCCTTTGCAAGTTTGGTCTTCCGTTGCTTGGAGATATGTGTGTAGGAATGTGTAATAATAGGACTAACCGATAAAATCCTGTAAAATCAAGGGATTGTCGTGTTAGTCCAATTTTTTTATACCCTATTAACTGAATAAAAGCCAGAAAGGAAGTGGAACAGTGACGAAGATAATCGCAATTATGGACGAAAAAGGGGGTGTAGGCAAGACCGCCACAGCGACCGCTCTTGCTTACCTGTTAGCCAAAAGCGGAAAGAAAACTGCCCTCATAGACTTCGACGGACAAGGTCATGCTTCCCTGCTTTGCGGAGTGGACAACCCCAACAAATTAGAGGTCACAATCTCCACCCTGCTAAACAAGGTAATCATGGATGAGTCTTTACCGGAGCCGGAAAGCTACATATTCCTGGGAATAACGGCGTGGATTTAATTCCTGCCAATAGTCAGCTATTCGTGCTGGAACGTAACCTGTTCAGCGTGGACTTCCGTGAGTACAAGCTGTCGGAGTATGTGAACTCCATCAAAGACATATACGAGTATATCATAATCGACTGTATGCCACAAATCGGCACACCCATGGTCAATGTGATGATGTGCGCCGACAGCATTGTAATCCCCACGCAAGCGGAAATCCTCTCCGCGCAGGGGCTTACAGAATTACTAAAGCATTATAATGTTATCCGCAAGAACAGCAACCACACCCTGCGTATCCAGGGTATTCTTATCACCATGGACACCGGCCGCACCATTGTTTCAGCACAGGTGAAATCCATGATTGAAAGCACCTTTGCAGGGAAAATCCCGTTATTTGAAACCCGTATCCCCCGTTCAATCAAGGTGGCCGAGGCTTGCCTGTACCAGCAGACCATATAGCAGGGCGCGGCCAGCTTTCTGCTGACGGTAAAGAGGTACACCGATATTGAGCAGTTGACCCCGGTGATCGTCAACGAGCTGATCAAAAAAATTGCTGTTCATCAGGCGCAGGGCACAGGCAAAAACAAAACGCAGCGGCTTGACATTTATTACAACTTTGTTGGCGTTCTGGATTTGCCGGGGATTGGGGCCCTGCCGCAAAGTGTAATGATTGACACCCGGCAGGGCGTGGCGGTTGAATACATCACACGAAAGGCCGGATAACGAAAACAGGAGCAGCCGCTTGGCTACTCCTATAAACGGAATGTTCAGTGTCGTTATGAACATTCGACATGCGGATGGTACTACAACATTTTTTACAAAACCCAGTAAAATCAAAGGTTAAGTGAGATAAGACTATCTCGCGCACGAATCGGTGTAGCAATTTAAGCTATGCCGAAGCAATCCTGCGTTGGCATCTACGCTGGCTCAGATACTTCAAGCGCAAAAGACCTGAAACGCCGTATTAGCAAGATACCGCATTTTATTAGCAAAACGGCAAAAACCGTTCAAGTCGAAATTAGCAGCATCGAATTATTATCCACTCGCAATTTCCCGTGTTTTGTAAGGTCACTAGCAAAACCTACGCTTTTATTAGCAAGCCCTTTCACCAATGGAAAACGCTAAACCCTTGCGGATTCAGCGTTTTCTGGCACCCTCGGCGCGAATCGAACGCGCGACCCTTCGCTTAGGAGGCGAATGCTCTATCCCCTGAGCTACGAGGGCGTATGCAGTTTTAGCGACATTTTATGCAAGGTTGGCGAAAGATCATCTCACGCTTAGGAGGCGGTCACCTGCTGAGCGATAGGCACACACTGACTATAATATTACTAGACCGGCGCGGATTTGTCAAGAATCGCCGTGCATTTTTGTGCGGATTCGTTCGCCGCTTCGCTTGCCAAACCGGTTCTTCGGTAGTATGATAGAAGCATAAAGATTGACAGTAATGGGGGCATTCTGATGAACGCGGTATGTGCAGTGTATTTCAGCCCGACCCAGACAACCCGCACCGTGGTAATGGCCATCGCCGGGGAAATGGGCAGACGCCTTGGCCTGTCTGTATGCGGGCGGAACCTGACCCCGCCCTACGCCCGCAAAAACGGCCGCTCTTTCGATCAGGAGGACCTGCTGGTGCTGGGCCTGCCGGTATACGGCGGCAGAATACCCGCTTTTCTTGAGGACGTGCTGACAGCGCTTACCGGGAATGGCGCGCCGGCGGTGATCGCCGCCGTTTATGGCAACCGCCATTACGACGACGCGTTGCTGGAGATGCAGGAGTTACTGGAGGCACGCGGCTTCCGGGTGGTGGCCGCAGGGGCCTTTGTCGGTCAGCACTCCTTTACCGCCAAGGTGGGCGCCGGGCGTCCGGACGAGGCGGACCTTGCGGCACTTGCCGGCTTCGCGGCTGGGGCGGCGGACAAGGTCGGGCGCGGTGCGTGGGGCAGGCTGCAATTGCCCGGAAACCACCCCTACAAGGAGCGGGGGCCGGCGTTGGCGCAGATAAAGCCACTGACCGGCGAGGACTGCTACCACTGCATGGACTGCTCCCGCAGCTGCCCCATGGGCGTGATTCACCACGACGACCCCGCGGAGGTGGCCGACGGCTGTATCCGCTGCTTTGCGTGCGTGAAGTGCTGTCCGGTGGGCGCCAAGTACTTTCAAAGCGAGATGGTGGACAAGTCCACCGCCATGCTGGAGGCAAACTGTATGGCACGCAGAGAGCCCGAGGTCTTTTTCTAGAAACTGTTTGGAATCAATACCCAAAAAACCTGCACACCGCTTTTCACGGCGCGCAGGTTTTTAATATCACGTTATGTCGCTTATTAGTCAGTGTTCAGTATTAGACCTGTTCTGGAACCCACCGCCCGGACACTGCGCAGGGGTTCCAGAACAGGTCTTTTACTCCAGTTCGGGCTCCAGCACACCGTAGTCGCCGTTCTTGCGCTTGTAGACCACGCAGATTTCGTCGATGTCGCTGTTGCGGAACATGTAGAAGCTGTGGCCGATCAGGTTCATCTGCAGAATAGCCTCCTCCACATCCATGGGGCGCACCGGGAACTTTTTGGTCTTCGCGATCTCGTAGCTGGGCTCGGCGCCGATGAAGTCGTCCTGGTAGCTGGGGTCAAAGGCGGTTTTGCGCAGGCGCTTTTCCAGCTTGGTCTTGTTCTTGACGATCTGGCGGAACAGCGCGTCCACCACCACATCCAGCGAGTCCAGCCTGTCGCCCGTGGTCTTTTCCGAACGGAATACCATGCCGCCCGCTTTGATCGTGACCTCCACTGTCTCACGCCCGTTCTGATTGGAAACCGTTACGTTCGCGGTCGCCTCATCCTCAAAAAAACGGTCCAGTTTGGAGAGCTTCTTGTCCAGGCTTTGCCTGAAAGGATCGCGCACCGTCGTACTGCGTGCAGTAATGTTGATGGTCATGGTATCAGCTCCTCTGTGTCTTTTGTATTCTTACCAGCCAGCAGTCTGACCAGGCAGACTACTGGGGCCGGGTCCTTAACTTATGTTTATAGTATACCACGAAGCAGTGGAAAAAGATAGATTTTTTGTAATATTGGAGGATGAAAAACGCAAACAATTTATGAATATTTTTCGGCTATCATTTTATCAGCATGCCGTCAATTATCACCATGTCAGGGCGCGCGCCCACCTCCATCAGGCCGTTTGAAAACACCAGAAGATCGGCATCCTTGCCCGGCTCAATGGAGCCCAGGCGGTCGTCCAGCTCCATGGCCTCGGCGGCGGCGATGGTGATGGCGCTGACAGCCGCGCGCTCCGACAGGCCCCCCGCCCGCGCCACCGACGCAGACATGAGCAGGTATTCCTGGGGTACCTCGGGGTGGTCGGTGCAGATCGCCAGCCGCACTCCCGCCTGGGACATCAGCGCGCAGCTCTGGGTCACAAGGCCGCCCAGCTCCGGTTTGGTTCTGCCGCAGATCAGCGGGCCGCACACCACATTCACCTGCTCCTGGGCCAGGATATCCGCCACCAGGTGCCCCTCAGTGCCGTGGATGATCACACAGCGCAGAGAGAACTCCTTGCAGATGCGCATCGCCGTAAGGATGTCGTAAGCCTTGTGGGCGTGGAAGTGGGCCGCAATCTCACCTCGCAGCAGCGGCAACAGCGCCTCGCAGCGGGCATCGTACTCGGGCGGGTCCAGGTCGTCGTCCTGAGCGGCCCGCTCCAGGTCGGCCTTGTAGCGCTGCGCCTTGCAAAGCTGCTCGCGGATGATGGCGGCGGTGCCCATGCGGGTGACCGGCGTCTGGGGCTTGATCCCGTAGGTCATCTTGGGGTTTTCGCCCAGCGCGAATTTGATTGCCAGAGGCTCGGCCACCGTCATCCTGTCCACCCAGCGGCCCTTGGTCTTGATGGCGCAAACCTGCCCCGCGATGGGGTTGGCGCTGCCCGGGCTCACAACCGCGCAGGTAACGCCCTTGCGGACCGCTTCCCCCAGGGCCGTGTCGAAAGGGTCGATGCCGTCCAGCGCCCGCAGATGAGGTGTGCAGGGGTCCGCGTCCTCGTTGATGTCATCCCCCTCCGCGCCTTGGGCGGTGGAGTAGAGGCCGATGTGGCTGTGGGCATCAATAAAGCCGGGCAGCAACAGGCGTCCCTCCAGATCAAAGACGGCCTCGCCCACGCTTGCGGGCGGCAGCTCCTCCATGCTCCCCACCCGGATAATCTTATTGCCTTGGACCCGCACAAATCCGTTTGGGATATCCGGGCCGCGCATTGTCCATATATTTGCATCAATCAGCAGCATTCTCGCGCGCCTCCTTCCAGCCGTGCCACACAAAAAAAGGGGACGCATGGGAAGCGTCCCCCCTGTAAATTTCCATTATCTAGGTCCCTTGCGGGATGCCCCTCTGCGGATATCGGTGCTTTTTTTCAGGTCCGACATTTTATCGTCACTTGTTTGCTTAAACTTCGCCATCATATCCTCAAAGGTCATGTTCTCGCCGCCGTGGGACTGCTTTGGGCCCCGCCAGCCCACCTCTCTGGGCGCGTGCGGCCTGCGGGGCTGCGGGGGACGCGAAGCGCCCTGCGTGGCTTGGGGCTGTCCCGCCGCTGTATCCTGGCATTTTTTGATGGAAAGGCTTACCTTGCCGTCGGGGGATATGCTCAGCACTTTAACCCGCACCATTTGATTTTCGGACAAGTGGTCACCAATCTCCCGGACATAGGACGCAGACACCTCAGAGATATGTACCATGCCGGTTTTTCCGGTAGGCAGCTCCACAAACGCTCCAAATTTGGTGATTCCGGTTACCTTTCCCTCAATAATCGATCCAACCTCAAGCTGCATTGTTCAGTTTGCTCCTCCTAAACGTTTAAAATCCACCATCATGAATCAACTGCCGGATATATCGCGGTACACCCATTCGTCGGGGGCCACGTACTCCAGCTTTTCCCTGGCGACGCGTTCGATGTATTCCTCGTCCGCGCCCTCGGACAGCTTGCGCTCCAACTCCTTGTTGGTCAGGCGCTGCGCTTCAAGGCGCAACGCCAGCTCGGCGTACTCCTGCCTGCGGTCGTTAATCGTGATCTGCATATCCACAAGCTGCACGGCAGCGTACACCACAAATGCAAAAATACAAATGCGCAACACAATGCTATTCTGACTTTTCTTTTTTCTTGTCCTCATCAGAAAGCCCTACTCCCAAATGCTCACGCATGCCGTGTAAATAGTCCACAAGGTGATTATACACTACCAGACGTCTTATTTTCAAGCGAAATTTGCATCTTTGCATACTTTTTTTTACAATTCCAATTAAAAAATAGAAAGGACGCAGCACAAGTGCCACAATATGGTAAACCAACATCCAGATCGGCCGCAGAATCCAGCGCGCGACAAAGCGCAGGATGCTCTTGATCACGCTGATAATGGTTTTGGAAACCGCCATCACCAGCCGGCCCAGTGTGTAGCTGTAAAGCACCGCGCCCAAAGCCTCTCCGGTGATCAGAAAAAAGCGCACCTGTCCTTCCACCGTGCCCAGCAGCAGCCCGAAAGTGACCAGTGCGCACACGGCAAAAAACAGCACATCCTCCGCAAACACCACCGCACCCGCCGTGGGGATTGCGATACGGCTGATGCGAAACGCATCGAACAGCAGCGCCAGAAGCGCCCCCACCAGCATGGATTGCAGGAAAACAATGGTCTGATCCGCCAGATAAACACCCACGTCCGCCGTCTCCTATCGGAACAGCCGGGTAAAGAAGCCGCCCTTTTGGGGCTTCTCGTCCGAATAGGTCAGCGAATCCACTTCGCCCTCCATCAGCAGGTCGCCGGTATCCACATCGATTTTGTTGATGTGCAGGTTCACGCCGCGGATGGTGAGCTCCCCCATCTCGGTGAACACGATCACGGTCTCCTCGTCGAAGCTGTCGATGTCCATGACGCCGCTGACAGTCAGATTCCTGCGGCCCTCCATGATGATGTTGTGCTGCTTCTTGATCAGCTTTTTTTCCTCGGCCATGTGCTTTGCCCTCCCGCGCTATAAATACAAGCTATTCATAGCATGTATATGCGCGAGATACTGCTTGTATGCCTTTGCGCGCGCCTTTGTGGCGGCCGCGGTCAGTCCTCCACCGCGTACAGCTCGGACGCTGTTTCCTTGCCCACGTGTTCCTTGACTTCGAGCACGCGCACCTTGAGCGGGCGCTGGCCCAAGGAGATCTCCAGCAGGTCCCCCTGCTTTATTTCGTAGGACGCCCGCGCCACCTTGCCGTTCACGGTGACACGGCCGGCGTCGCACGCCTCGTTGGCGATGGTGCGGCGCTTGATCAGGCGCGAGACCTTTAAATATTTATCCAGTCGCATTGCAATTTCCTCTTTTCCTGTTGATGCAGCGAAAGCCGCTCTTTACAAAAAGAGCGGCTCCCAGTTATTAAAAACGCAGGAACTATTTTGCAACAGCTTCTTTCAGCGCTTTGCCGGCCTTGAAAGCGGGCAGCTTGCTGGCGGGGATCGGCATGGGCTCCTTGGTGCGGGGGTTGATGCCTTTTCTGGCGGCGCGGTCCTTGACCTCGAACGTGCCAAAGCCAACAAGGGAAACCTTATCGCCCTGCACCAAGGCATCGGTGATGGCATCAATTACAGCGGTGACCGCCTTGTCGCTGTCCTTTTTGGTAAGGTCCGCTTTGTCCGCTACTGCACTGATCAGTTCTGCTTTCGTCATTTTTAATTACCTCCAAAGTTTTTACATTCTTTTTTAGCCTCCAGCCAGAGGCCGTTTAACAGATCCGTGTCGGCTGCCTGCAGCGAAATTCCACGCTGAACCGCCAGCCGCTCCACCCCCGCGAACCGGGATACAAACTTGTCGCACGCCCTGGACAAGCTGTGCTCGGCGTCCACCGAGACAAGCCGCGCCACATTGACCACTGAAAACAACAGATCGCCCAACTCCTCGTTGGTGGCGGCCGCGTCCCGCAGCCGCAATGCCTCGGCCAGCTCCTCCACCTCGCTGCGCAGGTCCTTGAGCGCCCAGTCGGCATCGGGGTAGTCAAAGCCCGCTTTCGCCGCGCGGCTCTGCACCTTTTCGCTGCGCATGAGCGAAGGCAAAACGCGGGGCACGCTTTCCAGCGCCTGGGTGTGTGTATTCTGCTGCTTTTCCCGCTGCTTGATCTCCTCCCAGTTTCTGAGCACCTGGTCGGGGGTGTCAGCTGCGGTGTCGGAAAAAATGTGGGGATGGCGCGATACCAGCTTCCTGCAGATGCCGTCGCAGACATCGCCGAAGTCAAAGGTCCCCTTTTCCTTTTCCATCTGTGTGTGGAACACAACCTGCAGCAGCACGTCCCCCAACTCCTCGCGAAGCAAGGCGGTGTCCCGCGTGTCAATCGCCTCCACCACCTCGTAGGTTTCCTCGATAAAATTCTTTCGGATGCTTTCGTGGGTCTGCACGCGGTCCCAGGGACAACCCCCAGGAGAACGAAGCAGTTCCATGATGCTTAGCAGGTCTTTCATACCGTAGCGGTCCTTGATCTGAAAGTCCATGCGACACACCCTTTTTGAAAATGGCGTTAGTATAAAGAAAACCTAATTCATATTACCCTAAAAAGCCGAGTTTTTCAAGTATTTTCGCAATTTTTTTCCCATTTGGCAACATAAGCGCCTCATTTTTAGTAATAATCTTTAACAACAGGACGAAAATCCCATAAAATGCGCCGCCAATTACTATGGAAGCCAGTGTGATCAGCCGCGAATTCCACATACGCGCAAGCAGGTCATAGGAAGTATTTGCCGCCAGCGCACATAATATACTGCAAATAAGCGGCTTACCCAAGGTTTTCGGCAGCTCGGGGCCGATTCCTGCCCTGGTGGACAGCAGCCAAAGCCCCATAGTCAGAATCAGCCCGTAGCAGGCGATGGTCCCCAAGGGCGCCGCGCTGATATTCCACGCGGGTACCGCTAACAGCGCATAATTGACCGCCGCCTTGAGTGCCGCGCCGCACAGCATAAGCCGCACCGGCGTGCCCGCCTGGCCGATGGCCTGGAACACGCTCATCATGGGGGCGGTGATGCCGGCCAGCACGGCCCCCACCCCCATCATGCGCAACAGAGGCGCCGCAATGGCCACCTCGGCCGGGCGGGCCGGGTAGAGCAGTGCCAGGATGGGCTCGGCCAGCACCGAGAGCCCCAGTCCGGCCGGAATCGCGATCAGTGCCGACATCTTGAGCACCGAGCGGGCGCGCTCGGCGGCGGCCCCGCGCCTGTGCAGCGCCCAGTCCGACGACAGGGCGGGCAGCGCGCTGATGCCCAGCGTGGCTGTGAGCGCAGGCACCAGGTTGAACAGCGAGCTTGTGTATCCGAAAGCGCCGTAGAGGTAGGAGGGCAGGTCCCGGGGCGCCAGATCAGGGGGCAGCAGCCCCGCGTAGCGGCTCAGCACAGCGCCGGCGTCCCGCGCCATGGCTGCCCCCACCCGGTTCATGATGGTGGCCACATCGATCAGCGCGCTTACATGGGCCGCCGCTGCCGCCAGGCAGACCGGCAGCGCTACCTTGACCAGCGTCGCGGCGATCTCGCGTCTGCCCCGGGGGGCGGGTGCGCTTTCCAGCTGATCCCGCCCGACGCCATCCCCGCGGATCAGGTGAAACAGGGCCAGGTAGGCCGCCCCCACCGCCGTGCTGGCCGTGACTCCCAGCACGGCGCCTGCCGCCGCCCAGGGCAGCACCAGCAATCGGGCCTGGCCTTCGTTGGCGGCTAGGGTGCCGAACACGGCGCCGGTGGCGGCGTACTGCTCTATGCCGCGGCGAAGCATCCACAGCGAAAAGGCGATGCCGCACACAAGCTTTGCCACCGATTCCACGATCTGGGAGGTGGCTGTGGGTACCATGTCGTGCAGGCCCTGGTAGTAGCCGCGGAAGGATGAGATAATACAGCAGAAAAAGATGGCCGGCGCCATGGCCGCGATGGCCGGGGCTGCGCCCGGATTTCCGATCAGGCCGGCGAAAAACCGGGCGCCGAACAGCATTGTCAGCGTACCTGCAAGGCCGGTGCTCAAAAACAGCAGCAGCGACACACCGCGGATGCGGCGCGTGTCCCGCAGGCGGCCGGTGGCCCGGCTTTCGGACACCAGCTTGGACACCGCCACCGGCAGCCCCGATACCGACAGCGCGTAAATCGGGTTAAAGATGCTATAGGCGGACATGAAGTGGGACATCCCCCCCGCCCCCAGGATATTGCCCAGCGGGATTTTATACAGCATGCCGATCACCTTGACCACCATGGTAGCCGCGGTGAGAATCATGGCGCCCTTTAGAAAGCCCTGCGTTTTCATCTGACTCAACTGCGTTGTCCTCCCCTTGCCGGAGCGGTGCCCCGGTGCTTCTTTACTACTGTATTATGGATGACGGGGCTTTTTTATGCCAATGGGATGCTTAGGCTTTTGTCCGCACAGGCGGGCGCTGCGGGCAATCACTGTGCAAGATGTTGTGCGGCCGCCCATGATATGGTATACTATCATATAAGATGTAACAATAGGCAATTGCGAAAGTAATCCTTGAAAATGGAAACAAAGCACAAAGTGAGAAAAGAAACCAAGAAAAACGAAGCGGCTAAAAAAGGGCGCAAGAAATAAAGGTTTTAAACCATATGG